>Ga0209172_10001034_pt1 | contig 65821 bp, 57 predicted proteins | sample LarsenN4metaG_FD_184113 | JGI IMG/M metagenome (GOLD analysis project Ga0209172, IMG submission 184113) | Hot spring sediment bacterial and archeal communities from British Columbia, Canada, to study Microbial Dark Matter (Phase II) - Larsen... ...
GAGCTGATGCGGCACGAGGCGGCCGGCATCACGACCGAGGCCTACCCGAAGGTGATCCGCCTGGGCGGCATCGACTGCGCGGCGAGCTATCTGCACGAGCCGGGCGACGCACGCGACGGTCTTACCGTGACGGTGCCGATCTACGCCCTCAACCAAGTGAACGAGGAGCGCTGCGAGTGGCTGGTGCCCGGCATGCTGCCGGCCAAGGTGCAGGCGCTGGCCAAGAGCCTGCACCCGCGGCCGCGCTCGCGTCTGGTGCCGCTGCCCGAGTTCGCCGAGGGGTTCTGCGCTTCGGTGCCCTTCGCACAGGGCAGCCTCGTGGAGGTGCTGCTGAAGGCGGTGCGTGAACGCACGCAGCTGCCCGTGCAGCGGGGTGACTTCAAGCTCGAGCAGCTGAGCCCGCACCTGTTCATGAACTTCGTCGTCGTCGACGAGCATGGTCGGCAACTGGGCATGGGGCGCGACCTTGCCGCGCTGAAGGCGCAGTGGGGAGCGCAGGCGCGCAGCGCCTTCCAGGCACTGGCGGCCTTGCGCGCGACACCAGGTGCCGCGACGTCCGCGAGCGCCGGCTCGGCGAGCGATTCGGCCCGCGTCACCGCGCGCGCGGAAGTCGGACCGCAGGCGCGCGCGCAGGCATCGGCTCGCGGCGGCGTGTCCGCGAGCGTGTCGGCGCCGGCCGCACCGCCCGCGGGTCCAGCCCCGGCAGAGACCGCTCGACACACCGCGTGGACGTTCGGCGAACTGCCCGAGCTGATGGAGGTGAGGCGTGGCAGCCAGACCCTGGTGGGTTTCCCGGCGCTCGTCGACATGGGAGACGCGGTCGCGGTCGAGGTCTTCGACGAACCCGAGGTCGCTGCCCGCCGGCATCGGGCCGGGTTGCGGCGCCTCTTCGCGCTGCAGCTGCGGGAGCCGCTGAAGTACCTCGAGAAGAACGTCCCCGGCCTGGCCGCGATGGCCACGCAGTACATGTCGCTGGGTACCCTGGAGGAGCTCAGGGCGCAGATCGTGGACGTGGCGCTGGAACGCGCGTTCCTCGCTGATCCGCTGCCCGCGGACGCCGCGGCGTTCAAGGCGCGGGTGGAAGAAGGGCGCACGCGCCTGAACCTGATCGCCCAGGAGGTCGCACGCCAGGCTGCGGCCGTGCTCGGCGAGTACGCCGCGGCACTGCGCAAGCTGCGCGATGCCAAGCCGCCGCGCGAGGTGGCGGAGGACGTGGCCGCGCAGCTGCAGCGGCTCGTGGGCAAGCGCTTCCTGGCCGAGACGCCGTGGGCGCAACTGCAGCATCTGCCGCGCTACCTGAAGGCGGTGGTGTTGCGGCTGGACAAGCTGCGTGCCGACCCCGCGCGCGACGCCGCACGCATGGCCGAGCTGCGGCCGCTGGAGCAGCGCTGGCTTCGCCGCCAGGCCGAACTGCGCGGTGCGGCGCATGCCCGGCTCGACGAGTACCGGTGGCTGCTGGAGGAACTGCGTGTCAGCCTCTTCGCGCAGGAGCTGCGCACGCCGCAACCGGTGAGCTCCAAGCGACTCGAGAAGGTCTGGGCGCAGATCGACGCCTGACTCTGCGCCACGACGCCCCGGCAGGGTGCGCTGCCGTGCGGTTGACCTGTCGCAAATGGCAATGATTCGCAATTGCGTTATGATTCACCCAATCCCGTCCCGGCATCGCGCCGGCTCAGGCAACGCCAATCCAGGATCGCCGCGAATGAATGCCCTGTCCCGCCTCTGTTCCGCCTTCAAGCCCGCCTTGATGGCGCTCGTTCTCGCTGCCTCGGCGCCGGCCACGATGGCCCAGGAACGGGTGCTGAATCTCTACTCGGCGCGGCACTACCAGACCGACGAGGCGCTGTACGCCAACTTCACCAAGGCCACCGGCATCCGCATCAACCGCGTCGAGGCGGACGACGCTGGCATCCTGGCGCGGCTGAAGGCCGAAGGCGCGGCCAGCCCGGCGGACGTGATCCTGCTCGTCGACGCGGCGCGCCTGTGGCGCGGCGAGCAGGACGGGCTCTTCCAGCCGGTGCGCTCGGCCGTGCTCGAGAAGCGCATTCCGCCGCAACTGCGCGGTGCCGACGCAGGGCAAGGGCCGCAGTGGGTGGGCGTCTCGACGCGTGCGCGCGTCATCGTCTACGACAAGGCGGCGCTCAAGCCGACCGACGTCGACACCTACGAGAAGCTCGCTTCGCCGGCGTTGAAGGGCAAGCTGTGCATCCGCTCCGGCTCGCACCCCTACAACCTGAGCCTCTTCGGCTCGATGCTCGAGCGCCAGGGCCCGGCCCGCACGGAAGCATGGCTCAAGGGTGTCGCCGGCAACCTGGCCCGCCCGCCCAAGGGCGGCGACACCGACCAGATCCGCTCCGTCGCGGCCGGCGAGTGCGCCGTGGCGTTGAGCAACAGCTACTACTACGCGCGGCTGCTGCGCAGCCAGAAGCCGGAAGACCGCGAGGCCGTGGCCCGAACCGGAGTCATCTTCCCTGACCAGGCGGGAGCCGGCGCGCACGTCAACATCTCGGGCGCCGCCGTCGCGCGCAATGCCCGGAATCGCGATGCCGCGGTGGCCTTCCTCGAGTACCTGACGAGCGACGAGGCACAGCGCATGCTGGCTGACGGCAACAACGAGTACCCCGCCGTGGCGGGCCTGAACACGGACAACCCAGCGCTGGTCGCGATGGGCCGCTTCAAGGCGGAGACGGTGCCGATCGCCAAGGTCGGTGCGGCCACCGCTCAGGTGCAGCAGATGCTCGACCGGGTGGGCCTCAAGTAACCCCCCGGCGCGCGCACCCTCGCGTTGCACCGCGCGAGGGACCCCTCGGTCGAGGTGCGTGCCGTGCGTGACGTTGTCGGCACGGAGCGGCGGGCCGACGGCCCCGCGCCCTCGGGCCGGGGCCGGTCGACGCGTGTCTCCGTCGCTTGCCCCACCTAGAATCCGCCGCGTCCCGCAGGGCGCCCCGCGGGCGTCCAGAGCCCTCGAGGCTGGCACGACGGCGGGCCTGCGGCTCTTCTTCGGGGGTGCTGTGCCGGGCGCGAACGGTTCGAGGTTGCGGGCTTGGGTGCCGATCGTGGCCTGTGCACTGCCGCTGGCCTGCGCGGCGCAGGGGACGCGGCCGCCGGGCGCCGCGGCCAGCGCGCCTGCGAAGCCCGCGTCGGCCGTGGCCGGCGCGAACGGCGCGAACGGTTCGAGCGGCGGCACCCACGGAAGTGGCGCCAACGGCGGCGCAGGCGCCGATCCGGCGTCGATGGACCGTGCCCGCCGTGCCGCCGAGAGCCCGCTGCGGGCCATCATCGAGGCGGGCAGGGTCCGCCGTCGCATCGAGGGCGACTCGACCACGGAAACGGAGGCCGCGCCGCCCGCGCCGGCGAGGTTCCTGGTTGCGCCGGACACCCCGGTGATCACGATTCGCACGTTGCCCAGCGAACCGGAGGTCGCCCCGGCCGCCCCTCGGGCGGCGCTCGCCCCGGGCGGCGTCGCCCCACTGACGGCCGCGCCATCGGCGGTACCGGAACTCACCCGGCCCGTGCCGGGCGTGAAGGCGTTGCCGCCCGCGGCGTCGGCGCCGACCACGCCCGAGTTGCGGCACATGGTCGAACCCGAGGCGCCTCCCCGGTTGCTCGAGCAATTGACCCGTCCCGAGGTGGCGGTCGAGTTCACCATCGCTGCCGACGGCTCGGTCGTCGACGTCGAGGTGCAGCCGCCGGTGCCGCGGGCGCTCGTGCCGAGGATCGTCGAGGCTCTCGGGCAATGGCGCTACGCGCCGGCGGCCGCGCCGCGCAGGCACCGCGTGCAGCTGGTCTTCAGGTCCGGCGGCTGAGTCGCCTGCCGGCAAGGGCCCGGCTTCAGAGCCCGAAGACCCGCAGCGCGCGGTCCATGCCACCCTCTGTGATCGAGAGCATCGCGCGGTCGCGCACCGCCGGCTTGGAGTGGTAGGCGATCGACAGCCCCGCCACGCTCATCATCGGCAGGTCGTTGGCGCCGTCGCCGACGGCGATCGACCGTGCCGGCGAGATGCCCATCAGCTCGCACACCTCGAGCAGCACGCGCTTCTTCTCGGCGCCGTCGACGATCTCGCCCCACGGGCGCTCGAGCAGCAGGCCGGTCAGCTTGCCGTCGACCACCTCGAGCACGTTGGCGCGCGCGAAGTCCAGGCCGAGCCGCGAGCGCACGCGCTCGCTGAAGAAGGTGAAGCCGCCGGAGACGAGCAGCGTCTTGAGCCCGGCGCCCTGGCAGGCGCGCACGAAGGTCTCGACGCCGGGGTTCAGGCGCAGGCGCCGCTCGTAGACCTCCTCCAGCGCGCTCACGGGCACGTCGCGCAGCAGCGCCAGGCGGCGGCGCAGGCTGTGCTTGTAGTCGGTGATCTCGCCGCGCATCGCCGCCTCGGTGATGGCGGCCACCTCGGCACGGCGGCCGGCCGCTTCGGCGATCTCGTCGACGCACTCGATGCTGATGAGCGTCGAGTCCATGTCGAAGGCGACGAGCTTGAAGTCCGCAAGCTTCAGCGGCGGTGTGACGCCGCGTGCGAAGAGGCCGGGCTCGATCTCGCGTTCGCGCAGCACGACCGTCATGCTGGCACCTTCTGCGGCGAGCCCAGCGAACGCAGCAGGTCGCGCATGAACTGCGCCCGCTCGGCCGGCGATTCGATCTGCCGCTCGACGCGCAGCTTGTCGTTGCCGGCCAGCTTGATGGCACGGTTCTTCTGAACCAGCTCGATGATGCGTATCGCGTCGATGGGCGGGTTGGGTCGGAAGCTCACGCTCATCAGCTTCGGTCCGGCATCGATCTTCGCCACGCCGTAGGGCTTGGCCAGCACGCGCAGGCGGTGCGTGTCGAAGAGAGTCTGGCCCTGCGCCGGCAGGCGGCCGAAGCGGTCGGTGATCTCCTCCAGCAGCGCATCGATACGGTCGGTGCTCTCGGCCGTCGCCAGGCGCTTGTACAGCGACAGCCGCGTGTGCACGTCGCCGCAATAGGCGTCGGGCAGCAGCGCCGGCGCGTGCAGGTTGACCTCGGTGGTGCCGGCCAGGCCGCCGAGCGGCGACAGCAGGTCGGGCTCGCGGCCGGCCTTCAGCGCGCGCACCGCCTCGGCCAGCATGTCGTTGTAGAGCTGGAAGCCGACCTCCATCATGTTGCCGCTCTGCTGCTCGCCCAGCACCTCGCCGGCGCCGCGGATCTCGAGGTCGTGCATGGCAAGGTAGAAGCCGCTGCCGAGCTCTTCCATCTGCTGGATGGCCTCCAGGCGCTGCGCGGCTTGCTTGGTCAGACCTTCCTTGTCGGGCACGAGCAGGTAGGCGTAGGCCTGGTGGTGGCTCCGGCCGACGCGGCCGCGCAATTGGTGCAACTGCGCGAGGCCGAACTTGTCGGCCCGGCTAATGACTATTGTGTTGGCCGTCGGCACGTCGATGCCGGTCTCGATGATCGTCGAGCACAGCAGCACGTTGTGGCGCTGGGCGACGAAGTCGCGCATCACCGCTTCCAGTTCGCGCTCGGGCATCTGGCCGTGCGCGATCGCGATGCGCGCCTCGGGCAGCAACTCGGCGAGGCGGTCGCGCCGGTTCTGGATGGTCTCGACCTCGTTGTGCAGGAAGTAGACCTGGCCGCCGCGCTTGAGCTCGCGCAGCACGGCCTCGCGGATGATGCTGTTGCCCTCGTTCTGCACGAAGGTCTTGATGGCCAGGCGCCGCTGCGGAGCGGTGGCGATGACCGAGAGGTCGCGCAACCCCTCTAGCGCCATGCCCAGCGTGCGCGGGATCGGCGTGGCGGTGAGCGTCAGCACGTCGACCTCGGCGCGCAGCGCCTTCATCGCCTCCTTGTGGCGCACGCCGAAGCGGTGCTCCTCGTCGATGATCAGCAGGCCCAGCCGCGCGAACTTCACGTCCGAGGCCAGCAGCTTGTGCGTGCCAACGACGATGTCGATGGTGCCGGCGGCGATGCCCTCCAGCGCCGCCTTCACCTCCTTGGCGGTACGGAAGCGCGACAGCTCGGCCACCTTCACCGGCCACTTGCCGAAGCGGTCCACGAGCGTCTGGTAATGCTGTTCGGCGAGCAGCGTGGTCGGCGCGAGGAAGGCCACCTGCTTGCCGCCGTGCACGGCCACGAACGCGGCGCGCAGGGCGACCTCGGTCTTGCCGAAGCCCACGTCGCCGCAGATGAGGCGGTCCATCGGCTTCGGGCTGATCATGTCCTGCACGACGGCATGGATGGCCGCGCGCTGGTCGGCCGTCTCCTCGAAGCCGAAGCTCGCCGCGAAGGCTTCGTAGTCGTGCGCCGAGAAGCGGTGAGCGAAGCCGTCGCGCGCGGCGCGCTGGGCGTAGAGGTTCAAGAGCTCGGCGGCGGTGTCGCGCACCTGCTCGGCTGCCTTCCTGCGCGCCTTCTCCCACTGGCCGCTGCCCAGCTTGTGCAGCGGCGCCTCCTCGGCGCTGACGCCGGTGTAGCGGCTGATCAGGTGCAGCTGCGACACCGGCACGTACAGCGTCGCCTTGTCGGCGTACTCCAGGTGCAGGAACTCGCTGGTTCCCTCGCCCAGGTCGATGTTCTTCAACCCCTGGTAGCGGCCGATGCCGTGGTTGGCGTGCACGACCGGGTCGCCGACCTTCAGCTCGGAAAGGTCCTTGATCAGCGCGTCGACGCTGGAAACCTGTTCCTGCTTGCGCCGGCGCCGCGCCTGCGGCGTGGTGGCGAAGAGCTCGGTCTCGGTGATGAACTGCAGCGAGCGGAGGGGTTTCGCGTCGGCCGTGGCCGCCGCGTCGACCTCGAGCCAGTGGAAGCCCTGGGCGAGCGGCGCGGCAACGATCGCCACCTTCTCGTCGCCGGCCTCGAACTCGGCCAGGCTCGCGACGCTCGGCACGTCGATGCGGTGATCGCGCAGCAGTTCCAGGAGGCTCTCGCGGCGGCCTTCGCTCTCGGCCACCAGCAGCACGCGGTGCGGCGTGCTCTGCAGATGGCGCTCCAGCGAGGCCAGCGGCTCGGTGGCGCCGCGGTCGACGCTCACGTCGGGCAATGGCCGGCACCACGGCAGCGGTTCGCCGCCGCGGATGGCGACGGTGGCATGTGGCTGCGTCGCGGTGAAGAACTCCTCGGCACGAAGGAAGAGGTCTTCCGGCGGCAGCAGCGGCCGTTCCTTGTCGTGCTGCAGGAAGCGATGGCGCTCGCGCGTGTCGGTCCAGAAGCGCTGCAATGCGGCATCGATCTCGCCGTGCAGCACCACGGGCGCGTCGGCGCCGACGTAGTCGAAGAGCGTCGCCGTCTGCTCGAAGAAGAGCGGCAGGTAGTACTCGATGCCGCCGGTGGCGATGCCCGAGGCGATGTCCTTGTAGATGCGAGCCTTGGTCGGGTCGCCCTCGATGCGTTCGCGCCAGCGCGATCGGAAGGCGGTGCGCGCCGCCTCGTCCATCGGGAACTCGCGGCCGGGCAGGAGGCGCACCTCGGGCACGGGGTAGAGGCTGCGTTGCGTGTCGGGGTCGAAGGTGCGGATGGAGTCGACCTCGTCGCCGAACAGGTCGACGCGGTACGGCACCGGCGAGCCCATCGGGAAGAGGTCGATCAAGCCGCCACGCACCGCGTACTCGCCGGGGCCGACGACCTGGCTCACGTGCTCGTAGCCGGCGAGCGTGAGCTGAGCCTTCAGGCGTGCCTCGTCGAGGCGGCTCTTCTGCTTGAAGTGGAACGTCGTGCCGGCGAGGAACGAGGGCGGCGCCAGCCGCGTGAGCGCCGTCGTGGCCGGCACCAGCACGACATCGACCTCGCGCTGCTGGATGCGCCACAGCGTGGCCAGCCGCTCGGAGATCAGGTCCTGGTGCGGGCTGAAGGTGTCGTAGGGCAGCGTCTCCCAGTCGGGAAACTGCGCCACGGCCAGTTCGGGCGCGAAGAAGGGCAGTTCGTCGGCCAGACGCTGCGCGTCGGCCGCCTCGGCCGCGAAGATCACCAGCGCAGCGCCTTGCGCCTTGCGTGCACCGGCACGCGAGCGGGCCAGCTCTGCCAACCAGAGCGCATCGGCCGAGCCGTGCGGGCGAGGAAGTGTGAAGCGCCGGCCGGGCGCGAGCGGTGGAAGCTGCATCAGGGAAGACAAGCGCCCCCTCGCAGGCGGCACGGCGGTCGCGTGCACGCAAGGGGGCGTGTGGACGCACGATTCTAGAATCGCCGTCGATGCCCGAGTCGTCCCGTCGCTGCTATGCCTTGGTGCCCTGTGCCGGGGTCGGCGAGCGCGCGCAGGCCGGCGGACCCAAGCAGTACGCGGTCGTCGCCGGCCGCAGCGTCGTCGCCCACACGCTGGCGGCGCTGGAGGCGGTGCGCGCGCTGCAGGCGGTGCTGGTGGTGCTGGCCCCCGACGACTCTATGTTCGAGCGCCACGCGCCGGCCTTCGCCGGGCCGCGCGCCTGGGTGGCGCGCTGCGGCGGGCCCACCCGCGCGGCCTCCGTGGCCAACGGCCTGACGGAACTGCTTCGACGTGGCGCGGCGCACGACGACTGGGTGCTGGTGCACGACGCGGCCCGCTGCCTGCTCCGGCCGGCGTGGGTGGAGGCGCTGATCGAGGCCTGCATCGACGACGAGGTCGGCGGACTGCTCGCACTGCCGCTGGCCGACACGCTGAAGCAGGCCGCCGCCGGCGAGCGTGTGGCCGCGACGGTGGCACGCGAAGGCAAGTGGCTCGCGCAGACGCCGCAGATGTTCCGCCTCGGCCTGCTGCAGCGCGCGCTGACCACGGCCGGCACCGGCGTCAGCGACGAGTCGAGCGCCGTCGAGGCCATGGGCCTCGCGCCGCGGCTCGTGCGGGGCGACCTGGAGAACCTGAAGCTCACCTGGCCGGCCGACTTCGCGCTGGCCGCACGCCTGCTGGAGACCCGGACATGAGTCCCGCCGCCGATGCCGCCTTTCCCTTCGAGTTCCGGGTCGGCGAAGGCTGGGACGTGCACGCGCTCGTCACCGGCCGGCCGCTGGTGCTGGGCGGCGTCGTCGTGCCGCACACGCACGGGCTGCTCGGGCACTCCGACGCCGACGCGCTGCTGCATGCCGTCACCGATGCGCTGCTCGGAGCCGCCGGCCTCGGCGACATCGGCCGGCTGTTCCCCGACACGGACGCGGCCTACGCCGGAGCCGACTCGGCAGGGCTGCTGGCGCGGGCGCTGGAACGCGTGCGCGGCGAAGGCTGGGTGCCGGTCAACGTCGACGCGACCATCGTTGCGCAGGCGCCGAAGATGGCGCCGCACATCCCGGCCATGCGCGAGCGCATCGCCGCCGTGCTCGGCGTCGAACCCGGGCGGGTGAACGTGAAGGCGAAGACGGCGGAGAAGATGGGGCCGGTGGGCGAGGGCCGGGCCATCGAGGCGCGGGCGGTGTGCCTGCTGATGCGCCGGCCGCCCGGCGCGTAGGCACGGCGGGCGCGCAGGAGCGCCCGTTCGCTCAGACCTTGCTCGCGGGCGAGCCGGCGCGCGTGTCGGCCCAGGCGAAGTTGCTGTCGCTCATGATCGTGCTCGGCGTGCCGCCGCGCCCGCCCTTGTCCTTGTCCTTGCCGGAGCCGGCGCGGCCCGACTGCACGCGCTTGAGCCGGATGTGTGCGATGAGGCCCCCCTCCGGCGCATTGGCCAGCTCCAGGCTGCCGCCCATGCGCGCCACGGCCTTCTCGACGATGGCGAGCCCGAGGCCCGCACCGGTGGCCGCCGTGCGCGCCGTGTCGCCGCGGAAGAACGGCGTCGTCAGCTGGGCGAGCTTCTCGGGAGCCACGCCGGGGCCGTGGTCGCGCACGCTCACGATGAGCCACGGCCCGGCCTTCACGTGCCAGACGTCGACCTCGGCGACGCCGGAGTAGTTGCTCTTGCCGTAGCGGCGGGCGTTCTCGAAGAGGTTCAGGAAGACGCGGCCGAGTTCGGTCTCGTCGGCGATCACCTGCAGGTCGGGTGCCAGGCGCGACTGGATCCGGATCTGCGTCGGATCGCGGAAGCGCGCCGCTTCCTCGTCGACCAGGCGCGTGACGTTGATCGGGCCCATCTTGGACTCGCCGGGGCGCGCGTAGTCCATGAACTTGTCGATGATGGCGTCGAGCTGGTCGATGTCGCTGGCCATGTTGCGGCGCGCGTCCTCGTCGACGACGCTCATCTCGGCCTCGAGCCGCAAGCGCGCCAGTGGCGTGCGCAGGTCGTGGCTGATGCCGGCCAGCATCACGGCGCGGTCTTCCTCGACGCGCGCCAGCTCGCGTGCCATGCGGTTGAAGCCGCGGTTGACCTCGCGGATCTCGCTCGTCAGCGTGTTCTCGTCCAGGCGCGAGTCGAGGTCGCCCTCCCGGATGCGGGTGGCCGCGAACGACAGCTGCTTCAGCGGCCGGTTGATCAGGCTTGCGATGGCCACCGACCCGACGAGCGTGGCGAGGAACGCGATGCCGAGCCAGGCGAACCAGGTACTGCTGGCCACCGAGGCGGGATTGGTGGCATCGGCCTGCAGCCAGTAGAGGTCCTGCTCGATCGAGAAGCCCACCCACAGGCCGCTCTGGTTGTTCACCGTGCGTGCCACCACGGTGTCGGGGCCGAGCACCCGCTTGAGCTCCGACGCGAGGCGCCGCGAGAAGCGGTCGGTCTCGAACGACAGCCACTTGTCGCCCGGCTCGCGCGGCGTGACGCGGATGGCCGTGGGGCTGGCCATGCTCTTCAGCAGCGTCACCCGGTTGATGCCGTCGGCCGGGATGAGCGCGGCGCGCGCGAGGCTCACCAGGCCGGCCGTCTGCTGCGCCTGCTGCACGGCGCGCGGCTCCAGCTCCATCGCGTGCAACGTGTACACCCACGCGTAGACGCCGCCGGCCAGCAGCAGGGCCAGCAGGAAGAACGTGCGCCAGAAGAGGCTGAAGCCGACCGAGGGGTTCTTGGCCACCGGATGCTCGGGTGCTCGTCAATCACCGCGCGGCGCGGCGCGCGGGCGAAAGGGCGGCGCGGGCGGGCCGCGCGAAGCCCTCAGTTTGCGCCATCCGGCACGAACACGTAGCCGACGCCCCAGACCGTCTGGATGTAGCGCGGCTGCGCCGGGTCGGGCTCGATCATCTTGCGCAGGCGCGAGATCTGCACGTCGAGGCTGCGGTCGAAGGGCTCGAACTCGCGTCCCCGCGCCAGCTGGGCGAGCTTGTCGCGCGACAGCGGCTGCCGCGGGTGGCGCACGAGCGCCTTCAGCATCGAGAACTCGCCCGTGGTCAACGAGATCTGCTCCCCGTTCTTCGAAAGGCGTCGCAGCGACAGGTCGAACTCGAACGGGCCGAAGGTGACGACCTGGGCCTCCTTGGAGGGGGCGCCCGGGGCCTCCGGCGCCGGCCGCCGGCGCAGGACGGCGTGGATGCGGGCCAGCAACTCGCGCGGGTTGAAGGGCTTGGGCAGGTAGTCGTCCGCGCCGACCTCCAGACCGACGATGCGGTCGACGTCCTCGACCTTGGCCGTCAGCATGATGATCGGCGTCTGGTCGTTGGCGGCGCGCAGGCGGCGGCAGATCGACAGGCCGTCCTCGCCCGGCAGCATCAGGTCGAGCACGATGAGGTCGAGCGTCTCGCGCGTGAGCAGGCGGTTCAGTGCCTTGGCGTCCTCGGCCAGGAGGACGTCGAACCCCTCCTGCGAGAGGTAGCGCCGGAGCAGGTCGCGGATTCGCGCATCATCGTCGACGACGACGATGCGGTCCGGGCGGGCGTTGGCGGGGGTGCTCATGGGCCTCTCCGAATTTGTAACAGCGGCATTGTGGGCCTCGGCCAACCGGGGTTACACGGGGTAGGGACCATTCGTTACAAGTATTTCGCGCTTGCGCAAGGGTTGGTCGAACCTCCGTTTCGCAGGGCGCTCGGCGCCACTGCGGGCACCGGGGCCTTCCGATTCGGCAGCATCGCCGCTTCGAGGCGCGAAGGGTCGGATGTGCACGAAGGAATGATCAGGATGACGACGACAGATCTTCGGGCCCCCAGGGCCAGGCAGTGGCGCCATCTCGGGGCCTGGCTGACGGCGGCTGCCGCCATCACGCACGCGAACGCGCAGACCGTGGCGACAGGCTCGCCGTCGCCCGCCAACGTGGTGTCGCTGAGCGCCTCCGCCACGTTGGAACTGACGATGGACTGGCTGACGGTGGTGTTCAGCACGATGCGCGAAGGCACCGACGCGGCTGCCGTCCAGGGCCAGCTCAGGCAGGCGCTCGACGCGGCACTGGCCGAGGCGCGCCGCATGGCCCGGCCGGGAGAAGTGCAGGTGCGCACCGGCGCGTTCTCGTTGCAGCCCCGCTATGGTCAGAAGGGCGGGGTCACGGGCTGGCAGGGATACGCCGAACTGGTGATGGAGGGTCGCGACACGACGGCGATCGCGCAGGCGATGGGGCGGGTGCAGACGCTGACGGTGGGCCGGGTGACCTGGTCCCTGTCTCGCGAGGCGCGCGAGAAGGTCGAGAGCGAGGTCACCGCGCAGGCCATCGCGCGCTTTCGCAGCCGCGCCGACGACGTAGCGCGCCAGTTCGGCATGAGCGGCTACACGCTGCGCGAGGTGGCGGTCAGCGGCAACGAGCCGGGCGGAGCGCCGCCCGTCATGATGATGCGTGCGCAGGCCGCCCGCGGAGCCGCCGACGAGTCGTTGCCGGTGGAGGCCGGCAAGGCCCAGGTGACGGCGACCGTGACTGGCACCGTGCAGTTGCGCTAGTGCCCGCGCAGGCGCCGGCAGGCCCCGGGTCGTGACGGCCTACTGCGCCGTCCAGCCCCCGTCCACCGCCCAGGCAACGCCGCGCACGTTGTCGGCCGCTGGCGTGCACAGGAACAGGCAAAGGCCGGCCAGTTGCTCCGGCGTCGTGAACTGCAGCGAAGGCTGCTTCTCGGCCAGCAGGCGGCGCGTGGCCTCCTCGTTGCCGACGCCGTCGGCGGCGGCCCGCGCGTCGACCTGCTTCTGCACGAGCGGCGTCAGCACCCAACCCGGGCAGACAGCGTTGACGGTGACACCCGTGGTGGCGTTCTCGAGTGCCGCCGCCTTGGTCAGGCCGACGATGCCGTGCTTGGCGGCCACGTAGGCGCTCTTGGCGGCCGAGGCCACGAGCCCGTGCGCCGAGGCGATGTTGATGACGCGGCCCCAGTTGCGTGCGCGCATGCCGGGCAGCGCCAGGCGCATCGCGTGGAAGGCCGAGCTCAGGTTGATGGCGATGATCGCGTCCCAGCGCTCGACCGGGAACTCGTGCACCGGGGCGACGTGCTGTATGCCGGCGTTGTTGACGAGGATGTCGACGCGGCCGAACAGCCGCTCGCAGGTGCGCACCATGTCCTCGATCTCGGCCGGCTTGCTCATGTCCGCGCCGTGATGCACCGCCCCGGCATCGTGCTTGCGCACGGCAGCGAGCGCACCATCGACATCGCCGAAGCCGTTGAGCATCACGCGTGCACCGCCTTCGGCCATCGCCAGCGCGATGCCGAGGCCGATGCCGCTGGTGGAGCCGGTGACGAGGGCGACCTTCCCTTGGACTCCGGTGGACATGGAACGACTCTCCTGTAGCGAACGGGCTTGTTACGATGACTTCATTATCGACCCGCGCCGCGGCGAGCCGCCGTCGCCGGCCCGGGCCGCGCCCACCTGCGAGACCCCATGAGCGCCACCACCGCTGCACAGCCCACGCTTCACCACGTCCAGTGCCTCGACGCACGCGGCCTGCACCGCATGGCCTACTGGCAGTGGCAGCAGACCGGCCACCTCGAGCAGCCCCGAACCCTCGTCTGCGTGCACGGCCTGTCGCGCCAGGGGCGGGACTTCGACACCCTGGCTCGTGACCTGACGAGCCACTTCCGGGTGATCTGCCCCGACGTCGTCGGCCGTGGTCGCAGCGATCGCCTTGCCGACCCGATGGGTTACGTCATCCCGACCTACGTCGCCGACATGGTCACCCTCGTCGCGCGGCTGGATGTCGGGCAGGTGGACTGGGTCGGCACCTCGATGGGCGGGCTCATCGGCCTGGGGCTCGCCAGCCTGCCGGGCTCGCCGGTGCGCAGGCTCGTCCTCAACGACGTCGGCCCGACCGTCGAACCCGTCGCCATCGAGCGCATCAAGACCTACCTCGGCCAGCCCGTGACCTGGAAGGACGAGCAGGAGGCCGCGGCGGCGCTGTGGAGCGTGTCGCAGGGCTTCGGGCCGCACTCGGCCGAGCAGTGGCTCGAGCTGACGCGGCCGCAACTGGTGCCGGCCCCGGGTGGCGGCGTGATGTCGCACTACGACCCGGCCATAGCGGCCCCGGTGCGCGCGATGACGCCCGAGATGCTGAAGGCGGCCGAAGCGATGACCTGGCAGGCGTATGACCGCATCCGCTGCCCGACGCTGTTGCTGCGCGGACGGGACTCCGACCTGCTGCTGCCGGCCACCGCGCAGGGGATGACCGAGCGCGGGCCGAAGGCACGGCTCGTCGAGTTCGCGGGCGTCGGCCACGCGCCGACTCTGGTGGCTGCCGAACAGCGCGCCGCCGTGCGCCAGTTCCTGCTCGACCCGTGAAAGCCGGTCCGGCGGCCCCCCCGAACCCGCAGGCCGCGGCGGCCATCGTGCACCTGGCCAGCGAAGAGGCGGCCGCGGACGCCGCGGCGGCCGACGCGCAGGCCCTCGCGGGCGCAGGCGAGGCGGACCCGGTGGCGCGGGCGCGCGCTTTCGCCGAGCCGCTGCTGGCCGGCCAGCCGCTCGACACCGGCGAAGACGCGCTCGCCCACGCCGACGGCGTGGCCGGCGTGCTCGCCTCGATCGGCGCCGCACCCGCGCTGTGTGCCGCCGCCTATCTCGTCTACGCGGGCGACTACCTGCAGCGCCCCGAGGAAGTGCTGCGCAAGGCGTTCGGCGAGCACGCGGCTCGCCTCTGCACCCTGACGCGCCAGCTCGTGCAGATCCAGCGCGCGGCGCGTGGTGCCGTCGTGCCGGGCGGGCAGCGCGCGCTGCAGATCGAGCGCGTCCGCAAGATGCTGCTCGCGTTCTCGCGTGACCTGCGCGTGGTGCTGCTGCGACTGGCCTCGCGCCTGCAGACGCTGCGCTGGTTCGCGGCGATGCACCGGCCTTGCCCGGCCGACCTGGCCACCGAGTCGATGCAGGTGTTCGCGCCGCTGGCCAACCGGCTGGGTGTCTGGCAGGTCAAGTGGGAGCTCGAGGACCTGGCCTTCCGATTCCTGCAGCCCGAGGCGTACCGGCGCGTGGCGCAACTCGTGCAGGAGAAGCGGGTCGAGCGCGAGCAGGGCGTCGAGCGCTCGCGCGCACAGCTCGCGCGGCTGCTGGAGGAGGCGTTGATCCGGGCCGAGGTGCTGGGGCGACCGAAGCACCTCTACAGCATCTGGAAGAAGATGCAGGGCAAGGGGCTCGACTTCGAGCGCGTGCTCGATGCGCGCGCGCTGCGGGTGATCGTCGACGACACCGCCACGTGCTACGCGGTGCTGGCGCGGGTGCACGAGCGCTGGCACGCCGTGGAGGGCGAGCTCGACGACTACATCGCCCGCCCCAAGCCGAATGGCTACCAGTCGCTGCACACGGTGGTGGTGGCCGACGACGGTCGCGCGCTGGAGGTGCAGATCCGCACCCGTGCGATGCACGAGCATGCCGAGCACGGTGTCGCCGCGCACTGGATGTACAAGGAGGCCGGGACCCGAGGCTATGCCGGCGTCAGCGCCAGCGGCGACTTCGAGGAGCGCGTGGCCGAGGCGCGCAAGGCCGTGCTGCGCGAGCTGCTCGCCTGGCAGCGGGACGCGGCTCACGGCGCCGAGGAAGGATCCGGCACGGCGGCCGCGCCGCCAGGCGCCGCGGAGGCGTCGTTCGACGATCGCATCTACGTCTTCACGCCGCAGGCGACCATCATCGACCTGCCGGCGGAGGGCACGCCGGTGGACTTCGCGTACGCGCTGCACACTGATCTCGGGCATCGCTGCCGAGGTGCGCGCGTCGACGGCGCGATGGTGCCGCTGAACACGCCGCTGCAGTCGGGGCAGACGGTGGAGGTGATCTCGGCCAAGGAGGGTGGCCCCTCGCTGGACTGGCTCAACCCCGAGCTCGGCTACCTGCGCAGCCCCCGCGCGCGCGCCAAGGTGCGCGCCTGGTTCAACGCGCAGGCGCTGCAGGCCACCACCGCGCGCGGGCGCGAGCTGGTCGAGAAGCTGCTGCAGCGCGAGGGCCGCACGGCCGTCAAGCTCGACAGCCTCGCCGAGGGCCTGGGCTTCAAGAGTGCCGAAGCGCTGTTCGAGGTGGTGGGCAAGGACGAGTACTCGCTGCGCCACATCGAGAACCTGCTGCGTCCGACGCCTGCCGAGCCCGAGGAGGAGCGGGTGGCGCTGCAGCGCTCGCGCAGCGGCGGTGCCTCGCGCGGCGGCGTGCTGGTGGTCGGGGTCGACTCGCTGCTGACGACGCTGGCGCGTTGCTGCCGACCGGCGCCTCCGGATGCGATCGGCGGTTTCGTCACGCGCGGCAAGGGGGTGGCCATTCATCGCGCCGACTGCTCGAACCTGCGCCACATGGCGGCCGCGAACCCCGGCCGGTTGATCGAGGTGAAGTGGGGCGACGCGCCGGCTGCCCATGCCGGGGAGGCGCTGTACCCGATCGACGTGCTGATCGAGGCAGCCGACCGCAGCGGCCTGCTGCGCGACATCTCCGAGGTGTTTGCCAAGCAGAAGGTCAACGTGACCGCGGCGCACACGCAGAGCGCGCGCGATCGCAGCACGGCGTGGATGACGCTGACCGTGGAGGTGCCCGATGCCGCCCGCCTGGCGCCCGTGCTGGCGCAGGTGGCGCGCGTACCGGGCGTCCGTCACGCACGCCGCAAGTGAGCCGGCGGTGGCCGGCGGCGGTCGGCCTCCGGGGTGCTGTAGAATGCGATCTTCGACAGGCGTGTAGCTCAGCTGGTTAGAGCACCACCTTGACATGGTGGGGGTCGGTGGTTCGAGTCCACTCGCGCCTACCAACAAGCAAGCCGCCGGGTCCGAGAGGGCCCGGCGGCTTCGTCCTTTCTTGCCCTCGGACGCGCTGGCCCGGCGGCCTCGCAGGGGGAAACCCCGCGCCGGGTGGCCGCGCGCACGCTCCTAGAATTCCAGGGACGCAGTGTCAGATCAGGTAGCCCATGCCCGCTTCGCGCCGTTCCTCCGCCGATGCGTCGGCCAAGTCAGCGGCCGAGGCGCCAGCGTCCTCGGTGCGGGTGCTGAAGAAGTATCCCAATCGCCGCCTCTACGACACGCGAACCAGCAGCTACATCACGCTGGCCGACGTGAAGCAGATGGTGCTGGCCGGCGAGTCGTTCGAGGTGCGCGACGCGAAGACCGGCGAGGACCTCACGCGCAGCATCCTGCTGCAGATCATCCTCGAGGAGGAGTCGGGCGGCGTGCCGATGTTCAGCACGCAGTCGCTCGAGCAGATCATCCGCTTCTACGGCCACGCGATGCAGGGAATGATGGGCACGATGCTCGAGAAGAACCTGCAGGCCTTCACCGAGCTCCAGGCGCGGCTGCTGGAACAGAGCCGCGGCCTCTACGACCCGAAGAACCTCACGCCGGAGGTCTGGACGCAGTTCATGAGCGGCCAGACGCCGATGATGCAGAACCTGATGACCAGCTACATCGAGCAGAGCCGGCAGCTGGTGGAGCAGCTCCAGCGCAATTCGGGTGGCCTGTTCCCGGGCGTCCCGGGGTTCGGCGCGGGCAAGAAGTAGCGGGCGGCGCGGCCTCGCGCTCGATGGGCGCCTTGGCCGCAAGGGGCGGTCGGTGATCGCCGAGAATCTCGCCATGAGCTCCAATGACCCGAGCGGGGCGGTCGGAACGACGGCCGTCAACGCCTTGCCGGCCAACCCGCCGCCGCGGATCGGCTTCGTGTCCCTCGGCTGCCCCAAGGCCCTGACCGACTCCGAGCTGATCCTGACGCGCCTGCGGGCCGAAGGCTACGAGACGAGCAAGACCTTTGCCGGCGCCGACCTCGTCGTCGTCAATACTTGTGGCTTCATCGACGAGGCGGTCAAGGAGAGTCTCGACACCATCGGCGAGGCGCTGGCGGAGAACGGCAAGGTCATCGTCACCGGGTGCCTCGGCGCCCGCGGGGGGCCGGACGCCGGCCCCGGCACCGAAGGCGGCGGCAACCTCGTGCGCCAGATGCATCCCAAGGTCCTGGCGGTGACCGGCCCGCACGCGACAGACGAGGTGATGTCGGCCGTGCACCGGCACGTGCCGAAGCCGCACGACCCCTTCGTGGATCTGGTCCCCGAGGTGCGCGCCGAATTTCGTGGTGCCGCCGGCATCAAGCTGACGCCGCGCCACTACGCCTACCTGAAGATCAGCGAAGGCTGCAACCACCGCTGCACCTTCTGCATCATTCCGAGCATGCGCGGCGACCTCGTCTCGCGCCCGATCGGCGACGTGCTGAACGAGGCGAGGGCGCTCTTCGACAGCGGCGTGAAGGAGCTGCTGGTCGTCAGCCAGGACACCTCGGCCTACGGCGTCGACGTCAAGTACCGGACCGGCTTCTGGGACGGCAAGCCGGTCAAGACGCGGCTGGCGGATCTTGCGGAGAGGCTGGCCGAGCTGGCCGCCCCATACGGCGCCTGGGTGCGCCTGCACTACGTCTATCCCTATCCAAGTGTCGACGAACTGCTGCCCTTGATGGCCGACGGAAGGATCCTGCCCTACCTCGACGTGCCGTTCCAGCACTCGCATCCCGAGGTTCTGCGGCGAATGAAGCGCCCGGCCAGTGGCGAACGCAATCTCGAGCGCCTGCAACGCTGGCGCCAGGCTTGCCCGCAGCTCGTCGTGCGCAGCACCTTCATCGCCGGGTTCCCGGGGGAGACCGAGGCCGAGTTCCAGCACCTGCTGGACTTCATGCACGAGGCCGAGATCGACCGCGCCGGCTGCTTCGCCTACTCGCCGGTGCAGGGGGCGGCCGCCAACGAGCTGCCCGGGCAGCTGCCGCAGCCCGTGCGCGAGGAGCGGCGCGCGCGCTTCATGGCGGTGGCCGAGGACGTGTCGGTGCGCAAGCTGCAGCGCCGCGTCGGCGCCGAGATGCAGGTGCTCGTCGACCAGGCGACGGCGCTCGGCCGCAAGGGTGCCCGCGGCCGTACCTACGCCGACGCGCCCGAGATCGACGGCACGGTCCGCCTGCTGCCGCCCGCGAAGGCGAGCCGGACCATGAAGGCAGGCGAATTCGTGCGTGCCCGGATCGTGTCCGCCGAGGGGCACGATCTCGTCGCGATGCCGCTGTAGAACCCTCCGCCGGAAAGAACCCCGCACTTGAAGCCCGACGCTGCCAACGCGCTCATCCACCACTCCTACGAGCCGCCGGCCGGCTTCGCGGCGCCCCAGGTTGGCGTGTTCAAGGCCTCGACCGTGCTGTTCAAGAGCGTGGCCGCGATGCGCGCGCGCGACTGGCGCAGCAAGGCGGGCTACACGTACGGCCTGCACGGCACGCCGACGACCTTCACGCTCGAGGAGCGCATCGCCGCCCTGGAAGGCGGGCGGCACTGCCTGCTCGTGCCCAGCGGCCTCGCGGCCATCGCGCTCGTCGACCAGGCGCTGCTCGCGCCGGGCGACGAGATCCTGTTGCCGGCCAACGTCTATGGCCCGAGCCGCGAGCTCGCGCGCACCGAGCTGGCACGGTTTGGCGTCACGCATCGGCTGTACGACCCGCTGGACGCCGCCGCGTTCGCCGCGCTGCTCGGCGATCGCACGCGCCTCGTCTGGCTCGAGGCGGCGGGCTCGGTGACGATGGAGTTCCCGGACCTCCGCGGCCTCGTCGCCGCGGCGCGGCAGCGCGGCGTGATGACCGCCCTCGACAACACCTGGGGTTCAGGGCTCGCCTTCGATGCGTTCGCGCTCGGCATCGACGTCGTCGTGCAGGCGCTGACCAAGTTCCCCAGCGGCGGCGGCGATGTCCTGATGGGCTCCGTGACGACGCGCGACGACGCATTGCACGAGCGACTCAAGCTCACCCACATGCACCTGGGCCTGGGCGTCGCAGGCAACGACGCCGAGGCGATCCTGCGCTCACTCCCCTCGCTGCCTCTGCGCTACCGCGCGCACGACCAGACGGCGCGCCAGCTGGCCGCCTGGCTGCAGTCGCGGCCCGAGGTCGCGCGCGTGCTGCATCCTGCCTTCGAGAGCTGCCCCGGCCACGCGCACTGGCGCGCCCTGTGCACCGACGCCGCGGGCCTGTTCTCGGTGCTGTTCGACGAGCGCTACACGCAGGCGCAGGTCGACCGCTTCGTCGACGGGCTCAGGCTCTTCGGCATCGGCTACTCATGGGCGGGGCCGCGCAGCCTTGCCGTGCCGTACGACCTGAAGGCGATGCGCCCCGGCGGCGCCCTGCGCGGCCACCTCGTGCGCTTCTCGATCGGGCTGGAGGAGCCGGAGGTGCTGCGGGCCGACCTCGAGCAATCGCTGAGGGCGGCCTTCGCCTGAGCCATCGCAGAACGGGTCTCCGAGGGGCGGGCGCGGGACGCGCCGCGCTGCTCAGCCCTTCGAGCCGGACGACGACACCTTCTGCCGCATCAGGCGGCCGCGCTCGCGTTCCCAGTCGCGCTTCTTTTCGGTTTCGCGCTTGTCGTGCTGCGCCTTGCCCTTGGCCAGCGCGATGTCCACCTTGACGCGCCCGCCCTTGAAGTGGAGGTTCAGCGGAACCAGCGTGTAGCCGCGCTGCTCGACCTTGCCGACGAGGCGGCGGATCTCGTCCTTGTGCATCAGCAGCTTCTTGGTGCGGTCGGGTTCCGGGTGCACGTGCGTCGAAGCCGAGCGCAGCGCATTGATGCGGCAGCCGATGAGATAGAGCTCGCCGTCGCGGATGACGACGTAGCCGTCGGTCAGCTGCACCTGGCCATCGCGGATGGCCTTGATCTCCCAGCCCTCCAGCACGATGCCGGCCTCGTGGGTCTCCTCGAGGATGTAGTCGAATCGGGCGCGGCGGTTTTCGGCGATGGCGGCCATGTGGGGGTGTCGAGCGGCCTTGTGCGCCCGGGCGCACGGACCTGCTGCCGCCTGGCCAAAGCACACGCACTTCTACAATGAAGTGATTGTATGAAGCATGTCCGCCGCTCCGTGCTGCTGTGGTACTCGCCGCGCGAGATGTACTCGCTGGTCACCGGCGTCGTGGACTATCCGCAGTTCCTGCCCTGGTGCGACCGCGCCGAGGTGCTGCACTCGGACGACGAAGGCGTGACGGCGCGGCTCGGCCTCGCCTACATGGGCGTGCGCCACGCGTTCACGACGCGCAACCAGAACGTGCCCGAGCGTTCTGTGACGGTGAACCTCGTCGACGGGCCGTTCTCGGTGCTCGAGGGTAGCTGGGTCTTCCACCCCCTCGGCCGGCCTGGCAGCGAGGAGCAGGCGTGCAAGATCGAGTTCGACCTGCGCTATGCGTTCGCGAGCCCGGCGCTCGAGCGGGTGGTCAGCCCGGTGTTCGACCGGGTCGCCAACACGCTCGTCGATGCCTTCGTGCGCAGGGCCGAGGACGTGTACGGTGCCCGCTGAGCGCCGCCGGCAGCGCGGCAGATGAGCACGCCTGCGGCGCAGGCGCCGACGATCCGTGTCGAGGTGGCGTATTCGCCGCGGCCGCGTGTCGTGGACGTGGTCGAGCTGGTGCTGCCCGCCGGTTCCAGCGTCGCCGACGCTCTGCGGGCGAGCGGCCTCGTGCAGCGGCACGGGCTCGACGAGTCGAAGCTGCAGGCGGGCGTGTGGTGCAGGACCAAGGACCCTTCGACGCTCCTGCGAGACCGCGATCGGGTGGAGATCTACCGGCCGTTGACGGTCGACCCCAAGGAGGCGCGGCGCCAGCGCTACAAGCGCCACCGCCAGCGGGAGGCCTGAGCCGGGCGGCCGCTCATGGCGCGCGACGGCGACGTCGTGCGACCGCCCGCACCCTCAGCGGCAGTCGCTCGCGATCACCGCGCGAGCGCTGCGCAGCTCCTCGGCACGAGCGCGGTCGTCGAGCACCTCGCGCTCGCCGCGCTCGTTGACCCGCGCCATGCGCTGACCGCTCTCGAGGGCGGCGACGTGGCCGCGGGCGCGGCGGCAGTTCTCGGCGCGCTGCGCCGCGACCTTCTCTTCCTCGGCCTTGGCGCGTGCCGCCTGCTCCTGCTCGGTGCGCTTGCGGCGCGCCTCGACCTCGGCCTGCAGCCCGCCGGGGGCCGAGGCGGCGAGCAATCCAGGCGTCGCCGCGCCCGAGGCGGCCGGCGCCGCCGCCGAGGCTGCGTCTGCGGGTGGCGCCAGGGCGCGACGTTGCTGCGCCGTGCTGGGCCGGCTCAGGATGTCCTTCTCCGGGATCTCCTTCGGAGGCGGCCGGTCGCTGGCGGTGATGCGGCCGCTGGCATCGCGCCAGCGCCACTGGGCCTCGACGGGCGTTGCGAGCGTGGCGGCAGCCAACGCCACCAGCCAGGTGCAGGCGGCGACGAGGCCGGCACGGCGCGAGAGCGTCTTCATGCTGCGAGTGTAGTGCTCGACGGCGGCGCGCGTACCCTGGAGAAGTGGCGAATTGCGTCAGCGACGCGTCGTCGCCGGCACGAGCCGCGCGCCCCGCCGTCGGGGGCGGTGGCAGGTGATTCCTATAATCCTCTTTTGCGTCCGGAGCTTCTCGCATGCGCCTCTTGGGCAAAGCGCTCACCTTCGACGACGTGCTGCTGGTGCCGGCCTTCTCGCAGGTCCTGCCGCGCGACACCAGCCTCGCCACGCGCCTCACCCGCAACATCACGCTGCAGCTGCCACTGGTCTCTGCGGCGATGGACACCGTCACCGAGGCGCGCCTGGCGATCGCCATCGCCCAGGAGGGCGGCATCGGCATCGTGCACAAGAACCTCTCGCCGCGCCAGCAGGCCGCCGAGGTGGCGCGCGTCAAGCGATACGAGTCGGGCGTGCTGCGCGACCCGATCACCGTGACGCCCGAGATGACGGTGCGTGCAGTGATGGAGCTGTCGCGGCAGCACGGTGTCTCCGGCTTCCCGGTGCTCGAAGGCAAGCAGGTGGTGGGCATCGTCACCAACCGCGACCTGCGCTTCGAGACGCGGCTCGATGCGCCGGTGCGCGACATCATGACCCCGCGCGAGCGGCTCGTCTCCGTGCGCGAGGGCGCTTCGCTCGAAGAGGGCAAGGCCCTGATGCACCGGCACAAGCTCGAGCGCGTGCTGGTCGTCAACGAAGCCTTCGAGCTGCGCGGCCTGATGACGGTGAAGGACATCACCAAGCAGACCGACTTCCCCAATGCGGCGCGCGACGGCCAGGGCAAGCTGCGGGTCGGCGCCGCCGTCGGGGTGGGCGAGGGCACCGAGGAGCGCGTGGAGCTGCTCGCCAAGGCCGGCGTCGACGTGCTGGTCGTCGACACCGCGCACGGCCACAGCCAGGGCGTCACCGACCGCGTGCGCTGGATCAAGCGCCACTACCCGCAGATCGACGTCGTCGGCGGCAACATCGCGACCGGCGCCGCGGCGCTGGCGCTGTGCGAGGCGGGTGCCGACGCCGTCAAGGTGGGCATCGGCCCGGGCTCCATCTGCACCACGCGCATCGTCGCCGGCGTGGGCGTGCCGCAGATCTCGGCCATCGACAACGTGGCCACCGCACTTCGCGGCAGCGGCGTGCCGCTGATCGCCGACGGCGGCATCCGCTACAGCGGCGACATCGCCAAGGCCATCGCCGCCGGTGCCAGCACGGTGATGATGGGCGGCATGTTCGCAGGCACCGAGGAGGCGCCGGGCGAGACGATCCTCTACCAGGGCCGCACCTACAAGAGCTACCGCGGCATGGGCTCGCTCGGGGCCATGCAGCAGGGCAGCGCCGACCGCTACTTCCAGGAGGACGGCGGCAACAACCCGAACACCGCCAAGCTGGTGCCCGAAGGCATCGAGGGCCAGGTGCCGTACAAGGGCTCGGTGGTGGCCATCATCTTCCAGATGGCCGGGGGACTGCGCGCCTCCATGCACTACTGCGGCTGCGCGAGCATCGCCGAGATGCAGCAGCGCGCCGAGTTCGTCGAGATCTCGTCCGCCGGCATGCGCGAAAGCCACGTGCACGACGTGCAGATCACGAAGGAAGCCCCGAACTACCGGGCTGAATGACGCGCCGAATGACGCCGGCCGAAGGAGTGTCCGCACCCGCACCCGTCGTCGCGACGGTGGAGGCAGCCCCGCCGCGCCCGGCGCGCAAGGCGGCGCTGTCGTTCATCCTCGTCGTCGTGCTGCTCGACATGGTCAGCATCGGCGTCATGCTGCCGGTGCTGCCGCACATCGTGGGCACCTTCACGCGCAGCAACGACGAGCAGACGCTCGCCTTCCTGGCGGTGACGGCGGCGTTCGGGTTCGCCAACTTCGTCGGCGCCCCGGTGCTCGGAGCGTTGTCGGACCGGTTCGGTCGCCGGCCGGTGCTGCTGCTGGGCATCAGCGGGCTGGCGCTCAGCTTCTTCGTCACCGCGGCGGCGACGGCCCTGTGGGTGCTGGTGGCCGTGCGCTTCTTCTCCGGCGCGATGCAGAGCAACGTGTCGGTCGCCAACGCCTACGTCGCGGACATCACGCCGCCCGAGGACCGGGCGCGCCGCTTCGGTCTCGTCGGCGCGATGTTCGGCGTCGGCTTCATCCTCGGCCCGGTGCTCGGTGGCGTGCTCGGGGAGGTGGACGTGCGGCTGCCGTTCCTCGTGGCGGGCACGCTGGCGCTCGTCAATTTCGGTTACGGCCTGTTCGTGCTGCCCGAATCGCTGCCTGCGGACCGGCGCCGTCCTTTCGAGTGGCGGCGAGCCAATCCGGTGTCGGCGCTGCGCGGCCTCGCGGCGCTCAAGGGCGTCGGCGCGCTCGTGTGGGTGCTGGCGCTGGCGGGCCTGGCGCAGTTCATGCTGCACTCGATCTGGGTGCTGTACACGAAGTTCAAGTTCGGTTGGGGGCCGGGGCAGGTGGGGGTGTCGCTGTTCGTGGTCGGGCTGATGTCGGCGCTGAGCCAGGGCCTGCTCATCAAGCCACTGCTGGCACGCTTCGGTGCACCGCGCCTTGCGGTGATCGCGATGGCGGCCGGCGCGGCCTCCTACCTCGGGTTCGGCCTCGCGTGGGCGCCCTGGGTCATCTATGCCGTGATGCTGCTCGGCCTCGTCTCCGGCACGGCCACGGCATCGATGCAGAGCATCATCTCCAACGCGGCCGACGCGCGTGCGCAGGGCCAGACGCTCGGCTCGGTGTCGTCGCTGAACAGCCTGATGGCGGCGTTGGCGCCGCTGTGCGGGCTGGAACTCCTGCGCTGGGTGTCGCACCGCCCCCAGGGCGACGCGTGGATCGGCCTGCCCTTCTTCGTCATCGCCGCGCTGCAGCTGGCCGCCACGCTGGTGGCGTGGCACTTCTTCCGCCGGCGCGCGATGCTCGCGCACGCCGCTCCCGCATGAACCACGACAAGATCCTCATCCTCGACTTCGGTTCGCAGGTCACGCAGCTCATCGCGCGCCGCGTGCGCGAGGCGCACGTCTACTGCGAGATCCACCCGAACGACGTCAGCGCGGAGTTCATCCGCGCCTTCGCGCCCAGGGGCGTCATCCTCTCCGGCAGCCACGCCAGCACCTACGAAGAGCACGAGCTGCGTGCGCCGCCGGTCGTCTACGAGCTCGGCGTGCCGGTGCTGGGCATCTGCTACGGCATGTTCACGATGGCCGTGCAGCTCGGCGGGCAGGTCGAGGCCTCCACGCACCGCGAGTTCGGCTACGCCGAGGTGCGCGCACGTGGGCACACGCGCCTGCTCGAGGGCATCCAGGACAGCGCCACGCCCGAGGGGCACGGCATGCTCGAGGTCTGGATGAGCCACGGCGACAAGGTCACCGAGCTTCCGCCCGGCTTCAAGCTGATGGCCAGCACGCCGAGCTGCCCGATCGCCGGCATGGCCGACGAGGCGCGCCGCTTCTACGGCGTGCAGTTCCATCCCGAGGTCACGCACACGAAGCAGGGGCGGGCGCTGCTCGAGCGCTTCGTGCTGGGGATCTGCGGCGCGCGGCCCGACTGGGTCATGCGCGATCACGTCGCCGAGGCGGTGGAGAGCATCCGTGCCCAGGTGGGCGGGGAGGAGGTCATTCTCGGCCTCTCCGGCGGCGTCGACTCGAGCGTGGCTGCGGCGTTGATCCACCGCGCGATCGGCGACCAGCTGACCTGCGTCTTCGTCGACCACGGACTGCTGCGCCTGGACGAGGCGCGGATGGTGATGGACATGTTCGCCGGCCGCCTGCACGCGAAGGTGGTGCACGTGGACGCGAGCGCCGAGTTCCTCGGTCAGCTGGCCGGCGTGACCGACCCGGAGGCCAAGCGCAAGATCATCGGCCGCGAGTTCGTCGAGGTGTTCCAGCGCGAGGCGAAGAAGCTGTCCAACGCGAGGTGGCTCGCGCAGGGCACGATCTATCCCGACGTCATCGAGTCCGGCGGCGCCAAGACCAAGAAGGCGACGACGATCAAGAGCCACCACAACGTCGGCGGCCTGCCGGAGACGCTGGGGCTGAAGCTGCTCGAGCCGCTGCGCGACCTCTTCAAGGACGAGGTGCGCGAGCTCGGCGTGGCGCTGGGCCTGCCGCCCGAGATGGTGTACCGCCATCCGTTCCCCGGGCCGGGCCTGGGCGTGCGCATCCTCGGCGAGGTCAGGCGCGAGTACGCCGACCTGCTTCGCCGCGCCGACGCGATCTTCATCGACGAGCTCCGCGCCCACGTCGACCCGGCCAGCGGCAAGAGCTGGTACGACCTGACGAGCCAGGCCTTCGCGGTCTTCCTGCCCGTCAAGAGCGTGGGCGTGATGGGCGACGGCCGCACCTACGACCACGTGGTGGCGCTGCGCGCGGTGCAGACGAGCGACTTCATGACGGCCGACTGGGCCGAGCTGCCCTACGCGCTGCTGAAGAAGGTGTCCAGCCGCATCATCAACGAGGTGCGCGGCATCAACCGCGTCACCTACGACGTCAGCAGCAAGCCGCCGGCAACGATCGAGTGGGAGTGACGGGTTCTCCGACTTGACGGACCACTGCACCGTACGAGCTCGCGTCCTTTCTCCGGGACGCCGTAGCGGCGGAGACAGGGCAGGGCGCTGGGTCGCGCAGCGCACCGAGAAGGCCGCAAGGTGGGCCGTGTGTGCCAACCGGCTAGCCCTGAACAACGCGCGCGTGCGGCGAAAAGCCAAAGATTGGGCAGACCGCGGTGATCGGTATGCTTGGCCATCAAGCGATGCCGACCATCCGAGACCTTCTTGCAACCGGTGAGCGCGAGCGCTGCATCGGCCGTGATGCTGCGCTTGAATCGCTGCATGCGCTGCTCAGCCGCGACGCCCCGCTCGTCATGGTCCTGCACGGTCTTGGCGGCGTTGGCAAGACCTGCGTCGCCCGCGCGTTCGCCGAACGCGCCGAGATCGCGGGAGCCCGGGTGCACTGGCTCGACGGGCAGGCGATCGAGCCGTCCCCGCGCGGCTTCGTCGACGCGCTGGCGCGCCTGCTGGGCGACGCGACCGCCGGCGTGGCCGAGCTGGTGGCGCTGCTCAACGCCGCATCCACGCGCACGCTGATCGTGCTGGACACCTACGAGCGCTGCCGCCTGCTCGATGCCTGGCTGCGCCAGGACTTCGTGCCAAGGCTCGGCACCCACATGCGGCTGTTGCTGGTGGGGCGCGACCCGCCCGTCAGCCCGTGGCGCATGGCACCGGGCTGGCAAGGGCTGTTCGCGTCCCACGAGATCGGCCCGCTGGCCCGCGACGACGCATTGGCGCTGCTGCGGGCCGAGGGCCTTGAGCCGCAGCAGGCGGCGCAGGCGCTGCGCTTTGCCCATGGACACCCGTTGGCGCTGAAGCTGGCCAGCGGCGTGCTGCGGGCCCGTCCCGGGCAGTTGCTCGAGCCGTCCGACATGCTTGGCGTCGTCGAGACCCTCGTCGGTCTGTACCTGGCCGAGGTCGTCGACGCGCCCTTGCGGCAGGCGCTGCAGAGAGCCTCGGTGGTGCGGCGCATCACGGTCTCGCTGCTGCAGGCGCTGCTCCCGGACGCCGACGCAGCCGCGGTGTTCGAGCGATTGGCGGGTCTGTCGATCACGACGCTCGCCGCCGACGGGCTGCTGCTGCACGACCTTGTGCGCGAGGCGATCGCAGCCCACTACCGCACGGTGGATCCGGCCGGCTGCCTGGACGCCCGCCGCGCGGCGTGGCGGCAGCTGCACCAGGAGAGCCGCGGCGCCCCGCACAGCGAGTTGTGGCGCTACACCGCCGACATGCTCTACATGGTGCAGGCCCCCGCTGTGCGGGAGGTGTTCTTTCCGACCGGCAGTCAGCCGATGGCGGTCGAGTCAGCGGGGGCGGGCGACCTGCAGGACATCCTTGCCATTGTTCGCCAGCACGACGGCGACGGCGGCGCGCACCGCATCGCCCACTGGTGGTCGCACCTGCCCGGCGCCTTCCGGCTCACGCGAGGCGCGCGGAACCAGGTCAACGGCTTCTATTGCCTCGCCGAGGCGGCCGACATCCCGAAGACGCTGGAGCGGCAGGATCCGGTGGTGGCCCGCTGGTGCCAGCACGTCCGGAGTGCCGGTCTCGGGCCGGGCGATCGGGTGCTGTTCATGCGTCGCGTGCTCGCCGACGCCGAGTCGCCGCAGCCGCTGGAGGTAGAGGCCGCGCTGATGCTCGACATCAAGCGCGCCTATCTCGAACTGCGCCCGAACCTGCGGCGGCTTTACACCCACCTGCGCCAGGTCACGCAGCTCGATCCCTTCCTGCGCCAGGCGGGGTTCGAGTTCGCACCGGAGATCGACGTCGAGCTCGAGGGCGTCCGGCACGTGGGCCTGATCCTCGACTTCGGGCCGCAGTCGGTGGACGGATGGCTTTCGCGCCTGGTCGCCACGACGCTCGGTGTGCCGGATGAAGTCCCCCCGCCGCTCCGGCTCGATGAAGCGGCGCGCGAGTTGCTCGTGGACGGCCGGCGGGTCGCCCTGTCGGCGCGCGAGTTCGAGCTGCTCGCGTACCTGATGCGACGCGAAGGCCAGGCCGTCAAGCGCGGCGACCTGCTGGACGACATCTGGGGCACGCGCTACGAAGGCGGCAGCAACGTCATCGATGCGCTCGTGCTCGGCCTGAGAAAGAAGCTCGGGGCCCGCGCCGGGGCCATCGAGACCGTGGTCCGATTCGGCTACCGCTTCCGCCAGCCTTGAACCTGGCCGGCCGGCGAAGCTCCGCCGCGCCCGACGCCTTCTCATCGTTCGCTCATCGCGCGCTCATGACGCGCGGAGCCCGCTCCCCAAGACTTCGCTCCATGCCGGCCGCACCCGCGGACCGCGTGCAGCGAACTCGGAGCGACCGCGATGACGAGTGGAAGTGCGTCTCTCGAAGGGGCCGAAGCCGGGGCGCCGGCCCCGGGCGTGCCGCACCTCACCCTGGTGCACGGCAGCGCCGCCAGCCTGGCGCAGTGGGACGCGCTGATCGCGCACCTGCCCGGGTCCTGGCGGGTGCTGACGCCGCGCCTCGCGGGCTACGACGACCCGGCGTTCGACTTCGGCGCGCCCTACGGCGCCGAGACCGAAGTCGCCCGCATCGACCCGCCCGCGCGCGGCACCGGCCCGCGTGTGCTGCTGGGGCACTCCATGGGCGGCCTGGTGGCGGTGGCCAACTGCGTCGCGCACCCCGATCGCTACTCGGCCCTGGTGCTGATCGAGCCAGTGCTCTTCGGACTGCTGGCACAGCCGGGCTTTGCCGGCGTGCATCACGACGTGCGCAGCTTCCTGCGCTACTTCTGCGCGCTGGACGACCCGACGCGGCAACTCGACGCCGCGCGGGCGATGTTCCATTTCTGGAAGCTCTACGACACCTGGGAGGCGCAGTCGCCTGCGCGGCGTGAGCAGACCGCGCTGTGGATGCGCAAGGTCCGCCACGAGTGCCGGCTGTTCGACGACCCGGCCGTGCACGCCGATCGGCTGCGCGCGCTCGCCGCCCTGCCCGTGGTCTGGGTGAGTGGCAGCGAATCGCCATCGCACATCCGCAGCGTGCGGCAGGGCTTCCGCGTCCACGTGCCCCACACCGAGGCGATCGAGATCCCGGGGGCCGGCCACCTCTGCCATCTGTCCCATCCCGGCGAGCTGGCCGCCCTGCTCACGCGGCTGGTCAGCCGGCTCCAGAACAAGCCCTTGGCCGAAGCCTGAGGCCCGTTCGTCCCTCCCTCCGTCCCTCCACCCAAACCCAAGGAGAACTCCCATGTCCACTTCGACCCGCCCTCACCGCCGCCTGCGACGCCACCTCCTCGCCATCGCGCTGGTGTCGGCCTTCACGCCGCCATCGGCCTTCGCCAGGGACGAGTCGCCCTGGTGCGGCGACCGCTGCGACCAGGTCGTGCTCGACTGGAACCAGGCCGCGCATCAGGTAATCAAGGCGGCCGACGGTTACGCCAATCCGCTCACCGCCTCGCGCTCGCTGGCGATGACGCACCTGGCCATGCACGACGCCGTGAATGCGGTGAAGCGCCGCTATGCGGGCTACGCGCTCGTCGAGCAGGACGCCTCACGTCGGGGCGGCGCGGCCGGCTCGGACGAGGCCGCAGCGGCCGTCGCGGCCAGTGCGGCAGCCCATGAGCTGCTGCTGGCGCTGTACCCGGCGCAGAAGGACCTGCTACGCGCGACCCTCGACGAGACGCTGCACGAGGCCGGCATCGGCGCCGAGGTGGCCGAGGCCGTCGCGACCGGCAAGCGCGCGGCCGCGGCCGTGCTCGCCAGGCGCGCCAACGACGGCAGCCAGGGCTCCGAGGACTACCGCGAAGGCAGCGCGCCCGGCAACTACCGCTTCGTGCCGGGCACCAACTTCATCCTGATGCCGCACTGGCGCAAGGTCCAGCCTTTCGCGCTCCGTTCGCCGGACCAGTTCCGCGTCGCCCCGCCACCCGCGCTGGGAAGCGCCGAGTACACCGAAGCCTTCAACGAGGTGAAGGCCGGCGGCAGCGACGCGGCCAGCGCGGTGCGCACGCCCGACCAGTCGCACTACGCCGCGTTCTGGTACGAGTTCTCCGATGCCGGCTGGAACCGCGTCGCGCGCGTCGTTGCGCGCGACCACAAGCAAGACCTGTGGGAGCGCGCGCGAACCTTTGCGCTGCTCAATGTCGCGATGGCCGACAGCTACATCGCCGGCTGGGACTCGAAGCTGCACCACGATTTCTGGCGCCCGGTGACGGCGATCCGTGAGGCCGCGAGCGATGGCAACCCGGCCACGCTGCCGGACGCGGGCTGGAACTCGCTCCTGCCCACGCCGCCGATCCAGGACCATCCATCGACGCACAGTGCGCTCGGCGCCGCGGCGGCGACGGTGCTGGCGCATGCGTTCCATCGCGACGCGCTGAAGTTCAGCTTCAGCTCGCCCACCGCGGTGGCCGCCAATCCGCAGCGCTCGTTCACCAGCTTCAGCCAGGCGGCGCGCGAGAACGCCGACTCGCGGGTGCGCGCCGGGCTGCACTTCCGCTTCGCGACGACGCAGGGGCTGCTGCTCGGACAGCGTGTCGGCGGACATGCGGTCGCCACGCTGCTGACGCCGCAGTACTGAGCTTCGAGCGCGCGGGGCAGGGCCATGAATCCGATCGAGCACTGGGCACTCGTGTCCTACACCTTCCTGATGACGCTGACGCCGGGGCCGACGACCTTGATGGTTGCGGTGTCCGGCGCTCGCTTCGGATTCGCCCGTTCGGTGCCGCACATGGCCGGTGCGCTGGTCGGCTACGAGCTGCAGCTGCTCGCCGCGGCGGCCGGGCTGGCCACGGTGCTCCACCACACGCCGCTGGCGGTTACGGCCTTGCGCTGGGTGAGCGTGGTGTACCTGTTGCATCTGGGCTGGCGCATGCTCGGCGCCGGGCTGCCGTCCGCCGCCGACCAGGCTAAACCGCTAGGTTTGATCCAGGCGGCCGCCTTGCAGCTGCTGAACCCGAAGTCGTGGTTCATGGCGATGGCCACCATCAGCCTGTTCCTGCCCGGCGGCGATGCCGATCTCCTGTCCGGCGCGGCGCTGCTGCTGTGGGCCGGTGCGGCCGGCACGGCGGGCATGTGCATCTGGGCGACGTGCGGCACAAGCCTTCGACGATGGCTCGACCGCCCGCACCGCCGGGCTCGGTTCAACCGCTTCATGGCGGCCGCACTGCTCCTGACCGCCGCTTGGGCGCTGTGGAGCTGAGACCATGGTTCGTAGACTGCTGTACGCGATCGCCTGGTGGCGGCGGGGACTGCTTCGGCGCGGGGCTGACGCGCAAAGCCGCAACGGGCCGGTCGATCACGCCGACCTGAAACGCCGGATCGAGCTCGCACGAGACTGCATTGATGCTGTCGAATTCGACCAGCTCCGGTGACCTTGGACTGTTGCAGGAGGTGTCCTGAGACAGGCCCCGCATGGACGTGTTGGGCCACAACCGCAGAGCCTGGGACCTCCAGTCACGGGTTGGCTCGCGCTGGTGCTTTCCTGTCGACGCGCAGACGATCGCCCGCGCACGAGCCGGCGACTGGGAAGTCGTGCTGACACCCAACAAGGCGGGGCCACGACGGCGGTTCGGAGAAGTCCCGGGGGACTGTCCGTGCTGTGTCTCGGTGCGGAGGGAGGACAACAGGCGCCCGTGCTCGCCGCCGCCGGTGCTTGCGTGACGAACCCGGACGCGTCGACTGAGCAGTTGGCGAGGACCGCTTCGTGGCCGATCGCGAGGGTCTCACGCTGCAGCACGTCCACGGTGACATCCTCCCGCGTGACCGGCTGGCGCCGTGGGCTCGACGGCCGGTTCGACTGAGCGAGCGCAATGAAGGCTCGGAATCTGCTCCAGTTGCGGGCGATCGGGCACCGTTTCGGGTGTCAAATGCCCGCGTGGGTACGGCGCGCGAGGGGGCGATGCTTCCGCAAGGAACGGCGGGCGGGGTCGACGCGGCTGCGGAGGGGTTGCTGCAGGCCTGGCTGGGCGGCACCGCGGACCTCGTCTTCGCGCTCGACGCCGACCTTCGCCTGACCGTCACCAGTGCGAGCCTGGCGGAGTTCGCGGGGCGGCCGTCCGCCGACCTGATCGGCCTCGACGTGGTCGAGGCGCGCCTGTTCGGTGACGCAGCCGCGCGGCTGCACGCGCACCTGCGCGAAGCCGCTGCCCGGCTGGAGGGTGCCGCGGGCGGCGACCCGCTGCCGCCCTTCGATTTCACGTGGGCCGGCCCGGGGGGCCGCGCGCGGCTCTTCCGTCTGCAGACCTTCGCTGCTGGTGACGCGGCCGGGCGTCTGAGACGGCTGCTCGTCTGCGCACGCGACATCTCCGAGCAGCAGCGGGTCGAGGAGCACCTTCGGCGCCGCGAACACGACTTCCGCACGCTGGCCGAGAACTCGCCGGACGCCATCATCCGCTACGGGCCGGACCTTCGCGCGGTGTACTGCAACCGCGAGATCGAGGAACATGTCACCGTCAGCGCGACGCGCATCGTCGGCCGCACGCCGGCCGAGGCGGCACCGCCCGGCATGCGGGGCGTCGAGGCCTACGAGGCGCAGCTGCGTCGCACGCTGAGCAGCGGGGAGGTGGGCAGCATCGAGCTGCACGTGCCGCACCCGAGCGGCGAGATGCGGGTGCACTCGGTCGTGTTCGCGCCGGAGCACGATGCCAGCGGCGCCATCTGCGGCGCCGTCGCCGTCGGGCGCGACGTGACCGAGCAGGTGCGCGTCCGCCAGGCGCTGGCCGAGAAGGAGCGCGCGTTCCGCACGCTGGCCGAGAACGCGATCGACAACATCGCGCGCTGGGACGCCGATGCCCGCATCGTCTACTTCAACCCGGTCATGTCGCGCGTCTTCGGCAGCCTCGCCGGAGAAGCCATCGGCAGGACGCCGACCGAGCTCAGCCCGAATTTCGCGCCCGTCGAGGAGGCGGTGCGTCGCGTCGTGCGCGAGGGGCAGCCGATCCTGATCGAGCTGCGCTTCCCCGCCGCCGGCGGCGAGGAACTCGTGCACGAGATCCGCTTCGTGCCCGAGCACGGCGACGGCGGCGCGGTCGTGAGCGTGCTCGGCATCGGACGCGACATCACCGAGAAGATCGCGCAGTTCGAGAAGATCGAGGCGCTGGTGCGCACCGATGTGCTGACCGGCCTGGCCAACCGGCAGGCGCTGCACGAGCGCGCGCCGCGCATGCTGGCCGCGGCGCGCCGGAACGACAGGAAGGTCGGGCTGATGCTGCTCGACATCGATCACTTCAAGTCGGTCAACGACGGGCTCGGGCACAGCGCGGGCGACGCGATGCTGCGCGAGATCGCGCGGCGGCTGTCGGCCTGCATGCGGTCCAACGACATGCTCGTGCGCCTCGGGGGCGACGAGTTCGTCGTCGTCGTGAACGAGCTCGACGACCCCGAGGTGGTCGGCGCCGTGGCCGCCAAGCTGCACCGTGCGCTCGCCGAGCCCCTGCAGCTCGAGATGCGTCCGATGCACGTCACCGCCAGTGTCGGCGTGGCTGTCTACCCGTGCGACGGCGAGGGGCTCGAGCAGCTGCTGTCGCACGCGGACAGTGCGATGTACCACGCCAAGCGCAGCGGGCGCGCGCGCACCGAGTACTACCGCCGCGAGCTCGGCGAGGCCATCGAGCGCCGCCTGCTGCTGGAGTCGACCCTGCGCGAGGCCCGCCATGGCGCCGGGCTGGAGCTGCACCTTCAGCCGCAGGTTCGCATGCGTGACGGGCGGGTCCTCGGTGCGGAAGGCCTGCTGCGCTGGCGGCATCCAGCGCTCGGCATGCTCGCACCGGATGCCTTCGTGGCCCTGGCGGAGGAGACCGGCACCATCGTCCCGATCGGCCGCTGGGTGCTGCGCACCGCGGCCGAGGCGGTCGCACGCTGGAACCGCGGCCGCGACACGCCACTGACGGTCGCGGTCAACGTCTCGACGCGGCAGTTCGTCGACGACGACCTCCCTGCGGCGGTGCGCCAGGCGCTCGCCGAGACCGGCTGCGAGCCGGCCTGGCTGTCCGTGGAGATCACCGAGAGCGCGCTCGTGGAGGACTCGGCGCTCGTGCAGCGCGCGCTGGAGGCGCTGCGCGACCTCGGCGTGCGCATCGCGCTGGACGATTTCGGCACCGGCTACTCGTCATTGAGCTACCTGGCGCGCTTTCCCGTCGACTGCCTGAAGATCGACAAGAGCTTCGTCCAGGCCATCGGCCGCAGCGAGCGCGAGGACGAACTGGTCAAGGCCTTCATCGCGATGGCCCATGCGCTGAAGCTGCGCCTGGTGGCCGAGGGCGTCGAGACCGAGGCGCAGGCGGCGTTCCTGCTCGAGCACGGGTGCGAGACCGGCCAGGGCTACCGCTTCGGGCGACCCGCGCCGCTGGCCGGCTTCGAGGCGATGACGGGCCGCCAACCGTCAGGCTGACCCGGTCCCGGCGGCCGCCCGGAACGAGCGGCTACCATGCAGCCCCCATGGAATCGCCCGGCGACGAGTACGCGATGCGCCTGGCGCTGGACCAGGCGCAGAACGCCTGGCTCGTCGGCGAGGTGCCGGTGGGCGCCGTCATCGTGCGGCCGGCGAGGGCCGGCGAGGCCGGGGTGCAGGTCGTCGCCACCGGCTACAACCGGCCGGTGACCACGCACGACCCCACGGCCCACGCCGAGATCGTGGCGCTGCGCCACGCCGCCACGCTGCTCGAGAACTACCGCCTGCCCGAGTGCGAGCTGTACGTGACGCTCGAGCCGTGCCCGATGTGCGCGATGGCGCTGATGCACGCGCGCTTCAAGCGCGTGGTGTTCGGCGCGCACGACCCCAAGACCGGCGCGGCCGGTTCGGTCGTGGACCTCTTCGCCGAGGAACGGCTCAACCATCACACGCGGGTCGTCGGCGGCGTGCTCGCCGAACCTTGCGGGGCGATGCTGCGGCGGTTCTTCGCCGAGCGGCGCGCGCAGCAGCGCGCCGAGCGCGACGCGTTGCGCAGCCTGTCGCAGGCGACGGAGGCGGCGGTGGCCGCCGACGCGCCCGTGGCCGCGGCGCCCGACGAGGCGCCCGCGCCCATCCCGGCCGGGGAGGCGACCGAACTGCCGCCGGAGAGCCCGTGATGCGATTGACCGTCTTCAGCCCCTCGGGCGTCGTGCCTGACCGGCTCGCGCTGGAGCGGGCGCTCGATCGCCTGCGGGCGCTCGGGTTCGACGCACGGCGCGACCGCGCCGCGCTCGCGCGCCGGCAGCGTTTCGCCGGCAGCGACGACGCGCGGCTGGCGGCGCTGCATCGCGTCGCCGACGAGGCCCCCGACGTCGCGATGGCCACGCGGGGCGGCTATGGGGTGACGCGCCTTCTCGATGCCATCGCCTGGAAGAAGCTCGGCCGCAGCGTCGAGCGCGGCACGCGCTGGGTGGGGCTGTCGGACTTCACGGCGTTGCAGCTCGGCCTGCTGGCGCACACCGGCGCGCCCAGCTGGGCCGGGCCGTGCGCGATCGAGGGCTTCGGCCGCGCCGACGACGCCGGCGGCGTCGACGACGTCACCGCCGCCTGCTTTGCCGAGGCGATGCGTGGCGAGCTCGAGGCGGTGGGCTTCCGCACGGAAGCGGGCTTCGACGGGCTCGAGGTGCGCGGCACGCTCTGGGGCAGCAACCTCGCGATGCTGTGTTCGCTCGTCGGCACGCCGCACCTGCCGTCGGTGCGCGGCGGCGTGCTCTTCCTCGAGGACGTCAACGAGCACCCGTATCGGATCGAGCGCATGCTGCTCCAGCTGTTGCAGGCCGGTGTGCTCGGTGCCCAGAAGGCCGTGGTGCTCGGGCAGTTCGATGCCTGGACACCTTCCCCGCACGACCACGGCTACGGGTTGAAGGCGATGGTGGCGCACCTGCGCGGGCGCACGAAGGTGCCGATCCTCACGGGCCTGCCCTTCGGACACGTGCCGACGAAGGTGACGCTGCCTATCGGGCGGCGCGTGACGCTGGCGGTCCAGGGCCGGCAGGCGTTCATCGGATGGTGAACGCGGCCCACCCCCGAAGCGCCTGCGACACCGCTGCTCCGGTAGCGGGCCGCCGGCGGCGTGGCGGCGCCGCGGCGGTCGCCGGGCTGGCTGGCCTGCTGTGTGCCGCCGCGTTGCTCGGGGGCTGCAACAACGATCCCTGGCCCGATGGCGACGCGGCCACCAACACGCTGCGCAGCGGCGTGATCGAGAACTCGCCGCGCCACCTCGACCCGACCGCGTCGTACTGGAGCAACGACACGGCGTTCACGTACCAGATCTACGAGCCGCCCTACGGCTACCACTACCTCAAGCGCCCGTTCCAGCTCGTGCCGAAGTCCGCGCGCGAGGTGGTGCAGCCGCGCTACATCGACAAGGACGGCAAGCCGCTGCCGGCCGACGCGCCGTCCGAGCAGGTGGCCGAGAGCATCTACGACGTGCCGATCAAGCCGGGCATCCGCTTCCAGCCGCACCCGGCGTTCGCGGTCGACGAGCAGGGGCGCTACCGCTACCACGCGATGAAGCCGGGCGAGCTCGGCCACCGCCGCACGCCGCTGGACTTCGAGCACCAGGGCACGCGCGAGCTGGTGGCCGAGGACTTCGTCTACGCGCTGAAGCGCCACGCCACGACGCGCATCACGACGCCGATCTTCAGCACGTTCGCCGAGTACGTGGTGGGACTGAGGGAGTACGGCGAGCTGATCCGGCGCGAGGACGCGAGGCTGCGTGCCGGCCTCGACCCGTCGTCGCTGGACAAGCCGTTCCTCGACTTCCGTCGCTGGCCGCTGGCCGGCGCCGAGGCGCCCGAGAAGCACCTGCTGCGCGTTCGCATCAAGGGCAAGTACCCGCAGTGGAGCTACTGGATGCAGCTCACCTTCACGGCCCCGGTGCCGTGGGAGGCCGATGCGTTCTACGCCCAGCCCGGCATGGCCGGGGCCGGCCTCACGCTCGACCGCTGGCCCGTGGGCACCGGGCCGTACATGCTGACCGAGTTCGTGCAGGACCGACGGCACGTGATGGTGCGCAACCCGAACTACCGCGGCGAACCGTATCCCTGCGAAGGCGCGCCGGGCGACAAGGAGGCCGGGTTACTGGCCGATTGCGGCAAGACCATGCCCTTCATCGACCGCATGGTGTTCACCATCGAGCGCGAGGCCGTGCCGCGGCGGCAGAAGTTCCGGCAGGGCTTCTACGACCTCGAGGTCTTCGAGCGCACCGACACCGGCATGCCCTATCGCGTGGAGGCGCAGGACAGCGACGAGGTGAGGGCGGAGTACGCGAGGAAGGGCTTCGCCTTCGGGCAGGAGTCGGACGTCAACAGCTACTTCATCGCCTTCAACATGCTCGACCCGGTGCTCGGCTACGGCGCCACGCCCGAGCAGGACGCGCGCAACCGCAAGCTGAGGCAGGCGATCAGCATCGCGATCGACTGGGAGGAGTGGAACAAGGTGTTCCCGAAGGACGCCGGCGACACCGCGATGAGCCCGCTGCCGCCGGGCATCTTCGGCAGCCGCGAGGGCACGCCCGAGGGCGTGAACCCGGTGACGCACCGGTGGCAGGGCGACGCGAAGAGCGGCCGGCCCGTGCGGCGCAGCATCGACGAGGCGAAGAAGCTCCTGGCTGAGGCCGGCTATCCGAACGGCCGCGACGCGAAGACCGGGCGGCCGCTGGTGCTGAACTACGACTACTACGCGCCGGCCACGCCCGAGCGCAAGCCGCAGATGGACTGGGTGGTACGCCAGTTCGCCAAGATCGACATCCAGCTCGAGATCCGCGCCACCGACAACAACCAGTTCCAGGACAAGGTGCGCAAGGGCAAGTACCAGGTGTTCTGGCTCGGCTGGCTCGCCGACTACCCGGACGCCGAGAACTTCCTCTTCCTGCTCTACGGCCCCACCGGCAAGACCAAGCACGACGGCGAGAACACCTCGAACTACGAGAACCCCGAGTACGACCGGCTCTTCGTGCAGATGAAGACGCTGCCCGACGGGCCGCAGAAGCAGGCGCTGATCGACCGCATGGTGCGCATCGTGCAGGAGGATGCGCCGTGGACGATGGGCTACTTCCCCTACACCTCGGCCGCCTCGCAGCGCTGGGTGAAGAACTTCAAGCCGGCCATCCTCACCCGCGACCACGGCCAGTACCTGCGCCTGGACGTCGCCGACCGCGTCGCCTCGCTGGGGGCGTGGAACCGGCCGGTGTGGTGGCCGGTGCTGGCGCTGGTCGCCGGCGTCGCGGCGCTGGCCTGGGCCGCGGTGCGCACGCTGCGTCGGCGCGAGCGCATGAACGCGCGTGGCGAGCAGGTCGCCGGCGCGGCCTGAGCGTCGCGGCCCGCCCGAAGGAGAAGGACCGGTGATCGGATACGTCGCGCGCCGCATCACCTACGGGGTGCTGATCCTGCTCGGCGTCAACCTGGCGACGTTCTTCCTCTTCTTCACCGTCAACACGCCCGACGACATGGCGCGCCTGAACCTCGGCGGCAAGCGCGTCACGCAGGAGGCGATCCAGAAGTGGAAGGTCGAGCGCGGCTACGACAAGCCGCTGTACTTCAATACTTCGGCGCAGGGCGCGGCGCAGGTCACCGAGACGATCTTCTGGGAGCGCTCGGTGTCGCTGTTCGCGCTGGACTTCGGGCGCGCCGACGGCGAGAGCGCGGGCAACATCGGCGACGAGGTCGCCAGCCGCATGTGGGTGAGCCTGCAGATGGCGCTGCCGCTGTTCGTGCTGCAGGTCATCGCGAGCACGGCGTTCGCGCTGCTGCTGGTGATGTTCAGGCACTCGCGGCTCGATTTCTGGGGCGTCGTCGCCTGCGTGCTGATGCTCAGCATCTCGAGCCTCTTCTACATCATCGTCGGGCAGGTCCTGTTCTCGCGGGTGCTCATGCTGGCCCCCATCTCGGGCTATGCGCCCGGGCTGGACGCGGTGAAGTTCCTCGTGCTGCCGGTGCTGCTGTCGCTGCTGGCGCGGCTGGGCGGCGAGGCGCGGCTGTACCGCGCGATGCTGCTGGAGGAGATCGGCAAGGACTACGTGCGCACCGCGCGCGCCAAGGGGCTGGCGGAGTGGACGGTGCTCAGCCGGCACGTGCTGCGCAACGCGCTGATCCCGATCATCACCAGCGCGGGAGCGTACCTGCCGTACGTCTTTCTCGGCAGCCTGGTGTTCGAGAGCTTCTTCGGCCTTCCCGGCCTCGGCGCCTACGTGATCGAGGCCATCGGCAAGCAGGACTTCGCCATCGTGCGCACGATGGTGTTCCTCGGCTCGCTGCTCTACATCGCCACCTACATCCTCATCGACGTCGCGTACTCGTGGGCCGACCCGCGAGTTCGCCTGTCCTGACGGCCCGAACCAGCCGATGCCCAAGTTCGTTCTCCTGTGGACCGATGCCGCGATGTGGCTGCTGGCGGCGGCCGTCCTCGCCTACGGCTGGCACGTGCGGCGCAGCCCGGCATTGCGTGCCACGTGGCGCAGGGTCTTCCGCGACCCGGCGGCGCTGGCGTCGTCCGTCGTGCTCGTGCTCTGCCTGGGCATCACGCTGCTGGACAGCGTCCACTACCGCCCCCTGCTGCCGCCGGCGCCGGGCGCGGCGGCCGGCGCGCCGCCGGCCTACGAGGCGCGCACGCGCTCGCTGCTCGACGCGTGGCTCGGCGATCTCGTCGCCTCGCGCGAATCGACGTACTCCCGGCCGTTGTCCTACCTCGGCTTCACCAAGGAGTCCATCGAGGTGGCCGGCCAGCTGCAGCGCCTGGCGCCGCGGCTGCAGTTCGGCGGTGCGCACCTCGCGACGCCCGAGGCGGAGTGGGCCGGCGACATCGCCAGGCGTGCCGCCGCCGGGCTGGCCGCCGGGGCGGCCGCGGCCCTGGCCCTCGCGGCGCTCTTCGTGGCCGTGCTGGCCCGCGCGCGCCGGCAGCGCTGGCAGGAGACGCTCGGCCGCGTGTGGCGCGGCGCGGACGACATCCCCTGGCGCGTGGCCATCGGCACGGTGGCGTTCCTCTGCCTGGTCAGCGGGCCGGCCGCGGCCCTCTCGGGCCCGTACCACCTGCTGGGCACCGACCTCACGGGCAACGACGTTCTCTACCAGGCGCTCAAGAGCATCCGGACCGCGTTCGTCATCGGCACGCTGGCCACGGTGGCGACGCTGCCGCTGGCCGTGTCGCTGGGCATCGTGGCCGGCTACTTCAGGGGGTGGGTCGACGAGCTGATCCAGTACCTCTACACGGTGCTCTCGTCGGTGCCCAACGTGCTGCTCATCGCCGCCTGCGTGCTGATGGTGCAGGTGTTCCTGGACAAGCGGCCCGAGCTCTTCGAGACCGGTGCCGAGCGCGCCGACCTGAAGCTGTTCCTGCTGTGCGCCGTGCTCGGCCTCACCGGCTGGGCCGGGCTGTGCCGCCTGCTGCGCGGCGAGACCCTCAAGCTGCGGGAACTGGAGTACGTGCAGGCGGCGGCGGCCTTCGGCGTGCGTCCCTGGCGGATCATGGTGCGCCACATCTTCCCGAACGTGGCCCACCTGATGCTCATCGTTACCGTGCTCGAGTTCAGCTCGCTCATCCTTTACGAGGCGGTGCTGAGCTACGTCGGCGTCGGCGTCGACCCGTCGATGAACAGCTTCGGGGGCATGATCAACCTCGCGCGGAACGAGATGAGCCGCGACCCGGTGGTGTGGTGGAGCTTCGCGGCGGCGTTTGGCTTCATGGTCACGCTGGTGCTTGCCGCCAACCTCTTTGCCGACGGCGTGCGCGATGCCTTCGACCCGCGCTCGCGCGCGATGCGGCCGCGGCTGCTGGCGCGCCGCTCGGGCGGCCCGGCGCCCGGGGCGGCCGGTCTCGTCCGCGGCGCCGGCGATGCCGGCACGGAGCGATCGAAGTGATCGAGATCGACCGCCTGGCCGTCGACCTCGAGGCCGATGCCGGCATCGTCCGCGCCGTCGACGACCTGGCGCTGACGCTGGCGCGCGGAGAGACCTTCGCGCTCGTGGGCGAGAGCGGCTGCGGCAAGAGCATGACCGCCCTTGCCCTGATGCGGCTGCTGCCGGACAACGGCCTCGTGACGGCCGGCAGCGTGCGCCTCGGCGGCAGGGCGCAGGCGGCCGCGGCGGGCGGCGAGGCAACGATCGAGGTGCTCGACCTGCCGGAAGCGGCCATGCGCCGCGTGCGCGGCGCGCGCATCGGCATGATCTTCCAGGAGCCCTCGACGAGCCTGAACCCGGTGATGCGCGTCGGCGACCAGATCGTCGAGGCCATCGAGGCGCACACGTCGCTGCGCGGCGGGGAGGCACGCGCGCGCGCGCTGCAGTGGCTCGAGCGCGTCGGCATTCCGGAGCCCGCGCGGCGCATCGACGACTACCCGTTCCGCATGAGCGGGGGGCAGAAGCAGCGCGTGATGATCGCGATGGCGCTGGCGGCCGAGCCCGACTTCCTCGTCGCCGACGAGCCGACGACGGCGCTGGACGTCACCATCCAGGCGCAGGTGCTCGAACTCCTGCAGGATTTGCAGCGCGAGCGGCGCATGGGCCTGCTGCTGATCACGCACGACCTGGCCGTGGTCGCGGGCGTGGCGCACCGGGTGGCTCTGATGTATGCAGGCCAGATCGTCGAGGTGGCCCGGGCCGACGAGTTCTTCGCCCGGCCGCTCCACCCCTACGCCCAGGCGTTGCTGCGGGCGCTGCCGCGGCGCTCGGCGCGCGGCCAGTCGCTGCAGGCCATCGCCGGCACGGTGCCGCCGCTGACGCAGGCCTTCACGGGCTGCCGGTTCGCTCCGCGCTGCACGCTGGCCCACGAGGCCTGCCTCGCGGCGCCGCCGGCGCTGCGGCCGGCCGGCGGCGATGGCCGTGTCGTGCGTTGCGTGCTCGTCGACACGGGGCCCGCGGGCGCGCGCACCGGCCTGGGTGCGGGCGCGGCCCCGGTTGGTGCGGCCGTCGCTGCGGCGGCGCCTTCGGTGCCAACGGCGGAGGCGGGCGTGGCTGCGGGGGCGACGGCCGGCCGGGCGGCCAGGCCTGCCCCGCTGCTCGACGTGCAGGCCCTGAGCGTGCGCTTCGCGGTGCGCGGCGGGCCGTTGCAGCGCGTCCGTGGCCACTTCGAGGCCGTGCGGGAGGTCTCGTTCTCGCTCGACCGCGGCGAGACGCTGGCGCTGGTGGGCGAGAGCGGCTGCGGGAAGACCACCACCGGCAGGGCGATCGTGCAGCTCATGCGCGGCGTGGCCGAGGTGCGAGGACGTGCGCTGCTCGAAGGCCGCGACCTGTTCGCGATGCAGGGCGCCGACCTGATGGCCGCGCGCCGCCGGGTGCAGATCATCTTCCAGGACCCGTTCGCATCGCTGAACCCGCGGCTGCGGGTGGCCGAACTGCTCGAGGAGGGCCTCGTCGCGCTGCGGCCGGAGCTCGATGCCTCGCAGCGCCGGCGCCGGATCGAGGAGCTGACCGAGCAGGTGGGGCTGCGCCCCGACGCGCTGCAGCGCCACCCGCACGAGTTCTCCGGCGGCCAGCGCCAGCGCATCGCGATCGCGCGCGCACTGGCGGTGCAGCCCGAACTGATCGTGTGCGACGAGCCGACCTCGGCACTCGACGTCTCGGTGCAGGCGCAGATCCTCAACCTGCTGCGCGACCTGCAGCGGCAGCTGGGTGTCGCCTACCTGTTCATCACGCACAACATCGGCGTCGTCGAGCTGATGGCCGATCGGGTGGCCGTGATGCAGGCCGGCCGCATCGTCGAGCAAGGCGCCTGCACCGACCTGCTGGAACGGCCGGCGCACGACTACACGCGTCAGTTGCTCGCGGCGGTGCCGCGCCTAACGCTCGAAGGTTGAGGGCGCCCGGCCGCCGCGGGCGCAGCACCTGCCCCGCATCGGAGGCGTACGCGCGGCGCGCAGCCGACTGATTCGGGGTCGTCAGGGGAAACCCTCGCCGCCCCTCGCGGAGCGGTTCTGCCCGTCGCTGCAGCGCGTGCCGATGCGATCGCCACTGGCGTTGCCGTTGCAGTTTCCCAACGCGACGCCCAGCCGAGGGTGCCCGATAGCGCTTTCCCCGAGCGACCTTCCGAAACACGGCCGCGACAATCATTCGCACTCTGGTTACGTGTATTGCAGGCGCGTTCCTTGCAAGAGGCGGCGCGGGCAGGGCCGAAAGGGCGACACGCGTTTCCAGGCCGTGCTACCGATTCCATCCAATCGTAGGAGGTTCCTTATGTTCCAGAAGACCAAGATCGGCCTGGCGGCAGCCATGCTGGTCGGTGGTGTGGGCCTGCTGGCGGGCTCCGTTCAAGCCCAGTCCACCGACCAGCGTGTCGAGATCACGGGCTCGCGCATCAAGCGCGTCGACATCGAGGGCGCGCTGCCGGTCACGACGATCAGCCGCGCCGAGCTCGATGCGAGCGGCGCCACGACGGTGGCCGAGTTCATGCGCGCGGTTCCGTACGTCACGGCCGGCAACTTCCGGCCCCAGGGCGGCTCGTCGGCGCAATCGCTGGCCGAAGTCGACCTGCGTGCCCTCGGTGCCGAGCGCACCCTGGTGCTGATCGACGGCCGCCGCGCTGCGAAGGGTCCGATGATCGGCGACCGCGCCGACCTGAACACGATCCCGATGGCGATGATCGAGCGCGTCGAGATCCTGACCGACGGCGCCTCCGCGATCTACGGTTCGGATGCCATCGCCGGCGTGGTCAACTTCATCACCAAGAAGAACTTCACCGGCATCGAGGTGATGCTCGGCGGCCATCGGCCCAAGGTGGAGGGCGGCGACCGCAACGAGGGCTCGGTGGTGTTCGGCACCACGGGCAACAAGGGCCGGCTGCTCGGTGGCGTCTCCTACACCGAGCGCAAGATCGTCTTCGATCGCGACACGCTGTTCAACCAGCCGCGCGGTGCGTCGGTGTACGGCAACAACTACACCACCAACGACGCGATGGGGAACGACCAGTTCAACTTCACGGCGATCCCCGGTGGATGCACAGAGCCGAACTTCTACATCGTCGGCGCCAGCTGCCGCTACGACTTCACGAGGGTGGCTGCCGACGAGGCGGCGGTGCGCAACCAGTCGGTGTTCACGCGCGGCGACTACCAGATCACCGACACCTGGACGGCCTACATGGGTGCCTGGGTGAGCCGGGTGTCCAGCTTCGGCCGCTATGCGCCGACCCCCGGCTTCATCCCGATCTCGGCGACGAGCCCGAATAACCCGCTGCCCGGCCAGGCCGTCAACCTGTACCACCGCTTCGCGGCCGCCGGCCCGCGCGACAACAGCACCGACAACAACTACTACAACCTGAACCTGGGCATCACCGGCCAGCTGTTCGGGTTCGAGGTGGACGGCGGCTACCGTCGCAGCGACTCCAAGTTCTACGAACTCGGCCGCAACTACATCGTGCGTCCGCTGGCGCAGCAGTACCTGAACGACGGCACGTACGACGTCGTCAACCCGAGCCAGAACCCCGCGGAGGTGCTGAACGCCATCAAGGCGACCATCACGCGCGACGCGCGCTTCAAGGAAGAGGAGCTCTACGGCACGGCCTCGATGGGGCTGTTCAAGCTGGGCGGCGGGTCGGCCACCCTGCTGGTCGGCGCGGAGTACCGCGAAGAGACGTTCTACGACCTCTATGACTCGCTGCAGGAAGCCGGCGTCATCGAAGGCAGCGCCGGCAACTCCTCCGGCGGCAAGCGCAAGGTCGGTGCGGCGTACGGCGAGATGCTGCTGCCGTTCAGCAAGGCCCTCGAGGTGAGCCTGTCGGCTCGCTGGGAGAAGTACTCCGACTACGGCAACGACTTCTCGCCGAAGGCCTCGGTTCGCTTCAAGCCGATGTCCAACCTGGCGCTGCGCGCATCGGCCGGCAAGGGCTTCCGCGCCCCGAGCCTGCCGATCCTGACGCAGAAGACCACGTTCTCGGCCGAGGGCGTGGAGGATCCGCAGTCGTGCGCCGTGCTGAACCCCGGCCAGCCCGAGTGCCAGGTCAACACCTTCACGATCGCGAACCCCTCGCTCGACTCCGAGAAGTCGACGCAGTTCGCGTTCGGCCTGGTGTTCGACCTGACCGACTCGATCAGCTTCAAGGCCGACTACTGGTCGTTGAAGATCGAGGACGTGATCGCCGAGATCGGCGCGCAGGACCTCGTCGACCGCAGCAACGGCACCGACCCGCGCCCGATTCCTCCGGGCCTGGGCGTGACCCGCGCCCCCAACGGCGTGATCACGCGCATCGATGCCGGCTACGCCAACGAGGGCATCATCAAGACGAGCGGTATCGACTTCGGCGTCGGCACGAGCTTCGCGCTGGCCAGCTTCGGCCGCCTGCGCAGCGAGTTCCGCTGGACGCACGTGCTGAAGTACGACGACAACGGCCTCGACTTCAACGGTTCCATCGGCCAGCCGAAGGACCGCATGATGCTGACGAACGAGTGGACGATGGGAGCGTTCCGCGCCGCGTGGAACATCAACCACATCGGCCGCAACGAGTTCCAGCCGGGCAGCGCCACCGACCGCCGCAGCAACGGTGCCTACACCACGCATGACCTGCAGTTCGGCTGGAAGACGCCCATCAAGGGCGGCGACCTGACGTTCGGCATCATCAACGTGGGCAACAAGCTGCCGACGCTCTACACGTACGACAACCGCGACTACAACTTCTACCTGTACGACGCGTACGGCCGCACGAACTACCTGCGCTACACGCAGCGGTTCTGAAGTGCGCTTCGCCAAGCCCGGTCCGCCCGGGCTTGTCACGGCAAGAGGGGCCCCGATGGGGCCCCTTTCTCTTGCTGTGCACGCACAGCGCCGGCCCGTGCCGGATACCGCCGGACCGTGCAGGTCAGCCGGGCCCGGGCAAGGCAACCAAGACCGACCAGCCCATCAGGTGACCCGCATGCTCGATGGGCGCGACTTCATGCCGGGCCTGTTCTCCTAGCAGGCGCAGCGCCGATCTCAGTCCCGTTTCGTCCATCGCGGCCCTTTGCATGTCGTCGAGTCGTGCGCGGTCGTCGCGAACGGCCTGTTCGATGCCTTGGAGGGCGTCGTGTCCTGCCGCCTCGCCCCGGGAGCGGGCGATCTCGAGCGCCGAAGCGATTGCCGCCCGCAACTCGAAGAGCAGGTCCGGGCAGAGCGACGTCGCGGCGCGATCGGAGAGCAAGCGCTGCTGCGCATTGAAGCGTTCGCGCATCTGCAGCGCCGCGGTGTCCGAGGCCAGGGCGCGACGCCCCGCCTCGGTGCCGGCCTGGGCCATGGGGCGCAGCATCGCCCGGGCGCTCGCGACGAGGCCATCGGCCTGCAGGACCCACTCGATGTGCCGCAACTCCTCGGCAGCCAGCCGGACCGGGCGCGAGTCGGCATGGTGCACCACGGCCGCCACGCGAGCCGGCCGCGCCAGCACACGCAGGAGCTCGGGCATGCTCTCCGACAAGGTGCTGTACTCGAGGCCGAACTGGCTGATGGCCAGCGCATGACGTCCGCGGTCGAACGGCAGCGCTTCGGCGCGCGTGTGGCCGAAGAACCTGACCCGATCGCGCTGCACCGGGGGCAGCGCGTTCAACCACTCCGGTGCGACCGGCGCGAGGTCGACGCAGTCGCAGGTGATCGAAGGCTCGGCTCGTGTCTCGATCAGCAGCTTGGCCAGCGGTCCGTTGCCGGATGCGACATCGAGCACCCGGTCGCCGGCGACCAGGCCGGCGAAGACGCGTCGCCAGAAGTCGGCGATCGGTCCTTCGTAGTTGCCGGAGAAACTCGTTGCGCAGGAGTGAAGGGCGCCGGCCTGCCAGTAACGCGTCCAGGCGGTGCGGCTTTCGCTCGAGGCAGGGTCGGTGCGCGGCGCGTCTTGGGGGGGGCGGCTCATGATCGCTTTCCAGCGTACCATTCCCAGGTGCTTCGATCCGCTCTTGCCGTTGCCCGAAGGATGTGCGCGCCGCTTCTGGCGGGTCTGCTGATCCCGTCGCTGGCCGCCGCTCAAGCCACGGATGGGCTGTCACGTGATCTCGCGCGTTGCCGGGCCGTGGCCGATGCCGCTGAGCGCCTGAAGTGTTACGACCTGATCGCGCCGCGTGCGGGGGCCGTTGCTGCCACGGGCTCCCCCGCGGGTACCGCGTCGGCTGCCGGTGCGATGGCCGCAGGCAGCGGTACGGCGAGCCCGCCGGCGCCGGCCGGCTCTGCGCCCGCCGTGGCAGCCGCCCGCTTCGGGCTCGAGCACCTGTCGATGCCGGGCGCGAGCGACGAGGTGCGCAGCAGCATCCCGGGCCGCTTCACCGGCTGGGAAGCCAAGACACGCTGGCGGCTCGCCAACGGGCAGGTCTGGCAGGTGGCCGATGGCAGCCGGGCCTACTACCAGCTCGAGAGCCCCGCCGTGCGCATCACGCGTGGCGCGCTCGGCAGCTTCTTCATGGAGATCAGCGGCGTCTCTCACGCCGTCCCGGTGAGGCGAGTGGAGTAGGGCAGCGTCGGCCGTCGGCCTCCGTGTCGCGTCGGCCGGTCCGTATCGACGGGTAACGACACAGCCCGTTTCCGGGCGCGCTGTTGCCGGTGCCGACAATGGCGCCAGGCACCACGCTCATCCGCCCGAATGGACCCATCTCACCTGGCGACCCGCCGCAGGCTGCTCATCCGCGTGGCCCTCTCGGGCGTGGGCACGGCCGCCCTGGCCGCGTGCGGCGGCGGATCGGAGGCGCCGACGGGGCCGACGCCGTCCCCCTCGGCGGCGCCGGCGCCCGGGGCGTCGTCGCCCCCGACGGCTGCACCGACGGCGTCACCGACGTCGGCACCTGCACCGTCTCCCACTTCGGCACCGACCGCTTCACCGACTGCCGCGCCGACACCTGCGCCGACACCTGCGCCAACACCTGCGCCAACACCTGCGCCAACACCCGCGCCAACACCTGCGCCAACACCTGCGCCGACACCCGCCCCGACGCCCGCCCCCGGCAACGTCATCAATGCCGACCCGAGCAACTACCTCGCGCGCCTGGCCGCATTGAAGGCCGGCGACACGCTGCTGCTGGCGCCCGGCAACTACGGTGTCACGGCCGGCGGTGCCGACACGGGCAACGTGCCCGGGCTGCCGATCTTCAACCTCAACGGCACCGCGGCTGCGCCCATCACGATCACGGGGCCCGCCACGGGCCCGATGCCGGTCCTGCTCGGCCGCAGCACGCACAACACGGTGCGCTTCAGCAATGCGAGCCACGTGGTCGTGCGCCGCCTGGAGATCGACGGGCGCGACCTCGGCGGGGCCGGCGTGGCGGTGCAGGGCCCGTGCAACAACATCACCATCGAGGATTGCCACTTCCACGGCTTCGGCGACGACCAGCAGACGGTGGCCATCTCCACGACCGGACAGCCGACCTGGGGCTGGGTCGTGCGGCGCAACCTCATCGTCGGCGCCGGCACCGGCATGTACTTCGGCAACTCCAACGGCGACAGCCCGTTCGTCGGCGGGCTCGTCGAGTACAACGTCGTGCGCGACACGATCGGCTACTGCATGCAGGTCAAGCACCAGACGGCCTGGGGCACCGTGCCGGCCGGGATGCCGACCGGCAAGACGACCACGGTGATCCGCCACAACGTGTTCGCGAAGTCGGGCAACAGCTCGACGGGTGACCTGGCGCGGCCCAACCTGCTCGTCGGAGACAGCCCGCCCACGGGCGCGGGCTCGGGCAACGACTTCGCGATCTACGGCAACTTCTTCCACGAGAACCCGACCGAGGCGCTCTTCCAGGGCGAAGGCCACATCGCGTTCTACGCGAACCTGATGGTCACCGGCGGCACGGCGCTGCGGGTGCAGACACACAACGGCGCCGTGCGCAACGTGCGCATCTTCCACAACACCGTGGTCGCCGGTGGTTCCGGCGTGCTGGTGAGCGGCGGCGCGGCAGGCACCACGCAGCGCGTCTTCGGCAACGCGGTCTTCGCCGCGGGCACCGCCGTGTCGGTGACGAGCAACGGAGGCAGCGCCAGCGACAACGTCGTCGACGTGCGCGCCAACGCGCCGGGCTATCTCGGCAGTCCGCTGTCGGCGATGCCGTCGCTCAGCCTGTATCCGAAGGCGGCGATGCTGAGGAACTCGGCCCTCGACATGAGCAGTGTCACGTCGTACCCGGACTGGAACCGCGACTTCAACGGCACCGTGTACGACACCGCCTTCCGCGGCGGCTACAGCGGCGAGGGCACGAACCCCGGCTGGACGCTCGCGATCGCGCAGAAGCCGTCCGTCTGACCGCCGTCCCGCCCGGCGAAGGGGCCCGGGGCTCGCGGCGCGTGGCTCGGTTCGCGCCCGGGTGCCGCGAAGCGCCGAACCGCGCGGTTGGGCGCCCGGGCTACTTGGGCGCGAGCCGGATGGCTCCGTCGAGACGGATCGTCTCGCCGTTGAGCATGTCGTTCTCGCAGATGTGCACGGCGAGCTTGCCGTAGTCCTCGGGCGTGCCGAGGCGGCTGGGGAAGGGCACGCTCGCGGCGAGCGAGTCCTGCACCTCCTTGGGCATGCCGAAGAGCATCGGCGTGCCGAAGATGCCCGGCGCGATCGTCATCACGCGCACGCCGTTGCGCGAGAGGTCGCGTGCGATCGGCAGCGTCATGCCGACGACGCCGCCCTTGCTGGCGCTGTAGGCCGCCTGGCCGATCTGGCCGTCGTAGGCGGCCACGCTCGCGGTGTTGATGCAGAGCCCGCGCTCGCCGGTGGGCTCGGGATCGTTCCGGCACATCGCATCGGCGGCGAGGCGGATCATGTTGAACGTGCCCACGAGATTGATGTTGATCACGCGCGCGAAGTCGGCGAGCTTGTGCGGCCCTTCCTTGCCGACCGTCTTCTGGCCGATCGCGATGCCGGCGCAGTTGACCAGGCCCATCAGCTTGCCCATCGACGTGGCCTTGGCCACGACCGCCTGGCCGTCGGCCTCCTGCGTGACGTCGCACTTGACGAAGGCGCCGCCGAGCGCCTTGGCGACGGCCTCGCCCTTGTCGGCCTGCAGGTCGGCGATCACGACCTTGGCGCCCCTGGCGGCCAGCGCGCGCGCGGCGCCTTCGCCGAGGCCCGAGGCGCCGCCGGTGACGATGAAGACCTTTCCGGAGATGTCCATCTCTCGCGACTCCGTTGAGATTGATGCCTGCGACGGCGGAGCGCGGCCGATCAGCCGCCCAGCGCGCCCATCACGCGCGCCGTGATCTCTTCGACCGAGCCGAGGCCCGAGACCTTCGCGTAGCGGGGAGCGCCCGGCTCGCCGCGTGCCGCCCACTGCGAGTAGTAGTCGACGAGCGGGCGTGTCTGCTTCTGGTAGACGTCGAGCCGCTTGCGCACCGTCTCTTCCTTGTCGTCCTCGCGCTGGATGAGCGGCTCGCCCGTCGCGTCGTCCTTGCCTTCGACCTTGGGCGGGTTGTACTTGACGTGGTAGGTGCGGCCGCTGGCCACGTGCACGCGCCGGCCGCTCATGCGCTCGATGATGGCGGCATCCGGCACGTCGATCTCGAGCACCAGGTCGAGCATCACGCCGGCGTTCTTCATCGCCTCGGCCTGCGGGATCGTGCGCGGGAAGCCGTCGAAGAGGAAGCCCTTCGCGCAGTCGGGCTGCGTCAGGCGCTCCTTCACGAGGCCGATGATGATGTCGTCGCTGACGAGCGCGCCGCTGTCCATCACCTTCTTGGCCGCGAGCCCGAGCGGCGTGCCCGCCTTCACCGCGGCGCGCAGCATGTCGCCGGTGGAGATCTGCGGGATGCCGAAGCGCTGGCAGATGAACGCCGCCTGCGTGCCCTTGCCGGCGCCGGGTGCGCCCAGAAGAATGAGTCTCATCGAGCTTCTCGTTGTGGGAGGGGCCGGGCCCTGTGCCGGCAGGGATGCCGGCGGTCCTGCAGGGTTCGCAGCGTCGAGCGATCGTCACGTCGGCAGCGACCGTGCGAAACGAGAATAGCACGCGGTGCCATGCGTCAAGCTGACGCGCGAACGCCCCCGAGCCCGGGTTTTCCTAGGGAAAGAAGGGGACGCGTCAGGTCCCGGGACGACGGAAGAGGGCGCGCACGCGCTCGAGGTCGGCCGGCGTGTCGACGCCGGGCCCGGGAGCGACCGGCGAGACATGCACCGCGATGCGATGCCCATGCCATAGCACGCGGAGCTGCTCGAGCGCCTCGGTGCGCTCGATCGCAGCGGCCTCGAGCGAAGGGAAGCCACGCAGGAAGCCGGCCCGGTAGCCGTAGATGCCGATGTGGCGCAGCGGCGGCCATCCGGGCGCCGGCATCGCCTGCCCACCCGTGCTGCCGTCGCGCCACCACGGGATGGGTGCGCGCGAGAAGTAGAGAGCACGCCCGTCGCGGTCGAGCACGACCTTGACGACGTTCGGGTTGCGCAACTCGTCGGCATCGGCCAGCGCGTGCGCGGCGGTGCTCATCACGCAGTCGGCACGCGCGTCGACGAGTGCCGCGGTCTCGCGGACCAGCGCGGGGTCGATCAGCGGTTCGTCGCCCTGGACGTTGACGACGATGTCGTCGCCGTCCAGCCCGAGTGCCTCGCAAGCCTCGGCGAGGCGGTCGCTGCCGCTGGCGTGATCGGTGCGCGTGAGCACGCACGCGACGTCGTGCTCGCTGCAGGCGCGCACGATGCGCGCGTCGTCGGCGGCCACCACCACGGCATCGGCCCCGCTCTGCGCCGCGCGCTCGGCCACCCTCACGACCATCGGCCTCCCGGCGATGTCGGCCAACGGCTTGTCGGGCAGGCGCGTCGAGGCCATCCGGGCCGGGATGAGCACGGTGAACTTCATCGCCTCAAGGCTCTCGTCGGCCGGATGCCGTCAGCGCCGCGCCGCTTCTTCCGCGGTGAGCGCGCGTGCCTCGTTCTCCAGCATCACGGGAATGCCGTCGCGCAGGGGGAAGCCGAGCCGGTCGGCGGGGCACACCAACTCCGTCGGGCGCATCAACTCGTCGCGGCGCATCTCCAGCGGGCCTTTGCACACCGGGCACACCAGCAGGTCGACAAGGCGGTGGTCGATCATCGGGTCACTTCCTGGGGTCGCGGCGCGAGCCGCAGGACCTCGCGCACGAGCGTGTCGGGGAGATCGCAGTCTAGCGGCACCACCCAGACCCGCACGCCGGGCAGAGGCAGCGCGGCGAGCTTGACGGCGTCCTTCTCGGTCGTGATCACCTCGCGTGTCCCGGGCGGCCAGGGCGCCTGCGCGTGGTCGGCGTGGTCCCTGCAGGGCAGGCGGTCGATCTGGATGCCGGCGGCCTCGAGCATCGCGAAGAACTGCTCCGGTGCGCCGATCCCGGCGAGGGCCGTCATGCGCCTGCCGCGCAGGGCGGCCAGCGGCTCGTCGCCGCCCGGCGCACCGGTCGCCCAGGCTTCGAGGGCCACGGCGCGCCTCGCCACGCGGGGCGCGTGCACGCCCGGCAGGGGCGTGGATCGTTGAGCGCCGCTGTAGACGACCCAGGTGCCGGCCCGCAGCGACGCGGGCAGCGGTTCGCGCAGCGGCCCGGCGGGCAGCAGCAGGCCGTTGCCCGCTCCCCGGTCGTCGAACACGACGATCTCGGCGACCCGGGGCAACGCGCGATGCTGCAGGCCATCGTCCGAGACGATCACGTCCACCTCCGGGTGCCGGCTGCACAGGCGACCCGCGACGAGCGCGCGACGTCGCCCGACGAACACGGGCACACCGGTACGGCGGGCCACGAGCAGGGGCTCGTCGCCTGCCTCGGAGGGCGTGCTGGCGGGGGTGACGGCGACGATGTCGCCATCTTCCGTGCCGCGTGCAGAGCCGGCGGCTGGCCTGCGGCCGTGCCCGCGCGAGATGACGCCTGGATGCCGTCCGGCGGCGCGCAGCGCCTGCACGAGGGCGATGACGATCGGCGTCTTGCCCGTGCCGCCGACCACGAGGTTGCCCACGACGATCACCGGCACCGGCAGCGCAGCGGGTGGACCTGCACGCAGGCGCGCGATGCGCGACAGGAGCCGGTACACGAGGGACAGCGGCCAGAGCAACCCTCCGGCCAGGCCCGGCGAGGCAGCCCACCAGATGGCGGCAAGCCCGCGTTCGAGGCGGCCGGCCAGCGTTGGCGGCCCGGCGTGGCCAGGGTCCGCGCGTGTCATGGAGCGATCGGACGGGGGCCCGCGCAGCGAGCCGTCTGCGGATTCACTTCAGCCGCGCCGGCTGCCCGCGGGCGCTCAGCGCCCGCCGTTGCCCGGGTTCTGCGCCGCGAAGGTCAGCCGGGCCAGGCCGGCGCGGCGGGCCGCATCGAGCACGTTGACCACGCTCTGGTGCGCGGCCATCGCATCGGCGGAGATGATGACCACCGTGTCGGCCCGGTTGCCCGCGGCGGCGGCCAGCTCCGCCGTCAGCAGCTCGACGCTGCGGCCGTCGACGGACTTCCTGTTGACGACGTAGCGGCCGTCGCTGGAGACCGCGACGATCACCTCGTTCGGGCGCTCGCGCAGCCGCTCGGCATCGGCCGCCGGCAGGTTGATCTGCAGTTCGGTGAAGCGCGAATAGCTCGTCGAGAGCATCAGGAAGATCAGGATCACCAGCAACACGTCGATGAACGGGATCAGGTTGATCTCCGGCTCCTCCATGCGGCGGCGACTGAACTTCATGTGTGCCTCAGGCCGCCGGGGCGGCGCGCACGACGAAGCGCATCAGATGCGGCACGAGCCGCTCGGCGGCCAGCTCCATCGTCAGCTGGAACTCGTCGACCTTGCCGCGGAAGTAGCGGTAGAACATCAACGCCGGGATCGCGATGACGAGGCCGAAGGCGGTGTTGTAGAGCGCCACCGAGATGCCGTGCGCCAGCATCTGCGGGTTGTTGCCCGTGCCAGGCGCCTGCGAACCGAAGATCTCGATCATGCCGACCACGGTGCCGAACAGGCCCAGCAGCGGGGCGGCCGCCGCGATCGTGCCGAGGGTATTGAGGTAGCGCTCGAGCCGGTGCACGGCCTTGCGGCCGGCGTTCTCGAACGCCTGCCTGAGCCCGGGCTCGGCGATGCGCGGGTCGGCGATCACCGCCCGCAGGCCCGCGGCCAGGACGCTGCCGAGCACCGAGTTCTCGGCCAGCTTGTTCACCACGTCGGCCCCCGGGAGGTTGGCCCGCGTGACCGAGACGACTTCCTCCAGCAGCTTGGGCGGCGCCACCAGCGCATCGCGCAGGTGGTAGAGGCGCTCGATGATCAGCGCCAGCGCGACGATCGAGCACAGCAGCAGGGGCCAGATCGGCCAACCGGCCGCTTGTATGATGGACAGCAAGGCATCTGTTGGGCGGCCGGTTGGTGGCACGCCGCGGGGCGCGATTATTGCCGAAGGGTGCCGCGCTTCCTTCATCGAGCACCGCATGCCGTCATTCCGCGGGTCGCGCCGCAGGCATTGTCCACAGCTTGTGCAAAGCAGTGGCGCGGCTCCTGTGGAGAACACTGTGGGCAACGTGATGCGCTGCTGCGCCCACGGGCCTCCGGGTCAACCCTTGGTAGCGGCTGCCGCAAAACTGGGCGCCGGAAAGACTATGCGATTCAAGGACTTGCACGAGGCTGCCGTTCGCCCGCGGGCCATGCTGCGGTCCCGGCCCGGGCCGGGCGAGGCTGTGGAGTTCCGGCGCTGCGGCGGCCTCGGGCACGCGCGTGGCTGACGCGCCGGCCGGCGCGCCGCAGCGGCCCGTCTGGGGCGTGGCGGCGCTGCTGCAGGCCGGCAGCGATGCGCTCTGGGCCCGGTTCGGCCCTGTCGCCGTGCGGGGCGAGCTCTCCGGGTTCACGCGGGCTGCGAGCGGCCACTGCTACTTCTCGCTGAAGGACGATGGCGGCGCGCCGGCGCTGATGCGCTGCGCGATGTTCCGCCGCGCAGCGACGCTGGTCGACTTCCAGCCCGCCGACGGGCAGCGCGTCGAGCTGCGCGGCAGGCTCGACCTGTACGCGGCGCGCGGCGAACTGCAGCTCGTCGTGGAGGCCATGACCCGAGTCGGGCAGGGCACGCTGTACGAGGAGTTCCTGCGCCTGCGTGCGCGGCTGGAGGCGATGGGCCTCTTCGACGCGGCGCGCAAGCGTCCGCTGCCCGCGTACCCGAGGCGGCTGGGCGTGATCACGTCGCCCGGCGCCGCCGCGCTGCGCGACGTGCTGACGGCACTGGCCCGACGGGCGCCACACGTCGAGGTGATCCTCTATCCGTGCCTCGTGCAGGGCGTCGAGGCGCCGGCGAGCGTCGTGGCGGCCATCGCGCTCGCGAACGAGCGGCGCGAGGCGGATGCCTTGCTCCTGGTGCGGGGTGGCGGGTCGCTCGAGGACCTGTGGGCGTTCAACGACGAGCGCCTGGTGCGTGCGATCACCGCCAGCGGCCTGCCGATCGTCTGCGGCGTGGGCCACGAGACGGACATCACGCTGGCCGACCTTGCCGCGGACCTGCGCGCGCCGACCCCGACGGCCGCGGCCGAGCTCGCCGCGCCGCCGCGCGACGACCTGATGGCGCAGCTCGACGTGCTGCAGGCGCGCCTTGCACGGGCGGTGGCGCGGCGGCTGCAGGCCCAGGCGCAGGGGCTCGATCACCGCGCGGCGCGCCTGGGCCAGCCGGCGCGCGTGCTGCTGGGGCAGCGGCAGCGCTTGCAGTCTCTGGAGCACCGCCTGGCACGCGCGCCCGGGCCGCTGGTCGAGCGCTGGCGCCGCCGCCCGGCGGAGGCGGCGCTGCGCCTGATGGCTGCCGTCGCGGCGCGCCTGCAGCGTGCGCGCTCGCGGCACGAGACGCTGGAACTGCGCCTGCGCTCGCTCGATCCGCGCGACGTGCTCCGGCGCGGCTACGCGTGGGTCGAGGACGACGCCGGCCGTGCCGTCACGCGGGCGGCGCAGCTGGCGGCCGGGCAGGACGTGAGGGCGGTCTGGGCCGACGGCACGGCGCGCGCACGCGTCGCCTCGGTGGCGCTCGGCGGCGAACCGGCCGCCGAACCCACACAGGGGCAACGGCGGGTGCCGCCTGCCTAGAATCCGCGCCCGATCCCCAACGACAACCCCTCTGAACGGAGTGACGACCATGGAACACACCCTGCCCCCGCTGCCGTACACGCTGGACGCGCTGGCCCCGCACTACAGCAAGGAGACGCTGGAGTTCCACCATGGCAAGCACCACAACGCCTACGTGGTGAACCTGAACAACCTGCAGAAGGGCACCGAGTTCGAGAGCATGGCGCTCGAGGACATCGTCAAGAAGTCCTCCGGCGGCATCTACAACAACGCCGCGCAGATCTGGAACCACACGTTCTTCTGGAACTGCATGAAGCCGGCCGGCGGCGGCGAGCCGGGTGGCGCGCTGGCCGCGGCGATCAACAAGAAGTGGGGCAGCTACGCCGCCTTCCGCGAGGCCTTCGTCAAGAGCGCGGTCGGCAACTTCGGCTCGGGCTGGACCTGGCTCGTGAAGAAGGCCGACGGCAGCGTCGACATCGTCAACATGGGCGCGGCCGGCACGCCGCTCACCACCGCCGACAAGGCGCTGCTGACGGTGGACGTGTGGGAGCACGCCTACTACATCGACTACCGCAACCTGCGCCAGAAGTTCGTCGAGACCTTCCTCGACAAGCTCGTGAACTGGTCGTTCGCCGAGAAGAACTTCGCCTGAGGCCGGGCCGGCGCGCTGCCGCGTTCGTCGCGGCCGCGCCGCTGGCCTTCACCTGGCGGGCGGCGCGAACGGCGGGCCGCTCAGCCTGAAGCCGGCCTTGATGCCGCGCTTCTCGAACCAGCCCTGACGCATCTCGAGCGCGAAGCGCACCGGCGCCTTCGCGCAATGCGAGCGTTCGTCCAGCGGCTGCATGTCGGCCAGGTTGACGATCGTTCCGTCGTTGTCGATGAAGGCGATGGTCAGCGGCACGAGCGTGTTCTTCATCCAGAAGCAGCGCTGGCTCTTCTCCGCGTCGACGAACAGCATCCCCTCGTTGCCGTTCATCTCCTTGCGGAACATCATGCCCGTCATCTGCTGCTCGGGGGTGACGGCCATCTCGGCCTTGATCGTGTGCATGCCCGCGCGCAGGTCCACCGTGGGCAGCCGTGGCTGCGGCCCCTGCTGCGCCAGGAGTGGGGCCGGCGCGACGATGACCATGAGGAGGGCGAGGGCTAGCGCCAACGGGCGGGCACGCTTGATGTAAATCATGAGCTGTGGCGGGGGGCGAATCTAGATTATCGGGTCGGCTGTCGCACGGAACGTGCACCGTCGTCAGCCCGATGACCTCCGCCACGACGACGATCGACACCGCCGATGCCCGCCGCCCGCCCAGGGCCGAAGGGAATCCGCGGGCCGCCTCGCGGGACGCGGGGGTCGACGTCCTCGACGATCCGCTCGAGCACGGACGCTTCACGCGCTGGGTGACCGGCGAGCAGGGCGAGCGACTGGCCGAGTCGTCGCTGCTGCTGTCGGGCCTGCACTGCGCGGCCTGCGCCGGCATCATCGAGGGCGCCCTGCGTGGCGTCGACGGCGTGCGCTCGGCGCACGTCGCCGCCGCCAGCCACCTCGCCACGGTGCGCTGGGATCCGCAGGCGACGCGCCCCTCGGCGTTGATCGAGGCGGTGCGCGCGGCCGGGTACGAAGCGGTGCCCGACGCGGCTGCGCCGGCCCGCGCGCTGCGCCGGCGCGAATTCCGCCAGGCGCTGTGGCGGCTGTTCGTCGCCGGCTTCTGCGCGATGCAGGTGATGATGATGGCCACGCCGAGCTACGTGGCCAGCGCCGGCGACCTCGCCGCCGACATGCGCACGCTGCTCAACTGGGGCAGCTGGATCCTCACCCTGCCCGTGCTCGCCTTTTCGGCGGGGCCCTTCTTCAAGGGGGCTTGGCGCAGCGTCCGCATGCGTCGCATCGGCATGGACGTGCCGGTGGCCCTCGGCATCGCCATCACCTTCGTCGCCAGCACCGGCGCCACGTTCGATCCGGCCGGCCCGTTCGGGCACGAGGTCTACTTCGACTCGCTGACGATGTTCGTCAGCTTCCTGCTTGGCGCGCGCTTCGTGGAGATGCGCGCGCGGCACCGCGCCGCCGAGGCGCTGGAGGCGAGTCTCGCTCGCCTTCCCGAGACCGCGTTGCGTGTCGACGAGGACGGCGAGGTGCGCAGCGTCAGCGTGCTCCGGCTCGCGCCGGGCGACCGCGTGCGCGTGCCGGCCGGCCAGGCGTTCGCGGCCGACGGCGTGCTGATCGAAGGGCGCACGCAGGCCGACGAGGCGCTGCTGACCGGCGAGTCGGCGCCGGTGAGCAAGGACGAGGGCAGCGAGGTCGTCGCCGGCAGCATCAACCTCGGCGCGCCGGTGCTGATGCGCGTGCTGCGCGTGGGCAACGACACGCGATTCGAGGCGATCGTCTCGATGATGCGCAGCGCCGCCACGCAGCGCCCGGCGGCCGCGCGAGTCGCGGACCGCTGGGCCGGGCCGTTCCTGTGGACGGTGCTGCTGCTCGCCGCCGGCGCAGCCGCGGCCTGGAGCGCCATCGATCCGTCGCGGGCGATCTGGGTCGCCGTCTCGGTGCTGATCGTCACCTGTCCGTGTGCGCTCTCGCTGGCCGCCCCGGCGGCGATGGTCGCGTCGATCCGCGCGTTTGCTCGTCGCGGCGTGATGGTGCAGCGGCTCGATGCCGTCGAGGGCCTGGCCCGCATCGACCAGGTGTTCTTCGACAAGACCGGCACGCTCACCAGCGACCGCCTGCATCTCGAGCGGTGGTGGCTCACCGAAGAGGGCCGGCGCGAAACGGGCGAGCGCCCGGAGGGGCCGGACGGCCTCGCGTTGGCGGCGTCGCTGGCCGCCTGGTCGACGCACCCGGTGGCGCGTGCGCTGGTGGATGCCTTCGGCGAGCGCGCCGACGGCCGCGGCCCCGCGGTGCCCTGGCGGGACATCGACGAGGTGGCAGGGCACGGCCTGCGGGCGCGTGATGCCCTCGGGCGCGAATGGCGGCTTGGACAACCGGGCTGGGTGGGGGCCGTCGACGAAGCCCGGGTCGGAGACGGTGACCTGCTCGGGGCGCCGGCGGCGCGGACCTGCCTCGGCGTCGAGGGGCGCGTGCTCGCGCACTTCGCGTTCGAGGAGGAGGTGCGCGACGGTGCGGCCGACGCGGTCGCGGCCCTGCGGCGAGAGGGCGTCGTCGTCTCGTTGCTTTCGGGAGACACCCCCGCGCGGGCGCGACGCCTGGCAGCGCGCGTCGGCATCGACGAGGTGATCGCCGGCGCGACGCCCGGTGACAAGCTCGCCGCCGTCGCGGCCGCGCAGGCCGCGGGCCGTCACGTGGCGATGGTGGGAGACGGGGTCAACGACGCCCCGGTGCTTGCGCGCGCCGACGTGTCGCTGGCGATGGGGCAGGGCGCACTGGTGGCGCGCAGCCAGGCCGATGCAGTGATCGCGTCGGGCCGCCTCGACGACCTCGTGCGGGCGCGGGCGAGCGCCAGGCGCACGCTGGCGATCGTGCGGCAGAACATGGTGTGGGCCGCTGCCTACAACGCGCTGTGCATCCCGCTCGCGCTGGTGGGCTGGCTGCCCCCCTGGCTGGCCGGGCTGGGCATGGCCGTCAGTTCGCTGGCGGTGGTGCTCAACGCGCTGCGCGCCGCGCGCTGAAGACCGCGCATCCAGAGCACGCGCCGACTCCTTGCATGGACATCCTGTACCTGCTCATTCCGCTGTCGGCGGTGCTCGTGCTGTTCATCGTCGCCGTCTTCGGATGGGCCGTGCACAAGGGGCAGTTCGAGGATCTCGAACGCGAAGCTGATCGCATCCTTACGGACCCCGCCCCCCTGCTTGATACCGATCAAGCCCGTGGTCCCGAGCGAACGGAAGAATCGCCGGGTCGGATCACTGCACCGTAGTGAGGAGAGAGTCAATGGCACAAAACCAAACCGGCGTGGCCAGCGCCGCGGCGCCGGACGGCGTCTACAGCGACACGGTCGTGAGACTGTTCGCTCTGGCGGCAGTCCTGTGGGGCGTCGTGGGCATGCTCGTGGGCGTGATCATCGCCGCGCAGCTCACCTGGCCCGAGCTGAACCTCGGCATCCCGTTCCTGAGCTACGGCCGGCTGCGCCCGCTGCACACGAACGCAGTGATCTTCGCCTTCGGGGGGAGCGTGCTGTTCGCGACGTCCTACCACGTCGTGCAGCGGACGTGCCAGGCGCGCCTGTTCATGCCGGGTCTGGCGATGTTCACGTTCGTCGGCTGGCAGCTGATCATCCTTGCCGCGGCCATCACGCTGCCGCTCGGCATCACGAGCGGCAAGGAGTACGCCGAGCTCGAGTGGCCGATCGACATCGCGATCGCGGTGGTGTGGGTGGCCTACGCGGTGGTCTTCTTCGGCACCGTCGGCACGCGCAAGGTCAGGCACATCTACGTGGCCAACTGGTTCTTCGGCGCCTTCATCATCGCCGTGGCGCTGCTGCACATCGTCAACAGCGCGGCGATCCCCGTGTCGCTCACGAAGAGCTACTCGGCCTACGCCGGCGTGCAGGACGCGATGGTGCAGTGGTGGTACGGCCACAACGCCGTGGGCTTCTTCCTGACGGCGGGCTTCCTCGGGATGATGTACTACTACATCCCGAAGCAGGCCGAGCGCCCCGTGTACTCGTACCGGCTGTCGATCGTGCACTTCTGGGCCCTGATCTTCACGTACATGTGGGCGGGCCCGCACCACCTGCACTACACGGCGCTGCCGGACTGGGCGCAGTCGATCGGCATGCTGTTCTCCCTCGTGCTGCTTGCGCCGAGCTGGGGCGGCATGATCAACGGCATCATGACCCTGTCGGGTGCGTGGCACAAGCTGCGTGACGACCCGATCCTGAAGTTCCTGATCGTCAGCCTGTCGTTCTACGGCATGAGCACGTTCGAGGGGCCGATGATGTCCATCAAGACCGTGAACGCGCTCAGCCACTACACGGACTGGACGGTCGGCCACGTGCACAGCGGCGCGCTCGGCTGGGTGGGCCTCATCAGCATGGGTGCGCTGTACCACCTGATCCCGCGCCTGTACGGCAAGAAGAACATGTACAGCGTGAAGGCGATCGAGCTGCACTTCTGGATCGCGACCATCGGCATCGTGCTGTACATCGCCGCGATGTGGATCGCCGGCGTGATGCAGGGCCTGATGTGGCGCGCGGTCAACGCCGACGGCACGCTCGTCTACACGTTCGTCGAGAGCGTGAAGGCCACGTTCCCCTACTACGTGATCCGCCTGCTCGGTGGCCTGCTCTACCTGAGCGGCATGCTGATCATGGGCTGGAACGTGATCATGACCGTGAGGAACAGCCAGGCCGCTGCCGCGCCGATCCCGCGCGTTGCCGCCGCGCACGCCTGAACCCCACCGCACAGGAGCAAACAACATGGCAAACCATGCCCCGGGCGGTCACGAGAAGATCGAGACCAGCAACTTCCTCATGATCGTGCTGATCCTGCTCGCCGTCGCGGTGGGCGGCATCGTCGAGATCGTCCCCCTGTTCTTCCAGCGCTCGACGACGCAGCCGGTGGAAGGCCTGAAGCCCTATACGGCGCTGCAGCTGGCCGGGCGCGACGTCTATGTGCGCGAGGGCTGCTACAACTGCCACTCGCAGATGGTGCGCCCCTTCCGCTCCGAGGCGCTGCGTTACGGGGCGCTCTCGGTCGCGGGCGAGTTCGTCTACGACCACCCCTTCCAGTGGGGCAGCAAGCGCACCGGGCCCGACTTGCACCGCGTCGGCGGCCGCTACAGCGACGAGTGGCACCGCGCGCACCTGAACAACCCGCGCGACCTCGTTCCCGAGTCGAACATGCCGGCGTACCCGTGGCTGGCCGGCGCGGCCGTCGACGCGGCCGGCATGGCGTCGCGCATGAAGGCGCTGCGCGTGGTCGGCGTGCCCTACACCGACGCCGAGATCGCGAAGGCGGCCGAGGACGTCAAGGGCCGCACCGAGCTCGACGCGCTGGTCGCCTACCTGCAGGTGCTGGGCACCGCGCGCAAGTGAGGGAGGGCACGCGATGGACATCAACGACATGCGCGTGATGGTCACGGTGGTGAGCTTCGTGCTCTTCATCGCCCTGGCCGTGCACACCTGGAGCCGGCGTCGCCGCCCCGAGCACGACGCCGCCGCCCGGCTGCCGTTCGAGGAGGAAGCCGCGGCCAGCCGCGCCATGCTGAACAAGGAACAAGGAGAGAGCCGTGAGTGATTTCGTCAACAGCGGCTGGGGCATCTTCGTCGCCGCGACCACGATCGTCGGCCTCATTGCCTGCATCGCGCTGCTGATCATCGCCAGCAAGCGCCGCGTGATGGCCGACGACAACACCACCGGCCACGTGTGGGACGAGGACCTGCGCGAGCTGAACAACCCGCTGCCGCGCTGGTGGATGTGGCTGTTCGTCATCACGGTCGTGTTCTCGGCCGTGTACCTGGCGTTCTATCCGGGGCTGGGCAGCTTCTCCGGCACGCTCAAGTGGACGAGCCAGGGCCAGTTCGAGGCCGAGCAGGCGCGTGCGACGGCCGCGCTGGCACCCGTGTACGCCAAGTACAAGGACATGCCCGCCGAGCAGCTGGTGGCCGACGCGCAGGCGATGGCGATCGGCGAACGCCTCTACCTGAACAACTGCGCGCAGTGCCACGGCTCCGACGCGCGCGGCAGCAAGGGCTTCCCGAACCTGACGCTGCCGGCCGAGTCGCGCCTGGCCACCGAGACGGCCGACCAGATCAAGGCGGTCATCCTGCAGGGCCGCGCAGGCAACATGCCTCCGATGGCCGCCGCGGTGGGCTCGGCCGAGGACGTGCGCAACGTGGCCAACTACGTGCTCAGCCTCTCCGGCAGTGCGCACAACTCGGTCGCCGCGCAGCTGGGCAAGGAGAAGTTCGCCGCCTGCGCCGCCTGCCATGGCCCGGAAGGCAAGGGCAACAAGGCGATCGGCGCGCCCAACCTCACCGACAAGCACTGGCTCTACGGCTGGGGCGAGCAGGCCATCATCGAGGCCATCACGAACGGCCGTGCCGGCGTGATGCCGGCCCAGGGCAAGCTGCTGACGCCGGAGCAGGTGCACGTGCTGTCGGCGTACGTGTGGAACCTCTCGCGCGCGACCAAGGTCGCCTCGAAGTGACCGGGTGAAGGCGATGAGCGAGACGGTGGCCCCGGCCGCAGGGGGCTCCCTGTCGCCGGTGGCGCCCGCAGCGGACCCGGCGTCGCCGGGTTCCGCCGGGGGCGGCGACGGCGACGTGCGCGAGCAGGTCGTCTCGCTGTACCAGAAGCAGCGCAAGATCTACCCGCGTGCCGTTTCCGGCTGGTTCGCCGGCTGGCGCTGGGCGCTCGTGTGGGCCACGCAGCTGCTCTTCTACGGCCTGCCGTGGCTCGAGTGGAACGCACGCCAGGCGGTGCTCTTCGACCTCGGCGCGCGGCGCTTCTACATCTTCGGGCTCGTCCTGTACCCGCAGGACTTCATCTACCTGACCGGCCTGCTGATCGTCTCGGCGTACGCGCTGTTCCTGTTCACGGCCGTGGCCGGGCGCTTGTGGTGCGGCTATGCCTGCCCGCAGACGGTGTACACGGAGATCTTCATGTGGGTGGAGCGCCACCTCGAGGGCGACCGCAACCGCCGCATGAAGCTCGATGCCGGTCCCTGGACGCTGGAGAAGCTGGCGCGCAAGGGCGGCAAGCAGGTGATCTGGGTCGCGCTCGGGCTGTGGACGGGCTTCACGTTCGTCGGCTACTTCACGCCGATCAAGCAGCTCGGCGCCGCGGTGATGTCGTTCGGGCTCGGCCCCTGGGAGACCTTCTGGACGCTGTTCTACGGCTTCGCCACCTACGGCAACGCCGGCTACATGCGCGAGCAGGTCTGCAAGTACATGTGCCCGTACGCGCGCTTCCAGAGCGCGATGTTCGACCGCGACACGCTGATCATCAGCTACGACGCCGAGCGCGGCGAGCCGCGCGGCACGCGCGGCCGCAAGACCGATCTCAAGGCGGCCAACCTCGGGCACTGCATCGACTGCGGCCTGTGCGTCGAGGTGTGTCCCACGGGCATCGACATCCGCAAGGGCCTGCAGTACGAATGCATCGGCTGCGCCGCCTGCGTCGACGTCTGCAACGGCGTGATGGACAAGATGAACTACCCGCGGGGGCTGGTCCGCTACGACACGCTCAACGGGATGCAGAAGCACCTGTCGCGCGGGCAGGAGTTCAAGCGGGTGCTGCGGCCCCGGGTCGTGATCTACACGTCGATCCTCGGCGTCATCGTGCTGGCGCTCGGCGTCAGCATCGCGATGCGCTCGCCGTTCAAGGTCGACGTCGTTCGCGACCGCGGCACGCTCGCGCGCATCGTGGAGGATGGCTGGGTCGAGAACGTCTACCGCCTGCAGGTCATGAACACGACGGAGTCGGTGCAGCGCTACCGCATCGCCGTGGCCGGCCTGGCATCGATGGCCACCGACCTGAAGTCCGAGGTCGCGGTCGAGCCGGCGCAGGCGCGCTGGGTGGTGGTGGCCGTGCGCGTGCCGCCCGATGTCGCGTCGCAGGCCGGGCCCGGTTCGCACAAGATGGAGTTCATCATCGAGCGGCTCGGCATCGCCGGGCAGGCGCAGAGCAGCTACACGCTGGTGGAGAAGTCGACCTTCCTGGTGCCGCGCTGAGCGTGCCCGCTGGCCGAGGAGAATCGAGACATGAGCAACCTTCGAGAGAACCGTGCCGCCCCGTCCGGCGAAGACGCCCCCTGGTGGCGAGTGCGCATGCTGTGGCTCGTGATCGGCGGGCCGCTGGCGGTGGTCGTGGCCTCGTTCGCCACGCTGGCCGTGGCCTTGCGCCATCCCGACCCGGTGCTCGCGCCGCAGGAGGCGTCCAACGCGGCGCACACGCCGGCGGTGCAGGCGCGCAACCACGCCGCCGCGCCGCAGCGCTGAAGGCGGATGCCGGCCATGAACCGGTTCGCGCGCCGCCTGGCCATCGTCGTCTGGCCTGCGTTCCTCGTGGCCGGGGTGCTGGAGATCGCGGTGTTCGCGTTCGTCGACCCGAGCTCGCTGCACGGGCCCGACGGCCGGCCGCTCGGTCTCTCGGAGACGGCGATCTACTCGCTCGCCTTCTTCCTGTTCTGGGCGGTGGTGTCGGCGGGGTGCCTGGTGGCCCTGAAGCTGGCCTGCAGCGCCGAGGAGATCAACGCCGAGTCGTTGCGCGGTTGATCGGCG
>Ga0209172_10001035_pt1 | contig 65770 bp, 50 predicted proteins | sample LarsenN4metaG_FD_184113 | JGI IMG/M metagenome (GOLD analysis project Ga0209172, IMG submission 184113) | Hot spring sediment bacterial and archeal communities from British Columbia, Canada, to study Microbial Dark Matter (Phase II) - Larsen... ...
AGGAAGGCGCCGATGAGCGAAAGCGGGATGGACACGAGCACTACGAGCGGGTACACCCAGTTGTCGTACAGCGCCACCATGATGAGATAAACGAGCACGAGTGAAGTCCACAGCGCGAAGCCGAGCGTCCCGATACCCTGCTCCTGACGCCGGAGGTCGCCGCCGTATTTGATTTGGGTGCCGGGCGGCAGGGAAAGTTGGTCGAGCCGGGCTTTGATGTCGCGGTTGACGGAGCCATTGGGGCGACCGATAACCTGGGCAGTCAGCATCACGGAAGTGACACGGTCGCGGCGTTCAAGGCGGGTCGGCGCCGTGCCTTCGTGAATATCGGCGAATTGTTTGAGGTAAACCGTCGCACCTAAAGGGTTGACAAACGACAAGTTACGAATGTCGTCGGCACTGCGGCGGTCGAAGGCGTCGAGTGCCACACGGATGGGGTACTCGTAGTCGCCGTCGCGGTATTTGGCGTCGGTGTTGCCGTTGAAAGCCGTTTGCAGCGTGAGGCCAACCTGCGCCATCGCGAGGCCGTAGTCAGCCATGCGCTGGCGATTTACGTCCACGCGGACCTCGGGGTTGCCGCCTTCGACGGTCGGCGTGATTTCGACGCAGCCCGGCACTTCGCTCATAATCGCTTCCACGCGTTCGGAAAGGACGAGCAAACTGTCGAGATTGGGACCGTTCAGTTTGACTTCGACGGGTGCAAACGACAGGCCGAGAATGTCCACCGGCGAGGCGCTGATGCGGGCGCCGGCGACGATTTCTTCTAATTTGATTTTTGTCTGGCGGGCATAAACTGCCGTTGGAACGTCGCGTTTTTCGCCAAATTCGGTCAGAAAAACCTGGATTTCGGCCACATAAGGCGCGTTTTGCCCAAAAGATTTACTGTTCGTGCCGACGGTCGTGAACATCCGCACGACGTCGGGTTGCTGCCGCAGCCAGTCTTCCACTTTTTTGGTCGCAGCATTCGTTTGCGAAAGCGAGGCATCTTTCGGGAGTTCGATTTGAAGTAAAAATTCCCCCCGCTCGCCGGTGTCGAAAAAGGCATTTCCGATAAAACCCTGCGTCAAAAGCAGGAAAGAGCCGAAGAACAAAGTGCCGGCAATGAAGAGCGTAACCAATTTGGTTTTGCCATCACGCAGCGCCCAGCCGAGTGCGCTCACGAAGCCGTCGGAGAGCCACTCGATGAATTTTTCAAATTGTAAAACAACTTGCCCGCCGAGATTTTTTCCCTGAAAACGATGGGCTTTCGCAAAACGCGAAGTCAGCCAGGGCACAAGTGTGAACGACACGAACAACGACATCATGGTCGAGGTCAAAACTGTCATGCAAAACTGCCTTAACAGGTTGGGAACAAGGCCGATAGAGAAAATGAGCGGCAGGAAGATTACTACGTCCACGAGCGTGATGCTGATGGCGGTGAAGCCGATTTCCTGCCGTCCGTCGTAACTTGCCTGCACCCGGTTTTTGCCCATTTCGAGGTGGCGGTAAATGTTTTCGATGACCACGATGGCGTCGTCCACGAGGATGCCGATGGCGAGCGAAAGGCCGAGCAAGGAGAGCAAATTGAGCGAGTAGCCGAACAGTTTCATCATCACGAAGGTGCTGACGATGGAAGTCGGGATGGAAACCAGCACGATGAAGGCGTTGCGCAGGCTGTGCAGGAACAAGAGCATGACCAGCGCCACAAGCAAAACGGCGATAAAAAGATCGTGAATGACCGCATCCGTAGCGGCTTTGGTGAAGGTGCTGCTGTTGGCAACGACCTGAAAACGAAGCCCTTGCGCGGCATACGTTTGTTCGAGTGTTTTGATTTTTGCCAAAATCAAATCCGCCATGTCTACCGCGTTGGCGTCGCCTTGTTTGCGGATAACGAGGCCAAGCGCCGGCAATCCGTCGGTGCGGCAAATGACTTCGGGGTCGCGTATGCCGTCCTGAATTTCGGCGATGTCTTTCAAAAAAATGGACGACCCGAAGCGACTTTTGCCCACTACGAGGTTGCGAATGTCGTCGAGCGAGAGGAATTTCCCGGCGAGGCGAATGCGCAACTGGCCTTCGGCGCCGGTCACTTTGCCGGTCGGGAAATCGAGGTTGGCCGTCTGCACAGCCTGGGCGACCTGGAGCAGGGAAAGGCCGTATTGTTCGAGGCGCTGGGAGGAAATGTTGATTTTGATTTCGCGCTCTTCGCCGCCGAGGATGCCGACTTGCGCCACACCCTTGAGTTGGGCGATTTCGGGCACGACGCGGTTTTTTATCAAGTCATAAAACACTGTTCCTGTGGTATTTCCAGCGACGGCGAGTCGCATCACCGGCAATTCGTCGAGGGCAAATTTGTTGACAACTGGCGTCCGCACTTCTTTCGGAAAGACCGACTGAACCTGGTTGAGTTTGCGCTGAATTTCCTGTACCGCCTTGTCTACATTGATTTCCTGACCCATTTCGAGGGACACGAAGGAGATGTTTTCCTGCGAACTAATCTGGATTTGTTCGATGCCTTCGAGCGACGACACGGCGTCTTCGATGGGTTTGCTCACCGCATTTTCCACCTCGCTTGGCGACGCGCCGGGATACACCGTGACGACGGTAACCACCGGCGGGTTGAACTTCGGCACCATTTCGATGGGCAGGCTAAAATAACTGGCCACGCCCATGAAGGTCAGCACGGCGAAAATGACGATGATGAGCGAGGGGCGGCGTATGGAAAGTGCGGTGATATTCACGGTAGACGGTGGACGGCTGGCGTCGGACGGTGTTTCGCCGTCCGACGCCAGCCGTTTTTTTCGGCGAAGGTAAAAAGTCGCGTAGCAACCTCATTGCGACAAAGCCTGAACATAAAGGCAAAGTGTTTCAAAAAAATTATTTGCATTGTTTTTCAATGCCTTAGGATGTTTAAACGTAAAAATACGTTATTTGGCCAAAAAAATAGTTGCATCGCTAAAAAAGGCGTTTTACCTTTGTTTCGTTCAATTTTGAAAACGGTATGCAAAAACTGACCAAAACGGAAGAAGAAGTGATGCAGCTCGTATGGGAGATCGGGCGCGGCACGGTGAGCGATTTGCTGGAAAAATTTGAAGGCGAAAAACCGCCGCACAGCACCATATCGAGCGTGGTACGCATTTTAGAAAAAAAAGGCTTCGTCGGCCACAAAGCCTACGGCAAAACGCACGAGTATTTTCCGCTCATTGGCAAGGAAGATTATGGCCGCCGTTCGCTCGGCGACGTGCTGCGCAACTACTTCGACGGCTCGGTGTCGCGCCTCGTGTCGCACCTGGCCGAAGAAGAAAAACTGAAACGGGAAGAAGTGGAAGAATTGCTGCGCCTGCTCGACGAAAACGCCCGCCGCTAAACTCGCAACTGAAAAATTATGGCCTTATTCCTGTTCAAACTTACACTCGCCTGGGGGCTTTTCGCTCTGCTCTACGCGCTTCTGCTGCGTCAGGAGACGTTTTTTCGTGCCAACCGCGCTTATTTGACAGGCAGTGTCGCGCTGGGAATTTTACTGGCGCTACCGCTCGAGTGGTTCGCTGCATGGCCGGACGAAACGGCAGTTTCCGTCATTGTTTTACCAGCGGTGACCGTCGGCCTTCAACGAACGGAAGTATTGCTTCAAAATTGGAACTGGCTTGATAATCTGTGGATTGCGTACGCTATTGGAGCAACTTTGGCATTGTCACGACTGTCGTGGGGACTTTTCAGAATAATCCGCATGGCCGCAAGAGGCGAAAAGGAGCGAATGGCCGACGGTTGTATTTTGGTAAAAACGACAGAGACACAAGTGCCTTTTTCCTTTTTCAAATGGGTGTTTGTGCCTCACGCGATTCAACTTTCGGAAAGTTCAAATAGTCACCACGCCATGCTTGCGCACGAACGCGCACACGCACAAGGTTGGCATAGCCTGGACGTATTGTTGCTCGAGTTGCTGTGTGTTGCGTTTTGGTTTCACCCGCTCGCGCACTGGTACCGCCGTGCGTTGCGGACAGTACACGAATACCTGGCGGATGCCGAAGCTTCGCGCCAGACGGACAGACGACAATATGGCCTGTTGTTGATACGGCAAGCGCAATCCGGAGTGTCGCTTGCTTTCGTGAATCATTTTTTCCAATCACCTCTAAAACAACGACTTATCATGTTGACACGAAATGCGTCGCCAGCACTCCGGGCCTGGAAATACGGGTTGGTACTCCCCGTTTTCGCTTTCCTTTTTTTGTTTGCCTGTCAAAAAGCAGTGCCGGAACAGCCCAAAAACGACCAGCCCCAAATCTCGGAAAGGTCAGTTCCGGATGGTTCCATAAATACATTTGAACTCTTCGACGTGGATCAGCCGCCACAATTTCCCGGTGGGCAGGCAGCCCTGAAACAATTCTTTTTGGAAAACATCAAATTCCCCGAGGCTGCGCGCGCCGAGGTTGCTGAAGGTTTGGTGACGGTCACTTTTGTCGTGGACGAGAACGGCGCCGTGACTCAAGTGGAAAGCCTGAAATCAGACCGGCAGGATTTTCAGGACGAAGCGATACGGGTCGTCGAGTCCATGCCCAACTGGGAGCCCGGGCGAAAAGATGGCAAGGCCGTGTCAGTCAAATTTACTCTTCCCATCAAGTTCAAACTCAGGTAAGTACAGACCTCCCCGGTTTTTATTTTTCCAACATACCCTGACCTGTCGCGAGTCGGCAGGGCTGGATGTTCATGTTTTTTCAAACCAATTTTCTCACAATCAAACAATTAAGTTATGAAAATGAAACGTTTTTGGCTGCTTGGCGCAGCATTCATGTTGCTCGCGGCCTTGCCGCTCTCCGCTCAAAAAGAGGCTGCCAAACTGGAAAAAATGCCTGAATACCCCGGCGGATTTGAAGCACTGGCCAAATACATGTCGGCCACAGTCAAATATCCCGACGCAGCAGTCAAGGAAAAAGCGGAAGGCACGATTATGGTCAAATTCACGGTAGAAGCCGACGGCTCGCTCTCCAATTTCTACACAGTCAACGAAGGCAAACCTGAACGTCCCGACTTCGTGCTGGAAGCCGTGCGCGTCGCGAAAGGAATGCCCAAATGGACACCCGCACAAGCAAGCGGCAAAGCCGTGAAATGTGAAATGGTACTACCCGTAAAATTCAAACTGGGTACGCCGTAGGCAATCGTTAAAAATTTCTGACACCATTCGTCAGCAAAACCCATTCTTGTCAATCTTTGCGCCGGCATTTGCCGGAGCCCACCACAGGTCGTGCAGTTCGGTCGTCGAAACGCCCAACTCTACGGCCTCTTTTATTTTTGGCATTATCTCCGAACAAGGGAATCCGCCGGCTGTTGTTGGGGGGACTTAAACGCCTTTAAAGATTTTCATGCAATGGAATTTTACGCGCTTAAAATAAAGCAGATTACACCAGAAACCTCTGATACTGTTACACTTGAATTCGATGTGCCTGCTGATTTGCAGGAAAAATTTGCCTACAAACAAGGGCAACACATTACCGTCCGGGTTCAAAAAGACGGCCACGAACTACGGCGTTCCTACTCGATGTCGTCGAGTCCTTTAGAAAAAAATCGCCTGGCGGTGACCGTGAAAAAAGTGCGCGGCGGCCATGTTTCCGTTTTCCTGCACGACTCCCTGAAAGTCGGCGACACCCTCGAAATCGCCGCGCCCGACGGTCGCTTTTTCACCCCGCTCGACCCTGAAAAACGCCGCACTTATTACCTTTTTGGTGCGGGCAGCGGCATTACCCCCCTGATGTCCATCCTGAAAACGACCCTCGAAGCCGAGCCAATGAGTAGTATTTTCCTGCTTTATGGCAGCCGCGATGAGGACAGCATCATTTTTCGCGATGAACTCGACCGTCTTGCGGAACGCTATGCAGGCCAACTGCACGTGGAGCATATTCTGAGCCAGCCGAAAAAAGAAAGTTCGGGCGGCGGCTTGTTTGGTATTTTCAAAAAAACGATCATCAACTGGCAGGGAAAAACAGGACGTATCACCCAAAAAATCGCCAATGAATTTCTGGACGAGAACATGGCGCGAGGCCCGGAGAGCGATTGTTTTTACTTCATTTGCGGCCCCGGCAACATGACCGACACTGTAAAAACGGCCTTACTCGATCGTGGTATTGATTCAAAACAGATTCATACAGAGCATTTTGTCAATGCCAGCCACATTCCGGGCGAATTCGCTGCTTCGGGTGGAACGGGCGACGGCAAACGTGTCATCGTGCATTTGAAAGGTCAGAAAATCGAACTGTCCGTGCCGCCCGGCGCGACCATCCTGGATGTTTTGGTCAAAGAAAAATTCGATCCGCCTTATTCCTGCACGGCAGGCGCCTGCTCTACTTGTATGGCAAAACTGATCAACGGCAAGGTAACGATGGACGCCTGCTACGCGCTCGACGACGAAGAGGTGAAATCCGGCTACATTCTCACCTGCCAATCGCACCCAGAGACAGACGTGGTGGAACTGACCTACGACATGTAAAACGAAATTGCTGAAAATCAACTTGTTGAAAGCGGGCCGGGATTTTTTTGTCGAAAGACATTAAAATTTGTTTTTAAATTTGGTGAAAAACCCCAATTTTAAGCGGCGAAAAATCAAACACGCGATTTTTCCAGAAGCAACACCACTTGTAAAACAAAATCCCCCGCCGTGAACCTCCGCGCTTCCCCCTGTCTGCGGTTGTTCGTTCCGTTCGCTCTCGGCCTCGCGCTGGGCGGCTATTCGGACCAACCGATTCCCGGCCTCGGCTTCGCTTTGGCGATTTCAGCCGGTGTCATTTGTGCGATTGCCCTGTTGAAAATTCCCTACCGCTACCGCTGGATTTTCGGAACATTCGCGTCGCTTGTGCTCTTTGGCACGGGCTATTTCCATGTCGTTCGTTACAACGAAATCCGGCAGGCGGGCCATTTTTCTGAAAAGATAAAAGACAGCCATTATTGGGTTGGCACGGTGTACGACGCGCCGGGCAAAGGGGCAAAACTGAAAGTCCCGGTGCGTGTGGAAGCCGTTGGCGTTTTGCCGGATTCTTTAAAACCGGCGACAGGAAACATCCTTTTGTTCCTTGACATTACTGAAAAAACGGCGTCTTTGCGCTATGGCGACCGGGTCGGATTCCGCGCTACGGTGCGGCCTACCGAACCGCCCAAAAATCCGCACGCCTTCGACTACGACAGGTATTTACACTTTCAAAATATTCATTTTCAAAGTTTTGTAAAAACAGACTCCGTTTTTGTCCTCTCTTCAGGACACGGCCATTTGGTTTGGCGTGCCGCTTTTTCTTGTAGGGAAAAACTGCTGACACTGTTGCGCGAACATTTTCCGACGCAGGACGAATACGCGGTGGCTTCGGCTTTGCTGGTCGGTTACAAGGACGATTTGTCGGACGACTTGCGGACAGCTTATGCCGAAACGGGTTCCATGCACGCGTTAGCGGTATCGGGTACGCACGTGGGCATGCTTTATGCCGGTTTGTATTTTTTGTTGAAAAGATTGCGGCTTCGTGGGCGCTGGGCCCGGATGGCAAACACGCTGACCATTTTGGCGGCAATCTGGGGTTTTACGTTCCTCACTGGAGCGACGGCTTCGGTGTTGCGAGCCTCCGTTATGTTCACAACTTACCTGGTGGGGAAAGCCGCATTCCGTGAAGCCAAAGTCTGGAACGTGTTGGCGGCGTCGGCATTCGGGCTGTTGTTGTACAATCCTTATTTTTTGTTCGACGCAGGCTTTCAACTTTCCTATGCGGCGGTGGCTGGCATGGTGTTTTTCTATCCCAGATTCTACAGGTTGTCGCCTGTTTTCCCTAAATGGGGCGACGCGGCGTGGAAAGTCTTGCTGGTCGGTTTTGCCGCGCAAATAGGCACGTTGCCGTTGTCGCTTTATTATTTCCACCAATTCCCGGTTTATTTCTGGCTGGCGGGCTGGGCAGTCGTGTTTGGCGGAGCAGTTTTTATGGCTGGCGGCGCGGCGTTGGTGTTGCTCGACTGGCTGTTCCCGATGCTGGCGGATTGGCTCGGCGAGGCTTTATTTTGGATGCTCTGGGGGCTTAATCGCCTGATTTTCATTATTCAGGATTTGCCCGGAAGCGTGTGGGGTGGCATCTGGATAGCAGGTTGGGCAGCAGCGCTGCTCTATGTTTTTATCGCCTTGCTGGGAGCCACAATGGCGCTGCGAAAGGCCAAATGGCTCACAGGGGCGCTGGGTGTTTTGGCCATTCTGGGACTATGCCGGCTGGGGCAAAAGTTCGGCCAGATGAGCCAGGCGCAAATGGTCGTTTACTCCATTTCCAAAAATCGCCTGATGGATTTTTTCGACGGTGAAAAAGCCTTTTCACTCTCGGACTCTTTGACGGCAAAACAAGTTTTGTTCGCAGCGCAATCCAATCGCTGGGCTTCGGGGTTGAGGGATTTGACCCAACAGAATTTTGCGGACGAAAATGTTTTCACCGACTCAAACCTGCTTTACGACCCGCCTTTCGTCCAGTTTTTCAATCAAAAACTGGTTTCGATAGACGACTCGCGATGGGTAAAAACCGGCCATACACCTCCTTTTCCCGTAGATATTTTGCTGCTGTCGCGAAGCCCCCGCGTCACCATCGCCGAATGCGTGGAACGATTTCCGTGTAAAACGGTCGTGTTCGACGCTTCGAACAGCTGGAAACAAATCGAGCGCTGGAAAGCCGAGTGTGCAGCTGCCGGCATCGCTTTTCATGACATTCGAGCGCAGGGAGCATGGGTGTGGCGGTCTGACTAAAAATTTGATTTGCAATATTTTACCTCGCTTCTTTTAACTTTCAAACTTCCTCCCGCCAATGAAACGCTTCATTTTTAATTACCTGCATTTTTCCCGCCGGGAACGGCTTGGCGTCGTCGCGCTCACGATTATTTGTGCCGTTGTTTTTGCGCTACCCGGTGTTATCCGCCTGTTTTATCCTGAAAAAACGACCAATTTCTCCGGTTTTCAGGCTGATATTCAAACCTTCCGCACCGCGATAGAGGCGACCGAAACGCCGATGGGCGAACCGGGCGACAATCTGTTTGCTTTCGATCCGAACACGGCTTCATTCGACGATTTCGTGCAGTTGGGTCTTTCCGAAAAGGTGGCAAACATCATTTGCAACTACCGCGACAAAGGCGGGAAGTTTCGCGAGCCTGCCGATTTTCAAAAAATATGGAGTTTGTCGAAGACGGATTATGAGCGCTTGCTGCCTTTTATCCGAATCGAATCCGCTGGGAAGGAGCCGTTTGAAAAACCTGCGGCAACTCAGTCCGAACCTTTCGCATTCGATCCGAATACGGCCAGCGAAGCAGATTTGCTGCGTCTCGGTCTGCCCAAATGGACGGTCAAAAGCATTTTGAACTACTGTGCAAAGGGTGGCATTTTCAGAAAAAAAGAAGATTTGAAAAAAATCTATACGCTAGACGAGGAGGATTACACACGGCTGGAACCTTACATCATGCTATCGCAAACGGCCGCCGTAGAGGAGGCGCAACGCCCAGTGACTTATTCGGGCGGGAATCTCACAACTGCCGTCCCGAAACTTTCGGTCAAAGGCCCGCTCGACATCAATCGTGCCAGCCTCGAAGACTGGCAGCGCTTGCCCGGCATCGGCGAAAAAAGAGCGCGGCAATTGGTCAACTTCCGCGAATCGCTCGGTGGTTTTCTTTCGGTGGAACAGGTCGCCGAAACCAACGGCCTGCCCGACAGTGTGTTCCAAAAAATAAAGCCGATGCTTACGCTGAATTTTCCTGAGGTGCGGAAACTCAACCTGAACGCCGCGTCTTTCGATGATTTGGACAAGCACCCCTACATCTCCGCCAAACAGGCCAGGTTGATTGTAGCTTACCGCGACCAGCACGGCGCCTTCGCTTCGGTGGATGATTTGCTGAAAATTGCGACTTTTTCGGATAAAAAATGGCTTGAAAAAGTGCGACCCTACCTCGACATCAGGTGAAGAAAAGCGTTAGGCCAAGGTCTCTTCTTCGCCTAATTTCGGGATGCCGATGTTTTTAAAACCATTCGCCAGGAGATAGTCACGCCATTTTTCCTGCCGGTCAATCGTGCCGTGCACGAGCCAAAGTTTGCGACAGGAGTCTTTTTGATTTTTCAAAAAATCCAGCATTTCCATGCGGTCGCCATGCGCCGAGAAAGAGTCCATCACTTCCACGTCGGCCAATACTTGTTTGTATTGCCCCATCACGTGCATGTGTTTCGCCCCGGCGCGCAGTTGGCCGCCGGGCGTGTTGGGTGCGCAATAGCCGACGATGAGAAAAGTGTTGCGGTGATTTTCGATGTTGTGCAACAGGTGGTGTCGAATCCGTCCGGCATTCATCATGCCTGAGGCTGAAATAATGATGCAGGGCTTGTGCACATCGTTCAGTTTCTTCGATGCCTCCGCACTTCGGATATAAAACAAGTCATTGAAACCGAAGGGGTTTTCGTTTTCCGTCATGTAGCGATGCACTTCGCTGTCGAAACATTCCGGGTGATTTTCAAACACCTGCGTGGCATTCACAGCCAAAGGGCTGTCCACAAAAACCGGCACTTTGGGCAATTTCCCGGCGTGATGCAGTTTGTCGAGCATATACACGATTTCCTGTGTGCGCCCGACCGAGAAAGCCGGAATGATGAGTTTGCCTTTCTTCTCCACGCAGGTGTGGTGCACTACCTTGAGAAAATGATCCACTTCGTTCGGCGCAGATTCGTGTTCGCGATCGCCGTAAGTGCTCTCGCAAATCAGGTAATCCACCTCCGGCATGGGCAGCGGATCGCCCAAAATCGGGCGATTGGGACGGCCAATGTCACCTGTGAAGCCGAAACGCGTGATTTGGCCATTTTCTTCGATTTCGAGTGTCACACTCGCGCTGCCGAGGATGTGGCCTGCATCGCGATACATCACGCGCACTTTCGGGTGGATGTGGAACCACTGCTCGTAGTTGTATCCGACAAATTGCCGCATCGCAGCCGCCACATCTTCTGTGGTGTAGAGTGGCGCTATTTCTTTTTCGTGCTGGGCCCGGTGGCGATTATCGCGTTCAGCGTCACCTTCCTGGATTTTAGCGCTGTCGAGCAGCATGATGGTACAAAGGTCGCGCGTGGCGTGGGTACTGTAAATTTTTCCCCGAAAACCGTCGGCTACAAACTTCGGTACCCGCCCTGTGTGGTCAATGTGCGCGTGGCTCAAAACGAGGCAATCAATTTCGCGCGGGTCGAACAGCCATTTTTCGTTGAAACCCGCAATCGGGTTGTCGTCGCTGGCTTGCCCGTCATCGTCGCCGCCCTGGTAAAGGCCGCAGTCGAGCAGGATTTTGAAATGGTCGTCGAGTTCGATGAGGTGCGCCGAGCCGGTGACTTCGCGGGCAGCGCCGCAGAATTTTATCTTCATAATCAGGTTGTTGAGTGCCGATTAAAAATTCAGGTCGGTTCCAATTTTAGTCAAAGCCAACCTGGCTTTGAACATTTAATTTTCAGCTGAAAAGTAGAAAGAAATTTTACCAACACAGGGTTTCGTCTAAATTTGCAAGACAAATCTTTCTGCTATGCCCACTTTCACGCTCAATGTCAACGGAACGCAACACACCGTAGAAGCCGAAGCCGATACCCCCCTCCTCTGGGTGCTGCGCGACTGGCTCAACCTCACCGGCACCAAGTTCGGCTGCGGTGTCGCCTCCTGTGGCGCCTGCACCGTTTTGGCCGACGGGCAAGCCGTGCGCTCCTGCGTCTGGCAAGTACAAAACGCTGAAGGCGTGGCGATTACCACCATCGAAGGCCTTTCGCCCGATGGCTCGCACCCCATCCAGAAGGCTTGGGAAACAGTCAGTGTTCCCCAGTGCGGCTACTGCCAGGCTGGGCAAATGATGACGCTCGCCGGACTTTTGAACCAGACAAAAAAGCCTACCGACGAACAAATCAGCAACGCTATGAGCGCTGTATTGTGCCGCTGCGGCACCTATCACCGCATCCGACAGGCAGCAAAACTGGCAGTGGAGGAAACGAACAAATAGATTTTTTATCCTGGCACAAAGCGCGCGGGGCAAGCTGCACGCTGAAAATCTTTGCTCAAAATCATGAAAAAAGTCACGATTGACCGTCGCCAGTTCGTCAAACTTACCACGCTCGGAGGCGGAGGGTTGGCGCTGGGAATTATGCTCCCGCCTTTTCCGAAAATGGGCAATCGGCAGGAAAATAGCGACGACCCCGTTCCTTGCGATCATTTTCAGCCAAGCGCCTACATCCGAATTGACAAAAAAGGTCAAGTCACGATTTTTGTCGCCAAACAAGAGTCGGGACAAGGCGTGAATACCTCGCTGCCGATGATTGTAGCGGAAGAATTGGAAGTTGATTTTCAGAAAGTGAAGGAAGAAATTGCTCCTTTCGGATCGCTTCCACCCGAAGCCCACGACACGGGCGGCAGCCAGAGCGTGACTGGTTCGTGGGAAGAATTGCGCAAAGCCGGAGCCGTCGCCCGGACGATGCTCATCAGTGCCGCCGCGAAAAAATGGGGCGTCAACGAAGGCGTTTGCAAAGCAGAAAATGGCATGGTGGTGAATGCCATCACCGGCCAAAGCATTTCCTACGGCGACCTTGCCTGCGACGCGGCAGGATTGCCCGTGCCGACCGAAGTAACCCTGAAAAACATCAAGGATTTTAAAATCGTCGGCAAAGAACAGCGCAAGAAAAACCTGAAAGATATCCTTACCGGACAAGCCAAATATGGCATTGATTTGAAACTGCCGGGAATGCTTTACGCCGTCGTCGAACGCTGCCCCGTACTCGGTGGCACGGTCGCCAGCGTGGATGATTCAGCCGCGCTCGCCGTGCCGGGTGTGATAAAAGTGGTAAGTTACCCCGGCACCGGCAAACCCATGCACGTCCATGCCGGCGTGGCAGTAGTGGCAACCAATATCTGGGCAGCAATGAAGGGTCGCAAATTATTGAAAATCAACTGGAATGAAGGCGAACGCAACAAGGACAGCACGACACAACTGTTCAAAACATTCGCTGTCAAAGCCAAAGAACAGCCCGCCAAAATCGTACATGCTGTTGGTGACGCCGATGCTGTTGCCGCCCCCAAATCGAACATTTTGTCGGCAGAATACGCAGCGCCATTCCTTGCGCACGCGACCATCGAGCCGCCGAATTTTATCGCCGAAGTCAAGGGCGACCAGTGCGAATTATGGGGCGGTTTGCAGTTGCCCAACTGGGCCGTGGAGACCGTTTCCACGGCGTGCGGCATTCCCAAAAACAATATCAAAGTCAATCTCGCGCTCATGGGCGGCGCGTTCGGGCGCCGGCTGCATAGCGATTTTGCCATCGAAGCGGTCAAAATCGCGCAGCAACTCGACAAACCCGTTAAAGTCATCTGGGATCGAACGGACGATATTCGCAATGGCAACTACCGCCCGGCCAACTACCACCGCCTGCAAGCAAAATGGGACGCCAAAGGAGCCGTGCAAACCTGGGAACACCACGTGCTCAGCACGCCTATCCAGTGGATGATGGAAGGCCCCGAATCGAGCGGAGGCATTCCTTCCGAAAATGTCGGCGGTGCGGATAAAGATTTTTGGTACGGGATTCCGAACATCAAAACGAGTTATACGCCGGTTGACATCAACATTCAGCGCGGTTGGTTAAGGGGAGTTGAGCCGGTTCAAAACGTCTTTGCCGTAGAGTGTTTTATTGACGAATTGGCGCGAAAACTGAAAAAAGACCCGCTCCAATTTCGCCTCGATTTGCTCGAAGGCCGCCAACCTTTTGCGGCTATGTGGGGCAAAACCGTCGAGCCCGACCGTCTTGCAGCTGTTTTAAAATTGGCCGGCGAAAAAATCGGCTGGACGCAGCCGCGCAAAAAAAATCACTTCGTCGGCATCGCAGGGCACATGTTTTTCTGCGATTCCTACGCAGCACACGCCATCGAAATTGAACTGCTTGCACCGAAAAAATTCCGTTTGGTCAAAATCGTTTCCACCATAGACTGCGGCATCGTCGTCAATCCAGATGGTTTGAAAAATCAGATGGAAGGCGGCACCGTATTCGGTTTGGGGCAGGCTTTGAAAAATGAAATTACTGTCGAAAACAGCCGCGTGGTACAGGACGGATTTTTCACCTACGAGCTCGCGCGCTTCAATGACGTGCCTAACATCGAGGTGCATACCGTACCAAGCGAGGCCAAACCCGGCGGCGCAGGCGAGGTCGGCGTGGCGACTGTCTCGCCCGCACTTTGCAACGCACTGGCAGCCGCGGGTTATCGCCCGCGAACGCTACCTATTAAGAATGAAGGGTTTACGTGGGTGTGACCTGTCAAATTAAATCGTCAGTGACCAGCCATCGCGATACTCGCGACCTACGAACGTGTTCGCGTCTTCAAAATTTGTGATGCGCATATTCGCCGAATCCCATTCGAGCCGTACGCGGCCCGGATAGTCGTAGGGCGCCCACGAAGTCGGCGTTTTGCCGGGTTTCAATTTTTTAAAATCGTAGCACCGAACGGCGAGATTGCCAATCAGCAGCGCCTCGGTGAGCGGAACTGCATATTCAAACGGTGAAGAGGCTTTGCCTTGTCCTTTGCAGGCATTCACCCACACCATTTGGTGCGAATCGGCGGTGTAGCGCGGCTCGGTTTGTTTCGGTTTTTTAAAATCCTTCATTTTGGAAGTGGGCAAAAGTGTCGCGTCTTCACCAAAAATGCCGCACAGGATTTTCCCTTTAGAACCTTCCAGCAGTGCGCCGCCGTCCCAGGTGCCGAAAGGTTCGTTGGCGCCCAATTCTGCCGGGCGCATGGGACGTACGCCGCCGTCGTACCACCAAAGCTCGCAAGCCGGCATTTTTTCACGGGCCGGAAAATCCATTTTTACAATCGAGGAAGGCGGGCAACTGTCGGGATAATCAGCCTCCTGAAACTCACCCGACCACACGGTGGTGGCGCTGGCTTCGATGGCTGTCGGCGTCGTGAGTTTCAACGCACGATACACAGGATCAATGAGATGGCAACCCATGTCGCCCAGTGCGCCTGTGCCAAAATCCCACCAGCCACGCCAGCTAAATGGCAGATAACGACCGCTGTAAGGGCGCTGTTTGGCCGGACCCAACCAAAGGTCCCAGTCGAGTTCGGGCGGGATGGTGTCTGCGTTTTGAGGGGTCGGAACACCTTGCGGCCACACGGGTCGGTTCGTCCAGACATGGACGCGTTTCACTTTCCCGATGACGCCAGCCTGCACCCATTCGGCGAGTTCGGCGTTGCAGTCCATCGAAGCACCCTGGTTGCCCATTTGTGTCACGACCTTGTATTTTTTTGCTGCAGCAAGCAAGGCTCTCGCCTCACGGATATTGTGAGTCAGGGGTTTTTCCACGTAAACATGTTTGCCCAACTGCATAGCCGCCAGGGTCGCCACCGCATGGGTGTGGTCGGGCGTCGTCACCATCACTGCGTCAATGTCGCGTCCCGTCGCGTCGAGCATTTTTCTGAAATCCCTGAATCGCGGCACGTTTGGAAATTCCTTGTAAGCCGCAGCTGCGCGACGGTCGTCCACGTCGCAAAAGGCGACAAAAGTTTGGGTGGCTTTCAAGGCTTCGATGTGTGCGCCGGCTTTGCCGCCTGCACCGATAAGGGCAATATTGAGCCGGTCGCTGGGCGGGACGTAGCCTTTCCCACCGAGTACGTAACGGGGCACAATGGTGAAGGCGGCGGCGGCTTTTGCAGTGGTTTTCAGGAAGTTGCGGCGCGAGTGGCGATTTTTCATGCAGGAGAAATTGTTTTAGAATGCTCGCGGTAAAAGTAGGAAAGGTGCAGAAAAAGAAAAGCGGCAAGCATCCAAAATGGATACTTGCCGCTCGTAATTTTTAGCGCCGGAAATTATTTCAACGATACCAAACCCGTCAACTCCCGTACCTCGCGCATGGTCTGTTGCGCACGTTTGCGAATTTCGGCGCTCGACTCCTGGATGCGGGCTTTCACGGCGCGTTTGTCTGCGTCCAGTTCGGCCAGTCGCTCGCGGAAAGGATGAACGAGCGCTACAATGGTTTCGGCAACTTCTTCTTTTAGCATGCTGTATTTCAAGGCGCCGGCTTGATAATCAGCCATAAGTCCGTCGTAAGCGGTCATGTTGCCACAGGCGCGGAGCAGTTCAAAAAGGTTTTGCACGCCGGGGCTCATTTCGCCGGCAGGCGTATCACCCGTGTCGGTTACGGCTGATTTGATTTGTTTGCGGATGCGATCTTCGTCGCCGAAAAGGTTGATGTAGTGCTTTTCACCGAGGCTTTTGCTCATCTTTTTATTCGGGTCGGCTGGCGAAAGAATTTTGGGTGTCTCGGTAAAAAGCGGCTCCGGATGCACGAAATATTCTCTTCCGAACTGGTGATTGAAACGCTGGGCAACATCGCGCGAAAGTTCGAGGTGTTGCTGTTGGTCTCTACCAATCGGCACATAATCAGCATGATAGATCAAAATATCTGCCGCTTGCAATACCGGATAAAGAAACAAACCGGCTCCGACGAAGCTGCCCTGGCCTTCTTTTTCTTCCAACTGTTGGCTTTTGTCTTTGAACTGCGTCATGCGGCTCAGTTCGCCGAAAGAAGTGACACAGCTTAGCACCCAGCAGAGCTCGACATGTTCGGGTACGAGGCTTTGAATGAAAATGTTTTCCGGCTTGATACCACATGCTAACAGGTAAAACGCCATTTTCCAGGTGTTTTCGCGCAGCGTTTCGGGCTTGTAGGGCATGGTCATGGAGTGGTAGTCCACTACACCGTAAGTGCAATGATAGTTCTCCTGAAGGCGAACCCAGTTTTGCACCGCGCCGAAGTAGTTGCCGAGGTGCAGGTCGCCGGTAGGCTGGATGCCGGAAAGGACGTTTTTCATATTCTAATGAGTGATTGTGTGAATAAATGAATGAGCGAATGCGAGATTCTATCATTCATTTATTCGCTCATTGATAAGCAATGACGGAAATTTCGATGTTGACAAACTTGGGCAATTCGGACACTTGTACCAGTTCGCGTGCCGGTGCGAATGCAGGTTTGAAATACTCGCCATACACAGCATTGATGCGGCTGAACTGGTTGATGTCTTTCACAAAAACGGTGGCTTTCAAGACTTTTTCGAGACCCGACCCCGCCGCTTCGAGGATAGCTTGCAGGTTTTGTAACACCCGGTGCGTCTCTGCCTCGATGTCGTCCAGCACGAGTTCGCCGGAAACGGGGTCGAGGGCAATTTGGCCGGAGACGAACAGCAAGCCGTTGAGGGCGACAGCCTGATTGTATGGGCCGATGGGCATCGGCGCAGCAGGGGTATTGACGAGTTGTTTCGACATAAGTTGGGTTGATGAAGGTTGAGAAAAGTTTATCAAGGTTGATTTTATCAACCATTAATAAACAGAAAAAGCCCCATCGCCCGATGCACGGGACTGGAGCCTCCTCAAAAACCGGGTACAAAAATCCTGCGCTACGCTTCGGCGTCGGCGCGTTGTTTGCCCGGAACCAGCACTTGACCGCGATAGTACAAGTCGCCTTCTACCATGTAGGCATGGTGGAAAAGGTGCTGTTCGCCGGTCGTTTTGCAGGTCGAGACGTTCGGAGCTTCCGATTTGTAGTGCGTGCGGCGGGCGCGCTTCCGGCGCTTGGAGTGCCGCCATTTAGGATTTGGCATGGCCTATTTAAGTTGTTCGTTGTTCGATAAAAAGTATTTTTTACCGGACAACTTTTTATGAATCAGTTAATTATCGCTAAGCCCCTTGAGCGCATCCCACACGGAGTCGGGCTTGGGCTCATCGGATTCGCTGCTTAGAAATTTCAGTACTTCAAAGTTGCAGGGCGGATTCGGTTCGCTTTGACAATCGTAAGTGTTCGTAATCGGCAGCGCCAACACAGTGAACTCGTAGAGATATTTCGCCACATTCAATTCCGACGCTTCTTTTCCGATAAACACTACTTCATCTTCTTCTTCACCTTCCGCTTCGCCGTACTTTACAATGAGTTGCCGTTCGTCTTCAAGCGGCAAATCAATCACGGCGGTGCAACGGTCACATTCGGCTTTTATAGTCCCCTTCATCTCGAAATCGAGGATAAGCATGTCGGGGCGTTTGTCGAGTTGCAAATCAAAATGAATGGCGCCATTTTGCACGGGCGACTCTTCAAAGTGGCTGAAAAACGCACTGTCAATTTCAAATTTAAAATGGTGTACTCCAATTTTCAAGCCCTGTATCGGGATGGAATACGCGACAAATGCGTTCATTTCCACTTCTGTTTTGCAAATCGGGCGGCAAAAGTATGATGCTCAGGCGAAATGACAAAGCAAGTTTTGAAGAAAGCGCCAAGATTTTTTACCGCGTCTGAAGTTTCAACTGGCGAAGCCGGTATTTTTTCTCCGGTTTGTTAAAATAGCCGAGGTAAAAATGATTTCCGATGTGATAAAGTGCCTGGTCGCGTGGCCTTTCGACGACGGTCAGCATGTCGTTGTAGGCTTCGATGAGCGATTTTTTGAAAAAAACGGAAGAACGCGTCATCGTCTGGGCATTGATAGCGGAGTAGAAGGAAAACGCCCGCTCATACGAATTCATGTAACCCGGCCCTGCTGCGAACGTTCCGGTACCAGGGTTCATGCCGGGACTAAAAGTCGTGATTTCTTCATAGCCGCCAATGCACATCAGGTAGTCGTCGCCTTCCCGGCGGACCTGCATGAATGGCCTGAATTTGGAAAAACGTCTCACGAACTTGCGCACACTCCGGTACTCTTTTTCGATGCCGAAAGAACCTCGCCCCGGCACAAGAATGGGAGAGTTTGCGATGCCTTCGATTGTGTCTTCACGCATGAGAATTTTGGAGAAAAGAGGCTCACCGCTGTCCAAATCGCGCACACGAAGCATAAACTGCTCATGGTTCATGTACAACTGAAAGACTTTTTTGTCAAAAATAAAACTATTGCGCGCTTCATTTTCGGCATTGTAGACCCGCTTGTCCGTGTACCCGAATTGCTGTACGCGCATGGAATCCGTCGCCAGGTCGAACGTAATCACCTTTAGCAAAGCCGCCTGCGCCTGATTCGTGCCGCCCGTCCAGGCGTTATCCATTGTGAGCCACAGTCTCTGCTCACCGGCATAAAGTTTTACTTTTTTGGACGCCGCTTCCGGCTCTTCTTCCGCACCATACTCGACTGAAAGCGGGCTATACTCCCCTCTGGGGATCTCGTCAATCATTGTTTCTCCTACGGGAAAGGTATGTTTTTGCAACTTGCCGTTTTCGTCAATCTGATGCACGAAGAGCAGGTCGTCTCCTTTTTTCTTTTTTTGAGAGGAAAGCACGTAGGCATTCGGGCCGTCCGCTACCCCACCGATGATTCGGCCACCTTTCTCAGCAGCATAAGTATCGGTTTTTTGTATCGTCAGCCCCTGGCCTTCTATGCGCATCACCTGCACGCTGTCATTATTTTCCAAAACAAAATAATAATCGTCGCCCCTGCTGAACCGGCACAAGTGGCGAACTTTCAGGTCTTCACTCGAAATGTGCAGGGCAAGTTCAGGACTGACGCGCAACACCTGCAAGGTGGCCGTATTTATTTCATAGGCCTTACAGGGATTCCCTTCTTTGGCAAAACGGGTAGATTTCAATTTTTCGGGATAAAAGAAGAAGAGCGTTTTGCCCGTCGCACGGTTTTCGATGACGATGGGTTTGTCCGGATTGTTCGTAAAGTCAATCGGAATATTCTGCGCTGTAACAGGCTGAATGAAACAAAAAGCAAACAGAGAAAACAGGAGAGGACGCATAGGGAATTAGAAGTTGGAAGTTTGAAGAACAAGATGAGATGAGCGGGTTTTGGGTTGTATCGGGTTGAAAAATATAAAAAAGATTTGAGGCATCCCGGCTTTTTAAAATGCAATGAAAATTTTTTCTTAAAAAACTTTTTATCCTAAAAATTTGATAATCAATTTTTAGCATCAAACAAGGTAGTTTCCTAAGAAAATATTTTTGCTAAAATAGGTTCTTTGTATTGCAAGGTATATTCCCTTGCCGTATGTTTGTGCCGTGAAATAAAAAACTCCGCCTGAGCGGGGGCAACAATTTTCCTTGCTATGAAAACAAAACTGAAACACATCTTTCTTCTGGCTGCCGTTTGCCTTGCCGCTGCCGCATGCGGAAGCACCATGACAAAACCGGTAAGCGGCCTCGACGTGTCGTCATTGCCTGCACATTTACTGAGCGTCGGGCCAGGAAAAATCAACACCGAAGAGGCCGGGCAAATCATCGAAGAAGATGCGCAAGAACAACCTTCCGCGACACCTTCAAGTATCAACAATTGACAATCAACCCCGCGAAGCGGAATTTCGCTTCGTTCAACAACATAGGACAACATGGATTTGGAAAATGCAAAAGCCCAAATGCGAAAAGGCGTACTCGAAATGTGCGTGCTGGCCGTCATTGCGGAGGGCGAGACCTATCCGCCTGAAATCATGAAAAAGTTGGAATGGACCAACCTTATCGTGAAAGAAGGCACTTTATACCCCTTGCTTATCCGCCTGAAAAACGACGGATTGGTGGACTACATCTGGCGTGAAGGCGAAAAAGGTCCGCCCCGCAAATACTTTACCGTGTCGGAACAAGGGAGACAGTTTCTCTCCGAACTGACCGAAAGTTGGGATCAGTTGGTGCACTCTGTGAACCAAACTATAAAAAACGGCACAGGCCCCACGGAAAGCGACAACAAACGCAAACGCAAAACCGACACGCCACCGAAGCCTCTTAACATCGAACCCTTGCCCCCGGAGGCATGACAGTTGTTAGTTGCCGGTTCCTGGTTGCTGGAAATTAAAATACCTGATTCTACAGCCAGCAACTACCAACCAGCAACTATCAACCAACAACCAACTAACTTTCTCAACCGACTTAAAAAATGAATAAGATACTGAATATCAACCTCGGAGGTTACGCAATCACAATTGATGACGATGCCTACGAGTACCTGAACGCTTACCTCGACAGTTTGCGAAAGCGATTCAGCGAGAGCGAAGGCCGCGACGAAATCGTCCATGATATCGAGTCGAGATTGGGCGAAATTATCACCCAAAGTATGGGTAATCGCAGCATTGTGATGCTGCCCGACGTGGAAGCCGCCGTCGAAATTATGGGCAAACCCGAAGATTTTGGCGGAGAGGCCAGTGGCAGTAGCAGTAGCACGGGCACGGGCACTGGCAGTAGCAAGTCCGGACGCGGAGCGAAACACTACGGTGTAGGTATCAGCACAGGCAAACGCCTATTCCGCGACGAAGAAGATGCCGTAGTGGGTGGGGTATGTTCGGGTCTGTCGGCCTATTTCGGTATGCACGACCCCGTGTGGATGCGGTTGATTTTCGTGTTGCTTACCTTCTTATCCGCTGGTTTCTGGATTCCGGCCTACATCCTGCTTTGGATACTCGTCCCGCCGGCTAAAACTGCCGCCGACCGCCTCGCGATGCGCGGCGAGCCTATCAACGTGGACAATATTGCGAAAGAAATCGAGGATAGTTTCGAGCGCATAGGCAGCGAATTTGGCTCTCAAAAAAAAAGCGGCGACGGCAAAGACCGTAGTTTCAGCAACGCCATGTCGAGCGGGGTCTCGGTTTTAGGTCAAATGTTCGGCTTTGTCGTGCGGTTTATTGCCAAATTCGGCCTGCTCATTGCCGCCATTGTCGCCTTCGGTTTGTTCATTGCACTGGCCGTTTCCTGGGTTGCAGGTATTTGGGGGTTATTCGCCGCCGCGCCGTTTGTGGATTATTTCAGTCCGTTTTCGAGCGGTATGACCTGGCTGGGTTTTGCCAATGTCTTTTTTCTCTTTGGCATTCCGGTTCTCGGCTTGAGCCTGATGTTTGCCCGCGCCTTGTTCAAAATGCGCACACCGGCCTGGCTCGGTACGGGACTGACACTTTTCTGGGTACTCAATGTGATTTCGGCTTTTGCCCTGCTCGCTGTCGGGGCCAAGAATTATCGTTCGGGCGGCACCTCGACAAAATCTATCGAGTTGTCCGGTTTGAGTTCCGACACCTTGCGTGTGGAAGGCATCAGGGCAAACCCAAATGGCGAGTCGTTCTGGTGGTTCGACGACGAAGACGAGTTTGTTGTTTTCGGAGATAAAAAATTTGAAATCAACGGATTAGTGGAAATTCGTGTGCGCAAAAGCGACGACGGCACCTTCAAATGCACACAAGTCATCCGCTCGCGCGGCTCCTCCAGTCGCGATGCCGCTTCCAATGCCGAACTAATCGAGTTCCCTTTGACGCTCGAAGGCAACACGCTGCGCGTACCTGTTTCTTTCGGCATCCCGAACGGTCAGAAATGGCGTGGTCAACACGTTCGCTTGAACATTGATGTTCCGGTGGGAAAGAGTATCGTTTTTGACGAAAAAATTTACCGCCACTCTGCTGCCGACATGGAAGTTTACTCAAACGACAACGAGGGTGGCAACTACATCTCCCGTTCGCCCGAAAAAATATTCCGCATGACTGCCGGCGGCCTTATTTGTGCGAGTTGCCCGCAATTCGGCGACCGCGATTACAGCAGCGACGAATACTACGAGCACTTTATCCTCGAAGGAAATTTTGAAACGGAAATGCGTCGCGGCAATGATTTCAAAATCCGTGTGGAAGGCCCGGCTGACGCTATCGAGAAAATCCGGACTGGCAAAAAACTCACCCTGAGCAAAAAAGGAAACGCTACGGGGGTGAAAGTTTTTATCGAATCGCCGGTGTTTACCTCGCTGATTGCCGACAACACAGGCGACGTCACATTGCGTGGTTTCGAGGAAGGCGATGCTTCCATTACAGTGACAGGCAACAACCGGGTGAAGGCCTACGTTGATGTGTCGGATTTGCTAAACGTCTCACTGACAGGCAAATGCACGCTCGAATTGGTCGGCGATGGCAATAACATTGACGCCAACCTGAGTGATGGCGCCACGCTGGAATCAGTAAACTGGCGCGCCGAAAAAATAGAAATCACAGCCTCCGGGGCTTCCAACGCCCGCGTATACGCAAAAGACAGAGCCGTCGTCATCAGCGACAGCGGTAGCCAGGTGAAAGTGGAAGGCGGCGCGAAAATTCGGAACACACGCTACGAAGAAGGGGAGTAAAACAAAAAAACTCGGCTCCTAAGATAAGAGGTGACACTTTTTCAAAAAGTGTCACCTCTTCCTTTTTAGTTCAAACCTGCTCACCCACCAGCCAGCGTTTGAACTCCGCCGAACGCTCGGTGCTGACGATAGTTTCCAGCTCGGTCGGCGGTTCCAGTTCCACTTTGACCCGGCTTTTCGAGTACGGGTGCATTTCCTTGATGGCCGCCACGTTGATGATAAACTGGCGATTAATGCGAAAAAATGCAGCAGGGTCCAGCATTCCTTCCAACTTGTCCAGCGGGTAATCCACCGGAAAACGCTTGCCCGTGCTGCGGGTGACGAGAAAAGTAATTTTATCTTTTGTGTAAAAATAAGCCGCATCCGCCATGTCCACGAGTTTGATGCTGTTGCCAAAACGGATGAGCATCCGGCGCAAATAACCCGGCCCTCCCTGTTTGCGCAAAGTTTCGAGCAATGCCGCATAATCGGGCGCAGCGGCTTTAAATACTTTTTTGTATTTGTCCAGCGCGGCGGCTAATTCATTGGTTTTGATGGGTTTGAGTAAATAATCCACCGCGTTTACCTTGAATGCCTGCAAGGCGAACTCGTCGTAGGCGGTGGTAAAAATGATGGGACAAGTGACTGTTACATGGTCGAATATTTCAAAACTGGACCCGTCAGCGAGGTGAATATCGAGCAAAATCAGGTCGGGTGCAGGATTGCTTTGCAGCCACAGCACGGAAGTCTCCACGCTGTCCAGGCGTTGCAGCACGATGGCATCGGGCGCTACTTCGTTGAGCAGTTTTTCCAGACGGCGGGCTGCGGCGTTTTCGTCTTCGATAAGCAAAATTTTCATAGATGTAAGGTTTAAAAAGTTTGAGGAGTTTGAAAGGTTTAAGTTGTTTGAGGAGATTCAAATCCCTCAAACCTTTATCGGCACTTTCACGATGAAAAATGCTGCATTGTCTTCTACTATCACCGGACGCTCGCCGAGCATTTGGTAGCGTTTTACGAGGCTTTGCAGTCCAAAATGGGTGCTGGGTTCGGGTTTTATTTTTGGCTGAATGTTGTTGCGCACCACCACATAGTTGTCGTTTTCGGCAAAAATTTCCACTGTAAGCGGTTTCGAAGCAGAGATGATATTGTGTTTCACCGCATTTTCTACGAGCATTTGCAAAGCCAGCGGCATGATCAGGCCAGACTGGCCATTGAGGCGATCTACCAGCCGGAAGCCGTCTTCATAGCGTTTTTTCAACAAAAAATCGAAACTGCGTACGAGGTCCATTTCTTCCTGAATGCTGATAAAATCCCGCTCGCGATACACCATAATGCTCCTGTAAAAATCCGACAAGTGCTCTACGTACTCCACGGCCATTTTCGGATTTTCTTCGATGATGGTGATGAGGGTATTGAAACTGTTGAACAAAAAATGAGGGTTAATCTGGCTTTTCAGCGCAGCAAATTGCGACTCTACTTTTTCCCGTTTCAGTTGCGCTTCGCGTTGCAGGCGTCTTTCCCGATTTTTGATAAAAGCGTAAAAAAGCCCGCCTAACGCACTGACAATCAGTAGCACAAACCACCAACGCGCCCAAAAAGGCGGCTCGATGACAAAACTCCAGGTCGCTTCCGGCACATTCTCGAAGTTGCCATGCTCGCTCGTCTGCACCCGGAACGTGTAGCGCCCCGGCCTTAAATTCGGGTAGGATGCCAGGTGATCTTTCGATACTTTCCAGTCCGGGTCGAAATTATCGAGACGATATCGGTAACGCACCGATTCGGGGTCGGTGTACCACAAGCCTGTAAAGTTGAAAACGAAGTAATTTTGGTTGTGTGAAAAAACGCTATTTGAAAGAAAATCAATTGCTTCCGAAAAAACGGATACGGCGGTGATGCCTGGCTGCGGGTCGTCCATAAAGGGCTCGTCGAATGCCGCGATACGCAAAATCCCCTGCTGCGTACCGAGCCAGACATTGCCGGCAGCATCGCGATGAAGCGCGTTCAGGTTCACTTCCACATTCGGCGCTCCGATGGCCGCTTCGCAAAACGTCACATGTTCGGTGCGGTTTGGATCCAGGATATCCACGCCGTCGTCATAAGCAATGAGGATATTGCCGTTACCATCGGTCGTCAACCCGGTAATGGACAGGCTGTGCAGGTGATTTTTGGTATCGTAGCGTTGGAAACTTTGCCCATCGAAACAGTAAAGACCATCTTTGTCCGTGCTGAACCAGATACGCCCTCGCTGGTCTTCCGCGATGCTGTAAATCGTTTTAATCGGCCTGCCATTTGCTTCCAGAAAAGATCGGAAAGTGTTGTTTTCCAACAGAATAAGTCCTTTCCCGTCAGTGCCGAACCACACGCGCCCCCGGCTGTCGAGAAAAACTTTGTACACATAACCGTTGCCGAGCGCATCGAGTCGGGAGGTTTTTTCCGTGCGCAAATCCACTGCCGTCACGCCGCCAAAAGTCGCCAGCCATACCTGCCGGTCGTCGCCGGCAATGGAAAGTACATTGCCGTCGTCCAGACCATTTTTTGTAGTCAGGTGCCGCAAAACTTTACCCGCCGGGCTGACGACGTAAACGCCGTTGTCGAACGATCCCGCCCAAATGTTGCCGTCGGCAGGCGATTCCCACAACGCGATGATATTTTCTTTTTTGGGAAAAATATTTCTAAAAACACCTTTTTCCTGCAAAAAAAGACCTTCCGAACTACCCGCCCAGAGACGATTGCGCCGGTCGGTCAGGACAGCCTGCGCGCCCGTAAAAGGCGTTTCGAGCAGTCCGAAACGGATATTGGCCGAGTGTACAGCGCCCTTTTCGCTGAGCGTCCAGAGCAAACCCTCCCTGTCTTTCCACAACGCCGTCATTTTCTCCTGCCGAAGTGGGTGGCCGACAGGCAGGGTATGCAACATGTAAGTCGTCCTGTCGAGGCGAATGAGTCCGTTTTCCGAAACACTTGCCCAGATTTCGTTATCCCCAAAAGCAACCATGCCAGCTACCGTACCGAAGTCCCAATCAGCCGACTGCCAGTCAAATTTTCCCTGGAAAATATCATAATGGCAAATGCCTTTCTCGTAAGTCCCGATCCAGATGTTGCCTTTTTTATCCGCCAGCAAAGCCGTCACAATCTCGTCGGGCAAGCCGTCGGTTGTGGTCAGGCGCTGCACCTGTTTTTTCCCTCCGTCCGCCATCGCACAAATGCTGACACCTGCATCCGTCGCGGCCCAGATGCGGCCCTTCGCGTCGCGTGCCAGGGTGTAAATTTCATCGCTCCCCAGCGCGTCGTCTTCTGAGTTGAATTGATACAAACGATTGTTTTTCAGACAATAAAGCCCTTCCCCGTAGGTGGCGATCCAGAATCCGCCCGACGAGTCGGCGGCAAACCCGGTAATCGCTTTTTTGGGCAAACCCTCTTCCGGCGACCACATTTGAAGCCGGGCATTGTACAATTTATGTCCGTTGCCGGTTGGCGAGAACGCGCTGTTGAGCGGCAAAAAACCGATGGAGCCATTCCGAAAACCAATCCAGACACAACCATCCCATTCGTACATGGCGCTTACAGCGCTCGTGAGCGAATCGGGTAGTTTCACCTGCTGAAATGCCAGGCCGTCGTAACGATAGAGGCCATTTTTTGCGCCAAACCAAAGCCACCCTTTGCTATCCTGAAAAATGGTTGTCAATTGCGCTTCGCCAATTTCTTTCGTCTCCAGAAGACGAAAGACAGGAGTCTGCGCCTGAGTGGAAAGGCAAGCGAAGAGGAGAAATATGGAGAGTAATTTGTTCAAAATGAAGGTAATAGTAATGTCATTAAGGTCATTGAGAGTCATTAAGGTCATTGAAAACAAAAAAATGACTTTTTCAAATTACCCCTAATGGCCCTCAATTTCCAACCAATTCGGCATCCACCGTCACGGTGATTTCTTCAGCGATTTTTTGGTACACCACTTTCGGGATTGTGATATTATGGTCGGCCAGTGGTACGGTGAACTTGGATTGTACCCGGATTTTATTGTCGCGCACCTCCAGTTGGCCTTTGATAATCCTTTCCTGCTCCACCCCGTGAATGTTCAGTTGGCCTTTGGCGCGCACAGCGTAAGTTCCATTTTTTTGAAAATCAACGGCTTCGATGATTTTCCCGCTAAAGCTCGCCTTCGGGTACTTCTTCGTTTCCATGTAGTTTTCGTTGAAATGCTCGCGCTGCAAGGGGCTGTTGAACCCCTCGAAAGTCTTGATTTCGACCGACCACGCGAAGGTCTGTTTAGCCGTGTCAATCACGCCGCGCAGTTTGCCGCTTTTAGCCTGAATGACCTCGAGCGGCGCATCGGATTTGAAACCGACTTTGCCATTTTCGCATCGAAAAATGCCTTGTTCGTTTAACCCCGCGCCCAACATCCACCCCCCCGTTGCGAGCACCCAAATCAAAATTCTTGTTCTCATAGTCAAAAAATGTTTGACAGGTGAAATTATGACGAAACGAGCTTTGAGTTAAAAAAATGCTTGCTGAACGGGCATTTTTTCGGTCTGACCACCCACCCTTTATACGGCGAACTTTCGATACGTCGCACCTTAAAAATGAAACCCGTAGCCGAAAAATACGGCCTTCATCCCGAAAACGCTGAACCCCGACAACAACACGCCCAGCATGATGAGCGCAAACGGCACATATACCAGCCCGCGCACGAAGCGGTTTTCCCATTTCAAATGGTGCATGAGCGGCAACAACAGGAAAGCGAGGCAAAGCCCCATGAACGAAATCTGGAACATCACGAGCGAGGCGATGCCGAACGCCAGCCCGGTCAGGATTTCAAAACCTTGCACGAGGCGCGTGTCGGGATGGCTTTTTGCCAAAAATGCCTGCCAGCCGGAGCGGATATTTTTCAGCCAACTGTTGGATTTTGTTTTGTCCAAATGCTCCGCCTGCTGCTGGTCGCCGGTGACGAGGAAAAATGCTTTTCCCGAAATCATGTAGGCCAAAACGCCGATGCTCGACAAGGGCGTGAGCGCCGCGTACATGGCCGTGCTGTGGCTCAAAAATTTGAATAACTTGAGCGGCGTCGAAGCCAGCGCGACCACGAACGACAACACCGGGGCGAAAAACGTGAGCAAGGTGATGAGGTAAAAATCCCAGCCGTAAATGACCTGAAAATCAGGGTCGAGGGTGATGATCGGCACCAAAAACTCGGAGCCGCCGAGCACGAAGGTGAGGTCATGGCGATAGCCGAAAAAATAAGGCAGCGCGAGGTTGGCGTTGAGCATGAAGAGGAAATAGAGCAGCGTGAGCGGCAGGTTCAGGGTCGGGAACAGAATGTCGAGTTTTTCCGTCCATGAGATGTTTTTGGCACGGATGAGCCAGCCCATTTTTTTCTTCAAAAACTCCGACGTGCCGCGCGTCCACTTCATGTGGCGGATTCGGAACGCTCGCACCGAATCGGGAAAACTTTCATAGCAAATCACCTCTTCCAAAAAACGACCGCGATAACCGAGTTCGCGGGCATGAATGGCGAAGCCCAAATCCTCGCTCACGATGTCGGGAAAGCCGCCGATTTTTTCCCACACATCGCGGCGCAGCAAGGCGCCGTGACCAAGAAACATGACGAAACCGAAGTCGTTGCGCAAGGGTTGGTACCATTTCCAATGGATGTCAATGCCGACGCCGAGCGACTTGGCGAGCGGGCTGGGGTCGTCAGGGTTGGCGCGGTGGTTGGCCTGCACGAAGCCGCAAGTGGGGTCGCTTTCCAGCACAGCCACCGTTTTTGTCAAAAAATCCGAAGGCAGGATTTCGTCGGCATCGGCGATGGCGAAGTAAGGTTCGTGGGCGAAATGGGCGAGGCCATGATTCATGTTCCCGGCCTTGAAAGCCTTGCGGTCGGGTCGGCGCACGACTTGCACCAAGCCGGGATATTGCGCCGCGAAAGCGTCCACGCGGTCTTTGAACCCTTGCTGCGAAGAGTCGTCGAGGATGTAAACCTTGTAGTTCGGGTAGTCCTGACGGACGCAGGATTCGACGCTTTCTTCTACAAAATCATTGCAAGTGGTGTATAAAATAGCAACGGGCGGCTGCGCCGTCGCCACGAGCGCCGGGTCATAAGGCAGTTTTGCTAAAGGGCTTTTTTTGCCAAAAAAATCATATAAAGTGGCAAATGCCACCACGCCGATATTGTACATCCCGTAGAGCCACGCGAAATCAATGAAGCCGATAAAAGTCCACAAAGCGATGCGGCTGGGCAGGTCGTAAGCCATGTCGAGCAGCAAGAGCAAGCGCGGCTGGAACCAAATAAGTGAGGCAATCCAGGCAGTGAAAATGGTCAGGTACATGACCGGACTGGGCGGTGCGGCCATCAGGCGTTCGGGTTTTTCGGCAGTTTTGCCGGTAATTTTGGCTGGCAAAGGCAGGACAGGGGCAGCGGTAAAATGAATTGTATTTTTGGAAGACATGGCACGACGAGTTTAGGTTCGGCAGCCGCATATTGGCAACCGAATGAGTTGATAAATGCTTGATAAAGAAGAAAAAGGGAAGGCTATTTTTCCAATCTCAATTTTACCCCCAATGCGGCGGCGAAAAGTTCTTGAAACGGCGCTTTCTCGTAGCGAAGCGAAACCTGCCCCCACACCATTTGGCTGAAAGGCAAAATGCCGGTGATGTAACTGCCGTAAATGTTTTTGTCAGTCACTTCTTCGCCCACGCCGGCTTTGCCGTAGAAAAAGCCAAGATTGAGCTCGTAGCCCCTCGGAGTGCGAAATTGGTTGTTGAGCATGAAACGGCTTTCTGTACTTGGCGCGTCGGCGACTTTGGAAAGAAAATAATAAGGTTCAGCCGCAAACCACGAAGTCAGCGGCACCCGAACGCTGCCGTAGGCGAGCCATTCGTCGGCGATTTTAGTGCTAAAACCGTAGAAGCCACCGCCTTTCACGCTCAATTTGTCGGACACGATGACGACCTGCTCGCCGCTCACAAGTTGCTGATTCACATTGTCGGGCAAGAGCCGAACGCCGTATTCGAGGCGGCTGATGAATTCGCTATTCCAGGCCATCACGCCGCCAGCAGAGAAGGCTTGCGCTTCCTGATTGTTGCGCACGAGCGAGGCCAAATCGAGCGTGAGCGAGTTGTCATATTTGGCGTACACGCGCAGAGGCTTGGCGACCTGGGCAGTGAGTTGGACCGTGCGGAGACTAAAACGGCTTTCGCTGTCTGTAGCCGAGTAGCCGCCCCAGATGTCGAGTTCGACCGGCGCCGCGAGCGCGTAGGTTTTTTCCAAAAGTTTGCTGGCGACAGGGTTGGCAGGGTCAATCAGAAGCCCGCTTTTAAGCGCGATTCTTGCTCTTTTCGCTTCATTTTCGAGCAAATTGGCTTGCGCCAAGGCGATGTAAAACTCGATTTCTTCCGGGTTCGCCAAAATCAGATGTTCAAAATATCGCTCGGCAGCCTGCCCTTTTCCCGACCAAAGCGCGACGTAACCCAAGCCTTTTTGGGCTTCCGCACTGCCGGGCTGGAGTTGTTCGAGTTTTTGGAAATAATTTTTGGCAATCTCATAGTCGCCCGCCCAAGCCGCGTTGTAGCCTTGCCCGACGAGTGCGTCAGTATTTTTGGGTTCGATGGCGAGCACGGCCTCGAATTGTTGCCGGGCTTTTTCGTGTTGTTTCCACCATGAATAGTTGTAGCCGGCGCCCATCAAGGCTTCGATGTCGTCAGGATTTTTAGCCAGCACCGCGTCGTAGATTTTTTCAGCGGCGGCGTGTTGACTGGCTTCGGCGAGGCGTTTGGCTTCGGCGAGATTTTGCCCGAAAAGGGTTTGGGCAAATAAAAAAAGAAGAGCAGGCAGGAAGAGTTTCGCGTCCATATCGTTTGTGTTTTTTAAATCAATCACGGCACAAACATTCTCGAACCAGGTTTTTGAAAAAAATAAATGGCTCCGAACGGGAAACTTTCGGGGCTGACTTCGGCTAAAACCGGCCCTCTACGATTTGTCCTTTTGTTAAAATTCTGCTTGTTTACCCTCGCCAAATCCGCATTTTTGCTGCCGGACAAAACTGCTTTTCTAACTTCATGAACAACAATCGCCTGCTCAACACCGCTGTAATCGTCTCGGCGCTCGGCTATTTTGTGGACGTGTTCGACCTGCTGCTGTTCGGCGTGGTGCGCGTGAAAAGCCTGACTGAACTCGGTCTTTCAGGCCAGGCCCTCACCGACGCGGGCATCTCGCTCCAAAACTGGCAAATGGTCGGGATGCTCATCGGCGGCATCGCGACGGGCATTTACGGCGACAAATTGGGCCGCGTGCGGGCTTTGTACGGCACCGTCGCGCTCTACTCCGTCGCCAACCTTGCCAACGGATTTGCAAACTCCATCGAAATGTACGCGCTGTGCCGCTTCGCGGCGGGCATCGGTCTGGCGGGCGAAATTGGGGCGGGCATCACGCTTGTCACAGAGAGTTTGCCGACGCAAAAACGCGGGCTGGGCGCGACCATCATGGCGGCGTTCGGCATCAGCGGGGCGGTGGCGGCGGGTATGCTCGACTGGTTTGTGGCCGACTGGCGGACGGCGTATTTCATCGGCGGCGGCATGGGGCTGGCGCTGCTGGCCTTGCGCCTGAGCGTAGCCGACAGCGACATTTTCAAACGGGCAGCAGCGACGCAGACAGGCGTGTCGCGGGGCAATTTTCTTGCTTTGTTCAACAACCGCGACCGGTTTTCAAGGCTGGCAAAAAGTACCTTGCTGGGCGTCACGACCTGGTTCAATACAGGAATTTTGCTGTTTTTGTCTCCTGAATTTGGCAAAGCAAAAGGTCTTTTGGAACCGGTGAGCGTGGCGATGGCGGTGATTTGGTTTCACGTCGGCATGGTGAGCGGCGATGTTGCGTCGGGTTTGCTGAGCCAATACCTGCGAAGCCGGCTGCGGGCGATGCGCTTTTTCCTTCTCATGCAAACGGCGTTCGTGGCGGCCTACCTGTTTTTGCCGCTGCAAACCGCGACGCAGATGTACGTTTTGCTCTTGTTGTTAGGTTTTTCGGGCGGTTTTTGGGTGGTTTTTATCACGAATGCGTCGGAGCAATTTGGCACTAACTTGCGGGCGACGGCGGCTTGCACGGTGCCGAGTTTTGTGCGGGGTCTGTTCGTGCCGATGGCGCTGGCGTTCCAGTTTTTGAAATCGCCGGGGCAGTTGGGAAGCCCGATTGGGAGCGCTGTTTTGGTAGGAGCCGTTTGCCTGAGCCTTGCTTTTTGGGCTTCTTTCGGTTTGCAGGAGACCTTCGACAAGGATTTGGACTTTTTGGAAAAATGAATTTCCTGTAAAAATTTGCTTCGCGTTTGCCGCCCGTTGTAAAAAAACCTTTTGCGGCAATCTTGTTACTTTTGCCTGACAGCAACTAACAAAAACCATCCGAACTATGGAAAGCAACGACTTCCCCCTTCACCCGCAATACGTGCCCGACGAAATACACGAACTGGAAAAAGCCGCCAAGGCGCGTATCGTGAAAGATTGGCTGCCGCGCTACACGGGCATGCCGCTCGAAAAATTCGGCGAGTACATCCTCCTGGTCAATTTCGGCGGCTATGTCAAAACATTCGCCGACCAAAACGACGTGCCGGTGTATGGCTCCGACCGACCGATGCAAGCCGCTACTGCCGACAATATTACCATCATCAATTTTGGCATCGGAAGCCCGAACGCGGGGCTTGTGATTGACCTGCTGGAAGCCGTGCAGCCGAAATCCGTATTGTTTCTCGGCAAATGTGGCGGCCTTAAAACCGGGAAAAATCACGTCGGCGACCTCATTTTGCCTATCGCTGCCGTGCGTGGTGAAGGTACCAGCGACGACTATTTGCCTCCTGCATTGCCCGCTTTACCCGCTTTTGCTTTGCAAAAAGCCATTTCGACCACTATCCGCGATTACGAGCGCGACTACTGGACGGGCGTCGTTTATACGACCAACAAACGTGTCTGGGAACACCGCGAAGACTTCAAACAACGCCTCCGCGACTTGCGCTGCATCGCCATTGATATGGAAACGGCGACGATTTTTGTGGCCGCTTTCAAAAACCGGATGCCGGCCGGCGCCCTGCTGCTCGTGAGCGATATGCCCATGACGACCGAGGGCATCAAAACCGAAGCCAGTGACAAACAAGTGACTGCCAGTTTTGCTGATTTGCACCTGAATATCGGCGTGGATTCGCTCAAACAACTGATAAACAAAGGCTTGACGGTAAAACACTTGCGTTTTGAAGTATAGTGTTCAACTGCATCGTGGCGACTCTTCCAAATTGTGCCCGATTCTCTACTTTCGCGGCTCATACGTAACTCTGACATGAAATCAATTCTCCCCACTCTACTCCGCGCCATCATCACATTCGGCGTTTTTTGTGCGCTCCAATACCTGATTCCTTACTATTTGCTGGCGCTGGGCGGCGTCGCTGCCGGTTTCTTTATGCTGAAAACCAGCGACGACCGGCCATTGGCGATAGGCTTACTGGCCGGCAGCATTGTGTTTGCCGTGTTCGCGTACGCGATGGCGCAGATTTACCCTCAATAAACATGCAAAAAGTGAAACTCCTCTACGTCGAAGACGAGCCGTTTCTCGGCAAAATCGTCAAGGAGAGCCTTGAAAGCCGGTCTTTTGAGGTACACATGGTAGCCGACGGCGACAAAGTGATGGCCGCGCTGGAGAAGTTTCAACCCGAAATTTGTGTGCTGGATGTCATGTTGCCCAACCGCGATGGTTTCTCGCTCGCTGAAGAAATCCGGCGGCTCCATCCTTCGCTGCCCATCGTTTTCGTCACCGCCAAATCCCAAACAGAAGATGTGTTGCAGGGTTTCGCTACGGGTGGCAACGACTATTTGCGCAAGCCTTTCAGCATGGAAGAACTCATCGTGCGGTTGCACAATTTGCTCGCCCTCACGCAAGGGCGAAGTCAGGCTTCGAATCTTCCCGGTGGAGCGGTTGAAATTGGGAAATACAGTTTTTTTCCCCTGAAATATGAACTGCGATTGGGCGAAAAAAACCGCAAACTCAGCGCCCGCGAGGCTGATTTGTTGAAAATCCTTATCGAGCATCGCAATTTCACCGTAGCCAGAAAAGATATCCTGCTCAAAGTCTGGGGCGACGACAACTTCTTCAATTCCAGAAATTTAGACGTTTACATTACCAAACTGCGAGATTACCTGAGCGACGATCCGGCTATCGAAATCATCACGATAAAAGGTGTAGGATATCATTTTGTGACAGGTTAGTTCAGGTAGGAGCGTAGCATCCAGGCCATCTTTTCATGGCTTTCCATCAGGCCGGTCAGGAAATCGCTGCTGCCGGCGTCTTTGTAATCGGAGGCGACTTTGTCAATGTCTTTTCGCACGGCGCGGATGATTGTTTCGTGGTCGTCGAGCAAGCCTTTGATGAGTTTGTTCTGAGAGCCGTAGTCGGCTTTGTTTTCCGTGAGGCGCGTGTTTTTCACAATATCGTTGAGTGAGCCGATGGAAAAATGCCCCAGCATCCGTACACGTTCGGCCACTTCGTCCATGATTTCGTCCAATTGCTCATATTGCTCCTCAAAAAACTTGTGGAGCTCGTGAAAATTATCGCCCGTCACATTCCAGTGTGCGTTGCGGGTTTTCACGTAGAGGGTGAATTCGTCGGCCAACAGTGTGTTCAGAATGTTGGCGACAGCCTGAAGGTTTTTGTCGGAAATGCCGATGTTCGGTTTCATAATGTCTTCGTTTTGAGTGTAAATTAGAAAGGAGAAATCCGTATTCAAACGAATTTCCCCTTAAAAACAACTACAAATCGGGCAAGTTTTTCCCTTAAGTCACTTTTTACTAATTGGCGTTGAATGCGTGTTTGAACTCATTTTCCGCAAACCATTCGAAGCTTGTCGGCGTCGTGACGGCGGGTGTTCTACTGTAACCCTCCTGGTAAATTCCTTTGTTCAACGCGCCGAAAAGTTCGTTGTAACCGTCGGCAATCGTCTCCGGGATACCCGCTTGCAACATCCCGGCTTTGGCATCTGCCTCCGAAAACTGGACGTAAGCCAGGTCGGTTTTCCCAATCGCTTTACCCAGAATCGCCGCCGCTTCTTTCATGTTCAAATCAGCCGTGCCACCTACAAATTCATGCTTATGGCCGGTGAAATTCAGGTCCAGCAACAATTTTGTAGCTACTTCGGCAATATCGCGGGTGTGTACAATCGGCATCCGGACCTCGGCGTCGAGTGTGTAACCGAAAATACCCGCTTGTTTGATCAAACTGATATTGCCGTAAAAATTTTCCATAAAAAAACCCGCACGCAGTGAAAACGAATCGAGGCCTGGCACCGAGCGAAACGCATGTTCCAGCTCGGCCAAGCCGCTTACCGGGCCGGCGCCATTCAAAAGATGCGCACCCATCGAACTGAGGAAAACGACCTTCTTCACACCAGTTTTTTTCAAGGCCTGAATAAAAGCATCGCTGACGGTACGCTGATAAGTGCGCCAATCGGTGACGTCCCATTTAGGCGGAATCATCAGGTAAACCGCCGTAGCGCCGTCGAATGTGTTTGTCAAAAAATCGGCATCCGCCAAATCGCCGATAGCGGGTGTGGCGCCTTTGGCGATAAGAGGGGTGAGTTTATTGGCATCGCGACCAACGACTGTGACGGATTGGCCTGCCGCAAGCAGGTTTTCGGCGACGACGTGGCCTGTGTTACCGGTGGCTCCGGTGATAACGTACTTTGACATGGTGTAGAAAAATTAATGTGAGTGTTTGTATTTTGAAAGTGAAAAATCGAAACATACCTACCAGTAGGTATGCAATTGGTTAAAAAAAATCACGCCCTCAGCGTGTCGAGAAAACGACTGAGCACAGCCATGTTGCTACAAAAAGCGGCTGCGTCCTTGCGAACTTTTGAGATAGAATAGGCGCCTTCAACGCCGGCAAAAAAGAACTGGGCGATTTGTTCGGGATTCACGTCGCTGCGCACTTGCCCTGCGGCCTGACCGCGCCGCAATGCCGTAGCAATCGAGCGGTGAATCGTGTCCACGATGGATTTCATACGCAGACGAAAGTCCTCTTCAATAGGACTCATTTCCTGCACCAAATTGTTCAAGGGGCATCCGAGCGCCACATCTTCGTCAGTTGCCTGGGCAGAAAGAAACTGAAGATGTTCCTGCAATTTATCAATCGGGTGCGTTTCCGAATGCTCCAGTTCGAGGTAGTGTCGCAGGTAATTTGGCCGGATAATTTCCTCAATCACAGCCGTTCCGATAGCCTGCTTGTTGGGAAAATAATGATACAAAGCACCCTTCGTGATGTCCATATCGGCGATCACCTTATCCGCCCGAAGCCCCTGGAATCCGTTTTTGCGGATATCAAGAAACATTTGCTGGAGGATTCGTTCACGTGTATCAGTGCTTTGCATGGTGCAAAGATACATACCTGTTAGTATGCTGCAAGTTTTTCTGAAAAATTATTTTAGCACAGAGGGATTTCGCGTGCAGGCAACCATTAGTGCTTCATCTTTGACAATGGAATATTCATTCACCCAAACACATAACTTTCTTTATGAAGCAATCCATTTTGCCTGCACTTATCTTCTTTGCGTCGGTTTTTGCTGTTTCCTGCGACAGTTGCGACGACGACGAACCTACGTTGCCCGAATTCACCGGCATCAGTCGAACTGACGACAACGGTCAGGCACTCTCCGACCCCGATGATTCTGACTGGCGCACGAACGGCGCTTGGCAGCAGGAGGAAGAAGATTTATTCGACTTCACTGAGTTGCCGCTTTGTAACGGCGACGGAGAGGTATCGCCAGCCTATCCTAACCCTTGCTCTTCCGTGTTGAGTTTTCGTTTCGTTTCTTCTACGGACGAACTGGCGTATCTCCGGGTCGTGGACAAGGATTTTAACATCCTTTTGAAAGCGGATTCAATTCCATTTCAGGCAGGGGTAAAGAATATCGCCCTGAATTTCAGTGCATTCGAGCCTGGTACCGTGCGACTTTATTACCGAATTGTAGGCGACGGCTGCGAATATCGCGGGCATGGCGACGTGATTGTTCAGTAAATTTGAAATGCCGGTACAGCATCTTCACTGTCCCGGCATTTCTTTTTGCCAAACTATTTTTCCGAATCAAAATACGTTTTCAAATCACCGTAAAAAGCCTCGAATGCTGCAATTCCCTCGGAAGTAATGCGGCAAATCGTAAGCGGATAATTGTTCTTGTAAGTTTTCTCCACCTCGATATAGCCAGCCTCTTGCAACTTGCCAATTTGCACGCTCAGGTTGCCTGCCGTAGCGCCGGTTTTTTCTTTCAAAAGGTTGAACTCCGCCTCCCGCGCTACCATGAGAAACGACATGACCGCAAGGCGTAACTGCGACAAAAACAGGGGATTAAGTTCTTTGTACATGGCGGCTGCGCGATTGAGCATTCAACAAATAACCCGGCACAAGATAGCCTAACACGGCACATCCGGCCTGAATCAGGAGGTGCTGGGAGGGTGTCAGAAACATGCACCACAAAGCGCCGGCCCACATCACCGCGGCGCCTATCAGCAAGGGAGTAAATCGAAGTAAAACGCCCGACATAAAGGTGGCAAACCCGATGAGCACCAGGATAAAAGGTATCGGGGAAAGTCCGTTGCGCACAGCCATCGGAATGGAGATGACCATCGAAACGCCGAAGCCAAGCCAAATCAGGCCATACCAGTTGTGGACGATATTCTCGCTTTTTTCGCGTTTCGAGCGCCGCCATTCGTAGAAAAAAGCGACCGGAACGCCCACTACAACCATGATCATCCACGCCATATCGGGACGTGCAGCGTGTTGAATTTCAGCCAGATAGTAGTGTGCCACACTCGCAATCACGACCAGCCAACCCCAGAGCAGGAAGTGAAAGCCGTTTTCGCGGAAGGAATGTTTGGCAAGGTCAATGGTCTCCCGGATGACACGCAGGCTTTCTTGTGGCGAGAGGTTCTTTTCGATGTTTTCCATTATCAAAAGGATTTAGTTTGAAAAATAAAGCGCCGCAAAGAACTAAATTAGTTTACAAAGTAAACTGAATTTTTCGATGAAGATTTTCTGCCGGGCGATCAACACGCAGGAAATAAGAAGGAATTATTGCTCCCAGCACACCTCTTTCACCGTGCGCGAATAGTCCACATCGCGCACCAGCCGCAGGTAGGAGTCGCGGTTGTGGCGGTCATTTTCTTCAGGTGATGTTGTCTGAAAAATAAAATCGGCGAGGCTCTGCCAGCCTTTCAGTTCGGCTGCCGAGAGCGCGCAGCAAATACTGCGTTTTTCGGAAATATCCGGGTGATTGCGGCGTTCCATATCGCTTGCCATACGCACATAAGTCGCTATGGTAGAGCGGGTTGGCTGATAAAAATCGAGGCGATGAACTTTGGGGTCGCTGGGCAGGTAAGTTACGAGAAATGCGTCGCGGTCGCTGAGCGGGAAGCCGTTGGGAAGCAGAATCTGACCGGTGTCGGCCACCTGAAACGAACCGCTAATCTGAGCATTTTCAGTTGTGACAAAGCCGTACAACACTTTTCGTTGCAGGGCTTCGCGCACGATGAAAAGTTGAGCGGTATCCTTTTTGCCTTCCAGCGAAAGGCGGCGCACATTTTCTTCCGACAGGCTACTGAACAGGCTGTTTTGGGTCAGCATTTGCCGTTCATGCCAGCGGTCGAACCATCGAAAGCCGATTACAACTGCCGTGACGACAGCCACGAATCCGGCAATCATCCAGGCCATTTGCCGCCGGATTCGGCGTTCGTCCACGCGGCGTATCCGGTTGCGGGGCGTATCAACGGTTTTATTGACGATGAAATCATAGCCAAATTTCCCGTCAGGCCCTTTCACCAGATGCACTTCGCACAGTTCGTCCTCTATAAAAAATGAGTAAGTCTTTGATTCTTTCACTGAAAAATCCACCTGCACTACGCGCAAATTGCAGTGAATCATCAAGTGGCCGCTCTCGTCGCCGTGGTACAGCCCCACGCGGTGCCGACCTCCGCGGTCGTCGAGAAGAACCCAGCCCATTTGTGCCATGACGCGAACGATAGAATTTACGAAGGAAAGGTAACGCTGGGCGACGGGTTTTGTGACACTGTTTTTGTTAAAACTTCAAACCTGCAACAGAAAGCAATTCTGCAAAACCGGCGAATGTTGTTAAAAAAACATGAGCCACCCCTAAAAACCGGGATGACTCATGCTATGCTGAAGATAAAAAATGGTTTTGAACAAGGCTCCCCTAAAAATCAGGGAAAACCAATTACAGGCATCCTCAAATTTTTTCATCCAGGATTGACGCCCCCAATTTCGTGTGTCAGTCGTCACCCTGCACGGGTTCTATCTCGGCAACTTTGTGACTTTCGCCGGGAGTTGGGTCATTGAATGGGCGTTTGCCAATGATACGCTCGAGGTCGGTACGATGCAACACTTCTTTTTCCAAAAGTGCCTGAGCCAGCGCGTCAAGTTCCTTGCGTTTATCGCGGAGCAGATTTTTGGCGCGTTCATACTGCTCCTCGATCATCTTTTTCACCTCCTGATCAATCAAATATGCCGTCTGTTCCGAGAAAGGACGCATGTACGACTCGTTCATCATGGAGTAGTACGATACATTGCCGACCTTCTCATTGAGGCCATAATTGATAATCATATCATAGGACATTTTGGTGATATGATCCAGGTCGCTTTGCGCGCCGGTACTGATTTTATCAAAAACAACAGATTCGGCAGCGCGACCGCCGAGCGTCATGCACATGTCGTCGAGCAGTTTTTCTTTCCGCGTGATGTATTGTTCTTTCGGCAAATACTGCGCGTACCCCAACGCCGCCAAACCGCGCGGCACGATGGTCACTTTTACCAACGGGTGGGCGTGTTCGAGGAACCATCCGCAAATTGCGTGGCCCGCTTCGTGGTAGGCGATAATTTGTTTCTCTTCCGGGCTGATGATTTTGTTTTTCTTCTCCAGGCCGCCAATCACCTTGTCGAGCGCGTAGTTGAAATCGTCCATGTCCACTGCTTTTTTCTCGCGGCGTGCGGCGATAAGCGCGGCTTCGTTGCACACGTTGGCAATATCGGCGCCTACGAAACCGGGGGTCATTTCGGACAAAGCGAGCGCCGTGACTTCGGGCGCTACTTTGATATTTTTCATGTGCACCTCGAAGATTTGCTTGCGGCCATTGAGGTCAGGGCGCCCGATGCCGATTTGGCGGTCGAAACGGCCGGGACGCATGAGCGCGTGGTCGAGGATGTCGGGGCGGTTGGTAGCGGCCATCAGGATGACGCCCTTGTCGGTCGGGAAGCCGTCCATTTCGACAAGCAACTGGTTGAGCGTGTTTTCGCGTTCGTCGTTGCCGCCCTGGATGGCGCCGCGACCGCGCGCACGGCCAATGGCATCTATTTCGTCAATGAAAATAATGCAGGGGGCTTTTTCGCGAGCCTGACGGAAAAGGTCGCGCACACGGGAGGCGCCTACGCCGACGAACATTTCTACAAAATCTGAACCTGAAATGGAGAAAAACGGCGCGCCGGCTTCGCCAGCAACGGCTTTCGCCAGGAGCGTTTTGCCGGTACCCGGAGGGCCCACGAGCAACACACCTTTCGGGATTTTACCGCCCAATGTGGTGTATTTCTTCGGATTTTTCAAAAAATCCACCACTTCCATCACTTCTTCCTTGGCTTCGTCGAGTCCGGCTACGTCGGCGAAAGTGATGTTGACTTTCGTATTGTTGTCAAAAAGTGTAGCCTTCGATTTGCCGATGTTGAAGATCTGGGCGCCGGGGCCACCTGCTCCGCCACCCATGCGGCGAAGGATGAACAGCCATAGACCAATAAATATCAAAAGAGGCAGCAAGTAGGTCAGCAGCGTGGCTGTCCAGTTCGTCTGTGGGTCGTTGATGGGGATGATTTTTGGCTTTTTCTCTTTCGTCAAAGCCTCGTTCACTTCCTTGAGCCAGGGCTGAAAAACATCCGGTTTGCCGATATTGACCACATAATGTGGAAGTTTGTTATTGGCATCTTTCAGTTCAGTCTTCAAGTTGGCGTGATCTGTGGAAGCGAGCGAGTCTTTTTTGATAAAGATTTGCGCTTCGGTCTCGCTGATGATGACCAATTTTTCAATTTGGCCTTTGCGCGCCCATTTATCCAGATCGGGCATGGTGGCTTTTTGGGAGCCGCCCATGAATTTTGCCATTTGCAGGCCGAGCAGAGCCAAGCCGATGAGGATGTAGATCCACATGAAACTAAAGCGCGGCATGCCGTTGCCATTCTGCCCGTTTTCGCGCTGGGGGCGCTCGTCGCGTTCTTCGTCGCGTTTATTTCGATTTTTCTGTTCCTGATCCATGGTTAAAATGCAGTTTTGTGAGGGTTGCAAAAATTTATGCGCGCTGATAGGAATGCGAATCGTGAATTTTTGTTTTTCACAAAACTAATAAAATCAGCTTTGTAACCTATCCGCGATCTCTCATCAACTTTTTTCAAACCTCGGCGAATTCGGTCGTCTCCGCGTCGCTCCAGAGGTTTTCGAGTTCATAAAATTGGCGGGTTTCAGGGTAAAAAACATGGACAACCGTGTTGAAGTAATCCATCAATACCCATTTGGCATTGCTCGACCCCTCCGTGTGCGACGGCATCGTATTCATTTCGTCTTTCACCTTTTTGTAAATGCTGTCGGAAATGGCCTTGACGTGTGTGTTGGAGTCTCCTTCGCAAATGATGAAAAAATCGGCAGGCGCGTCGCCCAATTTGCGGAGGTCGAGTTGAACTATATTTTTGCCTTTTTTGTCCCGGATACCCTCGACAATGAGTTGGTTAAGCTGTTCTGAATCTGTCTGGCGGGATTTGACCCGCTTCATGGCTGTGGCTGTGATCAAAATGAAAATTGTTAATTTGTTCCTGCCATCCGGCAAGGATTTGTTGAGAATTGGCGGCTTAAAGATAAGGTGCAAAACTGGCCTCGTGAAACGTCATTTTGCTTATTATCTTTTTAATAACGAGCCGGAAATAGTTTTTGCGACCTGTTGGATGGCCTTATCGCCAAAAAAATTGCATGACAAACACCCTTTTTATCGGAAAAGTTTATCGTCGTTTCGACGAACTTCCCTCGACAAACGATTGGGCTGCCGAATTACTCGCAAAAAGCAAGCCACCGGAGGGTACGGTCGTCCGGGCTGACAGTCAGTCAGCCGGGCGCGGTCAATTTGGCAGTCGCTGGGAAAGTGCTGACGGCCAAAACCTCACGCTTAGTGTGATTTTATACCCCGACTGGCTGGAAGCCCATGCGCAATTTTACCTGAGCATGGCCGTAGCGCTGGCGCTGCGCGACATGGTGCACGGTGCACGGTACACGGTACACGAAGAGAAAACCGACGCGACACCGTACACCGTGCACCGTGCACCGTGCACCGTCAAATGGCCTAATGACCTTTATCTCGGCAACCGAAAGGCGGCGGGCATACTCATTCAAAATGCTCTTTCGGGCCAGTATCTGCAATCGTCCGTCGTTGGCATCGGCTTGAACGTCAATCAAATAGAATTTGACCCCGCCCTGCCCAACCCGACTTCGCTGGCGCTTTTTTTCGGAAAAAAATTTGACTTGGACGAAGTTGCCGGACGACTGTTCGAGTGTCTTGAGCGGCGATATTTGCAACTCAAATCAGGGCATCGGGCAGCGATAAAAGCTGAATACGAGCAGTCGCTTTTCAGGATTGGTCTGTCATCGAACTTTATCCGAACAAATGACAACTCGGAATTTAAAGGTATTATTCAAGGCGTGACGGATGCAGGGCGACTGCGCGTAGAGACCGAGTTGGGGGAAGAAACTTTCGAGGTGAAAGAAATCAAGTTTGTCATTTGAGGCGATTCATCCGGCCTTTTTCGCCATTCGTCCATCCATTTCCAACTTTAACAGATTGCGGTGCAGCCTCGCTGTAACCTTTTGGTCTTTCGCCCTGTCTTTGGGTTCATTGAAGTCATTAAAGGGGTATTCGCCGTCATTTTTCCCTAATAAATTCAGAATGACTTTTAGGGTTATTCCTTAATTCTGCCATGATTCCCACGAATCCCAACAACTCTTAAATTCTCTTTGTCGGAGCAAAAACGGTTTTAATAGAAAGGTGTATTGGATTGGTAGGTTCTTTGTTTTGCAAAATACCAAAAGCCCGCACCTTCGCCATATTATTTAATCCGACCCGCCTGTCTCGAGATGGGCAAAACAAAAACGAATCAGTTACAACTAAAAAATTAAGCGATGAAAGCCTTCCTGTTTGGCCTTGCCGCCCTGTGTGCGGCCTCTACTCTTAACGCCCAGAAAATCAGCGGCTTGGTGACGCAGTCTGATGGTAAAGCGGTGGAATTCGCCACCGTGATGCTCTACGCCGCAGCCGATACTTCCCTTGTGAAAGGCGCTATTACCGACTCGGATGGCAAATACGAATTTGAAGATATTGCCTCCGGTCGCTACTTCGTCAATGCCAATCTCGTAGGCATGGGCAAAGGCGCTGCTCCCGTGTTCGACTACGCCGGTGGCGACAGAACTTTGGAAAAAATAACGCTCGAAGAATCCGTCACCGAAATCAACCAGGTGACAGTGGTGGCGCGCCGCCCGATTGTCGAAGTCAAAGCCGATAAAACGGTAATGAACGTCGAAGGCAACCTTAACTCTCAGGGGCAGAATGCTTTGGAACTTTTGCGCAAGGCTCCTGGCGTGACAGTGGACAACAACGACAACATCAATTTGAAAGGTAAAAACTCGGTTCGTTTCCAGATTGACGGGCGCGACGTGCCGATGGACTCGAAAGATTTGGCGGGCTATCTGAAAGGCCTGCGTGCTGAAGATATTGCCGCTATCGAATTGGTTACCAACCCTTCCGCTAAATACGACGCTTCCGGCAATGCAGGTATTATCAACATCAAAACCCGCAAAAACAGAGCGCTTGGCACCAACGGCTCCATCGGTGGAGAGGCGATTTACGGCGAAAGCCTGAAAGGCGGCGGCAGACTCTCGTTCAATCACCGGAACAAAGGCGTCAACGTTTTTGGCAATTACAACAACCACTTCGGCGACTGGCACAATGAGATGAGCCTTTATCGCGAGCAGTTCGAATCGCGCGATATCAACGGCGACCAAATCATCGGTCCCGGCGAAGGCATCACGCGCCGGTTCGACCAGACGAGCCAGATGAAGGATAACAACAACAACCACAACTTCAAATTCGGCTCGGACTTTTTCCTCGGTTCCAAACACACCGTCGGTTTTATCGTGGATGGCCGCACGGCGCACGGTCCCTGGAAAAACAACGCCCGCACTTTTATTTCCAACTTCGATACCCCGGAAAAAATTGATTCTGTGTTGGTCGCATCCAACTTTCAGCCACAGGACCGGAAAAATCTCAACTTCAACCTGAACTATCGTTTTGCTGATACCAGCGGGCACGAACTGACGATCGACGCCAACCGGGGCCTTTACCGCTACCGCGCCGAGTCGTACCAGCCCAACTATTACATGAGCCCGACAGAAGAATCCGTCTTGTCTGAAAAAATTTACCGGAACAGTACTCCGACAGATATTGACATGACCATTATCAAAGCCGACTATGAGCAACCGTTTTTGAAAGGAAAACTGGGTGTGGGCTTCAAAATGAACCATGTCAAAACAGACAACACCTTCGATTTCTTCAATGTCATCAATAACGTTCCCGAACTCGACATCAACCGCAGCAATCGCTTCGAATATGATGAAATGGTAAATGCCGGCTATGTCAACTATAATATTCAGGTGAAAAAATGGGGTTTTCAGGCAGGGCTTCGTGCCGAGCACACCGACTGGGAAGGTGAACTGACCAGCCAAAAACCCGGCGGAGATGAAATGGTGGATGGTAATTACCTCAGCTGGTTTCCCAGCGCAGCTGTCACTTACACATTGAATGACAAAAACCAGTTCAACCTGACGTATAGCCGCCGCATTGACCGACCCAGCTATCGCGATCTCAACCCCTTCGAGGATAAACTCGACGAATTGACGTACCGCAAAGGCAACCCTTTCTTGCGTCCGCAATTCACCAACAGCGTAGAACTGACGCACACGTTCATGGGCTTCTTCAATACGACGTTTGGTTACAGCCACACGAACGATGTGTTCACAGAATATATAGACACAGCGAGCAATGGGGCCTCGTTCCTTCGCAACGGCAACATTGCCTCGCAGGATAATTTTACCCTCAGCCTCAGTGTTCCGTTGCCTATTGCCAAGTGGTGGGAAGGTTACCTGAGCGTTACAGGTGTCCTGAGTTCGTTCGACGCCAACTTCCGCGAAGGCTTCACGTACAGCGAATCGTTCAAAACCCTCAACCTGTACAGCGAGCAGAATTTCCGGCTTCCGAAAGGTTGGTCATTTCAGGTTTCCGGGTGGTTCAACAGCCCCTCGATTTGGCAGGCAGTGTTCCGCAGCAAGTCTATGGGCGCAATGGATGTCGGCATCAAAAAACAAATTCTCGATGGCGACTGCACCATCAGTCTCAACGTAGGCGACGTACTCGGTACCGCTGGCTGGGCCAGTGTCAATGACTTTACACCCGGTCTTTACATGACTGGTCGCGGTACCTGGGAAAGCCAGACTGTGCGCCTGAACGTGGACTATAAATTTGGTAACAAAAACGTGAAAGGTTCGCGCCAGCGCAAAACCGGCACCGAAGACATTGATTCTCGTATAAAATCGGGAAGAAACTAAAGCAGTTGCTGGTTGTTGGTTGTTGGTTCTTAGCTGTCAGTTAAAAGTCTGAGAACCAACAACTAAGAACTACCAACCAACAACCAGCAACCAATATGAAGAAAGAATGAAAGTTTGATTTGGTTTTTCGGAGAAAGCGACCTCGCCTGTGCAATACCGGCGAGGTCTTTTTATTTTATAAAATAACTTTGTGATCCTGATTTCAGAAAATAAAAAGGCAGGCAATCTGCATATCAGATTGCCTGCCCGAAAACCTCGATTCAAAACGACGAGATTTACTTGCCGCCGCCTTTGAGCGCACGCGGAATTTCGATTGATGCGATGGGTACTGCCCCGGTGTTGGTCACTTCGACACCTTCAATTGTAGTAATATCACGCACCCGAATCGTAGAACCCAACTCCATGCTCGAAATATCAGCAGTTACTTCGTCCACCACCTTCTCAGGAGTAGTGAGGATGTTGACTTGGCGAAGACGCGGGATGAACTTGCCACCTGCTTTGACGCCTGGCGCTTGGCCTGCAAAACGCAAAGGCACAGTAGCTTTGAACTTCGTGCCAGGTACCAATTGAAGAAAATCAATGTGGAGCACCTGATCGTTCACCGGGTGAAATTGGATGTCTTTAACAATGCACTTGTAGGTAGTGCCATCCAGAGTGATTTCTGCAAGTTTAAACTTGGAAGTATAAATCAAGTGACGAACATCGGGCGCATTCAACGCAAACTGAACAGCCTCGCCGCCGCCGCTTTTGTACATGTTAGCAGGGATCTGACCGTTGTTACGGATTTTTTTTGCCCCTTCCTTGCCGGAGCTGTCTTTCGTATGACCCTGTAAAGCAATGATTTCCATTGTGTTATGCTCTTAAAGTGATGCCTGTTTCAAAAAGCGCCCGCAAAGGTAGGAATTCGACAACCAAAAAACCAAATAGTATTTGAAAAAGTCTTACAACATCTTCACATCCTCCAGCCGGATATGCACCGTCCGTGTCTGTTTTGTGCGCTCGCCGATATCCGACGAAGCGCCTTCGAGCCGCAACACCCCGCGCGGACACACGGCGGCGCAAATACCGCAGCCCACACAACTCGCCCGCACCACATCCTGCCCGCGTTGCGCGTAGTGCCGCACATCAATCCCCATTTCGCAGTAAGTGGAGCAGTTGCCGCAGGAAATGCACTGTCCGCCGTTCGCCGTGATGCGGAATTTCGATTTCTTTTTTTGAAAAATACCCAGAATCGCCGCCATCGGACAGCCAAACCTGCACCACACCCTGCTGCCCATGAGCGGATAAAACCCCACGCCAACCACCCCGCTGAACGCCATGCCGATGACGTAACCGTAAGCCGTCGAATACGCCTGAGAAAAACCCCCTAACACACCGCCTTGTTGCCACGAATTGAGCCACAACAAACCGGTCAAAATCACGACAGCGACCAAAACGGAATGAATCATCCAGCGCTCTATTTTCCACGCTTTCAGGCTTTTATCCGACAAATGGCGGAACGGGTCGCCCGCTGTTTCGGCCAAACCTCCGCAGCCGCATACCCACGAGCAGTACCATCTTTTGCCAAAAAAATAAGTCAAAACGGGCGTCGCCACGAGGGTCATCAAGGCGCTGAACAGGATGAAATATACGCTGATACTCGTAGCAGAACCATAATACTGCACCGCGCCCGGCGAGCCGTAATAGTCTTTCAGAGGCCAGAAATAGGTGAAATAATACTCTGGCTGCTGCATCATTTGCAAAAAAGCCGGAATCAGAAAAGCAAAACCCAACTGGAAAAACATCACCGAAATCGTCCGGACAATCTGGTAGCGATTGTGGCGGTATTTGTAAATAAATTTTACCCCCATCACCAGCACCGAAAAAGTATAAAGCGAGCCGTAAACGAACCATTTGTCGGCGGGCAAATTCCTGACCAACTGACTAAGAGGAGTAAACAAGGCTGTCAATCCCCGCAACCAATTCTCCGGACAGAAGTACAAAACCGTGTAAAACCCCGTGATGATGATAGCCGTCAGCCAGCCCCACACACCCCGCGCCGACAGGCTTTTGAACCATGCGCCGTTGTTTTTGATGCCTTCGGGCCGGGTCAAATATTCTTCCCGAATAAAAATCAAGACTCCGCCGAACATTAGGCTGAGCGAGGCGAGCAGTACTGGCACAGGCGCGAAGGCGTTTTGCGCTGCCCAGACGAACAAGAGTAACAGGACTCCAAGACCCGCTAACACGAGTGCAAGTTTTTGTTTGCCGGTCGTGAGAGTCGGGTTGGGGGTAGCGAGAGAGAGGGATGTGTCTTTCATTTTTCATTTTTCCCACCAGTTTATCGGTGGCTTGAGAGGAAAAAACTTCGGATTTGAAAATTCGGCCCGCCGATTTATCAGTGGGCGAAATGCGACAAGAGGTCATTTTAAAAATTCCAACACAGCCTCCAAGCCGCGTTTTTGTCTCATTTTTAAGTCTTTACCTGTCTGCTGATTGTACATTTTCACCAAGTCTTCCTCATGCTGTTCAGAAAATTCCGGGTCGAAATTGGCCATGCCGAGGCGTTGCAACACCGCTTCGATGTGAGCGCCCGTGCGAATCCAACGCTCACAAACTTCGTGGCGGTAGCGCACGCCCATGAGATTGAATCCGACAATTTTCCCGCTGAATTTTTCAAAATTAAGGCGAATGCTCTTTTTGCCGCCGGGGTGTTCCCAATACAAAGTCGCTTGATGTTCAGGAAGTTTTGCCTGAATATCGCCGTAAATCTGGTACTCGATGTCGAAGAATTTGGCGGAATTGAACCAGATGCCGGGATTGTAAGGAGTTTGGCGTTTGGCCACAAGGTTGTGTGCTGCCGTTTCGCCCATCATGCGGCCTGTGTACCAGACGGCTTCGATGGGTTTGCGGCCCGGCTGTGGCTGGCGAAGTTCGGCGCAGTCGCCTGCGGCGTACACGTCGGGGATGTTGGTTTCCAAAAACTCGTTGACAAGGATGCCGCGATTGGTCTCGAGTTCGGTGTTTTTCAAAAATTCGATATTCGGACTGACGCCAACCGTGAGGCCGACGAAGCCGCAGGGAATTTTTTCGCCTTTATTCGTCACGACGGCAGCGCATTTCTTCCCGGAGGCATCGGGTAAAATCTCTTTCAACTCCGTTCCCAGCCTCAGGTCAATATGATGCTCGCGCAAATGGCGGCCCACCATGCGGGCTTCTTCGGGCGGCAAAATGCCATTCCAAAAATCAGCCTCGCGCACTAAAAAAGTGACGGGAATATCGCGGCTGTGGAACATCTCGGCCATCTCCACGCCTATCAGTCCGCCGCCGACAATGACGGCTCTTTCGAGGCCGGGTGTGTGCCGTTCCATCGCTTCCAAATCCTGCAAATGATAAAGGCCATGCACACCTTCGAGGTCTTGACCGGGCCACCCAAATTTGTTGGAACGGGAGCCGACAGCGAGGAGAAGTTTGTCGTAAGCGACGGCTTCGCCTTTTTGAGTAAATAGTTTTTTCTCCTGAAAATCAATGCGTTCGACGCGGGCGCGAAGAAGTTGAATGCGGTTTTTTTCCCAAAACCAGTCTTCGTAAGGCTTGGTGTCGCGGAATCGCATGTGCCCCATGTAAACGTACATCAAGGCGGTGCGGCTGAAAAAATGCTCACTCTCGTCGGAGATGACGAGGATTTCATGGTCGCTCAATTTGCGCACATGACGGGCGGCGGTGATGCCCGCGACGCCGTTGCCGAGGATGATTATCTTCATAAAAGGTTGCAGGTTTACGGGTTTCGAGTTTCGAGTTTTTGTAAATTTCGATTGGCACAGGATTTAGGTTTTTCAAAAGTAAAAGTAACGCAGGTCGGAAATTAGACATTGAAAATCCCTCCGAAGGCTGACGGAGTTGTCGGCACTGGGACGTTTTATCAGAGAATTTAAGGCTTTCGAATGCCTCAATTTAAAATTAACACTAACTTAATATCGGCTTTTGCCATCTTGCTTGTGTGCAAATATTATCTTTGATTATATGCTTTAATTGCCCGGGCAGATTTATTTCACACAACGGCACGGCGACACTGCGATTTTATTTTTATGATAATCAATTCTTTGTGTCGCTGTGTGAAATGGTTAAATAATTTGGACCTCTTATTTGCCTTTTTTAATCCCGCATTTTTTTGCTGAACAAACACAAGTTTCATCATATTCAACCTGCCGATTTATGAATCACGCTCCCATTTCTTACCACCACAAAGGCCGAAACATTCTTATTCCTTCCGAATTTATTCATCTGGTGCGGATAAAATATCGAGAAGAGTTAGCCCATGAGTATGACCTGAAGCCATGGACCTTCCGCCGGGAATTGAAACGCTATAATATAGACATTCCCAGCCGCCGCCCGATACCTATTCACGACGTTTTAGAAGTGTACTTGACTTTTGGCTGGCCTCCCAAGATGCGTGTAACAATCTGAGAGAGTCTACATGAAGTCAATTTGAAGATCTGCTGTTGCCGGTTGGCAGCAGCAGATTTTTTTATATGTCAATTACTGTTGCAGGGTGTCGCAGATGTTTCCAAATATCCGCTACTGTAATTTTTTGTGCGTAGACATTTGTGCCAGATTCTTTGTACAATCAATCTGAAACAAAACTTTCACACATTCAAATGTAACAGTAACATGAAAAAGATTATTTTTTTCTGCGTAGCAGCATTTTTTTGGAGCTACAGTACCCAAAGTCAATGCCTGACATCAGCCAGTGATTGCGTTAACCTCAATACCAATGTCAGTCTTCCGGGTACTGTAAATTTTGGGGTAGGACAGGTAAGGGAGTTTGTCGGGTCCGACTTTTATTCGTTTATCATGGAAGCAAATACGTCGCCAGCCGGAGATTTGCCCACGCAGCTACAGATAACGAACAATAATGTTGGTGGACCGATTATCTTCAACACCCAACGTACAGGAGATGTCATCTCAAATTTTAGCAGCGTCGGTGGGGAGCCGGGCGGTTTCTACGTTACCAAGTCTGGATTTCCAGGTACCATAGACCCCTCTAAACGAGCAGGTCTGCTCGTATCATCGAGGAACCTGAACGACAAGGATTATCTGGCGCACCGTGCCGCAGGTACATTTGGTCTTTTCGGCGCTTCCGACAAATGGTCGGCGATAGGCACACCAGGCACGTCGCTTTACGGGTACAGGGTACAGTGGAATACGCAGGCCCTGACACTGAACCTCCAGGATGCCAGCCTCGACGCTGCAGGCAATGACAAGATAGCGGAATTACAGTGGGGCGGAGGCGGATTTACCAACAGCCGGTTCAACGTCAATTACCTCACTTCAAATACCAGTGCAGAAAACGTTGCGACGTTCTTTTCCACCGGACTTGTAGAGATTGACCCGACTGCCCAATTTGGCGCTCCGGGTGTCACAACAACTGGTAATGACCTGAATATCCCGGGCAATGATGTTACAAGCATCACAAATCTGCGATTGCGAGTCAATGGCGCCAGTTTGTCTACTGGCGGCAGTTTTATTGGGTCTGACGAGCGCATCAAGCAGAATGTAAATACCATTAGAAATCCGCTGGAGATTATCAATCAGTTGCGCGGCACCACCTACGAGTTTAAGGTGCGCGAATTCCCGCAATACAATTTAAGCCCGGGAAAACAATATGGTTTCATCGCACAGGAAGTCGCTAAAGTGATGCCGACGGCCGTTGGTATGGCCGACGACAATCTTCTGGCTATCCAGTACGAGGCTATCATCCCGGTTATGGTGGAAGGCATGAAAAAGCAAATAGCGGAAAGCGACGAAATGAAAACAAAAATTTCAAAACTCGAACAACAAGTCGCAGAACAGCAGGCTGTCATCGAAAGGCTCAGTTCTTTGGAAGAACGTCTTCGTGCAATCGAAGAAAAACTGAATATCGAGACCAAAGCCTCGAACAGAAATTCGCAACTATTCCAAAACCAGCCGAACCCGCTCAATAACCGGACCGTGATACCTATGCAAGTAGCCGAAAATGCAACAAAGGCTTTTGTACGCGTGGCGGATGCTTCAGGAAGAATTGTCAGGGAAATAACAGTGGACGCACGCGGCATTACCCAGATCGAACTGGAGACAGGCGACCTCGCAACAGGAAGTTATTTCTACACTTTGATTGTTGATAATGTTTTGATTGACACAAAACAGATGATTGTCAAACGCTAAGCTCCATTCATAAAGGACGCGACATGGCCACTTTGACTGCTGTCAGAGTGGCCATTCCTTTTTGGCCTTTTTGGGGAAATACCCTCTAAAGCAGATGAGTTGAATGATTCGATCTATTGAAGATGATTACGCCGATTAATTCGATAGCAACCAACACCTTGCAAGCGTTGACTATATTTTAGTAAAAAACCCGGGCCAACTTACGTCGCCCGGGTTCGAGTAGTCAAATTCCTAACCTTTAAACTACTGAAATCTGTATCCAAAATTCTTGGGTTTTCATAAGGCCATCTTGTCAAAGTTTTTACTTGACAATCAACTTCTGGGCTTTGCCATCCAGCTGGATGAAGTAAATGCCGGCAGACAGACCGTCAATCACGACGTGGTCGGTGTCGAGGCCGTATTTCACCATTTTACCGTTGACATCGAAGATGCCGAAGGACACAACCTGGCGGCCAAAGTTCAGAACGCCGTTGGAAATCGGGTTCGGGTAAACGGGAATCGTTTGAACGTTGTCAAAAATTTCATTGGTCGGCACCAGGTTTTGCAACACGGGGTTGTTAAGGAAATTGGCGCCCGACAAAGCCGGCGAGCCAGCCACCGGACGGAAGTCAGGGGTCGTCGAAGCCGCCAATGGATTGACGAGAACGCTGTTAGCCGAAGTGCAAGGTACCGGGTCAATGTTGTTGGCAAGATTGCCGCTTGCACGAACCCAAGCATCAATTGCCGCTAATTTCTCTGCCGAACCTTTGGCACGTGCTACCTCGACAAGGCCGTTGGCAGTAGTGTCGGTCGTGCTGGTGAATGCACAGCCGGTGCCGACAATCAGGTTGTTGGCGAAAGAAATCTGTTTGTTTTGCACATTGACAGCAGTGTTTGGTGTGACCAAAGCCAGTGCAGCGGGGAAGTTGGTGTTGCGTACACAGCTGTCGCCGTCAATCATCACAAAGTTGCGGTAACCCATGAAAATGCTGTTCACGATGCGCAGGCTGGAGTTGCGGCGGATACGGGCGCCACGACGGAAAGCCGAGCGGGCCGTAGAATTCAGTTGCGAGTAATTTGTACCCGCAGGAACCGGGCCAAGCACCGTGTAGTTCGAGAAAACACCTCTGGTAGCAAAAGCCACGTTGGCCGTGCCAGTCGCCTCGTTGTCGCTCTCAAAGCCTTCCGAAGTAGAAGAACCAGAAGGCAAATTCCAGGTCAAATCAAAATAAACCGAGTCGCGAAGTGCAATGCCGAACTGGCTCAAACCAGAGTAGCCGTTGTCCGTATCGAAGTCGTCGTCGGTCGTCTTGTAAGAAATCAGGTGCGAAGAATTCACTGTGCCGCCGAACCACTCGAACGAGTCGTCGTTGTTGAAAGATGCTTGTACGTGGTGGATTTCCGTAGCCGAACCCACTGCGCCGAGCGTGAGGGCGTTGATTTCGCGGTTCACCTCGAAAGCGAGACCGCCGAACTCGATGCGAAGGTAGCTGATAGAGCCGGAATTGTCTTCAGGGCTGGTGCCACCGATTTTAGCAAGCGTCGGGTCGAAAGTCACGTTGTTGAAACCTTCGATTTGCACATTGTCGGCAGCAGTCCAAAGGTTGTGCGGCGCACGACCGGAGATGATGATGCCGCCCCAGTCACCACGCTCGCGCTGACCTGCTGCTTTGGCTGAAGTGAACACCACAGGGTTATTTTGCGTGCCATTGATTTCGATTTGACCACCGCGCTCCACTACGATAGAAGCGTAGTTTTTCGGATTGGCATTCACGTCTGCCTGAGCGCGAATGACTGTGCCGGCAGGAATGATGATTTTGCCACCGTTGCGCACCACAATCAGACCTTTCAAAAGGTAAACTTTAGAAGCGTCGAGTGTGAGCGTGTTGGTGATGTTTTTTTCACCGGGTACAGGCAAGGAAGCATCCGTACCGTCGAGTGTAGTCAAGTCCGTGGGGGCAGGGTAGTTAGTCGTTTGCGGATCCCAGTTGGTCCAGCCTTGTGTCCAGTCATTGGCGAGGTCGGCATCCAGTGCGCCCACATAAGTTGTTTGTTGGAGTTTGAAGCTCGTTTGAGCAGATAAAATTTGAATGGCGAGAGCAAAAAGGCTAACGATTGAAAGTAGCGACTTTTTCATGTTAAAATGTTGATTTTGTTTGAATTTCGCAGTAAAAGTTGACTTTGCGACAGCAAAAATCACAGTCTAATATTACCTGAGTATTAATTCTGGATTATGAGAATGTTAAGCGAATGAAAGTGCCAGTGGTGGCATATCCGTAGAGTGATGGCACGACTTCGAGTCGTGCCATCACTACGTTAGCATTGAGAAAAAATATTGAAAGTCAGTGACTTCAGAAAGTGTAACCGACCGAAAGATTGGTCGTAAAGCCGTTTTTGAACTGGAACATCAGGCGGTCGCCGCTGGAGAATTGTCCATCGCTATTGGCATCCTGGTAGTAGGTCAAATCCTGTTTGAGCAAATCGCCCATTGTGAATTTAAGATTGAACCTGCCGATGTTTTTGCCGATTTGAAAATCGAGCACCGTGCGCGGCTCTTCGTAAATGTCCTGGCGCGTGTCGCCGAACTGCGGGTCAACACCTGCGAAAGCCAGGCGGCGACCAATGCGGTTGGCCACCACGCTGCCAAACCAGCCACTCTCCAGATTCTCGTATTGCAGACCCACATTCAGGATGTAAGGCGACTGACCTTGCAAGGGACGACCCTGTTTGGCCTGCGAACCTTCCTCGAACGTGAGTTCAGATTTGATGAGCGCGAGGTTGGAGAAAACGGTGAAATCGCTGAAAACTTTAGCGTCGCCGATGAAGTCGAAGTTCTTTCTGGCCTCCAGTTCCAACCCGTACACTTTCGCTGATTTTTCGTTTTGGTAAGTGAAAGTGGTGGAAATCTGCGTGATGTCGAGGCTGAATTCCACCGGATTTTCGATGGTTTTGTAAAAACCGCCCACCGAGACGACTTGGCTGCCGGAAGGAAAAAACTCAAGCCGCAAGTCGTAGTTGTTCAATCTCGCAATTTGCAAATCTTTGTTACCGCGAATCTCGGCGTTGCGGTCGAACACATAGAAAGCGAAAGGCGCCAGTTCGCGGAATTCCGGGCGGTTCACGGAAGCGTAGTACGCGCCGCGCAGATTCATTTTTTCCGACAAAGAATACGCGAGATTGACCGATGGCAACACTATACCTTCCTGGATACGAGCCACTTCTGTGCCTATGTTTTCGTTGAAAACACGGATGTCGGCATCTTCATAGCGCACCCCGTACACAGCCCGAAGTTTTTCAAAAAACTTCTGGTCGGCCATCGCGTAGTAGGCGCTCAATTGCGATTCGCCATTATAATACGCAAGGTCGTTCGAGGTTTTTTCAACCAAATAAAGGCGTGTGCCATCAATATTTTCAGGACCCAAATCGGTAGCCGGGTCGTAAGTCAGGTTGGCAGACTGGCTGCCGCCGTACACAAAAGCGCGACTCTCGAAAGCGCGGTCGCGATTTTGGTAAAAAACACCTGCTTTCAACTCGGTTTTGATTCTTCTGCTGTCGAGTTGTTTGCCGAGTTCGAAGTTTCCGCCATAGAGGCTTTCTTTCAAATCCGAGGCGAAACGGCCCGTGCTGGAGTTGAAAAAGTCGCCGAGCGCGAGGCGGTAATTTTCAAAATCAGGCGTAATCGTGTAACTCACGATACGGTAATCGGGGATGCGGCGGCGCACATTCGAGTAATTCACCGAAGCATTGATGTTGAACAGGTTTTGGCCTACAATCTGCTTCACCGACACGATGCCATTGTACAGGCGGTTGTAGTTGATGAGATTGGCTGTATTCTGCACCTGTACAGCATCCTGTATATTGCCAGTGCCCGTACGGACGACGGTATTGTTGTCCGTGTTCATATTCAACAAGTTGCGGAAGTGAATCTGCGATTTGCTGCCGACGTAGTTGACGTTCAGGATACCGCCACTGCTGATATTTTGCAGGTAAATATCGTCTTTGAAAGCCGAGATTTGACCCGCGCCGTCGTAAGAATTGATGCTGCCTTGCGAGAAACGGCGCGTGTTAGCGTAGTTGAGCGCGAGCATCACGCCGAGTTTTTTCGTGTCAGAAATCCGCACAGGGAATCCCATCGAATACGCCAAACGCGAGTTGGGCAAAGCGTTGATGGACTCGTTGCTCCAGTCGTTGTTGAACTGCTTGGTGATATCGGCGAATTGCCTTTTTTCTTCCGAATTGGGGAAAGTAGAAGCGGGGCGCAGCGCCAGGTCGTCGAAATTAGGCAAATCCCGCTCCGGGCTTACGATATTGAGCGATTCACCCGAATATCTTTTGAACTGGGTGAAGCCTTTGAAAGTTGTCAGCGAGTGTGTTTGGCCGCCGATGCTGATGTGCTGGGTGAATCTTTCGGGGACGGATTTGGTGTTGATTTTAATGATGCCGCCACCGAAGTCGCCTATTAAATCGGGCGAACCGGCTTTGATAATCTGCAAGTTATCGAGCAAATTGGCCGGCACAACATCGAAAGCGAACGCTTTGCGGTCGCTTTCAGTGGAAGGCAGCAAGGCTCCGTCGAGATAACCCGCGTTGTAGCGGTCATTCATGCCGCGAATGACGGCGAATTTGTTGTCCTGAATGGAAGCGCCCGTTACCCGTTTCAGCACATCGGAAGTTGTGCGGTCGGGTGTGCGGCGAATGACATCGTAGGAAATACCGTCCGAAACCTGCGGGGCGTTTTTACGCTCAGTGAGCAACGCCAGCGAGCTCGATTTTTCGACCGTGTAAGTGATGACTACTTCTGTCAATTCGCTCGCGGCTTCTTCCATAGCGAAGTTGACGTAAGACACTTCGCCGGGCTTTACCACTACTTCCACTTGTTCTGTTTTGTAAGAACTGTAGTTGAAAGTAAGTTTGTAAGTGGAAGGCTCTACCTGAATCAAAAATTTGCCTTCGATGTCACTCACTGCGCCGGTATTTCCCGCAGAACTTTCGGCTTTGATAGAAGCGCCGATGAGTTCTTCGCCAGTAGATTTATCAATGATTTTTCCTGAAATAGTCCCTTTTTGGGCAAGCAATGAAAGGGGGAGGAAGCACACAAGTGCGAGGAAAGTGGTAACTTGTTTCATGATTGTGATACAGATTTTCGGGGGCAAAGGTCTTTCGGGTGTCCGCGAACGGACGAAAAAGGCAGTTTAAGTCTATGTTAAGTTTGATTGGGGCGACAAAAAAGCCGGATGGCGAAGGCCACCATCCAGTCAGGAAAATTCTTCTTAAAAACTGATTTTCAGTAGATTAACTTCTATCTCGCCACCCGCAATGCCGTCGCGTAAGCATCCGGCAGCGGACTTTCCTCCACCGCACGGGCGGCTTTTTCCACATCATACTCGAAGCGAACAAATTCCACGCGGAGACTTTCTGCCCGGCTCACACTGGAGTTTTCGTCAAAATGCAGGAGCACATAGCCTCCGCGCGGGTCGCCGTCTTTGGGCTTGCCGACCGAACCTATATTAACGGCGTGGCGGAAATGCGGCTCCGCATCCGTGCCGGAATTCAGGATGCGGTGGTAGGGTTTGTGCGTGTGGCCGAAACAAAGTACGTCGGCATCGGCGCCTTCGAGGATGCGCAAAAGGCTTTTTTCGTCGCGGTCTTCAAAAAGGTATTCGTTGATTTTGCGCGGGCTGCCGTGTACGAGCAAAAGTTGCAGCGGGTCGCCGTCGGCCATCTCGAATTCGAGGCGAATATGGCGGGGCAACTCGCGCAAATATTGGCGTTCAGCCGCTTGCACGATTTGATTCGTGAAAGAAATAGACACCGCGCCGTTGGCTTTTTCTTCGGCGGTTTTGTAAGCGCAACCGCAGTCATCGCTCGTGCGACCGATGCCGTAGTCGTAATTGCCGGCAATCGTCGGGATGCCGCGTTCGCGGATGGCGCGGATGACCTCGTTGGGCCAGATGTTGTAGCCCACCAAGTCGCCGAGGCAAAAAATCTGGTCGGGGCGGCGTTTGTCCACATCGGCGAAAAAGGCTTCGAGCGCGGGCAAGTTGGCGTGGATGTCGGAGAAAAGAGCGATTGTCATTGGAGAGATGAGTTATGAGCGATGAGTTACGAGAGGTGAACGATGAACTTTGTTACGCTCATCATTCATCTCTCATAACTCATATCACAGCGTTAGCAACCGTTAGCAACATCCGCTGCCCGACGCGCAACAGGCTTTGCCCGCTTCGGCGGCGAGGTCGCGCATTTGCAATTTCCGTTTTTCGGCAGAAACCGCTTTTTGTGCCGGGTCGCCGCCGGGCTTTTCGGCATAAACGGTGACGCTGAAGATACCCGTGCCGGATGCGACAAAACCTTTCAACTGTTCCGCCGTCAGGTATTCGAGCAAAATACTGTCGGGAATCAAAATCGGTTTTTGCTTCTGAACGGTCACATTTTCAAAACCTGCCTGGCGAGCCAGTTCGAGATATTCGTCCAACTGAATCGCACCGGAAACACAGCCCGCGTACATTTCAGCGGCGTTGCGCAGCGAATCGGGCAAGTCGCCCACGAGCACTACGTCGGAAATGCTGAAATGGCCGCCGGGACGCAGCACCCGCGCTATCTCGCTGAAAACCTTTGCTTTATCAGGCACGAGATTGAGCACGCAGTTGCTCACCACCACGTCCACCGAGTCATCGGAAACGGGCAAATGCTCGATGTCGCCTTCTCGGAACTCGACATTGTTGAAACCTAATTTGTCGGCATTGGCGCGGGCTTTTTGAATCATCGCGGGAGTAAAATCCACGCCGATAACTTTGCCGGCAGCGCCCGTCTCGGCACGAGCGACGAAAGCGTCGTTGCCAGCGCCGGAGCCGAGGTCGAGCACCGTGTCGCCCGGTTGGATGTGGGCAAATTCCGTCGGAAGCCCGCAGCCGAGCCCCAAATCAGCGTCGGGGTTGTAGCCGGGCAAATTGGCGTAAGAATCGGCCATGATGGTGTACGTGCCGCCCGTCGGGCCGGAGCCGCAGCAAGATGTTTCGTTGGTGGTTTTGTCTTGGAGAGCGATTTCGCCGTACTTTTCGCGGACGAGATTTTTGATCGTTTCTACTGTTTGCATAACTTAATTGATTTTATATCGCAAATTTACGATGAATCGTTTTTAACAAACAAGACCTGTGAAGAAATTTATTTTTCGGAAAAACCTATTTGATTGTTTTTGAACGAAATAGAATTGTTTTAAAATGAACATTCTCACTCAATCTCTGGCACTTTTCCCTTCCAAACACCTGTCCGACCTGCTCTTGCTCGGCGACCCGCGCCTCTACGAACGCTGCGAACCCGTCGCCGAATCCGACCTGCCGCAACTCCCCCAAATCGCCGCCGACCTCCGCCAGGTCATGGCCGAAGTGCGCGAGAAATACCGATTCGGGCGAGGCATCGCCGCGCCGCAGTTGGGTTATATGAAACAGGTGATTTACTTGGACACCGACCGGCCTCGCCTGCTCATCAACCCCGAACTGACCGAACACAGCACCGAAATGTTCGAACTTTGGGACGACTGCATGTGCTTCCCTCACCTGCTGGTGCGGGTGCAGCGGCACAAAAAAGTGACGGTGAAATACCTCGACGAAAATTGGGAAAGCCAAACCTGGAAGGTCGAAGACGCTCTTTCGGAACTCATCCAGCACGAATACGACCACTTGGAAGGCGTGCTGTGTACGATGCGGGCGGTGGATGAAAAAGCGTTTAGGTGGAGGCTGTGAACCTTTGAGGGTTGTAGTCAGTTTTTGCCGAAATGCGCTACCTTTGCGCCTCTTTTTTCCAAAAATCTCAACAACTCAACAAATCCACGACGCAACATAAAAATGACATCCCGCGACATCCGCCGCCAGTTTCTCGACTTTTTCGCTTCCAAAGAGCATAAAATCATACCCTCCGCGCCCATCACAGCGAAGAGCGACCCCACGCTGCTGTTCATCAATTCCGGCATGGCGCCGCTCAAAGACTTCTTTTTGGGCAATCAAAAACCGCCCGCGCCCCGCGTGGCCGATACCCAAAAATGCCTCCGCGTGAGCGGCAAACACAACGACCTCGAAGACGTGGGCTTCGACGGCTACCACCACACCATGTTCGAGATGTTGGGCAACTGGTCGTTCGGCGATTATTTCAAAAAAGAGGCCCTCGCGTGGTCATGGGAACTCCTCACGGAAGTCTATAAAATCCCGAAAGACAGGCTCTACGTCTCCGTTTTTAAAGGTGACGAAAAGGAAAAACTGCCTTTCGACCAGGAGGCTTACGACGTGTGGAAGCAGTTTGTTAGCGAAGACCGGATTTTGCCTTTCGGCAAAAAAGAAAACTTCTGGGAAATGGGCGACCAGGGCCCCTGCGGTCCCTGCTCCGAAATCCACGTGGATTTGCGCCCTGACGCTGAACGAGTTAAGAAGCCCGGCCGCGACCTCGTCAACGCCGACGACCCCAATGTCATCGAAATTTGGAACAACGTGTTCATGCAGTTCAACCGCAAGGCCGACGGCTCTCTGGAAGAATTGCCCGCCAAATCCGTTGACACAGGCATGGGTTTCGAGCGCCTTTGCCGCGCCGTGCAGGGCGTCGCTTCCAACTACGACACCGACCTTTGGAAACCGCTTTTTGTCATTCTGGAAGGAGCGACCGGCCACCGCTACGAAGGCACCTACCCCGGTATCAATGAAAATTGGCTCAAAAGTGATGTTGCCATGCGCGTCGTGGCCGACCACCTGCGGGCGGTGAGTTTCACCATCGCCGACGGCGAACTGCCGAGCAACACGGGCGCGGGCTACGTCATTCGCCGCATCCTGCGCCGGGCGGTGCGCTATTATTACTCCTTCCTCGGCCAAAAAGAGCCAGTGATGTACCGCATGGTGCCGATTCTGGCAGAAGAATTCCGCGATGTTTTTCCCGAACTGAAAGCGCAGGTGGATTTCGTGTCGCGGGTCGTTTTGGAAGAAGAAAAAGGATTTTTGCGGACGCTCGAATCGGGTTTGAAACGCATTGAAAGCCTTGATATTCAAAAAAATACGGTGACCGGGCAGCAGGCCTTCGAGTTGTTCGACACCTACGGTTTCCCCTTCGACCTCACCCAACTCATCGCCCGCGAAAAAGGCTGGACGGTGGACGAAGAGGGTTTCAAAGCCGCTTTGCAGGAACAAAAAGACCGCTCCCGCAAAGATGCCGCCAAACAGGTGGGCGACTGGACCGTACTGCGCGACATCGAGCAATTTGAGTTTGTGGGTTACGACCAACTCGAAGTGGACGACGCGAAAGTGGTGAAACACCGCACCGTCATGCTCAAAGGTCAGCCGCAGTACCAACTCGTGCTGAACAAAACGCCTTTCTACCCCGAAGGCGGCGGTCAGGTGGGCGACACGGGCTACATGACCTTCGGCCCGAACGAAAAAATCCGCGTGCTCGACACCAAAAAAGAGAACGACCTCGTCATCCACGTCGTGGACCGGCTGCCGGAATTCGTGATGGACCGCACGGTGGAGTGCTCGGTGGACGGCTGGAAACGCCGACTCACGGAGAACAACCATTCTGCCACGCACCTGCTTCACGCTGCGCTGCGCAAAGTGCTCGGCACGCACGTCCAGCAGAAAGGCTCTTACCTCGACCACGAGACTTTACGCTTTGATTTTCAGCACTTTCAAAAAATGACCGACGAGGAAATCGCCCGCGTGGAGCGTCTCGTCAATGAAAAAATCCGCGAGAACATCGCCCTCGAAGAAGCGCGAAAACTGCCCATCGAAGAAGCCAAAAAGGCCGGCGCGATGATGCTCTTCGGGGAAAAATACGGCGAGACAGTGCGCATGATTACGTTCGACCCGGCCTTCTCCCGCGAACTCTGCGGCGGCTGCCACGTACAGCGCACGGGTCAAATCGGCTTTTTCAAAATCACTACCGAAAGCGCCGTCTTCAAAATCACTACCGAAAGCGCCGTCGCCGCCGGGGTGCGCCGCGTGGAAGCCGTGACCGCTGCGGGCGCGGAGGCATTTATCGAGCAAAAATTGGAGCGTTTGGAGGTCTATGATTCGGCGTTCAAAAACCCGAAAGACCCTACAAAGGCCGTCCTCGATTTGCAGGAGGAAAACAAACGTTTGCAAAAAGAAATCGAGCGCTTCGTGCAGGAGCAGGCGAACAGCCTGCGCGACGGTCTGCGCTCCAAAGTTGTAGTGCTGAACGGCATTCAGCACATCGCGGCGGTGTTGCCTTTGAGCGACGCCAACGCTATCAAAACCCTCGCCTACGAACTCGACCGCGAACTCGGAAACGCCGTGATTGCCTTCGGCTCTGTCTCAGGCGACAAGCCTTTGCTGACTGTCAAAATCAGCGACAACTTGGTGAAAGAGAAAGGTTTGAATGCCGGAACTATCGTCCGCGAACTCGCCGGGAAATACCTGAAAGGCGGCGGCGGCGGTCAGGCGTTTTTCGCTACGGCTGGCGGGAGTGATGCGAGCGGGTTGGAAGAAGCGGTGAAAGCGGTGCGGGGGTATTTGTAGATTGCTCGCAGGAAATCAACCGGCCGCGCATTTACCCGGAAAAAATTCTATGCCGGCGGGGGTGTTTTCGCCCCTCACCGGCATAGAATTTTACCTGACATCAACCCTCCAAAAGGGCTATCATTTTTTCCGCCACTCCCTTAGCCGAAGCCGGATTTTGCCCGGTCACCAGACGCCCGTCAGCTACGCTGTTCGCTTGCCAGGGAGAAACGGAGACGAAACGCGCCCCCTTTTCTTTCAAGGCGCTTTCCAGTAAAAATGGAACATCATCTTTTGCATAACCTTCTTCCTCGGCATTGCTGAAAGCCGAAATCATCTTTCCCGCTATCAGGCTGCTACCGTCTTTCAGTCGAACGTTCAGCAACGAAACCGGGCCGTGACACACCGCGCCAACTATCGCCCCCCGGTCGTAGGTCTGGGCTATGGCTTTCTGAACGTCCTCGTTTTCAGGCATGTCCACCATAGGGCCGAGTCCGCCGGGGATAAAAATCGCATCGTAAGCCGTTGCGTTCACGTCGGCGATTTTTCTGCTTTGTTTCATTGCGCGCAGACCTTCGCCCTGAAGAAATGAGACATTCAGTTGGTCGTCCAGCAAGTCCGTACCGTCCAATGGCGGTTCGCCCCCCTGCACACTGGCAAAGTCAATTTCATAGCCTTTCTGCTTAAATTCATGATAGGGATGCGAGACTTCAGGAAGGTAGTTTCCTGTCTTGCGGTTCGCGGGACCAATTTGCCCGGCACTCGAGACGATAAACAATACTTTTTTGCTCATGATTTTGTATTTTAAACAGTGGAAAATGATTCGAAAGATTGACTGTCAGGATTTAACAGGAGTGACGATGCTTACCTCCCGTGTTTCCAGGAGGGGAACAATCTGCTCTGCCACCAACTGCTGATAATGGGCTGATGCCTTGTGTGCCTGCAACGCCTCCTGATTGGCGTATTCCTCGTACAGCATGATGACCTGCGCGTTGTCATTCGCCTGATAAGCATGGTAGGCGATGTTTCCCGCCTCCGCACGCGACAGGGGAATGAGATCTTGAAGAATGCCGAGAACCTTAGAGAGATGCTCAGGTTTGACTACCCATTTGACGAAGATGTGAATGCGCTCGTGTGTCATCGTTTGCCGATTTAATTTGCAGGACAAAGGTCACGGCAAACGCTTCCGGTCTCCAATGACGCCACGCACAAAAAAAATGTGCGTCAAATCACACTTTTGGCAAGATGCCGGGAAAAACCTTATTCAGGAATAGAGCCTGCTCAACGTTTCTCTGGATACACCCAGGTATTGAGCGATGTATTTCTTGGGTATTTTTTGCGTAAAATCGGGGTAGAGCAGCAAAAACTCATCGTATCTTTCTTTGGGCGTTTTAGTCAGGAAAGACAAAATCCGGTTTTGCAACGCCACGAAAGCGTTCGTGATTTTATGCAGGAAAAAGGTTTGAAAAGCAGGAATTTGCTGGTAAAGAAGTTGGCGGTTCGGGTTACTCAGCGTCAGAAGCGTGCAGGGTTCGAGGCAATCAATCTCAATTTTCGACCGCTCGCCTTTGAAAAGCGCATTATAGTCCGAAATCCACCAGTCGGCGATGGCAAATTGCAAAATATGCTCCTTGCCGTCCACGTCCGTGAAACTGGCCTTCAGACAACCGCTCACAACCCAGTGGTCGTATTGCACGGTCGAGCCGGACTGGATCAGGTATTGGTGTTTTTTGAGTTTCACGAGGTTAAAAGCCCTGGCGATGGTCTGCCATTCGTGCTCACTGATTGAAACTTCCCGTTCGATATGTGCCCGAAGTTTGTCGTAAGGATCCATGTGTCGGCGTTTTTTGCGCTTGTTCGAAGTCAAAAACAGTTTTCTGCATTCTTGATGCGCAAATGTTAACCGTAAATCCGCGTCAAAGTTGACTTTCAAAAAAACGGGGTGCGACTTTCAGCCGCACCCCGTTTTTCTCTAAATCTTCTTCACTTTCCCGCTCCCCGAAATCTGGGTCGTCACCACCGGGTCGCCTTTGTACTCCACGTTGCCGCTACCGCTGATGGTCACGTCGAGTTGTTCGCTCACATCGAGGCCGACATTGCCGCTGCCGCTCACGACCACTTTAGCGATTTGGACAGGACAATCGAAGCCGTCGAAATTGCCGCTGCCGCTGATGGTCACGTCGAGCGTGTGCGCGCTGCCGCCGACGGTGATGTTGCCGTCGCCGCTCACCAAAGCGTCAATTTCCTGAAAATCAACGTTGAACAGCCGCATATTGCCGCTTCCCGACAATTTGAGCCGCAAATCGTCGCCGCTGATGAGGTCGGGCGCGTTCACGTCCACGCTGCCGCTGGTCTCGATGGCGTCCCAGTTGGGCGCCCACACGCGGACGCGAAGGCCGTCCACGTCATACACATCGCGGTCGAAGTGAATCTTGAGCACGCCGTCGTCTTCCACCGTTTCGAGGAAATCAATGATGCTTTCCTCGCAGGTCACTTCCACGCGGAACACGCTGTCCACGCGGAGGTCCACCTGGGCGTTGGCGCTGATATCGAGCGCGTGAAAATCATCCACATTGCGGGTTTCGGTAATTTTGTCGCCTTTGCCTTTCACGCCCAGCACATCTTCGCAGGAAGTAGCGAGCATCAGGAGTGTTGCGAGGGCTGCCAACAGGGCCGGTACTTTTGTTTTCGCTTTCATAACGTATTGTCCAAGTTGTTTTTGTGAAAATTCGATTGCACAGCCGAAGCCTTTTCCGGCCCCGACCTTACTTAGACACCTTAGACCGTCTTTTACCCTGACAGGTCGCAAAAATTTTTTTGAAAATGTAGATTCAGGCAGGGGTCAGCTGTTTTTCGCTACGGCAGGAGGGAGTGACGAGAGTGAGTTGGAGGAAGCGGTGAAGGGGGGACGGGGGTATTTGTGAGAACGCTACTACTGAGCGTCTCACTTTGAGGATACGCTCAATAGATTCTCAATATTTCTTTTCGCAAATAATCAAGTAGCCCTAATTCTATTTTTTGCAATTCAACAGTTTCACTTTTCAATTTATTGTTCTCGTAAATAGGAGTACTCTTGAAAACACACAAATTATTATATTTTTCTCGGTATTCATTGGTAAGATTGGTAAGAAAAGAGGTGGATTTCAAAATTTCTGATTCTCGTATCTTCGTGACCTCTATATATATGTATTTCATACGTTCAATATGCTCTTCAAGCAAATAGAATACTTCAAATTCATCTTCAAATTTTTCTAAGTCTTTCTTAACCATAACTCCCCACTCGTTAAATTTTTCAAGTAGACTTTTCTTATTGAATACAATTATAGGATAATGTATGACTTTGTCTTTTGCAACTCTTTCAGATTTCAATCTGATATTACTA
>Ga0209172_10001037_pt1 | contig 65694 bp, 71 predicted proteins | sample LarsenN4metaG_FD_184113 | JGI IMG/M metagenome (GOLD analysis project Ga0209172, IMG submission 184113) | Hot spring sediment bacterial and archeal communities from British Columbia, Canada, to study Microbial Dark Matter (Phase II) - Larsen... ...
GTTTTTCCATTTCAATGCTCCAGTGATGAGTGAAGATCGTGACGCTGAAGAAAATCGGCGCTGGCGAGACGGCACGGAGGAGCGAAAAGGGCAGGCATGGACGGAAACGGCCTAACGTCTAGTGAACGCAGAAAAAGGTGTATAAAACCGGCGACCAGCGTGTCTACCTGCGCCGAAATTAAAGCAACTCACTGAATCGTATGGTTTCATCTGCGCTTTCTCCGGATATCACACCTTCCATTTCGCCCGACGCCCCCAGGCCGCCCAAGCTGCTCGACCAGGTGCGCTCGCGGCTCAGGACGAAACATTACTCCATCCGCACGGAAGATCAATATGTCTTTTGGATAAGGCGCTTCATCCGTTTCCACGGCCTGCGCCATCCGCGCGAGCTGGGGGCGCGGGAGGTGGAGGCGTTCCTCTCCGACCTCGCGGTCAATGGCCGCGTGGCGGCGTCGACGCAGAACCAGGCGCTCTCGGCTCTGCTGTTTCTCTACCGCGAGGTGCTTAAGGTCGAGCTGCCGTGGCTGGAGAACCTGACGCGCGCGAAGCCCTCGCAGCGGCTGCCGGTGGTGCTCACCCCCGCCGAGGTGCGCGCGGTGCTCGACCGCATGGCGGGGGTGTATGGCCTGATGGCGCGGCTCCTCTATGGCACGGGCATGCGGCTGATGGAGTGCGTGCGGCTTCGGGTCAAGGACGTCGATTTCGGCCGCAACGAGATCGTGATCCGCGACGGCAAGGGCGCGAAGGATCGCGTCACCATGCTGCCGGCGGCCTTGGCCGCGCCCTTGCAGGAGCATTTGCAGCGGCGGCGCGCGATTTACGAGGACGATCTGCGCGACGGGCGCGCCGCGGTCTGGCTGCCGGATGCGCTGGCGAAGAAATATCCGAACGCGGCGACGGAATGGGGCTGGCAGTATGTGTTCTGCTCGGGCTCACACTCGGTCGATCCGCGCTCGGGTGTGACGCGCCGGCATCACATCGACGAAAAGCTCCTGCAGCGGGCGATGAAGAAGGCGGTCGCGGCGGCGCGGCTTGCCAAGCCCGCCACGCCGCACACGCTGCGGCATTCCTTCGCCACGCATCTATTGGAGGCCGGCCACGACATCCGCACCGTGCAGGAGCTCCTGGGCCACGCCGATGTGCGCACGACGATGATCTACACGCATGTGTTGAACCGCGGCGGGCGCGGCGTGGCAAGCCCCTTGGATCGGCTATGAAAGTCGGCGCTGACGGGACGGCGCGCCGTTTCTCGGGCATCGAGCGGCTCTACGGCGCGGGCAGCCTCGCGCGGCTCGCGGCGGCGCACGCCTGCGTGGTGGGCCTGGGCGGCGTCGGTTCGTGGGCGGCGGAGGCGCTGGCGAGATCAGGCGTCGGGCGGCTGACGCTGATCGATCTCGATCACGTGGCCGAGAGCAACGTGAACCGCCAGGCGCAGGCGAACGAGGACACGCTGGGCATGGCGAAGGTCGCGGCGATGCGTGCGCGCATCGCGGCTATCCATCCGGATTGTCGCGTCAATTGCATCGAGGAATTCGTGACCGAGGAGAACGTCGCGACGCTGATTCCGCCCTGCGATCTCGTGCTCGACTGCATCGACCAGGTGAAGGCGAAAGCGGCGCTGATCGCGCATTGCCGGCGGCGGAAGATCGCGCTGGTGACGACCGGCGGGGCAGGCGGGCGGGCCGACCCGACGAAGATCCGCATCGAGGATCTTTCGCGCACGACGCAGGATGCGCTCGCCAGTAAGCTGCGCGCGAAGCTGCGGCGCGACTATGGCTTTCCGCGTGAAGCGAAGAAGAAATTCGGCGTGCCCTGCGTGTTCTCCGACGAGCCGATTCGCCGGCCGCAGGTCCTGGCCTGCGATGTCGATGAAGCTGGCCTGCACGGGCTTTCCTGCGCCGGCTACGGCTCGTCGATGACGGTCACGGCCGGCTTCGGCCTCGCGGCGGCGGCGCACGGCCTCGGTATACTGCTCGGATGAATGTCGCCGATCCCGTCGTCCTGATCACCGGCGCCGCCCGTCGCGTCGGCGCCGAGATCGCACGCACCTTGCATGCGGCGGGCGCGCGCGTCGTGCTGCACTATCGCGCTTCGGCGAAGGAAGCCGAGGCGCTGGTGGCCGATTTCAACGCACGCCGCGAAAACTCGGCGCTGGCGGAACGGCATGATCTCCGCGACAGCGCGGGCGCGGCGCGTCTGGTCAAGGCGGTCGTCGCCCACTATGGCCGGCTCGATGCGCTGGTGAATAACGCTTCGAGCTTCTTTCAGACGCCGATCGGCACGATCGACGAAACGGCCTGGGACGACCTCGTCGGCAGCAACCTGAAAGGCCCGTTGTTTCTCTCGCAGGCCGCCGCGCCGCATCTGGCGCAGGCGCATGGCTGCATCGTCAATATCACCGACATCCATGCCGAGCGGCCGCTGAAAGGCTATCCGCTCTATTGCGCGGCGAAGGCCGGACTCCTGGGCCTCACGCGCGCGCTGGCGCTCGAACTGGGTCCGCAGGTGCGCGTCAATGCGGTCGCTCCCGGCGCGATCGAGTGGCCGGAGAACGCCACCGATTTCCCGCCGGAGGCGCAGGCGGCGATCATCGAGCATACCTTGTTGAAGCGCGTCGGCTCGCCACGCGACATCGCGCGCACGGTGAAATTCCTGATCTTCGACGCCCCCTACATCACCGGCCAGGTGATCAACGTCGACGGCGGGCGGAGCGCGCATCTGTAGTTTCATGACCACCTACAAGCAGGCGCACAAGGCCGAGTTCGAGGCCAACAAGCTGGCGAAATTCCTCTTCCGCATGGTCGGCAAGGCGATCGCCGATTTCAACATGATCGAGGACGGCGACCGCGTGATGGTCGCCCTCTCCGGCGGCAAGGATTCGCACAGCTTGCTCGACATCCTCCTGACGCTGAAGGAGCGCGCGCCGATCGATTTCGAAGTGATCGCCGTCAATCTCGACCAGAAGCAGCCGGGCTTCCCCGCCGAGGTTCTGCCGGTTTATCTGGAAAGTCGCGGCGTGCCGTTCCGCATCGTCGAGGAGGATACCTATTCGATCGTCAAGCGTGTGGTGCCGGAAGGCAAGACCACCTGCGGGCTGTGCTCGCGGCTGCGGCGCGGCGTGCTCTACCGCGTGGCGACGGAGCTCGGCGCGACCAAGATCGCGCTCGGCCACCATCGCGACGACATCCTCGCCACGCTGTTCCTCAACATGTTCTTTGGCGGGAAACTCAAGGCGATGCCGCCGAAGCTGGTCACCGACGATGGCCGCCACATCGTCATCCGGCCCTTGGCCTACTGTCCGGAGAAGGATCTCGCGGCCTGGGCGAAGCACCGCGCGTTCCCGATCATTCCGTGCAACCTCTGCGGCAGCCAGCCGAATTTGCAGCGCCAGCAGATCGCCGAGATGCTGCGCGACTGGGACAAGCGCTTTCCCGGACGCATCGAAACGATGTTCCGGGCGCTGTCGGCTGTGGTGCCTTCGCACCTGATGGATACGAAGCTCTACGACTTCGCCGGCCTCAGGCCCAGCGGGCAGCCCGAGCCGGACGGCGACACGGCCTTCGACGAGGAAGCAGTCGAGGACGTATCGCCGCAGGTCGTCCGCTTTACTTAGACAGACATTCCTTCATGAAGGCCTTGCGGGCATCGCCCTTGAGCCCCTGCTTGCCGGCTTCGGCGTTGCAGGTCTTCATCTTCTCCTGCTGAGCGGCGCGGCCGTCCTTCTTGGCCGAGAGGCACTGCTTCATGAACGCCTTGCGCTCGTCGCCCTTGAGGCCCTTCTCGCCGGCCTGGGCGTTGCACTCCTTCATGCGCTCCTGCTGCGGCGTGGCGGCGAGCACGGCGGGTGCGAGCGCGAACTGGCTGGCGATGGCAAGCGCGGCGATGGAAATCAGCTTTCTCATTTGACTACCCCTTTCGTTGGAAATCATCGATGGTGGTGAGGCTGCTCCGTGACGTGGTGCGTTTCCATTGCAGCATGATGCTGTAATTCGTGCAAGGGGCGGCCCGGCACTTTGTGGCCGACCCACTGCGGCAGCAGCGAGCCGGCGATCATGCCGCAGGCCGAGACGGCCAGGCCGACGAGCTGCGGCGGGATGCCCTCCTCGCCGATGAGCGCATAGGCATATTCGCTTCCTCCCTCGCCGCCGGCGATCAGCACCTCGACCAGCAGCCAGGCCACCAGGCCGCCGAAGATCGCCGCCAGCGCGCCCTGCGTCGTCGCGCGCTTCCAGAGGATGCCGAACACCAGCGGCACGAAGGCGCCGGCGAGCGTGACCTTGTAGGCATTCTCGACCATCTTGAAGATCGAGGCGCCGGAATTGAGCGCAAAAGCGAGCACCAGGCAGGCGAAGCCGACCAGGGTACCGCGCATGACCCAGAGGAAATGATGGTCGCCCATCTTCGGGTAGAAGCCGCGGATCACGTTCTCGGCGAAGGTGACGGAAGGGGCGAGCAGCGTCGCCGACGAGCAGCTCATGATCGCCGAGAGCACCGCGCCAAAGAACAGCACCTGGGCGATGAGCGGCGTGTGCTGCAGCACCAGCGTCGGCAGCACCAGCTGCGTGTCCTTTTCCAGCAGCTTGGCGAACAGGTCCGGATCGATCAGCGTCGCCGAATAGGCGATGAACATCGGCACGAAGGTGAAGCAAAAATAGATCGAGGCGCCAAGGATCGAGCCGTAGAGCGCGATGTTCGCGGTCTTCGCCGAGGTGACGCGCTGGAACACGTCCTGCTGCGGGATCGAGCCGAGCATCATGGTCACCCAGGCGCCCAAGAAGGCGACCCACTTGAGCGGGTCCATCTCGGGAAAGAACTTCAGCTTGCCGGCCTCGGCGGCGTGATTGACGATCGTCGCCGTGCCGCCGTCGACCTTGCCGCTGACGATCCAGGCGATGAACAGCAGGCCGCCCATCGACACCGCCATCTGCACGAAGTCGAGGATCGCCACCGAGAACATGCCGCCGAAGGTGGTGTAGGTGAGCACGATCGCCGCGCCGAGGATCATGCCGGTCTGCTGGCTCACCGCGCCGTCGGTGACGATGTAGAAGATCAGGCCCAGGGCCTTGATCTGCGCCGCCACCCAGCCGAGGTAGGAAGTGACGATGCAGACCGTGGTGAGCACTTCGACCGCGCGGTTGTAGCGCAGGCGGTAGAAATCGCCGAGCGTGAGGATGTTGAGGCGGTAGAGATAGCGTGAGAACAGGATGCCGGCGAGGATCAGGCACAGCGAGGAGCCGAAGGGGTCGGCGACGACGCCGGTGAGGCCGTCCTTGACGAAGGTGGCCGAGACGCCGAACACCGCCTCGGCGCCGAACCAGGTGGCGAACACCGTCGCGGTGACCACCGGCAGCGGCAGCGAGCGGCCGGCCACCGCGTAGTCCTTGGCGCTATGCACGCGCGTCGCCGCGAACAGGCCGATGCCGACCGAGATCATCAGGTAGAGGATGACGAACCACAGCAACATGGCGGGTCTCCGGAATCAGGATTGAAGGTATGGCCAGGCGGCGAGCAAGAGCGCGGCGAGGGCGACGATCACGGCCGCGCTGGCGAGGCGGCGGCTCGCGGCCGCTTCCTCGCGCAGGCGCGCCAGCTCCTCGCCGGCATCGGCGTTGCGCTCGGTGGCCTGCGTCAGCGCCTGGTGGGCAAGGCGTGGCAGCGCAGGCAGCAGGCTCGCCCATTGCGGGCCTTCGCGCTTCAGGTGGTTGATCAAGCCGCGCCAGCCGACCTGTTCGTGCATCCAGCGTTCGAGGAAGGGCTTGGCGGTCTGCCACAGGTCGAGGTCGGGATCGAGCTGGCGGCCCAGGCCCTCGATGTTGAGCAGCGTCTTTTGCAGCAGCACGAGCTGCGGCTGGATCTCGACATTGAAGCGGCGCGAGGTCTGGAACAGCCGCAAGAGCACATGGCCGAACGAGATTTCCTTGAGTGGCCGGTCGAAGATCGGCTCGCAGACCGCGCGCACCGCAGCTTCGAGCTCGTCGACGCGGGTGTTCTTCGGCACCCAGCCGGATTCGACGTGCGCCTCGGCGACGCGCTTGTAGTCGCGGCGGAAGAAGGCGAGAAAGTTGATCGCCAGGTAACGCTGATCGACCTCGGTGAGCGTGCCGACGATGCCGAAATCGAGCGCGATGTAGCTGCCGAAGCTCGCGCGGTGCGTCGAGACGAGGATGTTGCCCGGGTGCATGTCGGCATGGAAGAAGCCGTCGCGGAACACCTGGGTGAAGAAGATCTCGACGCCAGCGCGCGAGAGCTGCTTGAGATCGATGCCGGCCTCGCGCAGCCGGTCGGTCTGGCTGATCGGGATGCCGTGCATGCGTTCCATCGTCATCACGTTGTGACGGCAGAAATCCCAGAACACTTCGGGCACGCGCAGCAGTTCCGAACCGGCGAAATTACGCCGCAGTTGCGAGCAGTTGGCCGCTTCGCGCATCAGATCCAGCTCGTCGTCGAGATGCTTGGCGAATTCCCGCACCACCTCGCGCGGTTTCAGGCGCTTGCCGTCAGACCAGAAGCGTTCGAGCAGGCCGGCGAAGGTGTCGAGCAGCGCGATGTCATGCGCGATCACCGGCGCGATGCCGGGGCGCAGCACCTTGACGGCCACCTCGGTGCCATCGAACAGCGTCGCGAAATGCACCTGGGCGACCGAGGCCGAGGCGACCGGCTCGCGGGAGAATGATGCGTAGATTTCGTGTAGTGGGCGCCCGAAACTCTTTTCGATGACGGCGATCGCTTCGTCGGGAGGAAACGGCGGCACCTGATCCTGGAGCTTCGCCAGCTCGTCGGCGATGTCGTCGGGCAAGAGATCGCGCCGGGTGGAGAGCACCTGGCCGAACTTGACGAAGATCGGCCCGAGCGTTTCGAGCGCCTCGCGCAGGCGCGCGCCGGCCGGTTTAGCCAGTTGCGTCCGGTCGCGCCAGAAAAACAGCGCATCGACGAGGCCGAGCGGCCACGCGAGCCGACCGGTGGGGTCGTGCTCGACGATCAGCCGGTCGAGGCCGAACCTCAGGCCGACGCGGGCGATTTTGGCGAGACGGAACAGGCGCACAGGGAAAAACCGCAGCAACCAAAGGGCGAAACTTTAGCACCTGGGGGCCGTTTTGGCCGCGGCGTGCCGTCTTGCCAGCGCCGATTTTGGCGATGCGGCGTTACGCGAGTAGCCTGTAGCTCGGATTCTTGATCATCCGCACTGCCTGGATGATCGCCTCGATCGCCTGCGGGCGCGTGAAGCCCTGCCGCCAGGCCAGCGCGACGCGGCGGGAGGGCGCCGGTTCTTCGAACGGGATCGAGACCACCAGATCGTTCTTGTAGATGCCACCCGTCGCGCCTGCCGGCAATACCGAGATGCCGTAACCCGAGGCGACCATGCAGCGCACCGTCTCGATCGAATGGCCCTCGTGCGTCGAGCCTTCGGCGTGGCTGATCTCCGGGCAGGCGTCGAGCACCTGCTCGCGAAAGCAGTTGCCGGCTTTGAGCACCAGCACCTCCTCGCCGCGCACTTCGCAGGCGGGAATCTTCTCACGCTGTGCGAACGGGTGACCCTTGGGCACGACGACCTCGAAGGGCTCGTCGTAGAGCGGGTGGAGCTTGACGCCGGGAACGTCGAAGGGCAGCGCGATGATCGCTGCATCCACCGTGCCGTACTTGAGATAGTCGGCCAGGAGTGCGGTCATGCTCTCCTCGATGAACAGATGCGTTTCCGGCGCGACCTGCTTCATCGCCGCGATCAGCTCGGGGAGGAGATACGGGCCGATGGTGTGGATCACGCCGAGGCGGAAGTCGCCGGCGAGCGGATTCTTGCCGAGCTGGGCCACCTGCTCGATGCGGCGCGCCTCGTCGAGGGTTTTCCTGGCCTGGCCGACCACCTGCCAGCCCAGATCGGTGAGCGCGACATGGCCTTTGCTGCGTTCGAGCAAGGCAACCCCGAGCTCGGCTTCGAGATTCTGCAGGGCCACGCTCAGGGTGGGCTGGCTGACATGGCAGCGTTCGGCCGCCTTGCTGATCGTGCCCTCGTCGGCGAAGGCGACCAGATAGCGCAATGATGAAAGCTTCATGTTCCGGGTTATAGCCTGTGGCTATGCGGCAAATAGATAAAAACTATAAAAATACTTTTAAATCATTGACTTACGTCAACTTCCCTAGAAATTGTAGGGGTATCTTGCGGCATTGCGCAAGCCTGCTTGCCCAATTTTTTTCACATGCAAAGAAAGGAAGTCATCGATATGAAAATCCGCACACTCATCGCTTCGCTGACTGCGATCGGCTTCGGCATCGGCATCGCCCAAGCCAGCGAAGAGCTGGTCAAGCCCATCCAGCCGCCCAAGCAGATCAACCTCGGCATGGTCGAGCTCGGCAAGAAGCTCTACTTCGATCCGCGCCTGTCCAAGTCCGGCTTCCTCTCGTGCAACAGCTGCCACAACCTGTCGATGGGCGGTACCGACAACATCCCGACCTCGATCGGCGACAAGTGGCAACAGGGGCCGATCAACGCGCCGACGGTCTTGAATTCCAGCCTCAACGTCGCCCAGTTCTGGGATGGCCGCGCGGCCGACCTCAAGGAGCAGGCCGGCGGCCCGATCGCCAATCCAGGCGAAATGGCCTTCTCGCATACGCTGGCCGTCGGCGTGCTCGAATCGATCCCCGAGTATGTGCGCGAGTTCAAGATGGTGTTCGGCAAGGACAAGATCGACATCGACCAGGTCACCGCCGCGATCGCCGAGTTCGAGAAGACGCTCGTCACCCCGAACTCGCGTTTCGACCAGTGGCTTTTGGGCAAGAAGGATGCGCTCACGCCCGACGAGCTGGCCGGCTGGAAGCTGTTCAAGGACAGCGGCTGTGTGGCCTGTCACAACGGCGAGGCCTTGGGCGGCACCTCGTTCCAGAAGATGGGCCTCGTCGAACCCTACAAGACCACGGCCGCCGCGCAGGGCCGCGCCGACGTGACGAAGAAGGATGCCGACCGCATGATGTTCAAGGTGCCGACGCTCCGGAACGTCGAACTGACCTATCCCTATTTCCACGACGGCGCGGTGTGGACGTTGAAGGAAGCCGTGGATCTGATGGGGCGGCTGCAACTGGGCAGGAAATTCACCGACAAGGAAAACGCCCAGATCGTCGCCTTCCTGAAGACGCTCACGGGTGAGCAGCCGAAGTTCGCGCTGCCGATCCTGCCGCCGTCGACCGACAAGACGCCGCGCCCGACGCCGTTCGCGAAGTAAGCGCCGCTCGGCGCCGCAAGAATATGCCCCGGCCCGCCGGGGCATTTTTCATTTGGCGGCGTCCGGCACGAACTTCAGCACGTTGCCGTTGATGCAGTAGCGCTTGCCGGTGGGCGGCGGGCCGTCGTCGAAGACGTGGCCCAGATGAATGCCGGAAGAAGCGCTCCGCACCTCGACGCGGCGCATGCCGTGCGAGAGATCGACGTGTTCTGTCAGCGCCCCGGGCAAGGGCTGGAAGAAGCTCGGCCAGCCGGTGCCGCTGTCGAATTTCGCGTCGCTCCTGAACAGCGGCGCGCCGGTGATCGGGTCGACGAAGGTGCCGGGGCGTTTCTCGTCGAGATGCGAGCCGGTGCCCGGATATTCGGTGCCCTGCTCGAAGGCGATGCGTTGCTGCTCGGGGGTGAGCAGATGAAAGCCGAGCCATTTCCAAAAGCGCGGCTTGTCGCCGTTCCAGCCGGTGAAGCGCGAGACTTCCCTGCCGTTTTCGAACAGCACGATGGTCGGCGTGGCGAACAGCGCCTTTTCCAGTTTCCAGCCCTCGGGCGGTTGCGGGGAGAAGCTGCGCGCGACCGGCACGTCCGACTTCCAGTGGTCGAGAATCTCGGCCTTGAACTGCTTGCAGTAGGGGCAGTCCTCGGCTTCGAAGACGATCAGCTGGCGCTTGAGGGCGAGCGCCTTGGGGTCGAGCGGCTTGGCGGCGGCGGCCGCCTTGGCCGGTGCGAGCGCGCCCGGGTACTTCACGCCGGTGCCGCCGAGGCCGCAATAGCCGTGCGGATTCTTCTTCAGGTAGTCCTGGTGGTATTCCTCGGCGCGGAAGTAGGTGGTCAGCGGCGCGATCTCGGTGGTGATCGGCCCGTAGCCTGCCGCTTTCAGCGCGGCTTGATAGACATCGCGGGTCTTTTTCGCGACGGCGAGCTGCGCGTCGCTGGTCGTGTAGATCGCGCTGCGGTAGTTGCTGCCGACGTCGTTGCCCTGGCGGTCGCCCTGCGTGGGATCGTGGTTTTCCCAGAAATGCGCGAGCACGCGCTCCAGGCTCACCTTCGCCGGGTCGAACGTGACCTTGACGACCTCGGCGTGGTTGCGCTTGGTCGTCTTGCCCAGGCGCAAGAGCCGCTCGTGGGCGAGGATCGCTTCGTAATTGCCGGCGATCTCGCCGTTGGCGTAGCCGCTCTCGACGTCGAGGACGCCCGGCAGCTCGCTCATGCGTTTTTCCGCGCCCCAGAAGCAGCCCATTCCAAACACGATGGTATCGGCATTGGCGTGCGTCGTCATGATGATTGCCCCTACGATGAAGAGTGCTTTGAGCATGATCGCAAACGTTCCGGCGTGAAATGGAACCGAACGTGCAAAATACCAGTCTTCTTGGTTTCCCTCCGTCCGGCCCGATTTAGACCACCATGCGCGCAAAGGTTCTGTTCGTCACATTCGTGCTGGCGCTCGCCAGCCTGTCCGCCTGCGCCCGCGGCGAAAAGAACGCGCCCTGCGGCGCGGTGGGCGAGTGGCGCGTGCCGGACGAGCGCGCCGCACAGCCCGTCGTTTTCCCGGCCTTGCTCGATCGCCTGGCCGGTCAGCAGGTGGTGCTGCTCGGCGAGGCGCACGACAGCGCCGAGGATCATCGCTGGCAACTGCATACGCTGGCGCAGCTTTACGGCCGTCAGCCGAAGATGGCGATCGGCTTCGAGATGTTCCCGCGCCGCGTGCAGCCGGTGCTCGACGAGTGGGTGGCGGGCGGACTCTCCGAGGAGGAGTTCCTGCGCAAGGTCGAATGGGAGAAGGTCTGGGGCTTCGATGCGCGCGACTATCTGCCGCTCTTTCACTTCGCGCGCATGAACCGCATTCCGATGCTGGCGCTCAATGTCGAGCGCAGCCTGATCGATGCCGTCGGCAAGCAGGGCTGGGACAATGTTCCGGAAGCGCAGAAGGAAGGCGTCGGCAGGCCGGCGCCGCCGACCGAGGATTATCGCCAGGCCTTGCGCGCGGTGTTCGACCACCACCCGGCGAAGGCGCGCGGCGAGCAGGCGTTTTTGCGCTTCGTCGAGGGGCAGACGCTGTGGGATCGCGCGATGGCCGAGGGCATCGCCGGGTTCCTGCGCAAGGCGCCGGGGGCGTTGGTGGTCGGCATCATGGGCGCCGGGCATGTGCGCAACGGCCACGGCGTCATCCATCAGTTGAAGGCCTTGGGGGTGACGAAGAGCAGCATCCTGCTGACCTGGAACAGCCAGAATGCCTGCACGGCGCTGGGCAAGGAGTACGCGGATGCGCTCTATCTGGTCGAGGCGCCGAAGGAGAATGCGCCCCGCCTCGGCGTGGCGACCGAGCAGTCCGGCGAGACGCTGCGCGTCACCGAGGTGATGGCCGGCAGCGTCGCGGAGGCCGCTGGCCTCAAGCGCGGCGATGTGATCCTCACGATCGCCGGCCGGCCGGCGAAAAACTTTCTGACGCTGCGCACGCTGGTGCAGCGCCAGACGCCCGGCACCTGGCTGCCGATGAAGATCCGCCGTGGCGAAGAGGAACTGGAGATCGTCGCGCGCTTTCCGGTGGGGAGTTGAATGGACATCGGCGTGAGCGGGCCGCGAACCATGAGCCGTCCGCTCATGTTGATGGCCATCGCTCTACTCGCATTACCGCTTCTCGCCTGGGCCATGCCGCATCTCGAGCTCGAAGTGCGGCTCGATCCGGCCACGCGGCAATTCAGCGCGCAGGCGACGCTCAGCGATCCGCAGGGTCTCAAAGGCGTGCATCTCGGCCAGGAGTTCGAGATCACCGAACTGAAGCTCGACGACCAACCGGCCAAAAGTCGGCGCTGGCGGGACGGCACCCGCAAGATCGAGATCGCCTACCGCGGCACGCTGAAACCGACGCCGGCGCTCGATCATCGTGAGGTGCTCGCCCAGCGCGGTGGCACCGCGTCGCCCGAAGGCAGTTTCCTGCCGGCCTCCAGTGGCTGGTATCCCGACCCCGGCGCGCTGTTCACCCACCGCGTCACGCTCCATCTGCCCGCCGGGCAGAAAGGCCTGGTGCCAGGCACGCTGGTCGAGGAAAGCGACACCCCGCAGGGCTATCGCGCGGTGTTCGACTTCCCGCATCCGGCCGACGCGCTCGAGCTGATGGCCGGACCGTATGTCGTCAGCGAGCGCTCACTGAAGCTCGCCGACAAGACGGTGCGCATCCGCACCTGGTTCCATCCCGAGCTGAAAGACTTCGCCCAGGCCTATCTCGACGACTCGGCGCGTTACCTCGAGCGTTACAGCAAGCTGATCGGCCCCTACCCGTTCGGGATGTTCAGCGTTGTCTCGAGCCCGACGCCGACGGGCTATGGCATGCCGACCTTGACCTATCTGGGCCGCGACGTGATCCGCCTTCCCTTCATTCGCGCCACTTCGCTCGGCCACGAGGTGCTGCACAACTGGTGGGGCAACGGCGTCTACCCCGACTGGCAATCCGGCAACTGGTCGGAGGGCCTGACCACCTTCATGGCCGACTATGCTTACAAGGAAGAGGAAGGCGAGGCCGCCGCGCGCGAGATGCGCCTCGGCTGGCTACGCGACTACGCCGCCGTGCCACCCTCCGAGGATTTCGCGCTGACGGATTTCCGCTCGCGGCATCATGGCATCGCTTCGATCATCGGCTACGGCAAGGCGGCGATGGTGTTTCTGATGCTGCGCGACCGGATCGGCAAGGATGCCTTCGAGCGCGGGTTGAAACTTTTCTGGCAGCGCCATCGGTTCAAGACGGCAGGCTGGCGCGATCTCGAAGCGGCCTTTGTCGAAGCCTCGGGCCAGCCGCTGCGGGAATTCTTCCGCACCTGGGTCGAGCAGCCGGGCGCGCCGCCCTTCAAGGGGAGCGACCCGGATTTCCGCATCTGGCGGCGCGTCGATCCGCAGGTGTTCCCACCGATTCTGCGCGAGGTGTTCGTCGCGCCCAAGGCGGCCGTCGTCGTCACCGCTGCGGCGCTCATCGAGCCGGCGCAGGCGCTCTCACAGCGTCTGCTCGATGCGAAAGCTGCGCCGATCGGCACGATATTGCCAGCGCAGGGTCCGCTCCTGATCATCGGGCTTTCCGCGGACATCGACGGCTGGCTCGCGAAGAACGGCCTGCCGGCGCGCCCCTTCCCGCCGCGCGGCACGGCGCAGGTCTGGGCCGGACGTGACGCGAAGCAGCGGCCCTACGTCGTCATCGCGGCGCAGGATGCCGGCGCCTTGCTGGCGCTCCAGCGCGCGCTGCCGCATTACGGCAGGCAGAGCTGGCTCATCTTCGAGGGGCCGCGCGCCGCCGACAAGGGCGTCTGGCCGCCGGGCGAGGAAAAATCGTGAGCAAGCCTTTTCCCCTCAATCCCAAGCATCCCGAGCGCATCTGCTGGGGCTGCGACAAGTATTGCCCGGTCGATGCGATGCAGTGCGGAAACGGTTCCTCGCGCACCCCGCACCCCGCCGAGCTGCTCGGCGAGGACTGGTATCTGCACGGCGACTGGGGCTTCGACCTCGAAGCGATCGAGGCCGGCGCGAAGTCGGTCAAGCCCGGCGAGCCTTGATCACGCCGACGATCAGCGCGATCCAGCCGGCGAGATAGGCCCAGCCGCCATAGGGCGTGAGCCAGTGCAAGTCATGGTAGCCCAGCATGCTGCGCTGGTAGAGCGTGCCGCTAAAGAGCAGCGTGGCGAGGATCATCAGCCACCCGGCGGCGGCAAAGGCGCGCGAGGGCCAATGCGCCATCATGAGGCCGACGCCGAACAGCGCCAGCGCGTGGAACTGCTGGTACTGCATCGCGGTGTCGAACCAGTGCTTCGCGGCGAGGAGCTGCTCGCTCGGCGCGTGCGCGGCGATCGTGCCGAGGATGATCGAGGAGAGCGCGAGCAGGGCACTGACGACGAGGAAGGTCTTGGCGGTGGCGTTCATGGTGCTGGATTTTTCATGCGGTGGAGGAAAGCGGCCAGATACTCGCCGACGGTCTGGATCACGATGCCGCCGGTCTGTTCGGGCTGGTTCATGTGCGGACCGAAGTCCTTGAGATCGCCGGTGAGCAGGTGGGTGCAGCGTGCCGCGTGGCAGGCCGCCCAGATCGGCTGGTCTTTTTCCGGCAGGGCGAGCGGGAGGCGTGGCATTCCCGGTTGTGGCACGACGCGCAGCCGGGCGACGATGGCCGGCCAGTCGGACAGCGCAGCTGGAAACTTCGCCTGCAGATTGCGACGGGCCTCTTCCGCTGCGTAAGCGCTGCTGAACATCTGCCACGGCGGATTCGGTCCCCGCGCGGCGATCGTGAAGAGAAAGGCCGCCTTGCCGTGCGGCCGATGCGCGGCGGTGAAAAGAACGTTGGCGTCGAGAAACAGCCTATCCGTCACGCCGGCTGCCCAAGGCATTCTCCAGGGCTTCACGCTCGCCCGGCGCGAAGTCGTCGGCCGCGTCCCAGGCGGCGATCTCGTCATCGGCCCAGATTTCGGTTTCGACGACCATCGCCGGAGAGAGGATGATGCGGCCGTCCTTGGTCTCTGCCGTCAGGATCGAATTGCCGGTAAGCCCCAAGGCCTGCCGCATCGCGGCCGGCAGGGTGATTTGGCCTTTGCTGGAAACGAAAAGGTTCTCTTTCATTCGGCTATTCCAGTATTCCGATTTTCGGAATATAGGATTATTTTCTGCCAAAGACAACAAAGTCGGCGCTGGTGGGACGGCACGCAATGTTACCCGGCCGTCCCGCTGGCGCCTTGTCTCAGGTCAAAGCAGGTCGAAACGGTCGGCGTTCATCACCTTGACCCAGGCGGCGACGAAATCATCGACGAACTTCTTCTGCGCGTCGTCCTGCGCATAGACCTCGGCATAGGCCCGGAGGATCGAGTTCGAGCCGAATACCAGATCGACGCGCGTCGCCGTCCACTTCACGGCGCCGCTCTTGCGTTCGCGGATCTCGTAGCGGTTGCTGCCGACCGGATGCCATGAGTAGGCCATGTCGGTGAGATGGACGAAAAAGTCGTTGGTGAGCGCGCCGACGCGGTCGGTGAATACGCCGTCCTTCGTGCCGCCGTGATTGACGCCGAGCACGCGCAGGCCGCCGACGAGCACCGTCATCTCCGGGCCGGTGAGCCGCATCAGCTGCGCGCGGTCGAGCAGCAGTTCCTCGGGCGTGACCGCGTAGTCCTTCTTGAGCCAGTTGCGGAAGCCGTCGGCGACCGGCTCGAGCACAGCAAACGACTCGACGTCGGTCATCTCCTGCGTCGCGTCGCCGCGGCCCGGTGCGAAGGGTACCGTCACCTCGAAGCCGGCGGTGCGGGCGGCTTCCTCGATGCCGAGATTGCCGCCCAACACGATCACGTCGGCGATCGAGGCGCCGGTGTCACGAGCGATCTTTTCATAGACCGCGAGCACCCGGGCCAAGCGCGCCGGCTCGTTGCCTTCCCAGTCCTTCTGCGGCGCAAGCCGGATGCGCGCGCCATTGGCGCCGCCGCGCTTGTCCGAGCCGCGGAAGGTGCGCGCGGAATCCCAGGCGGTGGCGACCCGCTCCTGCAGCGTGAGGCCGCTCGCGGCGATCTTCGCCTTGACGGCGGCGATGTCGTAGTCCTTGCGGCCGGGTGGCACCGGGTCCTGCCAGATGAGGTCTTCTTTCGGCACGTCCGGGCCGAAGTAGCGCGACTTCGGGCCCATGTCGCGGTGGGTGAGCTTGAACCAGGCGCGGGCGAAGGCGTCTTCGAAGGCGGCCGGGTCACGGTAGAAGCGCTCGGCGATCTGGCGATAGACCGGGTCCATTTTCATCGCCATGTCGGCATCGGTCATCATCGGCTTGACGCGCTGGGCCGGGTCTTCGGCATCGACCGGCATGTCCTCCTCGGCGATGTTCACCGGCTCCCATTGCCAGGCGCCCGCCGGGCTCTTGGTGAGCTGCCAGTCGTAGCGCAGCAGCAGATCGAAATAGCCGCCGCGGCCGGTGTTCCACTTCATCGGCTGCGACGTCCAGGCGCCCTCCAAACCGCTCGTCACCGTGTCGCGGCCGATGCCGCGTGTGGTGTGGTTCTGCCAGCCGAGGCCCTGTTCCTCGATCTCCGCGCCTTCGGGCGCCGGGCCGAGATTCGCCGCGCTGCCGTTGCCATGCGCCTTGCCGACCGTGTGGCCGCCGGCGGTGAGCGCCACCGTCTCCTCGTCGTTCATCGCCATGCGCGCGAAGGTGATGCGCACCATCTCGGCGGTCTTCAAGGGATCGGGCTTGCCATTGACGCCTTCCGGGTTCACGTAGATCAGGCCCATCTGCACTGCGGCGAGCGGGTTTTCCAGCGTCTCGGGCTGGTCGAGATTGCCGTAGCGCTGGTCGCTTGGCGCCAGCCACTCGCGCTCCGAGCCCCAGTAGATGTCTTTCTCGGGGTGCCAGATGTCCTCGCGGCCAAAGGAGAAGCCGAAGGTCTTCAAGCCCATCGACTCATAGGCCATCGTGCCGGCAAGCACGATCAGATCGGCCCAGCTCACGCGGTTGCCATACTTCTTCTTGATCGGCCATAGGAGACGCCGCGCCTTGTCGAGGTTGGCGTTGTCAGGCCAGGAATTCAGAGGCGCGAAGCGCTGGTTGCCGGTGCCGGCGCCGCCGCGGCCATCGGCGATGCGGTAGGTGCCGGCTGCGTGCCAGGCCATGCGGATCATCAGGCCGCCATAGTGACCCCAGTCGGCCGGCCACCAGGGCTGGCTTTGCGTCATCAGCGCCTTCAGGTCGCGCTTTAACGCCTCGACGTCGAGTTTTTTGAGTTCTTCGCGGTAGTCGAAATCCTTGCCCAGCGGGTTGGTCTTCGTGTCGTGCTGGTGCAGGATGTCGAGGTTGAGGGCTTTGGGCCACCAGGTATGTTGCTTTTCGGCGGCGGTCGCGCCGCCGTGGTGGAAGGGGCATTTGCCGGGTGCGTTCATGATGTCTCTCCTGTCGTGATCGGGGTCGATGAAGACGATCCACGCAGGAAAAACTACGCCCCGGCCTTTGACGGGGCAATTGAATTGTCGCTATCGGGTCGATAGCGCAGCGCCAAAGTCGGCGCTGGCGAAACGGCACGAGGGCGCGGCCGTGTCAAAGAGCGCTGTTGCGGATCAACCGCCCGCAATGGAGATTGGCTTCGAGCGCGATCGGCACGATCGCGGGCAGGTCGTTGATGATCGGCGTGCTGGCGAAGCTGTCGCGGCTGACGTTCTGGAACAGCGGATTGCTCTCGCGTTCCTCGCCGATGCTGCTGACACGCCGGCCGTTCAGGCAATGCCCCGGATAGACCAGCGTTTCGTCGGGGAAGGCAAACAGCCGGCGAATCACGCTGTCATAGAGCTGCGCGCCGCTGCTGCCGGGTTCGTCGGTACGCCCGCAACTGCCGATCAGCAGACAGTCGCCGGTAAACAACCGGCCGCGCCAATGGTAGCTGACGCAGCCGGGCGTGTGGCCCGGCGTGGCCAGCACTTCGAGTTCGATCGTACCGCAGCGCAGGTGATCGCCATCGTCCAGCAGGCGATCCGCATCGGCGATCCCGGAACGGGCGCTGACGGCCACCCGCGCGCCGGTCCATTCGCGCAGCGAATCCGCCGCGCTGATGTGGTCGGCATGCAGATGCGTTTCCAGCACCCATTCCAGCTGCAATCCCAGCTCGCCGAGCAGGCTGAGATACAGCGGGGTCTGGCTGACCACCGGATCGATCACCAGCGCGCGTCCCGTCTCACCGCAGCCGATGAGATAGGAATAAGCCCGGGTGGGCTCGTCGCGCAGCTGGCGAAAGTGCGACGGCATGGTCAGCCGAGGTCCTTGAGCGCCTTGGCCCAGCTTTCCATCGCCTCGTTGGCCGGTTTCATCGGCGCTTCCATGAAGTTGATGACGAACTTTTCGCCGCAGTCGGCGATACCGATCGAGCGCGGCCGCACGGCGAGCACGTTCGGATTCGGCAGCGCGAGGCCAAAGCAGAACACGAGGTTCTTCGCGGCCTTGATCTCGGGGGCGATCTCTCCGCCGAGCTTCTGCGTATGGGCGTAGTGGTCGAACTCGGCGATCCAGGCCACGCGCTTGTCGGCGGCGATCTTTTCCTTGAGCTTCGCGGCGATGTCATCGACCGTCTTGCAGCTCGTTTCGTTCTTGCCGAGCTCGAGCACGAAGACCGGGTATTTTTCCTGCAGCATCATTTGCTTCATGATTTCTCCTTGGTTGGGGGTTGAAAAAGCGTTTGTTTCATTTTTGCTCTCGGTCTTCCTGCGCCTCGAACCACATCGCATTGAGGACGGCGAGCAAGATGGCCATGGCGAGGCCGAGGATCCAGGTGAAATACCACATGGCGGCTGTTCCTTTCTCAGTAGGCGGAGCGTTCGTGCGACTGGATGTAGGCCTTGGTGACCTTGCCCGACATCACCTTGTAGGCCCAGCTGGTGTAGGCGATGATGATCGGCGTGAAGATCAGCGCCGCCCAGAACATGATCTCGAGCGTCAAGTGGCTCGAGACACTGTCCCAGGCCGTGAGACTCGATTTCGGATCGGAGGAAGAAGGCATCACGAACGGGAACATCGCGACCCCTGCGGTGCCGATGATGCCCAGCTCGGCGATGGCGCTGCCGATGAAGGCAAGCCCGGGGCGATCCTTGGCCGCGAACAGCAGCGCCAGCAGGCCGCCCGCGAAGGCTGCGCCGGGCACGAGCCACAAAAGCGGCTGCTTCCGGAAGTTGGCAAGCCAGGCGCCCGCTTGCAGCTCGACCGTCTTGGCGAGCGGGTTGGGCAAGGCATTGGGATCCACCGGCGAGGTGATGACATATCCGGTCATACCCGACGAAACCCAGACGCCGGCAGCAGCGAAAGCGATCAGCATCAGGGCACCGAAGATCAGCGCGGCTTTCTTGGTGCGTGCATAAATTTCACCTTCGGTGCGGATCATCAGGTAATTGGCGCCGTGGAAGGTCAGCATCGCCAGGCTCACCACGCCAGAGAGTAGCGCGAAGGGGTTGAGCAGCGCCCAGAAGCTGCCGGTATAGACCGGCATCAGGTTTTCCTCGAAGTGGAAGGGCACGCCGAGCAGCAGGTTGCCGAAGGCGACGCCGAAGATCAGCGCCGGCACCGCGCCGCCGACGAACAGGCCCCAGTCCCACGCGGCGCGCCAGGTCGGGTTGTTGACCTTCGAGCGGTAGTCGAAGCCGACCGGGCGGAAAAACAGCGCCCACAGCACCGCGAGCATCGCCCAATAGAAGCCGGAAAACGCGGTGGCATACACGAGCGGCCAGGCAGCGAAGATCGCGCCGCCGCCAGTGATGAACCAGACCTGGTTGCCGTCCCAGTGGGGGCCCACGGTATTGATGACGACGCGGCGCTCGACGTCATCCTTGGCGACGAAGGGGAGCAGGGTACCGACGCCCATGTCGTGGCCGTCCATGATGGCGAAGCCCAAGAGCAGCACGCCGACGAGCAGCCACCAGATGATTTTCAGGGTCTCGTAGTCGAACATATTCAGGCTCCTTGCGTGGCAGGTGAGTAGTTGGCTTCGCCTTCATAGCGGCCGGTGCCGAGACTGGCGGGCCCCAGACGCGCGTACTTGAACATCAGGTACATCTCGACGATCAGGAGGCCCGTGTAGAAGAACAGGAAACCGGCGAGCGAGCCATAGAGGCTGGTGGCGGAAAGCGTCGAGGTGGAGAGGTGCGTCGGCAGCACGCCGTAGATGGTCCAGGGCTGCCGGCCGTATTCGGCGACGAACCAGCCCATTTCAGACGCGATCCACGGCATCGGGATCCACCAGAGCGCCCACTTGAGCAGCCAGCGCTTGTCCTGGAAGCTGTTCTTCGTCGAGTACCAGAACGACAGCGCGAACAGCAGCGCGAAGGAGAAGCCGAGGAAGACCATGGCGCGGAAAGTCCAGAACATCGGCGCGACCTTCGGGATCGAGTCTCGCGCGGCCTGGGCGATCATCTCGGGCGTGGCGGCTGCCACGTCGGCCGTGTATTTCTTGAGTAGCAGCCCGAAGCCGAGATCGGCCTTGTGTTCTTCGAAGACGGCGCGGTTTTCCGGAGTGTCCTCGCCGGCGCGCAGCTTCTCCAGCGTCTTGACGGCGACGATGCCGCGCTCGATGCGCTTCGCGGCCTGCTTTTCGAGCTGGTCGATGCCCGGCAGCTCGGTCTTGGTCGAGCGCGTGGCGATCAGGCCGAGGGCGTAGGGAATCTGCACCTCGGCGCGGTTCTTGCGCGCCTCGTCGTCGGGAATCGCGAACAGCGTGAAAGGCGCGGGCGCAGGCTCGGTATGCCACATGCCTTCCATCGCGGCGAGCTTGGTCTGCTGGTGCTCGGTGACCGCATAGCCGGATTCGTCGCCGAGCACGATCACCGACAGCGCCGAGGCGAAGCCGAAGGCGGCGGCGATACGGAACGAGCGCTTGGCGAACTCGACATGCCGACCCTTGAGCAGATACCACGACGAGATGCCGAGCACGAACATCGCGCCGGTGACGTAGCCCGCCGAGACGGTGTGCACGAATTTCGCCTGCGCTGCCGGATTGAATAGCAGATCCCAGAACGAGGTCATCTCCATGCGCATCGTCACCCAGCTGAATTCGGCGCCGACCGGGTTTTGCATCCAGCCGTTGGCGATCAGGATCCACACTGCCGACAGATTCGAACCGATCGCCGTCAGATAGGTGATCGCCAGGTGCTGGCGCTTGGAGAGCTTGTCCCAGCCGAAGAAGAACAGGCCGATGAAGGTCGACTCCAGGAAGAAGGCCATCAGGCCCTCGATCGCCAGGGGCGCGCCGAAGATGTCGCCGACGTAGTGCGAGTAGTAGGCCCAGTTGGTGCCGAACTGGAACTCCATCGTGATGCCGGTGGTGACTCCCAGCGCGAAGTTGATGCCAAAGAGCTTGCCCCAGAACTTCGTCATGTCGCGGTAGATCTCCTTGCCGGTCATGACGTACGTGGTCTCCATGATCGCCAGGAGAAACGACAGGCCCAGCGTCAGGGGGACGAAGAGGAAGTGATAAAAGGCGGTGGCGGCAAATTGCAGCCGCGAGAGGTCGATGACTTCTTCAGTGATCATGGTTGTGCCTGCTTGGGGGTGGATGAATGATCGTTGTTGTTTCGAACTGCGCGGTGCTGATCGAATGTCGGCGCTGGCGGAACGGCACTCGAGCTGGCGGGCGCGATCAATACGGCCGCGACGCGGTCGGGATCCATGCCCTCAGTCATCTTTGGCAGCAGTGGCTGGCTGAAGAAAGCGCTCCAGATGCCGTAGAGCACCAAAGCCTTCACCGCCAGCATCGCGGCGATTTCGCGGCCGAGCGGGCTGCGCGGGCGCCCTTGCTCGTCGCGGAATGGGTTCAGTGACCGTGGCCGCAGCCGCATGAGTGTCCCTCGCCATGGGCGTGGCCGTGATCGTGATCGTGGTCGTGCGGCGCGGGAGGCTTCAGGGTGCCGAGATAGCAGCTGCGGATCGCCGCGACCGGATCGGTTTCGCCAGTGCGCACGACGCGGATGCCGCGGCGCGCCATGCGCATCACGAACCCGTCGCCGGCGCCGCCGGTGAGCAGCAGATCGACCCCATCGAGCGGATGGCTCTGGCGATCGTCGAAGCCGTGCATCGCCATTTCGATCGGCAGGTCGAGCCTGCCGATTTCGGCGATGTCGTCCGGGCCGGTGGCTTCGAACAAGATGAAACGGCGTGCCTTGCCGGCGTGGCCGGTGATGGTGCGGAAATTCTGGCTGGTGACAGCAAAGCGGATCGGTTCTGTCATCGTTGTCATGTTTGGTTTCCAATTCTGTCAGGTGAAATGCCGCTTCCGGGTATGAATGCTTCCAATGGATGCGCCCGTCTACTCTAATTTCTGCTGCGATCGCGGCCCAGGCAATGAATAAATCAAGAATCATGCCAGCTCCGGGCCAAGATGTTGGTATTTAAGTTAATGATTACATGCTGATATTTCAGCCGTGCCGTGGCTTGCTGTCAATCATGACATCTCTTCCTGTCAGGATTGCGTCAGCGATGACCTGCGGAGGAAGGGCGCTCGGCCTGCCAATGGATGGAAATCCTCGTCTTTTCTGGGCTTCCCGGGTGGCGGGGCCGGGTAAGATGTCGCTCGCCGCAGAATCGACGTGAGGAGCAGCCGTGAAACCGCAAATCGTTCCCACCCAGTGCGAGGTCGGCTTCGCCGCCGACGAATTCATCGTCAGCAAGACCGATCTGAAGGGGCGCATCACCTACGCCAATCGCGTCTTCATGCGCATCGCCGATTATTCGGCAGACCAGCTGCTCGGCGTGCAGCACAACATCGTGCGCCACCCCGACATGCCGCGTGGCGCCTTCAAACATCTGTGGGACACGATCCAGACGGGCCGCGAGTGGTTCGGCTTCGTCAAGAACATGACTTCGCGCGGCGATTTCTACTGGGTGTTCGCCAACGTCACGCCCGATTTCCAGGATGGGCAGATCGTCGGCTACTACTCGGTGCGCCGTCAGGCACCGCGCAAGGCCGTCGAATTCATCGCCCCGCTGTATGCCGAGATGCTGCGCATCGAGCGCGAGGCCGGGCCCTCGCGCGCCTGCGAGGCTTCGCTCGCCTGGCTCGACGAGCAGCTGACCGTCCGGCAGACGACGTATGAGCGGCTGGTGCTCGATCTGTTCCACCAGCCGGCGTGAGCGCGGAGCCCCTCCCATGAGCCAGATCTACTCTGCCACCAGCGGCATCAGCCAAGGCATTCCTTTCGTCCGTCAGCGCCTTTTGATCGGCCTGACGCTGATCGTCGTGGTCGATACCGCCCTCGCGGCGTGGTTGTACTGGTTGCAGGCTTTCGCCCCTTTGCTGGCCATTCCATTGGTGACGGCGGTGCTGGCGTATGGCCTCTATCACTGGGCCGCCACGCCGCTCGAAACCCTGCAACGCATCAGCGAGGCGCTCGAAGCCGCCAAGCGCGGCAACACCCATGTGCGCATCACCGGCACGAGAAGTTTGGGCGAATTCGGCAAGGTGGCCTGGCAGCTCAACGATTTCCTCGACATCGTCGAAGCCTATTTCAAGGATGTCTCGACCTGCTTCGCCCGCGCTGCCGAAGGCGATTTCACGCGCCAGGCTTTCCAGGAGGGCATTCCCGGTCAGCTTGCCGAATCGATGGCCGGGATCAACCGCGCAATCGTCGCGATGCGCGAATCGGCCGAGTTCTCCAGCCGCAACCGGCTGATGAGCGAATTGCACCATCTCAACAGCGGCAGTTTGCTCAAGAACCTGGTCGGTAACCAGGGCGATCTGGTCGAGGTCGGCAAGGCGATGGACGGCGTCGTCGGGCTGGCGCAGAACAACGAGCGCGGCGCGATCGACAGCCAGGCCGCGGTGCGTGAGCTGACCTCGGGATTTGCGGCGATGCGCGAGCAGATGAATGAAACCGGCCAGACCGCGCAGGCGCTGGGTGAGGCGACGAGCACGATCCAGCAGACGGTGCGGCTGATCTCGGAAATCGCCGAGCAGACCAACCTGCTGGCGCTCAATGCGGCGATCGAGGCCGCGCGCGCCGGCGAGATGGGACGCGGTTTCGCCGTCGTCGCCGACGAGGTGCGCAAGCTCGCCGAGCGCACCCGCGTCGCCACACAGGAGATCGGCAGGATCATCACGACCCTCTCGGATCGTGTCACCGCGATGGTGAGCCAGACCCACGCGCTCGGCGATCGCGTCCAGGCGATCGGCACGCGGGTGGCCGGCTTCGCCAGCCAGTTCGACGCGGTGGCGCTCTCGGCCCAGCAGACCATCGAAGCGCTGAACCGGGCGAAGGATCTGGCCTTCACCTCGCTGGTCAAGCTCGACCACGTGATCTACATGCAGCGCGGCTATGCGGCGGTCGAGAAAGGCGGCGTCGGCGAGGAAGCCCAGGCGATCGCCGTCGACCATCACAACTGCCGGCTCGGCAAGTGGTACGAGGAAGGGCATGGCAAGCAGACTTTCGCCCAGCTGCCGGCCTATGCGGCGCTCGAAGTGCCCCACCGCAAGGTGCATGAAGGCGTGCGCGGCGCCGTCGCCGCTTCCGGACAGGACTGGATGCATGATGCAGCCGCACTGGAGGCGATCGTCACGCAGATGCGCTCGGCGGAGGCCGCCAGCGGCGAGGTGATCCGGCTGATCGGGGAAATGATGGCGCAGAAGTATCCGCCGGCAGCCAAGGTCTGAAACTCGGCGCTGACGGAACGGCACGCCCATAAAATAGTTGCCCATTTCATTTCGCAGCTTCGATATGACACGCAAGGTGATCGCCAGAAAAAGCCGCTTGCATGGCATGGGACTGTTCGCCGCGCGGGATCTGAAAGCGGGCGAGCGGCTGATCGAATACAAGGGCAGGCGTTACGGCAAGGGCGAATACCCGGAGATGGGCGACGATGGGGTGACCAAGTTCCTCGGCCTCTCCGACGGCACCGGCATCGATGGCACGGGCTGGGCCGCGCTGGCGAACCACAGCTGCGACCCCAATTGCGAGCTGCAGGAGGAAACGGGGCGCGGCGGCCGTATCCGCGCCTGGCTCTTCGCGCTGCGCGACATCCGGGCGGGCGAGGAACTGCTCTGGGACTATCGCCTCGACATCCGCTCGCGCAAGGCGGCTTATTCGGACTGGGCCTGCCGCTGCGGCGCCGACGACTGCCGCGGCACGATGGCGGATCCGAAGCGGATCAGGCGTTGAGCATGCGCTCGACGTAGCGCGCGATCAGATCGACTTCGAGGTTCACTTTCGCGCCCGGATGCAGGCGCTTCAGGGTGGTGACCTCGACGGTGTGCGGGATCAGGTTGATCGAAAAGCTGCGCCCTTTCACCCTGTTGGTGGTCAGCGAGACGCCGTCGACGGTGATCGAGCCTTTCCGGGCGATGTATTTCGCCAGCTCTTTCGGCGCCTTGATCTCCAACAGATGCGATTCGCCGACCGGCGCGAATTTCGTCACTTCGCCGACGCCATCGACGTGGCCGGAGACGAGATGGCCGCCGATGAAGTCGGAAAGGCGCATCGCCTTTTCGAGATTGACCTCGCCGCCCTCGACGTCGAGGCCGACGGTGCAGGAGAGCGTTTCTTTCGAGACTTCGACCTGATAGGCGTTCTTCTTTTTCGCGATCACCGTCAGGCACACGCCCGAATGCGCGATCGAGTCGCCGATGGCGACATCCTTGAGGTCGAGACCGGGGGCCTCGATGGTCAGGCGAAGACCCGTTTCGAGCGGTTCGATGCGGGCGATCTTGCCGGTGGCGGTGACGATGCCGGTGAACATGGGAGGGGCTCCTTGGAAGAAGATTCAGCGCAATGCCTGGTCGAGCGTCGTGAGGAACTGTGCCGGCGGCTGGTAGCCGACCACGCGCAGGCCGGCGATCTCCTGGCCGTCCTTGAAGAAAATCGTGCCGGGCGGGCCAAAGAGGTTGAAGCGCTTCAAGAGCGCCAGGTCGTCGGCCGTATTCGCCGTCACGTCGGCCTTGAGCAGCACGAATTCCTGCATCTTCGCGGCGACGGCGGGATCGGCGAAGGTGAGCTTCTCCATCTCCTTGCACGAGACGCACCAGTCGGCATAGAAGTCGAGCAGCACGGGTTTGGTCGCGGCGGCCACGCGCGCCTCGAGCTCGGCGAGGTTCTTGACTTTCTCGAAACTCGGCGCTGGCGAGACGGCACGGCGGGTCTGGGCGGCGGCGCCATGCAGGAAATCGAGCGGCTGCAGCGGGTCGCGGCTGCCGCCCAGCAATCCCGCGAGCAATGCCGCGCCGTAGAGCAGCAGGCCGATGCCAATGCCTTTCCAGAACTTGTGCCAGCCGGTCGCGTGGGGCGGCAGCGGGTCGAGCGCATGCAGGTAGACGGCCGGGACGATCGCCAGCGCCGCCCAGCCGAGCATGATCGCCCAGGCCGGCAGCACCGGCGAGACGAACCACAGCGCGGTGGCGAGCAGCACCACGCCAAAGAACCGGCGCACGCCTTCCATCCAGCCGCCGGGCTTGGGCAGGAAGCTGCGCGAGAACACGCCGACGGCCAGGAGCGGCGCGCCCATGCCGAGCGCCATCGCGAACAAGGCCACGCCGCCGAGCACCGCATCTCTCGTCTGCGCGATGTAGAGCAGCGCGCCGGCCAGCGGCGCGGCGACGCAGGGGCCGACGATGAGGGCGGACAAAGCGCCCATCAGCGCGATCGCCGGCAGCGAGCCGCCCTGCTGGTTGGCCCTGTCCGAGAGCTTCGATTGCAAGGCCGCCGGCAATTGCAGCTCATAGAAGCCGAACATCGACAGCGACAGGACGACGAAGATCAGCGCGAACGCGGACAGCACCCAGGCATTCTGCAAGGCATTCGACAGCAGCGTGCCGGAAAAGCCCGCCGCGACGCCCACCAGCGCGTAGGTCGCCGCCATGCCGAGCACATAGGCGAGCGAGAGCACGAAGGCGCGCGCATGGGTGACGGCATGGCCGTGATTGACGATGATGCCGGAGAGGATCGGGATCATCGGGAAGACGCAAGGGGTGAGCGAGAGCAGCAGCCCGAAGCCGAAGAAGCTCGCCACGGCGACCCATAGACTGCTGTTTTTCAGCAGCGCGGCGATGCGTCCCGATTCGTCACCGCCCGTTTCGAAAGTCGGCGCTGAAGACGCGAGCAGCGGAGGGGGACCCGCCGCAGGCGGGGGCGAAGCGGCCGCGAGCGGCGCCGGGACGGCGCTGCCGGCAGGACTGGCAGCGGGTGCGGTGCCGCTCATCGCCGCCAGCGTGACTTTCGCTTCCTGCGTCATCGGCGGATAGCAGATGCCCTCGTCCCAGCAGCCCTGCGAATCGGCCCTCAAAGTGATCGTGCCGCTGCCTTCGATGACGGGGATGCGCACGACGAGCGTGCCGCGGTAGGTCTCGACCTTGCCGAAGAACTCGTCCTCCTTTTCCTTGCCCTTGGGCATTTCCGGCTCGCCCAGCTTCGCGCCGTCGGCGCGGAAGGCGATCTTGTTGCGGTAGAGGTAGTAGTCGGGCTGGATGTCCCAGCGCGCCTCGATCGTCTTTTCATCGAGCGCGCGCGCCGAGAACTTGTAGGCGACTTCGGGGTCGAGCGGCTCGGCGGCCTGGGCGAGGCTGGCGATGGCAAGCCAGAGGAGGGCGAAAAGGCGGATCAGCATGTCGGGGGTTCCGTGGTTTCGGCAGCGACCCAGGCGAGGTAGTCCGGCAGGCCGTGAGCGATTGGGACTGCGACGATCTCCGGAAGTTCATAGGGATGTCGCGCGCGGATCGCGGCTTCGAGTGCGGCGTAACGCGCCGCCGTGGTCTTGATCAGCACCGGCACTTCCTCGGCGTTCTCCGTCTTGCCCTGCCAGCGATAGACCGAGCGGCAAGGGGCGAGGATGTTCACGCAGGCGGCGAGCCGCGCCTCGACCAGCGCGCCGGCAAGCGCATGGGCGCTGTAGCCGTCGGGCAGGTTGGTGATGACCAGCAGGGTGGGTGAGGTGTCGATCATCCTGTTATTCTAGCGGGCATGGAACTCACCCCCCGCCAGATCGTCCAGTTCCTCGACCGGCATGTCGTCGGCCAGGAGGAGGCCAAAAAGCAGATCGCCGTCGCCGTGCATACGCACTACCGCAAGCTCGGCCTCGCACGGGACCAGGGCCTCGAACTCGTCAAGAGCAACGTGCTCCTGGTGGGCCCAACCGGCACCGGCAAGACGCTCTTGTGCGAGACGCTGTCGAAGGCACTCGGGGTGCCCTTCGTCACCGCCAACGCCACCTCGCTGGCGCAGAGCGAATACGTCAATGAGGAGATCGAGGTGATCCTCATGCGCCTCATCGACAAGGCCGGCGGCGAGCTCATTCGCGCCCAGCGCGGCATCGTCTTCATCGACGAAATAGACAAACTGAGCGACAAACTGAAAGCCCCGCCCGAGGCCGGCGGCGGGGCGAGGACGTCGGCGGGCGAACGCGTGCAGCACGCGCTCTTGAAGATCATGGAAGGCGCGCCGGTGAAACTCAAGAGCGGCGGCCACTTCGACACCACCGAGACCTTGTTCATCTGCGGCGGCGCCTTCGTCGGCATCGACGAGATCCTCTCGCAGACGCACACTTTCGGCTTCATCGCCACCGGTGAAGATGACAACCAGAAGATCCTCGACCGGCTGAACGCGCGCATCAAGCCGACCGACCTGTTCCGCTATGGGCTGATCCCGGAATTCGCCGGCCGGCTGCCGATCGTCGCGCGCGTCCGGCCGCTCACGCGCGAGATGATGGTGCGCATCATGACCGAGCCGCAGAACGCGCTCTACAAGCAGTTTCGCGCCATCTTCGCCGCCGATGGGGTGGAACTGACGATCGCGCCGCAGGTGTTCGAGCAGATCGCCGACCTGGCGATGGAATACAAGGCCGGCGCGCGCTCCCTGCGCGGCATCTTCGAGGAGATGCTGATGCCGGCGCTCTATCTCGTGCCCGACCATCCGGAAGTGAAGCAGGTGGTCTTCACGTCGCTGTTCGACGAGCCGCGCTATCTGGGCAGTCAGCCGGGGTAGGTCAAGCCAGCGCCGCCGCGACGATCTGCTGCGCCTCGGCAACGATGCGTTGCAGGTGTTCGGCGGAGACGAAGCTCTCGGCGTAGAGCTTGTAGATATCTTCGGTGCCGGAGGGGCGGGCGGCGAACCAGCCGTTCGCCGTCGTGACTTTCAGGCCGCCGATCGGCGCGTCGTTGCCCGGCGCGCGCGTGAGCTTCGCGGCGATCGATTCATTGGCGAGCGTGGTCGCCGTCACGCGTTCGGGGGCGAGGTTCTTGAAGGCGGCTTTCTGCGCGGGTGTCACCGGCGTGTCGATGCGGATGTAATGCGGCGCGCCGTAGCGCGCGGCGAGTTGCTCGTAATAGCGGCCGGGGTCGGCGCCGGTCACTGCAGTGATCTCGGCGGCCAAGAGGCCGAGCAGAATGCCATCCTTGTCGGTGACCCAGGCCGTGCCGTCCTTCTTGAGGAAACTCGCGCCGGCACTCTCCTCGCCGCCAAAGAGAATCGTGCCGTCCTTCAGCCCTTGCGCGAACCACTTGAAGCCGACCGGCACTTCGAGCAGCCTGCGGCCGCGGCCTTGCACGACGCGGTCGATCAGGCTGGAGGAGACGAGCGTCTTGCCGATCGCGGCATCATGCGACCACTGCGGTCGGTGTGAAAGCAGGTAGTCGATCGCCACGGCCAGATAATGGTTCGGGTTCATCAGCCCCTGCGAGGGCGTGACGATGCCGTGGCGGTCGACGTCGGCATCGTTGCCCCAGGCGATGTCGAACTTGTCTTTCAGGCCGACGAGGCTGGCCATCGCATAGGGGCTCGAGCAGTCCATGCGGATCTTGCCGTCGTGGTCGAGCGTCATGAAGCCGAAAGCCGGATCGACCTTCGGATTGACCACCGTGAGGTCGAGACCGTAATGCTGCGCGATCTTCGCCCAGTAATGCACCGCCGCGCCGCCCATCGGATCGACGCCAATGCGCAGCTTCGCCTGGCGGATCGCGTCCATGTCGATCGCCTCGCCCAAGGCTTCGATGTAGGGCGTCATCAGGTCGACGGCCTGCACGTTCGGCGCGGCGAGCGCTTGCGCATAAGGCAGGCGCTTCACGCCGCGATTGCCCTCGGCCATCAGCGCGTTGGCGCGGCTTTCGATCCAGCCGGTTACGTCGGTGTCGGCCGGCCCGCCGTGCGGCGGGTTGTATTTGATGCCGCCGTCACGCGGCGGGTTGTGCGAGGGGGTAATCACGATTCCATCCGCGATACCGTCCGCCGTGCCGTCCCCATGAGGTTGAGCGGGCCGGCGAGTGCCGTCCCGCGTGCGCCGACTTTCATTGTGGGCGAGGATCGCGCGCGAGATCGCCGGCGTCGGCGTGAAGCCGCCGTCTTTCTGGTAATGCACCATCACGCCGTTGGCGGCGAGCACCTCGATCACGTTCCGCTGTGCCGGCGCGGATAGCGCGTGCGTGTCCATGCCGAGGAACAAGGGGCCGCTGATCCCCGCCTGCGCGCGATATTCGGCGACGGCCTGACTGATCGCGAGGATGTGCGCTTCGTTGAAGCTGCCATTCAAGGCGGTGCCGCGATGGCCGCTGGTGCCGAAGGCGACCGGTTGCGTCGCCGGGCCGTGGTAGGCGGCGAGCAGCGCGGGAATGTCGGTGAGCGCGTCGGCGGGCGCAGGCTTACCGGCGAGCGGGTGGGGCATGATGTCCTCCTCTGATGTCATGTAGTTCGGCGCGGTGGGCGACTAATCCATTCTGGCGTAACCCGCTTCGCGTTGGCTGCGGATCGCCAATACGAAAACGGTGTCGATTTCCGCGATGTAACGATACAGAGCGAGATAGCCATGGCTGCGTCGGCCAATGACGAGCTCGCGCTTGCCATTCTCGACGGGGCGACCGATCAGCGGGTTCGTTTCCAGCACATCGATGGCGGCGATGATCTCGTGGAGGCGCTGCGCCGGCTGGCGGACTTCGTATCGGGCCAGATGTTCGAGGATGCGCTCGAAGTCGTCGGCAACTTCCGGTGCGAGCTCGATGCGCGCCATCCTCAGCGCGCCAACTTCCGTGCTGTAGGGCGTCGCGCCGGCTTGCCAGCCAGCCTTTCCTCGAGATAGCCGCGCATTTCGTGCCAGGAAAGCGTCTTGCCGCTGGCGATGATTTCGGCATAGCGCGCTTCGGCGAGGGCGTCGAACGCGGCACGCTGCTCTTCGCGTGCCGTCTTTTCCGCGACGGCATCGAGGATGAAGCCATGCGGCGTGGTGCCCGCGCGTCGGGCCGCAGCCGCGACGCGGGCTTTGAGCTCTTCAGAAAGGCGGATGGTGGTGGTAGGCATGGCAAGCCTCGAAGTGAAAGTGCGAGAAAATTGCCATTACTGTAGCACAGCTGTGCTATGGCGTCATGCCGTCCCGCCAGCGCCGATTTTCAAACATGGATCGCCTGCCCGAGCGCCCTTAGCGCCGTCTCTTGCACCGCTTCGCCCAAGGTCGGGTGCGCGTGGATCGTGTGGGCGACGTCTTCGAGGCAGGCACCCATCTCGAGCGATTGCGCGAAGGCCGCCGCGAGCTCGGCGACCCCACGCCCGACGGCTTGCCAGCCGAGGATCAGGTGGTTGTCGCGCCGCGCGACGACGCGCACGAAGCCGCTCGACGACTCGAGCGTGAGCGACCGGCCGTTGGCGGCGAAGGGGAAGTGGGCGTGAATGATGTCGAGGCCGGCCGCTTCCGCCTCGTGGGGCGAGAGGCCGACGACGACGATTTCGGGGTCGGTGTAGCAGACCGCCGGGATGGCGGCCGGCACGAATTCGCGCCGCTTGCCGGCGATGAGTTCGGCGACCATTTCGCCCTGCGCCATCGCGCGGTGGGCGAGCATCGGCTCGCCGGTGAGATCGCCGATCGCCCAGACGTTGCGCATCGAAGTGCGGCACTGGCTGTCGATCTGCACGGCATTGCCGTTCATCGTCAGGCCCAGGGTTTCGAGTCCCCAGCCTTCCGTGCGCGGCTTGCGACCAACGGCGACCAGCACGCGGTCGGCGGGCAGTTCGCGTTCCTCGCCGGCGAGGTTGCGGATGCGCACCGCGTTGCCGGCGGCATTGAGGCCACGCACCGTGCAGCCGGTGTGCGCCTCGATGCCAAGCTGACGCAGCGACGCGGCGACCGGTTTGGTGAGCTCTTCGTCGTAGGCGGGCAGGAGGCGCGGCTGCGCTTCGACGATGGCGACTTCGACGCCGAGCTTGCGATAGACGATGCCCAGTTCGAGGCCGATGTAGCCGGCGCCGACGACGACCAGCCGTTTCGGCAGCGTGGCCGGCGAGAGCGCCTCGGTCGAGGAGATGACGTTGCCGCCGAAAGGCAGATTGGGTAGCGCCGTCGCCACCGAGCCGGTCGCGAGCAAGAGGTGCTCGCAGTGGATGCGCCACGGGTCGCCGCCATCGGCGGGCTTCACTTCGACCGTCTTGCCGTCGACGATGCGCGCGAAGCCCTTGATGACGCGTGCGCCGGCTTTTTTCAGCAGCAGCGCGACGCCGCTCGTGAGCTTCGCCACGACGCCGTCCTTCCATTGCACGGTTTTGGCGATGTCGATGACTGGCGACTGCACCGAGATGCCGAGTGGCGAGTTGGCGGCAAAGTGACGCGTCTTGTCGAACTCGTCGGCGACGTGGATCAGCGCCTTCGAGGGGATGCAGCCGACGTTGAGGCAGGTGCCGCCCAAGCTTTCGCCCTCGATCAGCACGGTGGCGATGCCCAGTTGCGCGGCGCGGATCGCGGCGACATAGCCGCCGGGGCCGCCGCCGAGGATGAGCAGGGTCGTCGATTCGGTCAGCATGGCTTACTCCACGAGCAAAGAGGCGGGGGCTTCGAGATAGCCGCGCACGCGCTGGATGAAGCGCGCCGCGTCCATGCCATCGACGACGCGATGATCGAAGGACGAGGAGAGGTTCATCATCTGGCGGGGGACGATCTGGCCGTTTTTGATCACCGGCCGCTCGACCATGCGGTTGACGCCGACGATGGCGACCTCGGGCCAGTTGATCACCGGCGTCGAGACGATGCCGCCCAAGGCGCCGAGGCTGGTGAGCGTGATCGTCGAGCCGGTGAGCTCCTCGCGCGTGGCCTTGCCGGTGCGCGCAGCGTCGGCCAGGCGCGCGATCTCGGCAGCCATCTGCCAGAAATCGAGCGCCTCGGCATGGCGCAGCACCGGCACCATGAGCCCGCCCTCGGTCTGCGTGGCGATGCCTAAGTGCACCGCGCCATAGCGCGTGACGACATCGGCCTCGTCATCAAAGCGCGCATTGACCTGCGGGAATTCGCGCACCGCCAGCACGATGGCGCGGATTAGAAAAGGCAGCAGCGTGAGTTTGCCGCGCGACTCCGCATAGTTGGCATTGAGTTGCTGGCGCAGCGCCTCGCAGTCGGTCATGTCGATTTCCTCGACATAGGCGAAGTGCGGGATGTGCTGCTTGGCTTCGCGCATCTTCTGCGCGATCTTGCGGCGCAGGCCGATGACCGGGATCGTCTCCTCCCAGTCGATGCGCGCGCGCTGCGGGGCGGGGGTGGCCGCGCCCTGGCGGCCGGCAATGTAGGCGTCGATGTCCTCGCGCAGGATGCGCCCGGCCGGGCCGGAGCCCTGGACGAATCTGAGATCGATGCCGCGATCCCACGCGTAGCGACGCACGGCAGGCGAGGCCAGCGGCTTCTCGCCGGGCTGCCGAGCCGGTGCAGGTGTGGGAATGTGCCGTCCCACCAGCGCCGACTTTTGCGGCGGAGGAGGCGGGAGTTCGGTAGCCGCGGGCTTGGGTGGCGCAGCGGGAACGGGTTTCGGCTCGGGCGGCGCTGCCGGCGCGGGCGCGGCGGCGCCCTCCTTGAGATTGCCTTCGCCCGCGACTTCGAGGCGGATCAGCTCCGTGCCGACCTGCATCACGTCGCCCGCCTTGCCGCCGAGTGCGATCACCTTGCCCGCCACCGGCGAGGGAATTTCGACGGTGGCCTTGTCGGTCATCACGTCGGCGAGCGGCTGGTCCTCGACCACCATGTCGCCGACCTTGACGTTCCATGCCGCGAGTTCGACTTCGGCGATGCCTTCGCCGATGTCCGGCATCTTGATCACGTAAATGCCCATGTCCTCAGCCCTCCAGCGCGCGCCTGAAACCCTCGGCGACCCGTTGCGGCCCCGGGAAGTAATCCCACTCCTGCGCGTGCGGGTAGGGCGTGTCCCAGCCGGTGACGCGCACGATCGGCGCTTCGAGGTGGTAGAAGCAGTGTTCCTGCACCAGTGCGGCGAGCTCGGCGCCGAAGCCGCTGGTGCGCGTCGCCTCATGGACGACGACGCAGCGGCCGGTCTTCTTCACCGAGGCGACGACGGTGTCGAGGTCGAGCGGCCAGAGGCTGCGTAGATCGATGATCTCGGCGTCGATGCCGCTCTCAATGGCCGCGCATTCGGCGACATGCACCATCGTGCCGTAGGTCAGCGCCGTGAGCTGCGTGCCCGGGCGATGGACGGCGGCCGAATCGAGCGGCACGGTGTAGTGGCCCTCGGGCACCTCGCCCTTCGGATGCTTCGACCAGGGCGTGACCGGCCGGTCGTGATGGCCATCGAACGGGCCGTTGTAGAGGCGTTTCGGCTCGAGGAAGATCACCGGATCGTTGCATTCGATCGATGCGATCAACAGGCCCTTCGCGTCATACGGGTTCGATGGCATCACGGTGCGCAGGCCGCAGACGTGCGTGAAGAACGCCTCGGGACTCTGGCTGTGCGTCTGGCCGCCGTAGATGCCGCCGCCGCAGGGCATGCGGATCGTCAATGGGGCGATGAACTCGCCGGCCGAGCGGTAGCGCAGGCGCGCCGCTTCCGAGACGATCTGGTCGATCGCCGGATAGACGTAGTCGGCGAACTGGATCTCGACCACCGGGCGCAGCCCATAGGCGCCCATGCCGATCGCGGCGCCGACGATGCCGCTCTCCGAGATCGGCGCGTCGAACACGCGCGACTTACCATACTTTTGCTGCAGCCCCTCGGTGCAGCGGAACACGCCGCCGAAATAACCGACATCCTCGCCAAAGATCACGACGTTCTCATCACGCTCGAGCATCACGTCCATCGCCGAGCGCAGGGCCTGGATCATCGACATCGTCGCCATGATCAGACCCCCAGTTCCTGGCGCTGGCGCACGAGGTGCGCCGGCATCGTCTCATAGACGTCGGTGAACATGTCGGCGGCGCTATGCACCTGGCCGTCGGCGAGCGTGCCGTAGCGTTCGGCCTCTTTCTGCGCGGCGGCGATCTCGGCTTCGAGTTCCTGCTGCAAGGCGGCGTGACGTTCTTCGGACCATTCACCGCGTTTGATCAGATGCTGCTTCAGGCGCGCGATCGGGTCGCCGAGCGGGAAGTGCTCCCAGTCGTCGGCGGGGCGGTACTTGGTCGGGTCGTCCGAGGTCGAATGCGCGCCGGCGCGGTAGGTGACCCATTCGATCAGCGTCGGGCCGAAATTGCCGCGCGCGCGTTCGGCGGCCCAGCGCGAGGCGGCATAGACGGCGAGGAAATCGTTGCCATCGACCCTGAGCGAGGCGATGCCGGCGCCGATGCCGCGCGCGGCGAAGGTGGTGCCCTCGCCGCCGGCGATCGCCTCGAAGGTCGAGATCGCCCACTGGTTATTGACGACATTGAGGATCACCGGCGCGCGATAGACATGGGCGAAGATCAGCGCGGCATGGAAGTCGGATTCGGCGGTCGAGCCGTCGCCGATCCAGCCCGAGGCGATCTTCGTGTCGCCCTTGATCGCCGAGGCCATCGCCCAGCCCACGGCCTGCGGATACTGGGTGGCGAGGTTGCCCGAGATGCTGAAGAAGCCGTATTTGCGGAAGGAATAGAGCACCGGCAGCTGGCGGCCCTTCATCGGATCGCGCTCGTTCGAGAAGAGCTGGCACATGATGTCGACGAGCGGCGCGCCGCGCGCCATCAAGAGGCCCTGCTGGCGGTAGGTCGGGAAGGTCATGTCGTCCGGCTCGAGCGCCAGCGCGTGGGCGACGGCGATGGCCTCCTCGCCGAGGCACTGCATGTAGAACGAGAGCTTCTTCTGGCGCTGGGCGATCAGCATGCGCGCATCGAAAATACGCGTCTTGAGCATCGTGCGCAAGCCGAAACGCAGCTCGTCCGGCGTGAGTTCCGGCACCCAGGGGCCGACGGCGTTGCCCTCGTCGTCGAGCACGCGCACCAGCGCGAAGGCCAGATCGCTCGTGTCGTAGGGCGGGGTGTCGATCGGCGGGCGGCGTACGCTGCCGGCCGGGGAGACGTGCAGGTAGGAAAAGTCGGTGTGCTGGCCCGGCCGTCCGGTGGGCTCGGGCACGTGGAGCCGCAAAGGTGCCAAAGGTGCGCTCGCGCTCATATCGCTCCTCGCTCGATTGTGTCGTGCGTTGTCGTGATGGGCGGCGCTGGCGGGTAAGCCCGTGCCGACCGGTTGGTGCAGTGCGGAGGGGGTTGCCTTCCAGACCGCTTATGCGAAGTATCGCGCAATTAGCCCCTGCGCGTCAAAACGATGCAATGCTTCGCGGAACGACGTCCGCGTAACGCCGGATGACTTCGGCGTTACGCGGGCATGCGCTGTCTTCTGGACCGAGCCGCGTCGTGGCGGCTTCAGTCGCTCAAGGTGTCCATCATGTCGATCATGAACTCGGCTTCTTCACGATCCAACGGTTGCCACCCCGTCAGGCCGATCTCGGCCAGAAGCTTTTGCTTATCGCTGTCGTCGTTTTGCGCCACCAGCAAGGACTGGATGCGGCCGGCCAGTTCCCTCTGGCGAGGGGAGCACAACAGCAAGTGATGCAGCACATGGATTTGGCTGCGCAGCAGCACCCGCAGTTGCTTTCGCACCATCGCGGAGAGATCGTCATAGGCGCGAGCGTTGAAGAAACCGACATCCGCCTTGCCGTTGAGGACCGATTTGGCCACCAGCACATAGTTGTCGCATGACACCATCTGCTCGGGCGTGATCGTCAGGTCGGCAGGTTCGAGCATGATGCGGCAGATCATGTCGATCTCGGGGTCACCGGCGGAGGCCACCTTGATTCCGGCAGGCAAGTCCTCGATGCGCTGATGCGGGGATTCGGCACTGACTGCGAGCACCGCCTCGTCGGATTGGCTGAGGGGCCGAGCCACCGGCAGAAAGCCTTTTTCGCGCAGCAGCAGGGCGGCATCGTACGGGTTCGCGTAGATCAAGTCGATTTCATCCCGCGACAAGGCCTGCCGACAGGCGGTGAAATCTTCGAAGACGCGAAAATGACAGCGTTGGCCGAGCCGTTTCTGCAGCCAGACATTGAATGTGAACCAGCCGGGCAGGTATTTGATGTTGATATCCGGGCTGACGGTTATCTGCAGCGCCCGCTCGTTTGCGTTCGTCATGTCACACTACCCCGTTCCTCGGCCAGCAGGCGCGCATAGAGTGCGGCCGCTTCCTGCACTTTGCGGCGTGATGGCTTGCGCCTCACCGACGTATAGCCGACGATCTTGCCATCGCGGACATTGGGCACGACAGTGGCATACACCCAGTAGAAGGCGCCGTCCTTGCGCAGGTTCTTGACGTAACCATGCCATTTGCGGCCTTGTGTGATCGTGTCCCATAGATCCTTGAAGCCGGCCTTGGGCATGTCGGGGTGACGCAGGATGTAGTGCTGCTCGCCGATCAGCTCCTCAGCGCTGTAGCCCGACATGTCGACGAAAGACTGGTTGGCGTGGGTGATCACGCCCGTCGGATCGGTTCGTGAGACGATCAGCTTTCCCTCGGGAAAGGGTTCCTCGCGTTGCGTCACGAGCACGCGGCGACGGAAGCCGTCGTAATAAACGAGTTCATGTTCTGCGTAAGGCAGGCCGCCCACGTCATCAGGCATCATATCTCTCATGACGGAGACTCCGGAAGACCATGGGTCATAACAGCTTGGCGATGTTTTCGGCGGCGCGGCGGGCGTCGAGGAAGATCAGACCAAGTTTTGCACCGGCGCGTGCGACCACCGAAAGTACGGCATCCTCGCCGGCATGGATCATCAGGATGTAGCCATCCTTGCCCTTGACCATGACCTGTTCGAGCGCGCCGCAACCGAGCTCGGAGGCGCTGCGGTCGCCCAGAGTCAGCATTGCGGCATTCATCGCGCCGACACGGTCCTCGTCGAGGTTGGACGGCAACAGACTGGCGATCATCAGGCCATCCGTGGATACGACCGCCGACCCGATGATGTCGGCCGAGCTGCCATTCAGATCACTGAGCACTGCACGCAACATTTCCTCACGCATAGCTATCCCTCGTCGAAAAAAAGAAAAGAAGGTTCACCCGTAACGCCGCATCAACCACCAGGCGAGATCGAGAAATCCGGACACGTTGAAGTTCGGCTGACCGGCAACGACCATCGTGATGATCTGATGACCCACATGCAGCGGCCAGAAGCCGAGCATGCCATTGGCCGAGGCATCCACGACCCCCCAGCCGCCACGTTCGAGGCGTAGGTTGTCGTTGAGCAACGGCCCGAAGCGCTGCTGCATGGCAACGAGCGTCGCGGCAAGCCCCGCAAGCTCTTCCACCGCTTCATGGGCGAAGCCTGTCGAGGCGATCACCAGACCTTGCGCGTCGGCGAGAACGCCTTTGCCCTGCGATGAAATCCGCTGCAACAGCAACGGTACCTCACGCTCCATGTTCAGTTCCGGGCTCTTGCGACGGATTTCTTCGCCGGTCAGATAGCCCAGCTCCTGAAGACGGTGGAGAAGTTCCAGTTTTTCCTGTTCGTTGTCGATGCGCTCGATGAGCGAAAGCACCTCGTCGCCCAGTGGCGGAGTTTCCGGCAGCTGCAGCAACCGCTGCAGCACTTTGGAAGCCAGATCCCTTCCGCCGGGACCGGCGAGCAGGGCCCGGTATGCGCCTGCCGGGGTGACATGCACATAGAGTGGGAGGTCGAGATTCAAGCGGTAGGTGGCCATTTGGAGTGCAGGTCTGGTTCGAAAACGAGCGCGTGGATGAGGCGGCGCATATCGTCGCGATTGCGCGCGTCGATGGGCAATACGGGCGAATCGAGCCCGCGCTGCTGCAGCATGGCCCGATAGCCGGAGAAAGCCGCCGGAGCACCATCGCCATGGAAGTTGACCCCGACCGCCAAGCGAGTCTGTTGCGGAAGGGCCTGATACCAATCGAGGAAAAAGGCGAGGTCATCCAAGGGCGTGCGGCGCGAATGATCGACCAGGATGGCGAGCCCCGTCAGGCCCTGCTGGAGGATTTCCCACATGAAATCGAAGCGCTGCTGGCCGGGCGCGCCATAAAGATGCACCCGCAGATCGTCTTTCAGAGTGACCACGCCATAATCGAGTGCCACCGTCGTCTGCGGCTTGCGAAAGCGCGTCATGTCGCTGACCTTGACGTCGGTATTGACGATTTCCTTGTCGCTGAGGACCGATACGGCCGTAGTCTTGCCCGCTCCCACGGGGCCGACGAACAATACCTTGTGCTGTCCCTTATTCTTCATATTCCGCCCTGGGATCGATCGACACGAGCAACGCCTCGATCAGCATCGCCATGTCCTTGCGGTTGCGCGCATCCACTTCGAAGACGGGGGGCGGAATGGCGTGACCACTGTCGCGGATCAGGCGTACGTAATCATCGAGATCGGGGCTGGCACGCCGCTCCATGAAATTGATGCCCACGACCATCTTCGTGTTTTTCAACAGGGCCGAGAAGCGGCCCAGATAAAAGGCGAGATCATCGAGAGGAGCGCGGCGCGAATGGTCGATCAGGATGACCAGTCCCAGAGCGCCCTTTTGCAGGATTTCCCACATGAAATCGAAACGCTCCTGACCGGGTGCGCCGAAGAGATGGACTCGCTCGCCTTCGCCGAGATTCATGATGCCGTAATCCATGGCGACGGTCGTGTTCGCTTTCAGCGTCTTCGTCATGTCGCTGGCGGCCTGATCCGTGCTGATGCACCCCGTGTCGCTGAGTGCCGACACGGCCGTCGTCTTGCCGGCGCCCACCGGGCCGACGAAGAGGATCTTGTAATCCCGTGAGAGCTTCCGTGGTTGATAGGAAAAGCCACGGGTACGAGCCGGGGCGACACCAGGAGAAATTTTGCCGATCCGCTGCAATACGCTTTGCGCGGACTGGGGACGCTGGGTCGCGTCGAGCTTGAGCATCCAGTCGACGAGACTCAGCAGGTTCGGCGAAAACCTGTTTTTCAGCAGGATCGCGGCCGGAACCAACGGGTCGCTCAAGCCTTTTTCGAGCGCGCGCTGACGCGCCAGGCTGTCGGGGGGGCGTTCGAGCGACAGGGCGCGATAAAGCGTGGCGCCCAAGGCATACAGATCGGACCAGGGCCCCTGCTCGGCATCTTCGTAATACTGCTCGAGCGGCGCATAGCCTGGCGTCAGTGCCATATGGCTGACATTGCCGGCGGTGCCGAATTCCATGCGTGCGGCGCCGAAGTCGATCAATACCGCAGAACCGTTACGGCGCAGCATCACGTTTGCCGGCTTGATGTCGCGGTGCAGATATTTTTTCTCGTGCAGGCTGAGGAGGGCGGAGAGCAGTTGTCTGAGGAGGTTCCAGACGCCAGCGTCGTCCAGGGGTTGCCGCCGGCGCCGCAAATGCTCGGCCAGCGTTTCGCCCTCCTCGTAATCCATGACGTAATAAGCGGTCTCGTTGGCGGAGAAATAACGCGACACGGCGACGATATTGGGGTGACGCAGGCGGGCGAGAAGCCTTGCCTCGCTCAAGAACGCGTCGCGGCCGAATTGATAGACGGCGTGTTTTCCCTCGTCCGCTAGCACGACCCGCTGACCCTGGCGCGTCACCAGACCTTCCGGGAAGAATTCCTTGATCGCGACATGCTTTTTCAGCTGTGGATCATAGGCCAGATAGGTGAACCCGAAGCTGCCCCGGCCCAGCACGCGTTCGATACGGTATTCCTCCAGCATCGAGGCGCGAGGAAGTGAATCCGGCAAATGTTTCGCTTTCATGTCATCAGACGGCGCAGATAACCCGCGAACCTGCGCAGCATCGATCTTTCGACGGGAGGCTGCGGCATTTCCTCGCTGGCTTCGTTGACTTCGATGGGGCTCTCTGCGCCCTGTTTTGCTGGCACCAGCAATCGTGCGCTGTGGGCGCAGGCGCAAAAACCGACGACTTCCAGCGGCGCGATGCCGAGCCGTGTCGCGGCATACGTGATGGTCATGGGTTGACGAACGAACATCGCGGCCAGCCGCATGGCGTGGGCGGAGCCTCCCAGACGGGTCAGATTCGGCCAGCGGTGCAGGCAATACGGCATCCGGGGATCGAGTTCGATGGGCATGTGACCGCGATAGGTCCACTGGCCCATCTTCCATAAGAGGGACTCGATCGGCTGGCCGGTGTTCCCCGCCGCTTCGTCCCCCGGGCGGGGGAGCAATGTCACGGCGTCGGCCGGGATGGCCAGTGCCGCGAGCCTTTCGAGCAAGCCTTCGCTTTCGTGGAGTTCTACCCGCTTGCCGTCCGCGCTGACGATGAGCAGCAGTTCCCCGCGATAAAACAATGCGCACGGCCGGCGGGTTTCCTGGGCTTGGTTCACGGCGTGCCGGAGATGTCCCAGCAGGCGGCTATGACTGCTCATCCGCAACTTTTTCCACCAAGCCGGATCGAGTGCTTCCGTCTTTTGGGTGGCTCCGCTGCTGGCGGCTGTTTTGGCCGGTCTGAGCCGCAGCGTGATCGTCTGGGTATCGGGTTCGCTGTCCGGCAACGATTCGGCATGATCGCCCCCGCGCATCTCTTTCCGGCCGACCGCGGCCGTTGACGCTTCGTTCCGTTTTTCGGGAACGGGGGCGGAAGTCGCGGCGATCGGGTGTTGCGGGGCCGGCGTGCCGGCAATGTCAGGCGGCCGGGTAGCCTGGGCACCGGCATGAATGTCCTGGCGACGGTGGTGAGTCGCCGCACCGGTTCTGCCGTGGTGATGAGCAGGGGGTTCCTTGGCGCGCAGTATCTTCGCGGCCTTCGTCAGCGCGGCGAGAAATTCCTCGTGCCGCACCGGCTTGCGCAACGTGGTCAAGTGGCCTTCCACGGCCTCGCGGGTAGCGCTGATGGCGATGGAAATGCATTCGGGATGTCGTGCCTTGTAGTCGCGCCAGCTGTCGGTCGCTCCGGCTCCGTCGATATCGACCATGACGATCTGGGCCGTCTCGCCCAAGGAAACCGGAATGAACGGGTTGTCGCGGCGGGTGGCGAGCGCCATTTCGTAGGTCGTGCGCATGCGCTTGCTGACCCCGACGAAATCGATCTTGATCGGTCGCTCTGCGTGTGTCATGTCGTCAGGTCGCAGTGGGTTGAGCCATCGTCATCGCTGCTGCCGCCCACAAGTCGGCGATTTCCTGCGGCAGGTCCGGCAGACGGGAACGCATTGCGTCCAAGGCTGCGCGGTCGTTGGCGCGGCGATAGATCTCGAGCAGCAGTGTATGTGCCTCACGATCGCCAGGCGCTTGCAAGAGGTGGTTTTCGAGACAGTGCCGTGCTTCTGCGACCTGTCCGTTTTCGAGGAAGTCATGCGCTTCGCCGAGGGCATCGAGTGTGTCGTTTCCCTCCGCTCTGGGCTGCGCATCGCAAATAACGATGGGATGACTGGGAAAAAGCAGGTCGCCAGCGCTCGACGGCCCGGGCTGGCCGAGCGATTCCAGCCGTTGCAGCCGCGCTTCGCCCAACACCGCGGCGCATTCACGCAGCACGTGGGCGCGTAAGCCCTGTCCCTTGCCGGCAAGGACCTGAAACAGCGCCTTGCAGGCCTCGAACGTGGCATCCGCATCGGCGAGCGCGCGGGCAAGGAAAATACAGCGAACATGGCTGACGAGATCACGCGGATGACGCCCCAAACGATACTTGAACGATTCCAGCAACCGTTTCAATTGGGACCTGTGCAACCTCACCGGAAAAAGATGCCCGGCGTAGTCATGGAAGGCGGGGTCCCAGGCAGCATCGAGCGCGTCGAATTTTCCCGGCGAGGCGTATGCATCGCCCTCCACCTGCACGAGCGGGTGTTCGTTGGGTTCGGCCTCTGGTATCACGGGACCCTGCCGTAAGCTGAGAAGCGTCATAAAGACCACATCATAATAGTGGAATAAATCGACGATGGCAAAGGAAATGAAGGGTAAAACGACTCCTTCCTTTCGCATCGTCGTGCGCGCCGCTGTGTTGAAGGGGGCTCATGCCAGAAACCGCCGTCGCGCCAGACGGATCGCAACCCAGAACGCCACGAGAGTGATGGCCGTCAGAACGGCGATGTTCAGCAGCGGATGGGCGGGTTGCTGGCCGAAGATCAAGGGTCGGATCAGCGCCACCGAGTGCGTGAGCGGCAGCCAGGCGGAGATGGCCTGGATGAATGCCGGCAGCTGGTCGACCGGGAAGAACACGCCGCTGACCAATGTCATCGGCGTGATGAACAGCGTGAAGTAATACATGAAGAAATCGAACGACGGCGAGAGCGCGGTGATGATCAGGCCGAGCGCCGCGAAACACAGGCCGGTGAGGAAGATCGCCGGCAGCGCCCAGTACGCGAGCGGTCCGGCAACAAAGCCGAGCGCCCAGATCACCGCGAGGATCGCCACGCCGGAGAGGCTGGCCTTCGCGGCGGCCCACAGGCATTCGCCGGCGAGCACGTCGTCGAGCAGCAGTGGCGCATTGATGATCGCTTCCCAGGTGCGCTGCACCTGCATGCGCGAGAACGCGGAATAGAGCGCCTCGAAGGAGGCGGCGTTCATCGTCGAGGCGCACACCGTGCCGGCGGCGAGGAAGGCGATGTAGGGCATGCCCTCGATCGGCGGCAACAGGCCGCCGAGGCCATAACCGAGACCGAACAGGTAGATCATCGGATCGGCGAGGTTGCCGAGGATCGAGGGCAGCGCGAGCTTTCGCCACACCAGCAGGTTGCGGCGGAAGACCGAGAGCGCGCGCCAGGAGAGGACGGGGAACCGGGTATCCATCAGTCGCGTAATTCGTGGCCGGTGAGCTTCAGGAACACGTCTTCGAGATTCGCGGGACGCAGCGGATCGGGGGAGACCGGCACATGGGCCTCGATCAGCGCACGCGGCGTGCCCTCGGCGATGCTGCGGCCGTGATCCATGATCAGGAGCCGGTCGCACAGGCGCTCGGCCTCCTCCATGAAATGCGTGGTGAGCAGGATGGTCTTGCCCTGTGCGAGGAGCTCGCGCAGGCGCTCCCAGATCAGGTGGCGCGCCTGCGGGTCCAGCCCCGTGGTCGGCTCGTCGAGCACCAGCAGTTCGGGATCGTTGATCAGCGCCCGGGCGAGGGTCAGGCGTCGCTTCATGCCGCCGGAGAGCGTGCGGATGTTGCCGCGCTCCTTGCCAGCCAAGCCGGCGAATTCGAGCAGCGCGGGAATGCGCGCTTTCAGCGTGACATCGGAGATGCCGAAATAGCGGCCATAGACGAGCAGGTTCTCGGCAAGGCTGAAATCGGGGTCGAGGTTGTCGAACTGCGGCACGACGCCGATGCGCATGCGCGCCTCGCGGCCAGAGGGTGGCACCGGCAGGCCGAGCACGCGGATCGTGCCGCCGTCGGGCACGGTCAGGCCGAGACAGCAGCGCAAGGTCGTCGTCTTGCCGGCGCCGTTGGGGCCGAGCAGACCGAAACACTCACCGCGTTCGATGGCGAACGACAGGCCATCCACCGCGGGCTGGTCGCCGTAGAGCTTGACGAGGCGATCGACGACGAGCGGCTTGTCAGGGAGGGACATTGGATCGGATAACATCGCGGCCATGGAATACGCCATTTTGCCCGTAACGCCTTTCGAACAGAACTGCAGCCTGCTCTGGGAACCGGCCACGCGCCATGCGGCGGTGGTCGATCCGGGCGGGGACGTGGCGGACATCCTGGCGGAAATCGCCGCGCGCGACCTGAAGGTGGAGAGGATTCTGCTGACGCACGGCCATATCGACCACGTCGGCGGCGCGGCGGCGCTCGCCACCCGCCTGGGCGTGCCGATCGAAGGGCCGCAGCGCGAGGAGGCCTTCTGGCTCGATGCGCTGCCCGAACAGTGCCGCATGTTCGGCTTTCCGGCCACGCCGGCGCTCGTGCCCGATCGCTGGCTCGAAGACGGCGATGTGGTGAAAGTGGGCGGGCTCGTCCTCGACGTGCTGCACACGCCCGGCCATACGCCGGGCCATGTCTGCTACATCCACCGGCCATCGAAGCTGGCGATCGTCGGCGATGTGCTGTTCGCCGGCTCGATCGGCCGCACGGACTTTCCGCGTGGCGATCACGCGGCGCTGATCCACTCGATCCGCGCGAAGCTGTTTGCGCTCGGCGACGATTACGCCTTCATCCCAGGTCATGGGCCGATGTCGACCTTCGGCGACGAGCGGCGCAGCAATCCGTTCGTCGCCGACTGACCGGGTTATTTTTTCAGCGCGTCGCGGATCTCGCGCAGCAGCACGATGTCTTCCGGTGTGGGCGGCGGTGCGGGGGGCGCGGCGGCTTCCTCGCGCTTCAGACGGTTGATCTGCTTGACCATCACGAAGATGATGAAGGCGAGGATCAGGAAGTTGAGCAGCACGGTGAGGAAGCTGCCGTAGGCGAACACCGGCACGCCGGCTTTTTTCACCTCGGCGAGCGTCATTGCGACTCCGGGCGGCACTTCCTTCAAGGGGATGAAGTAGTTGCTGAAATCCAGCCCGCCGACGACACGGCCGACGAGCGGCATGATCAGATCGCCGACCACCGAATCGACGATCTTGCCGAAGGCGCCGCCGATGATCACGCCGACGGCCAGATCCATGACGTTGCCCTTGATCGCGAATTCACGGAACTCCTTGAAGAAGCCGCCCATTTTCACCTCCTCGCGGTTGTCGAGCTGGCAATATATCAAAGATGGATATGTTCCCGTCGGCCGGCAAAACGATTATCATGAAGCGATGCCACTCGATCCCATCAGCGCCGCGATCATCGGTTCCGCCATCGGCTCGGCCGTCGAATCGGCCTTGACCCCCTCCGTGCCGCCCCCGGCCACCGGGCTGGTGCGCCATCTGCCCCTGGAGGCGAAGCGAGGCGTGATGGGTACGCCCGCCAACGGCCAGGTGCAGATCGACGGTCAGACCTATCCGCTCTCGCCCGGCGTCGTGATCCGCAACGAATACAACATGACGATTCCGCCGATGATGGTCGTCGGGCCCGCCTTGGTGCGCTACCAGACCGATGGTCTCGGCGCCGTGCAGCGGGTCTGGATCCTCTCCCCGGCGGAAGCCGCGCTGGCCGATAACCGCTGAGCGGAAAAATTCGGCGCTGGCGGCACGGCACGCGTGAAAACCAAAAGCCTTTCCGTCGAACTGCAGCCGCTCGACAACGTCCGGCTGGCGAATCTCTGCGGCGCGCTCGATGAAAACCTGCGCCAGATCGAGCTGGCCTTCGACGTCCTGCTGACGCGCCGCGGCGAACATTGCCGGATCAGCGGCGAACCTGCCCAGGCGCGGCTCGCGGCGGCGGCGCTGCGCCATTTCTATGCACTGGCGGCCACGCCCTTGTCGGTCGACGACATCCAGCTCGGCCTGATCGAGCTGCGAAACCGCGGCGAGATTCCGCAACCCGCCGCCGGCCTGCTGACGAGAAAGCCCGATCTGCATGGCCGCACGCCGCATCAGGTCGAGTATCTGAAGAACATCCAGGAACACGACATCACCTTCGGCATCGGGCCGGCGGGCACCGGCAAGACCTATCTGGCCGTCGCCAGCGCGGTCGATGCCTTCGAACGCGAGCTGGTGCAGCGCATCGTGCTCACCCGGCCGGCGGTCGAAGCCGGCGAGCGTCTGGGCTTTTTGCCTGGCGATCTGGCGCAGAAAGTTGATCCTTATCTGCGGCCGCTCTACGATGCGCTCTACGACCTGATGGGCTTCGACAAGGTCTCGCGCCTGTTCGAGAAGCAGGCGATCGAGGTCGCTCCCTTGGCCTACATGCGCGGGCGCACTCTCAACCATGCCTTCATCATTCTCGACGAGGCGCAGAACACCACGCCCGAGCAGATGAAGATGTTCCTGACGCGCATCGGCATCGGCACCAAGGCCGTGATCACCGGCGACGTGACGCAGATGGATCTGCCGAAAGGGCAGAAATCGGGCCTCGTCGAGGCGCGCCGTATCCTGGCGCAGGTGCGCGGCCTGGCGTTCACCGAATTCGATGCCTCCGATGTCGTACGCCATCCGCTGGTGGCGCGCATCGTCGCTGCCTATGAACGCGAACAGACCTGAGCTGCATCTCGCCGTGCAATACGCGGTCGCGGGCGAGGAGGTGCCGGATCGCGCGCAGGTGCGCCGCTGGGCGCGCGCGGCGCAGGAGATGCCGGTGACCGTCACGGTGCGCTTCGTCGATACGGCCGAGGGGCGACGCCTCAACCGCGCTTTCCGCGGCAAGGATTACGCGACCAACGTGCTCTCCTTCGTCTATGAAGACGAGCCGGTGATCGGCGATCTGGTGATCTGCCTGCCGGTGGTGCGGCGCGAAGCGAAAGAGCAGGGCAAGCCGTTCAGGGCGCACCTCGCCCACATGGTGGTGCATGGTATGCTTCATCTGCAGGGATACGACCACGAGACGAACGAGCGCGACGCGCTGCGCATGGAAGCGCGCGAGCGTGCGATCCTCGCCCGCTTCCGCATTCCCGATCCTTACCGCTGACCCATGGACCCTTCCCGAAGTCGCCCATCGTTGCTGGAACGCCTTTCGCTCTTGCTGCTCGGCGAGCCCGAAGACCGCGAGCAATTGTTGCAACTGCTGCGCAAGGCGCACGACCGCAACCTGATGGACGCCGACGCGCTGTCGATCATCGAGGGCGCGCTGGCGGTTTCGGAGATGCAGGTGCGCGACATCATGGTGCCGCGCGCGCAGATGGACGTCGTCTCGATCCACGACCCGCTGGAAAAGATCGTCGATTTCGCGCTCGACACCGCGCACTCGCGCTTTCCCGCGATCGGCGAGAGCAAGGATGACGTGATCGGCATCCTGCTCGCCAAGGACCTGCTGCGCCCCTTCGCCGGCCGCGAATTCGACCTGCGCGACAGCCTGCGGCCGGCGGTGTTCATCCCCGAATCGAAGCGCCTCAACGTGCTGCTCAGGGAATTCCGCGCCTCGCGCAACCACATGGCGATCGTCGTCGATGAATACGGCGGCGTCGCGGGCCTGGTCACCATCGAGGACGTACTCGAGCAGATCGTCGGCGACATCGAGGACGAATACGATTTCGACGAAACGGTGGGCAACATCGTGCTCGACAACGCCGGCCGCTACCGCGTCAAGGCGACCACCGAGATCGCCGACTTCAACGCCGCTTTCGACACGCATTTCTCCGACGAGGAGTTCGACACGGTCGGCGGCCTGGTGATCAAGCAGCTCGGCCGCTTGCCCAAGCGCAACGAGACGATCGTCATCGACGGGCTGCGCTTCCAGGTGCTGCGCGCCGACAGCCGGCGCGTGCACACCCTGCTGGTCGATCCGCAAAAGCGGCTGCCGCTCGATTCCGCCTCATGAGGCCAGCGCTGTTCGCGGCGGCGCTGGGAGCCACGACTATCCTCGGCTTCGCGCCGTTCGAGCTCTTCGCGCTGCCGGTATTCACGCTCGCGCTGCTGTTCCGGCTCTGGCAGCGCGCGCCCTCGGCCCGCGCGGCGGCAGGGCTGGGCTTCGCCTGGGGCCTGGGCTTCTTCCTCGCCGGCGTCTCATGGGTCTATGTCAGCCTCCATGATGTCGGCGGCATGGCGGCGCCGCTCGCCATCGCCGCCACCGTGCTGTTCTGCGCCTATCTCGCGCTGTTTCCTGCACTGGCGGGTTATCTGTCGTGCCGTCTCCGGGCGGGCGGCGGGACGGCAAGCGGCCGTCCCGCCAGCGCCGAATTTTGGCGGAACGCGCTCGCCTTGGCCGGTCTGTGGACGCTGTCGGAAGGCTTGCGCGGCTGGGCTTTCACCGGCTTTCCGTGGCTCGCGATCGGATATTCGGCCACGCCGCCGAATCCGCTCGCCGGCTTCGCGCCGGTGCTGGGGATTCACGGCATGAATTTTCTCGTCGCGCTCACCGCCGCCTTGTTCGCCTACGGCACGGCGAGTTGGGCGCGCACGACGGGCGTGCTGGTCGCAGTGGGCCTTCTCGCCGGCGTGGGGCAGCTCTTGCGCGGCATGGAGTGGACGCAGCCCGTCGGCGCGCCGTTCAAGGTGAGCCTGCTGCAGGGCGACATCCCGCAGAGCCTGAAATGGGTGCCGGAGAACCTGCCGTTATCGATCGACACCTACACGCGGCTGGCGCAGGAAAATCCCGCCCGGCTCACGGTGCTGCCGGAAACCTCGATTCCGCTGTTCTTCGACGACCTGCCACGCGAGGTGCTGGCCGCCTTGACGCAGCACGGCGACGCGCTCATCGGCATCGCGATCCGCCACCGCGACGGCGGCTATGTGAATGGCGCAGTCGCCGCCTCCTTACCGCCTGCGGAACATTCTTCGCCGTTGGGGTCGGCGGCTGGCGCCGCTCGCGGTCGCTACGCCCCCGCCTTCGGCGGGTCCCCCTCCGCTGCTCGCGACGTCATCCCCCGTGCCGTCCCGTCAGCGCCGACTTTGCAAAGTTATGCGAAACGCCATCTGGTGCCCTTCGGCGAATACGTGCCGCCGGGCTTCGGGTGGTTCTTCGCGCTCGTGCACATCCCGATGACCGACTTCTCGGCCGGGCCGCCGCGCCAGCGGCCACTCGAAATCGCCGGGCAGCGGGTCGCGCCGAACATCTGTTACGAAGACCTATTCGGCAACGAAATCATCGCTGCGCTGCCCGAAGCGACGCTGCTCGTCAATCTATCCAATACCGCCTGGTTCGGCCATTCGCTCGCCCAGCCGCAGCACTTGCAGATTTCCCGCATGCGCGCGCTCGAGACCGGCCGCATGATGCTGCGGGCGACGAACACCGGCATCACCGCGGCGATCGCGCCGGACGGCCGGGTGGTGGGCAGCCTGCCGCCTTTCACCCGCGGGGCGCTCGTCGTCGAGGCGCAGGGTTTCACCGGCGTCACACCCTATGTGCGCTGGGGCGATGCATTGGCTCTGTTACTTGCAATTGGCGCCATTTCGCCCGCCCTGTTGCAGGCTTATCGGCGGCGCAAGAGCCGTTAAAATTTGGCTTTCCGCGAAAAAATCCATGAAACCTACATTCCAACAAATCATCCTGCGCCTGCAGGACTTCTGGGACAAGCAGGGCTGCGCGCTCCTGCAGCCCTACGACATGGAAGTCGGCGCCGGCACCTCGCATACCGCCACCTTCCTGCGCGCGCTCGGTCCCGAGCCGTGGAAGGCTGCCTACGTGCAGCCCTCGCGCCGGCCCAAGGACGGCCGCTACGGCGAGAATCCGAACCGCATGCAGCACTACTACCAGTATCAAGTCGTGCTCAAGCCCGCGCCGGAGAACATCCTCGACCTGTATCTGGGTTCCTTGGAGGCGCTCGGCTTCGATCTGACGAAGAACGACGTGCGCTTCGTCGAGGACGACTGGGAGAACCCGACCCTCGGCGCCTGGGGCCTCGGTTGGGAAGTGTGGATGAACGGCATGGAGATCACGCAATTCACCTATTTCCAGCAGGTGGGCGGCATCGACGTGAAACCGATCACCGGCGAGATCACCTACGGGCTGGAACGCCTGGCGATGTATCTGCAGGGCGTCGAGAACGTCTTCGACCTCGTCTATGCGCCGGGCCTGAAATACAGCGACGTGTTCCACCAGAACGAGGTCGAGCAGTCGGCCTACAACTTCGAGCACAGCGACGTCGACTTCCTGCTCACCGCCTTTACCGCGCACGAGAAGCAGGCGAAATACCTGATGGAGCAAAAACTCGCGCTGCCGGCCTATGAACAGGTGCTCAAAGCCGCGCACACCTTCAACCTGCTCGACGCGCGCGGGGCGATCTCGGTGACCGAGCGCGCCGCCTACATCGGCCGCATCCGCAACCTGGCCCGTAGCGTCGCGCAGAGCTATCTCGAATCGCGCGCGCGGCTCGGCTTCCCGATGGCGCCGAAGGAACATGCCGCCGAAGTGCTGGCGAAGATGGAGAAAGCGGCATGACGACGAAGAATCTGCTCGTTGAACTGTTCGTCGAGGAGCTGCCGCCGAAGGCGCTGAAAAAACTCGGCGATGCCTTCGCCGCGACGCTGGCCGAAAAGCTCAGGGCCGCCGGGCTGGTCGATGAAACGACGCTCACGCCTTATGCTTCGCCGCGCCGTCTCGCGGTGCATCTGACGAATGTCGCCGCCAAGGCGGCCGACAAAGCCGTGCAGCAAAAACTCATGCCGGTCGCCGTCGGCCTCGACGTCCATGGCAACCCCACTCCCGCGCTACTCAAAAAGCTTGCCGCGCTGGGACATGATGCCTCGGTCGTGCCCTCGCTCAAGCGCCAGATGGATGGCAAGGCCGAGGCCCTGTTCCTCGACAGCGTCGTGCCCGGCGCCACTCTGCAGGAAGGCTTGCAGGCGGCGCTCGCAGCGGCGGTGGCTGCCCTGCCGATCCCGAAGGTGATGAGCTATCAGTTGCAGGATGGCTGGACCACCGTGCATTTCGTGCGGCCGGCGCACCGGCTGGTCGCCTTGCATGGCGCCGAGGTGGTGCCGGTGTCATTGCTGGGTCTCTCGGCCGGGCGCGAGACGCAGGGCCATCGCTTCGAGGCGAAGAAGAACCCCGTCGTCATCCGCGAGGCCGACGGCTACGCGCGGCAGATGGAGGAAGAGGGCGCGGTGATCGCCAGTTTCGCCGCCCGACGCGCCGAGATCGCACGCCAGCTCATGGACGCCGCCCTGAAGGAAGACTTGCAGCCGATCGCGGACGATGCCTTGCTCGACGAGGTGACGGCGCTGGTCGAGCGGCCCAACGTGCTGGTCTGCCAGTTCGAAAAGGAGTTTCTGGAGGTGCCGCAGGAGTGCCTGATCCTGACGATGAAGGCCAACCAGAAGTACTTCCCCTTGCTCGATGGCGCAGGAAAGCTCACGAACAAGTTCCTCGTCGTCAGCAACATCCGGCCGGACGACCCTTCGGCGGTGATCGGCGGCAACGAGCGCGTGGTGCGCCCGCGGCTCGCCGACGCGAAGTTCTTCTTCGACCAGGACCGCAGGAAGTCGCTGATGGATCGCATCCCGGGGCTGGCGAAGGTCGTCTATCACAACAGGCTCGGCAGCCAGGGCGAGCGGGTCGAGCGCGTCGCTGCGCTGGCGCGCGCGATCGGCGACAAGCTCGGCGGCGAGGCGCTGGCGAATGCTGCCGACCGCGCGGCGGTGCTGGCGAAGGCGGATCTCCTCACCGACATGGTCGGCGAGTTCCCCGAGCTGCAGGGCATCATGGGCCGTTATTACGCGCTGCACGATGGCGAGCCCACCGAGATCGCCGATGCGATCGAGGATCACTACAAGCCGCGTTTCGCCGGCGACGCCCTGCCGCGCGGCGATGTCGGTCTCTGTGTCGCGCTCGCCGACAAGCTGGAGACGCTGGCCGGCATGTTTGGCATCGGCCAGCAGCCGACCGGCGACAAGGACCCCTTCGCGCTCCGGCGCCATGCGCTGGGCGTCGTCCGCATGCTGATCGAGAAGGAGATCGCCCTGCCGCTCGACGGGCTCGTGAATGACGCGTTCGCGGTATTCCCCAAAGGCCTGCTCGGCGCTGCGCAGGCCGAGCTCGAAACCTTCGTTTTCGAGCGGCTGGCCAGCCTGCTGCGCGAGCAAGGCTACACGGCGCAGGAAGTGGATGCCGTGCTTTGCATGCGCCCGGTCCGCCTCGACCTCGTGCCCCGACAGCTCGCCGCGGTGCGCGCCTTCGCCGCATTGCCCGAGGCCGCGAGCCTCGCCGCCGCCAACAAGCGCGTCGGCAATCTCCTCAAGAAGGCGGAAGGGACGGTGGCGGCGACGGTCGATCCCGCCCTCTTCAGCGCCGAGGCCGAGCGCGCGCTGTTTGCCGCGCTTACCGCGATCAAGCCGGAAGCCGACGCGCTGTTCGAGCTGGGCGACTACACCGCCTCGCTGGCACGGCTGGCTGCCTTGAAGGCGCCGGTCGACCAGTTCTTCGACGAGGTGATGGTGAATGTCGAGGATGCGGCCCTGCGTGCCAATCGCCTGGGCCTCCTGGCAACCCTGCACCAGGCGATGAACCGCGTCGCCGATCTCTCGCGCCTGTCCGCCTGAGCCCCATGCCCGCGACGAAGCTGATCATCCTCGACCGCGACGGCGTCATCAACCAGGACTCCGATCTCTACATCAAGTCGCCGGACGAATGGATCCCCCTCCCCGGCAGTCTCGAAGCGATCGCGCGGCTGAACCAGTGGGGCTACCGCGTCGTGGTGTGCACCAACCAGTCCGGCATCGGCCGCGGCCTGTTCGACATGGACACGCTGAATGCGATCCACGAGAAGATGATCAAGGCCGCCGCCACCGTCGGCGGCACGATCGACGCCATCTTCTTCTGCCCGCACACCAATGCCGATCACTGCGAGTGCCGCAAGCCCAAGCCCGGCATGTTGAAGGAGATCGCCGCGCGCTACAACGTCAGCCTCGCCGGCGTGCCGGTGGTGGGCGATTCCTTGCGCGATCTCGAATCCGCGGTGGCGGTGGGTGCGCAGCCGATCCTGGTGCTGACCGGCAAGGGCCGGAAAACCGAGCGGGATGCCGCGTTGCCGAGCCACACGCTGGTGTTTCCCGATCTGGCCACCGCCGTGCAGAAGCTCACTGCCTGACGAGGCCTGCGCAATGAACCTGCTGCGCTCGACGTTGTTCATGCTGGTGATGACGGTGACGATCGTGCTGATCGTCGCCGCCCTGCTGCTGGTGTTCTGGCTGCCGGCGCGGCAGCGCCGCCTGTTCGTGATGCCCTGGGTGCGCTTCGTGATGTGGCTGACCGAGCATCTGCTCGGCATCGAGATGCGCATCGTCGGCCGCGAGAACGTGCCGGCCGTGCCCTGCGTGATCCTGTCCAAGCATCAGTCGGCCTGGGAGACTTTCGCGCTGCAGCTGATCTTCCCGCTCACCGCCTTCGTCTACAAGCGCGAACTCAACTGGCTGCCCTTCTTCGGCTGGGGCATGAAGCTGATGCCCTTCGTCGCGATCGATCGCAGTGCCGGCAAGGCGGCGCTCAAGCAGGTCGTCGAGCGTGGCAAGCGCCGCCTCGCGGAAGGCTATTCGGTCGTGGTCTTTCCCGAAGGCACCCGCGTGGCGCCCGGGACGAGCCGTCCGTTCAAGATCGGCGGCGCGATGCTCGCCGTCGCGGCCGGCGTCCCGGCCGTGCCGGTGGCGCACGATTCCGGCGAATGCTGGCCGCGCAAGGCGTTCATCAAACGGCCGGGCACCGTGACCGTGAGCATCGGCCCGCCGATCGACACCGCCGGCCGCAGCGCGGGCGAGGTGAATGCCCTCGCGGAAAGCTGGATCGACGCCGAAATGCGCCGCATCAGCCCTCAACGTTACCGCCATGCCGAAGCCGGGCCCGCAACTGAGTCTGCGGCTTGACGCCGCGCCCCCGGAACCCGATGCGCGCTGGTGCGCCGGCGGCCGCGTCGCCTATCTCGGCGGCTGGCTCACGCTGCGGCTCGACACCGACCGGCGCACGCCCGAGCGGGTCGGCGAGGAGTTGCACCTGCCGCTGCCGCCGGGCGCGAGCCCACGGCAGATCCGCGACATGGCGGAAGCCTGGCTGCGCGACGAGGCGCAGCGCATCCTGCAAAGCCTGGCGCAAAAGTCGGCGCTGGCGGGACGGCACCCTTGCCGAGTCATGCTGAGTTTCAGCCGTCACGGCGACTGGGCGCGCCGCGAGGGCGACGTGCTGCGCTGCCACTGGCGCCTGATCGAGCAGCCGCTGCCCGTCATCGAGCAGGCGCTCGCTCGGGCACTGGCAGAACAGACTTCCACGGCCGCCGACGATCTGTTTTCCCTGGCCTGATGCCCGACCAGCTCGAACTGTTCCGCCAACTCCCCCCGCATGACGCCCAGCCGCTCCGGCCGCGCCACCTCCTCATCGCCGGCCGCATCGTCGCCTACACGCTGCGGCGCGACCGCCGCCGGCTGTCGATGCGCATCGACGAGCGCGGCCTTGCCGTCGGCGCGCCGCGCAGCCTCCCGCTCGCGGAGATCGAAGCCTTCATCCAGCAGCATGGCGCCTGGGTGCTGGAGAAGCTCGCGGCCTTCGCGGCCCACGGGGCGCGCCGCCATCTGCCGATCCATGACGGCGTGCGCCTGCCGCTCTTGGGCGGCGAGGTCTGCGTGCGCGTGAGCCGCGGCGCCAATCGCGGCTACTGGCACGGGCAGGAGCTCTGGCTCGCCGCGCGGCCCGATGCGGATCTCGCCGCGCTGGCAAGGCGCGCCCTGCAGCGGCGCGCCCTCGAACACTTCCAGCCTCGGCTCGTCGAGATGGCAGCGCGGATCGGCCAGACGGCGCCGCCGCTGGCGCTCAGCTCGGCACGCACGCGCTGGGGCAGCTGCAGCCGCAAGAGCGGCATCCGGCTCAACTGGCGGCTGATCCATCTCGCCCCGGCGACGATCGATTACGTCATCGCCCACGAAGTCGCGCATCTCGTCGAGATGAATCACGGCCCGCGCTTCTGGCGGGTCGTGGAAGGGCTCTATCCCGACTGGCGCGCGGCGCGCGCACGGCTCAAGCACGAGGGTGCGGCGTTACCACTGATTTAGCGTGGAACGCCTTGCTTGCCGACCGCTGCCTCTGGTGGCCCATCGACCGTGGCTGGCCCGAGGTCGGCGTTGCGGCGTTATGTAGCCAGCCGCGCCGACAGGAACCGTTCGAGGTGGCGGTCGGTGATGCTGATGTGGCTGATGAACCAGTCGAGCAGCAGGAACTGGCAGCGAAAGGCCAGGCGCAGCGGCGAGGTGCGGCCGGCGGCGATCTCGGTGCGCAGAGCGGCCAGGAACGCGCTGAATTTCAGATGCTGCTGCTGATGCTCGGCGCGCGGCGAAGGCGGATAGCCATGCGCCTCCATCAGCCGCTCCTCGGTGTCGAAGTGTTCGGAGGTGAGCTCGACGAGCCGAATGATCGACTGCTCGGCCTGGGCGGTTGCGCCCGTTTGCAGCGCTTCGGCGAGCGCGACGATGTGATCGAAGATCAACCGGTGCATCTCGTCGAGACCGGCGAAATCGAGCAGATATTCCGGATGCCAGACGGCGAGGCTGTCGCTCTCGAAGGCTGCGGCCTGATCGTGATTGGCGTGCCGGCAGCGCTGCCAATAAATGGCCGCCGGCGTGTCGCCGGGATTGTGTTCGAGACATTCGCCGAACAGCCGCTGAGCTTCCTCCAGGCGGCGGAAATGGTAATGCGCGAGCGCATCCTCGAAAGTGTCGAGACTGGCGAGTTTGGCGGCCTTGAGCGGCGCCGGATCGGCATCGAACACCTCGTAGATCGACTGCGCCAGGTGCTTGCCGCGCACGCGCACGCGGTCGATGAAGCGGATCGAGAAGTCACTGGGATCACGGATGCTGTTCAAGGTGTGCTGGGTGATGAGGATCGGCGTCTGCCAGGTCTTGGTCAGCGTCTCGACGCGCGAGGCGAGATTGACCGCGTCGCTGATCACGGTGACTTCCATGCGCTTGCTGCCGCCGATCACGCCGAGCATCAGCAGCCCGGAATTCAGGCCGATGCCGATGCGGATCGGCTGATCGGGACGCGCCTCGGGCAGGCCGGCGAGACCGGCCTCGCGCCGGGCGTTGAAGCGCTCGAGCTCGGCGAGCATACCCAGCGCCGCATGCAGCGCATCGTCGCCGCGCGCCGGAAACAGCGCCATCACCGAATCGCCGATGTATTTGTCGATGAAGCCGCCGTGGGCGAGCACCACCGGCTCCATGAAGGAGAGATAGGCGTTGATGAAGTCGAAGCACTGCTGCGGCGACATGCGTTCCGACAGCGAGGCGAAGCCGCGGATGTCGGAAAACAGGATCGTCATCTTCTTCTCGGCCTGGTTGCCGCGGTCGACGTCGAGGATGCTTTCCTTGCCCAGGAGCTCGAGCAACTGGGGCGGCACGAAGCGCGCATAGGCCGTTTGCAGCTCCGCCAGGCGCTTTTCCACGCCGTGGCGCGTGGCGATCTCGCCATCGAGGCGGGCCCGCAGACGCTTGAGCTCGTCCGTGACGTCGTGGAGGTGGGCAGGGCTGCCTGGCTCGGCCGGCTGGGTCATGCGGCCATTGTATTCCCGCTGCAGGATGAGGAGATTTTCCGCGGCAAGCTCGATGGTGGGCCCGCTGGGGCTCGAACCCAGGACCAAAGGATTATGGGACTGCTTCATTGACACGCGGCGCAGCGGCCCTCGTCAGTGGCCGCGGCAAGATCGATGGTGGGCCCGCTGGGGCTCGAACCCAGGACCAAAGGATTATGAGTCCTCTGCTCTGACCGACTGAGCTACAGGCCCGCCGCGGGCGATTATAGGAAACCCCTGCGAAACTTGCTGCGCGGGCGGTCTGCTGCGTTGCGCGGTGCTCGGATGCTCGCCTACCCATCAGGTATGTCTCGCATCCTGCGCTCCTGTGCCTTGCATCCCATACCGCTCGCGGCGTTTCGCCAGGGTTTCCAAATGCCGGCCGGATAGCCCGGCACCGCTCTCACGAACGCTCCGACGCGGGCAGGATCCAGAAAAGTCGGCGCTGGCGGGACGGCACGGGGGCGGCCGGCAGCTCGCGGTCGAGGATTTCCATCGTCGCGCGGCCGACGTATTCGCCGTGGGTGTCGTCCATCTTGCTCGAATATTCGAGCGCGGAGAGATAGGCGCGGCCGATCAGCCGGCCCAGCGGTGGCGGGTTGTAGAGCAGTTTCTTGATGATGAAGGGATTGAGCGTCAGCGGGTCGTAGTCTTTCGGCAGATAGCCGCTGGCGATCAGCCGTTTCTCGACTGGCGTGTTGGGCTGCACGCCGACGAAGAAGATGAACGGCAGCACCTTGTCGCGGCCAAACAGCGCGTAGAGTTCCTCGATGCGCGCCATCGTCGCGCGCATCGTCGCCGGGGTCTCGCCCGGCGCATTCAGGGGCAGATACAGCTTCACCTTCAGATCGGCGTGCTTGCCGGTCATCGCCTCCTTGAAGTAGCGGAAGGCGCCCATCTGCTGCTCGAGTTCGTAGCCGAGCGTCAGGCTCTCGATCATCTCCTGCGAGCCGGTGAAGGACAGATCGAGGCTTTCCAGGCCGGAATCGAGCATCTTGCGCGCGATCGCCGGGGTCATGTAGTTGAGGCGCAGATAGCCGGTCCAGCGCACCTCGACTCCCCGCGCCAGCATTTCATCGAGGATCGCCTCGGCGTGCGTCATGCTGCGCCGGGTCGAGCAGAACTGCGCGTCGGTGAACCAGATGTGCTTGACGCCATACTGCTTGTTGAGCGTCTCGACTTCCTTGGCGACTTCGACCGGATCGCGATAGCGCTGCTGCGCACCCTCGATCTTGTTGTAGAGGCAGAAATGGCACTGGAACGGGCAGCCGCGCTTGGTATGCACGCCGATCGAGACGTTCGGCGCATCGACGTATTGCCGGAAGGCGGGGAAGATCGATTCGAGGTAGGGAAAATCGACCGCGGTGAGCTGCCGCAGATCGAAGTTTTCCTCGGCCGGACGGTGGTGGATCAGGCCTTCGGCGTCTTTGAAGTAGTGATGGCCGGCAGGAACTTCGGCACCATCGACGATCGACAGCATCGCGGCCTCGCCTTCGCCGACGACGACGACCGTGTCGGTCGGGCAGCGCTCGGCGACATACTGGCCGAAGATCGACACCGCGGTGCCGCCGACGACGAGGCGCGTTCGGGGCGAGAGCCTGCGCACCAGCTTCAGATAGCCGAGATTGCGCAGCCGCTGTCCGGCGTAGTCGGCGATGATGCCGATCGCCTGCCAGGCCGCCTGAAGGCGCTTGAGCGGATTCGGCGAATGGTCGTAATTCATCACCACGTCGAGCGCGTCGTTTTCCGGGTGCGGCCCGAAGGTCTGCATGTTGCGCCAGGAGAAGGCCACCACGTCGGGTTGCAGTGCGCGGATGCGATCGATCAGGGCCGCCTTGCGCTCGCGCGGCGGGATCACCGCGAGATCGAGGATTTCCTGCCGGATGTCCGGGCGCTGCTTGTGGATGAAATCGGCCAGATAGACCACGCCCCCCGGCCAGATCTTCCAGACGGGCAGGCGCACATAGAGGACGGAACGGGCAGGGGTTGGCATCGTGAGGGACGAAAATTTCTTCTTATTGCTCGCAGCTCGCGAGCATAGAGGAATTCAGTCCGTTCCGATATGCCCCGGATTGAGTATATAAGCAACTACTAAACGATTCGGCGAATCGGCCACCCCGGGAGGCCGATTCTCGTAGCAGCCGTTATGGGGAGTTCAGCGCTTGAAAGGGGCGAGCACCCGCGCGGGGAAATCGCTCCGCCAGAACTGCCAGGCGAGGAAGGCGCGCTTGCCCCAGCGCCACAGGAAGCGGCGGGTGCGCGGGCGCAGCGCCGCCAGGAGCGCGACGGCGCCGGCGACGATCCCGGGATGCCGCTTCATCCAGCGGGCGCCCTCATGCAGCCGCTCAGCCGCGTCGAAAAGAGGCGTCAAACCTTGCAGATGGCCACCCAGGGCCAGGCGCTGGCTCGCGGCTTCGAGTTGCAGCCGCTGTTTTTCCAGGGCCAGCTCGATCCTGTTCATGACACCGCATCCTCGTTGCGCAGTGCCGCCTCGTCGCGGCGTAGCTCGGCCAGGCTGGCGGCGAAGAGCCGTGACCCCTGACGCAAGAGGCGTAGGGCCACGGCCCCGGCGACGCCGGCCGTGACGAGGAACAGCGCAGTGAAGATGCCCAGCGCCAGCACCCGGTGGCTGTCCCACAGCAAGACGGTGAGAAAGACGCCGAGGAAGGCGAGGCCGAGCACCCCTGCAATCACCGCCACCACGGCCCACAACAGGAGGCCGATCCAGCGACCGGCCTCTTCCTGGGCCTCGACCTTGAGCAGTTCGAGGCGAGTGCGGATCAGCGCGACGCCGGTCGTCGCAAGGCCGCGCAGCGATGCAAGCAGGCCGGGAGAAGCGTCAGACACGAGGGCACCTCGAAAAATCTGCTGCGCGACCCGATTGCTGCGTTGGGCGGTGCTCGCTCCCTCGCCTATCTATTCGATATGTCTCGGTCGCTGCGCGCCGTCCGCCTTGCCCTCGGGCCGCTCGCAACGGTTTTTCGCGGCGCCCCAGCTTCGCTCTTACGCGCATCAACGCCGGCCGATCAAGAGGCCGACGATGAAGCCGATGCCCGCGGCGATGCCGACGGAACGCCAGGGATTGTCCTGCACATAGGTGTCGGCTGCGCGTCCGACCTGCTTGGCCTTGTCGACCAGGGCGGCCTCGGCGTCGGCGATGCGCACCTTCGCATCCGCCAGGCGGCTCTGGATGCGTGCGCGCAGATCGGCGGCCTTGTCGCCCGCCTGGTTCGCGGTGGCGCGCAGCAACTCTTCGGCGTCGGCCACGACCACCTTGAAATCGGCGATCAGTTTGTCTTTGTTGACTTCGGTCATTTCGGTCATTTTCAGCTCCTTGGGAGTGACGGATGCGTCACGCGGATTGCATTCTCTCACAGCTTCGTCGCCACAATGCACACTTACTACGAATAATGGCCACGCATACCCGATTGTCAAGGGCGCATGGTCGGAAAAGCGCGCCGCCTTGTAGACCTCCGCGAACCGCGCCCGCTGGGCGATGCCGGGCGTGGCGAGCTGGTAGTCGATGCGCCAGCCGACGTTCTTCGCCCAGGCCTGGCCGCGGTTGGACCACCAGGTGTAGCCTTCGCCTTCCGCATCGGGGTAGAGCCGGCGATAGACATCGACCCAGCCGAGCTCGTCCTTGACGCGGGCGATCCATTCCCGTTCCTCCGGCAGGAAGCCGGAGTTCTTCTGGTTCGACTTCCAGTTCTTCAGGTCTTTTTCCGTCGGGGCGATGTTCCAGTCGGCGCAGATGACGAATTCCCGGCCGGTCTTGCGCGCTTCGGAGCGCAAGGCGGCCAGCTGCGGAAAGAAGACCTCCATGAAGCGGAACTTCGCGGCCTGGCGCTCCGGCGAGGACGAGCCCGAGGGTACATACAGCGAGATCACCGTCAAACCGGGCCAGTCGCAGCGCAGGAAGCGGCCCTCGGCATCGAATTCCTCGATGCCGATGCCCTCGGCGACCCGCTGTGGCGCATGGCGCGCGTAGAGTCCGACGCCGCTGTAGCCTTTCTTCGCGGCGAAATGGAAATAGCCGTGGTAGCCGGCGGGGTGGTGCTCGGCAGGGGAGAGATCGGCTTCCTGCGCCTTGAGTTCCTGGACGCAGACGATGTCGGCATCCTGGTGGGCGAGCCAGTCGAGCCAGCCCTTCTTGACTGCGGAGCGCAGGCCGTTCAGGTTCAGCGTGACGATTTTCAGCATGTAGAATGATCCGATGATGAGCGAGGCCAACGACTTCAGCCGCGACTTTATCGCGTTCGCCTGCGAACGGGGGGTGCTGCGCTTCGGCGAATTCAGGACCAAGGCCGGTCGGCTGTCCCCCTATTTCTTCAATGCCGGGCTGTTCAACGACGGCGCGTCGCTGGCCAGGCTGGCGGATTTCTACGCGCGGGCGATCCTCGCTTCGGGGCTGGCGTTCGACATGCTGTTCGGGCCGGCCTACAAGGGCATTCCGCTGGTGGCGGCGGTGGCGATCAAGCTGGCCGAGCACGGCCGCAATCTGCCCTTTGCGTTCAATCGCAAGGAAGCCAAGGATCACGGCGAGGGCGGCAGCCTGATCGGTGCGCCGCTTTCCGGCCGGGTGCTGATCGTCGATGACGTGATCTCCGCCGGCACCTCGGTGCGCGAGTCGGTCGAGATCATCCGCCAGGCGGGCGCGACCCCGGCCGGGGTGGCGATCGCGCTGGATCGCCAGGAACGCGGCACGGGCGAGCTGTCCGCCGTGCAGGAGGTCGAGCGGGTGCTGGGGCTGCCGGTGATCGCCGTCGCCCGGCTCGCCGATCTGATCGGCTATCTTTCGGGACAGCCGGCGCTGGAAGCGAACCTCGCGGCGGTACGCCGCTATCGGGAGGCGTATGGTGTCGAGTGAATTCCGTGCCTTGATGCTCGTCGCCGGCCTGGGGCTGAGCCTGCCCGCGGCGGCGGAAACCGTTTGCTGTGACGTCGATGGCAAGCGCACCTGCGGCGATCCCCCGCCCGCGGCGTGCAATACCCGCGCCAAGATCATCTATCGCAAGGGCGGCGTGGCCAAGGAAGTCGAGGCGCCGCTGACGGCCGAGCAGCGCGCCGCGCGCGAAGCCGAGGAAGCGCGCAGGAAGGTCGAGGAAAGAAAAGCCGCCGAGCAGGCGCGCAGGGACCGCGCGCTGCTCGACAGCTTCACCACCGTCAAGGAGCTCGATGCGGCGCGCGACCGCGCGATCGCCGATCTGGAAAAGAATGCCGAGCAGGCGAAGAACCGGCTCGAGGCCGCGCTCGCCAAGCAGAAGAAGCTCGACGACGAGAAGGAGTTCTACCTCAAGAAGCCGCTGCCGGCCCTGCTGAAGCGCCAGATCGACGAGAACGAGCGCGAGATCGCCACGCAGCGTCAGGCGCTCGAGCAGAAGGAGCAGGATGTCGCCGCGGTGCGCGAACGTTTCGCTGCCGACCGGGAACGCTATCTGCAGCTTACCGGCAAGGCCGCGGCCAAGAAATAGCCGGCCCGTGCCGTTCCGCCAGCGCCGAGTTTTCACTGGGAGGCGACCCTGCCCGCGAGGCATGAGCCGCCGCGGCGCCGGTCGCCTCCCGGCTTCGACGGCCACAGCCCCCCTCAGCTAGAGAGCTTTTTGCGCAGCAGTTCGTTGACCTGCTGCGGATTGGCCTTGCCGCGGGTCGCCTTCATCACCTGGCCGACCAGCGCATTGAAGGCCTTTTCCTTGCCGGCGCGGAATTCCTCGACCGATTTCTGGTTCGCAGCCAGGACTTCGTCGATGATCGGTTCGATCGCCGATGCGTCCGACACCTGCTTGAGGCCGCGCGCCTCGATGATCGCGTCGGCCGCATTTTCGTCACCTTGGCCCTCGCCGTTCCACAGCGCGTCGAACACTTCCTTGGCGAGTTTCGACGAGAGCGTGCCGTCACCGATGCGCCTGATCATGCCGGCGAGCTGGCCGGCCGAGACGGGGCTCGAAGCGATGTCGCGCTCGTCGCGGTTCAGCCGCGCGGCGAGCTCGCCCATTACCCAGTTGGCGCATGGCTTTGCATTCTCCCTGCCGGCCGCGGCGACGGCGGCTTCGAAATAGCGCGCCATCTCGCGCGTCGCGGTGAGCGTCGCCGCATCGTAGGCGGAAAGCCCGTAATCGGCCTGGAACCTGGCCTGCATCGCCTGCGGCAGCTCGGGCATGCCGGCCTTCACCTCCGCGATCCACTCCGGCCCGATCTCCAGCGGCAGGAGATCGGGGTCGGGGAAGTAGCGGTAGTCGTGTGCGTCTTCCTTGCTGCGCATCGCGCGGGTTTCGCCCGTGTCCGGGTCGAACAGCACGGTGGCCTGATGGATCGCGCGGCCTTCCTCGAGTTCGTTGATCTGCCACTGGATTTCGTAGTCGATCGCCTGCTGCAGGAAGCGGAAGGAGTTGAGGTTCTTGATCTCGCGGCGCGTGCCCAGCGGCTCGCCCGGGTGGCGCACCGAGACGTTGGCGTCGCAGCGGAAGCTGCCTTCCTGCATGTTGCCATCCGAGATGCCGATCCAGGTGACGAGCGCGTGCAGGGCTTTCGCATAGGCGACCGCTTCGGCCGAGGAGCGCAGGTCGGGCTCGGAGACGATCTCCAGCAATGGCGTGCCGGCGCGGTTCAGATCGATGCCGGTCCTGCCGTGGAAATCCTCGTGCAGGCTCTTGCCGGCATCTTCTTCGAGATGGGCGCGCGTCAGCCGCACGAATTTCTCCGTGCCATCGATGCGGATCGTCAGGCCGCCGCCGGCGACCACCGGGGTTTCATACTGGCTGATCTGGTAGCCCTTCGGCAGATCCGGGTAGAAATAGTTCTTGCGCGCGAAGATCGAGCGCGGCGCGATCTCGCCGCCGACGGCGAGGCCGAACCTGATCGCGCAGACCACCGCCTCGCGGTTCAGCACCGGCAGCACGCCGGGCAGCGCGATATCCACCGCGCAGGCCTGGCGGTTGGCTTCCGCGCCGAAGGCGGTGGAAGCGCCGGAGAAGATTTTCGATTTCGTCGCGAGCTGGACATGGGTTTCCAGCCCGATCACCACTTCCCAGCGGCTCATTGCCATCCCTCCGGCATGCGGGTGTGCCAATCCGTCGCCTGCTGGTAGCGATGGGCGACGCCCAGCATCTTCGCCTCGGCGAACCACGGCGCGATCAATTGCAGGCCGACCGGCAGACCCTGCTCGAAGCCGCAGGGGATCGACATGCCCGGCAGACCGGCGAGATTGACGGCGATCGTGTAGATGTCGGAGAGATACATCTCGACCGGATCGGCGCTCTTCTCGCCGAACTTGAAGGCGACCGAGGGCGCGGTCGGGCCCATGATCACGTCGCAGGACTTGAAGGCTTCCTGAAAGTCGGCGGCGATCAGACGGCGCACCTGCTGCGCCTTCAGGTAATAGGCGTCGTAATAGCCGTGCGAGAGCACATAGGTGCCGATCAGTATCCGGCGCTTGACTTCGGCGCCGAAGCCTTCGGCGCGGGTCTTTTCGTACATCTCGATCAGATCGCGGTACTCGGCGGCGCGGTGGCCATAGCGTACGCCGTCGAAGCGCGCGAGGTTCGAGCTCGCCTCGGCCGGCGCGATCACGTAATAGGCCGGCACCGACAGGCCCGAGTTCGGCAGCGAGATCTCGACGGTCGTCGCACCCAGCCTGCGGTATTCGGCCAGCGCGCCCTCCACCGCCGCGCGCACGCCCTCGCTCATGCCCGCGCCGAAAAACTCCTTCGGCAGGCCGATCCTGAGTCCGTCGAGGGGTTTGTCCAGATCGCGCGTGTAGTCCTCGGCAGGGCGGTCGAGCGAGGTCGAGTCGCGCGCATCGAAGCCGGCCATCGCATTCAAGAGCAGCGCGCAGTCCTCGGCCGATTTCGCCATCGGCCCGCCCTGATCGAGGGAGGAGGCGAAGGCGATCATGCCGTAACGGCTGACCACGCCATAGGTGGGTTTCAGGCCCGTGAGGCCGCACAGCGCCGCCGGCTGGCGGATCGAGCCGCCGGTGTCGGTGCCGGTGGCGGCGGGCACGAGGCGCGCGGCGATCGCGGCGGCCGAGCCGCCCGAGGAGCCGCCGGGCACGCGCGCCGTGTCCCACGGGTTCTTCACCGGGCCGAAGTAGGACGTCTCGTTCGACGAGCCCATCGCGAACTCGTCCATGTTGCATTTGCCGAGCAGCACCATGCCGGCGTCGTTCATGCGTTCGACGACGTGGGCATCGTAGGGTGAAATGAAGTTGGCGAGCATCTTCGAGCCGCAGGTGGTGCGTAAGCCCCGCGTGCAGAAGATGTCCTTGTGGGCGAGCGGAATGCCGGTGAGCGGGGGTGCCGTCTCGCCAGCGCCGAGTTTCGCATCCGCCGCGCGCGCGAGGCCGAGAGCCCGCTCGCGGTCGACGGTGATGAAGGCGTTGAGTGTCGGATTGTGTTGCTCGATGCGGTCGAGAAACAGGGTGGTGAGCTCGACGCTGGAGATTTTCTTCTGCGCCAGCGCGGCGGACAGTTCCCTGAGAGATGAATTGATCATTCGATCACCTTGGGAACGAGATACAGGCCGGCCTCGGATTCGGGCGCGATCGCCATGAAGTCGTCGCGGCGGTCGGTTTCGGTCACCCGGTCTTCGCGCAGGCGCTGCACGACATCGACCGCATGGGCCATCGGCACGATGCCGGTGGTGTCGACCGCCTGGAGTTGTTCGACGAAGGCGAGGATCGCATTCAACTGCTCGCGGGTCTGCGCGGATTCGGCGGCGGAGATCTCGATGCGCGCCAGATGCGCGATGCGCTGGACGTCGTCCGGAGTCAGGGACATGGTTTTTCAGGAATCAGGAATCAGGAATCAGGAATCAGGGATCAGGAATCAGGGATCAGGGATCAGGGATCAGGGATCAGGGATCAGGGATCAGGGATCAGGGATCAGGGATCAGGGATCAGGGATCAGGGATCAAGAGCCGGAAGA
>Ga0209172_10001039_pt1 | contig 65599 bp, 53 predicted proteins | sample LarsenN4metaG_FD_184113 | JGI IMG/M metagenome (GOLD analysis project Ga0209172, IMG submission 184113) | Hot spring sediment bacterial and archeal communities from British Columbia, Canada, to study Microbial Dark Matter (Phase II) - Larsen... ...
ATCGGCCTGTTGCGGTATCGCGTCGCGCGCGATGGCGAACTCGTGTTCGAAGCGCGTACGGGTCTCGCCGATGACTTTCGGTTCGACGCCGCGCGCCTCTGGTGCGACGCCGCGCCGGTGCCGCAGCGCGGTTACGAGGACATCCTTGCAGAGCTGACGCGGTGAGCGTCTTCGACCGGGCGGTCCTGGCCGACCTGCCTGTCGCTGAAGCTCGGCACGCCCGGCAGCTACGCCGAGTCGTTTCGTCGTCTGCAGCAGGCGAACGTCGTCGACGTGGCGCTCGCCGATCGCCTCGTACGCGCTGCCGGCGTCCGCAACGTCGTCGCGCACGCCTATGACACGTCGGATATGACGCGGGTTCACACGGCCGCGCGCGAGGGCCCGGCGGATCTTCGCGCATTTCTGGCAATCCTGCGGGATCTCGCGCCGCCCAGCGGCGGACCGGCCTGACGCCCCGGCGGCGGCTCGTCTGTGGCACAATCCGCCCGCGGCGGCGCTGTCAACGACTATCCATCGCATGACCGCTCCTATGTGGCCGGAGCTCGAAGCGCTGTTTCACGAAGCGGTCGCTCGTCCGCCGGAGCAGCGCACCGCATGGCTCGCCGAGCGCTGTGCCGGCCGGCCGGAACTCCGGGCGCAGCTCGAAGCAATGCTCCGCGCGCACGCCGAGACGGGCAGCGCCTTGAACCCGTCGGCCACGGTCGTGCACGCCGCGCTGACGGCCGGCACGCGCCTTGGCGCGTACGAGATCGTGGGCCCGCTCGGCGCCGGCGGCATGGGCGAGGTCTTTCGTGCCCGCGACACGCGGCTGGGCCGCGACGTGGCCGTGAAGGTCCTGCCGGCGGCGTTCGTGTCCGACGCCGATCGCCTCGGCCGCTTCGAGCGCGAAGCGCGCATGCTGGCCGCCCTGAATCATCCGAACATCGGCGCCATCTACGGCCTCGAGGAATGTGAGGTCGTGGTGTCCGGCTTGAGCCGGACCATCCGCGCCCTGGTCCTCGAACTGGTCGAGGGCGAGACGCTGGCCGACCGTCTCGCGCGTGGCTCGCTGCCCGTCGGCGACGCGCTTCGCATCGCGCGGCAGCTTGCGGAAGCGCTCGAGGCCGCGCACGAGAAGGGCATCCTCCACCGGGACCTGAAGCCCGCAAACATCAAGGTGACGCCGAACGGCATCGCCAAGGTGCTCGACTTCGGCCTCGCCAAGGTGATCTCAGGCGACGGCGCCGCCCTCGACGCTTCGCACACCCCGACGATGACCGTCGACCGCACGCAGGCCGGGGTGGTCGCGGGCACGCCAACCTACATGAGCCCGGAGCAGGCGCGCGGCCAGGCCGTCGACAAGCGGACCGACATCTGGGCGTTCGGCTGCGTCCTCTACGAGATGCTCACCGGACGGCCCGCGTTTGCAGGCGCGACGATCTCCGACACGATCGCCGCGATCCTCGAGCACGAGCCCGACGTGAGCCTCCTCCCCGAAAGACTGTCACCCGTTCTGGTCCGGCTGCTGCAACGGTGCCTCGAGAAGGATCGCCAGAAACGGATCGCCGACATTTCGACCGCGCTTTTTGCGTTCGACGAGGCACAGGCGCTCAGTACGGCAATACCGGCTCGCTCGACCGCTCGGTGGCAACGTCTCGCGGCTTACGGATCGGCAGCCGTGATTGCCGCGAGCGCCACGGCGGGCGCCGTCTGGCTTGCGATGTTGCCGGATCCGCCGCGTGCGCTGCGGCTGGCGATCCCCACCACGCCCGCGACCGCGCTGGCGCTCAGCGGCATCGATCGCGACCTGGCGATTACGCCCGACGGATCCCGCGTGGTCTACGTGGGAAACAACGGCCGGCAGGTGTTCATGCGGCCGCTCGATGGCCTGGACGCGACGAGCCTGTTCACCGGTGCGCCGCGCGCGCCATTTGTCTCCCCAGACGGGCAGTGGGTCGGCTTCACCGACGGCGCCACGCTGCTCATGAAGGCGCCGATCGCGGGCGGTCCGGCCGTCTTGGTCACACCAACCGACGGGGGCACCCGCGGCGCGGTGTGGACACCCGACGACATGATCGTCTTCGCCACCAATGCCCCGGCGACGGGGCTTCAGCAGGTGCCTGCGGCAGGCGGACCGGTAACCGTGCTGACCAGGCCGGACCGCACGCGCGGCGAGGTCGAGCATGTGTGGCCCGAGGCGCTGCCCGGCGGTCGCGCCGTGCTGTTCACCATTTTGCCGGTGACGCTCAGCATCGACGGAGCGCAGATTGGCGTCTTCGACCGCCAGACGGGCGCGCAGCGGGTGATCCTGCGCGGCGGCAGCCACGCACAGTACGTGGAGACCGGCCACCTCGTCTATGCGGCCGGCGGCGCGCTGCGTGCGGTCGCCTTCGATCCCGTGACGCTGCAGACGCGTGGGATGCCGGTGACGGTGATTCCCGACGTGACAACCGGAACAAGAGGCTCCTCGCCCGGTGCCGTAAATGCGGTCGTCGCAGGCGACGGCACGCTGGCGTACGTGCGGGGCAGCGCCCCGGCGTCCTTCGGGGAGCGGACGCTCATCTGGGTCGATCGGCAGGGCCGGGAGACGCCCGTCGGAGCGCCGCCGCGTGGATACGTCTTCCCGCGCGTCAGCCCGGAGGGCGGCCGGATCGTGGTTCGATCGGGCGACGAGGAGGACGACCTCTGGCTCTGGGACCTCGCCCGCAGGACATTGACGCGGCTGACGTTCACGCCGGGTCCGGACATTTACCCTATCTGGACGCCCGACGGCCGCCGTGTGCTCTTCGGCTCCGATCGAGAAGGTGTGCGGAATATCTTCTGGCAGGAGGCAGACGGGACCGGAACGGTCCAGCGGGTGACGCGCAGTGCGAACGTCCAGAGTCCGAACGCGGTCTCGCCCGACGGCACTCGGCTGATCCTGACCGAAACATCGCCGACGACCGGGGACGACATCATGGAGGTTGCGCTGATCGGGAGCCAGCCGGCCAGGCCGCTCGTCCAGTCGCCCTTCATCGAGCGCAACGGCGTCGTGTCTCCCGACGGGCGCTGGCTGGCCTACGAAGCGAACGACTCGGGACAGCCTGAGATCTACGTCCGTCCCTACCCCGAGGTGAACAGCGGGCGGTGGCAGGTGTCGACCGGCGGCGGCACACGGCCGCTCTGGTCCCGCACCGGACGGGAGCTGTTCTTCGTTTCGGGAACGGGAGCCATCCTGGGGGTCGGCGTCAGCGCGCGAGCATCCTGGGCTGCAACGACGCCGGCGACCATCGTCAAAGAGGGGTACGCGACCGCCACGCCGGTGAATCCCGGTCGAACCTATGACATCTCCGCGGACGGGCAACGGTTCCTCCTGGTCAAGGCGGAGACCGTGCCGAACGTACCGCCGCCCCAGCTCATCGTCGTGCCGCACTTCGACGAGGAGCTGCGGCGCCTCGCACCGGTGAACTGACACATCGATATCGACGTTGGTCGGATCGCGTCGCGCGACGAAGCTCATTACGCACCGCGTCGCCCGCCTGGACGGCGGCGGTGGTTTCGGACTGCTCCCGCATCGTGAGGCCGCGCATTATATAGAACGCGAAGACGTCCTCGTCGCTGGTGATCCGTTCGTCGCTCAGCACCTCTACCGCATGCTGGAGCTCGTGCGCGATGGCCCCTGTCAGCGCGACGTCGTGTTGTTGGGGGATCCACCACGATATTCAGCAGCCGATACCCTGCTGCGACGATCATCCGGTGTGACAGGCAGGCGCGCACGCGACCGCACCGTCCCGGTCTGACGTAGACGATGCCGTTGGTGGCGTCGATCGCGGCCAGCAGCGCGCGAAAGGTCTCACATCGGCCGGCCGCATCGCGAATCAATGCGGCGAGCTCCGGGCCGTCGGTGCGGACATCGGCGTGCGCGGTGCCGAAGGGCCACACACGGGCAAGCGCCACAGCGGCTGCGAACCGGTGGGCGTGAGTGCGGGCCATGGCGCCTCCTCACCCGCCAAACGCGGAAAGAGGCGCCGAGGTGGCTCACGGATGCTGGCGGCGCGAATTCACGCCGGAGATCCCCAGCAGTTGACCAGGTGGGATTACGGTTTCGGTTCCCGGTCGGGGGCGCTATCGGGAATGTACCGAGTCACGATCGCGGCGACGAACGCTTCGACGTCGCCCAATTCGTGCCGCGCGATCTCGTAGACGCGGTCCGGATCGAGGTCGAGATAACCATGGACGAGCCGATTCCGGAAGCTCGCCATATCCTCGAGCCGGCTCCCCAGATCGCGGTTGATGAACCCGGCCTCTCGCAGGATGCCGAACACGTCGCGGTAGTCGTTCGGCCGACGAAGCCCCTCGCGTGCGATCACGTGATGGCCGATATCGAGGCAGGCTCCAATGACCACCTCGAGCTCCCGCTCCACGGCGTGCTGCTCGACGGGAGAGGCGAGGAACTGTTCTCGCGACAACCTCTCCAGTCGCGCCAGGCGGCGCAGCTCGTCGCGAATCCTGGCGATGCGCGCGGCGAGGAGCTCCCGATCAACGGTCATCGCAGCGTGCCGGTCGCGGCCTGGCGAAAGAGGTCGCGGTCGTATCGCTCGAGGTAGGGCTTCAGATCGAGGTACTCCTTCACCGTCTGCGCCGTGAAGTCCGCGGCGATCTCCTCCGAAGACGCCCACAGGAGCCGCGCGTCGCGAAGGATCGCGTGGCGCACCGCGGTCGGAAGCCGGTTCAAGGCCTGGACAGCCACTTCGTCGGTACCAAGCGTCTCCACCGCGAGCGTCGTCCACGCAATTTGGGCATCCCAGAGCGCCGCCGCGTCGAGGTCGCGGCGGGCGAGCACCGCCACGTCGACATCGCTGAGGGCATCGGCCTCCCCTCGCGCCCGCGACCCGTACAGCCAGATCGCCTCGATCCGCCCGTCGCGGGCAAGCGCGTCGGCGAGCCGGGGCACGCGCGCCTCCACGTCGGACGCGACCGGCCTCCCGAACTTGATCATTGGTGACGAGTGTACTCTGCGTCTCCTATAATCCACGCCACTGACGTGTGCCTGCACCCTCCTGGTCCGAGCTCGAGGCGCTTTTTCATGAGGCGCTGTCTCACCCGCCGGCCGATCGCGCCACGTGGGTGGCCGATCGGTGCGCCGGGCGTCAGGATCTCCGGGCGGAAATCGAAGCGATGCTCCGCGCGCAGGACGAAGCGGGCAGTGCATTGAAGACGGCTGCAGCCGCGCCGGCGCTCGCGCCCGGCGCGCGCATCGGCACGTACGAGATCGTCGACCGGCTTGGCGCGGGCGGTATGGGTGAGGTCTATCGCGCGCGCGACACGAAGCTGCGGCGCGAGGTCGCAGTCAAGATCCTGCCGCCTGCCGTCAGCGGCGACGTGGACCGCGTGGCCCGACTCGAGCGCGAGGCGCGCGTGCTGGCCGCGCTGAACCACCCGAACATCGCCGCGATCTACGGCGTCGAAGAAGGTCCGGCTGAAGCCGGACGCCACGTACGCGCGCTCGTCCTCGAGCTGGTGGAGGGCGAGACGCTTGGCGACCGCATCGCGCGCGGGCCGCTGTCCATGGCCGAGGCGCTCGGCGTGGCGCGCCAGATTGCCGAGGCGCTCGATGCCGCCCACGAGAAGGGGATCGTCCATCGCGATCTCAAGCCCGCGAACATCAAGGTCACGCCGAACGGCACGGTCAAGGTCCTCGACTTCGGCCTCGCCAAGGCCTCGCCGACCGCCGGCAGACCGATTGACGGCACACAAACCCCCACCCTCACGGTCGACCGCACGCTGCCGGGCGTGGTCGCGGGAACACCCGCTTACATGAGCCCCGAGCAGGCGCGCGGACAGGCTGTGGACAAGCGGACCGACATCTGGGCGTTCGGCTGCGTCTTTTACGAGATGCTCACCGGACGGCCCGCGTTTCCTGGGGCGACGATCTCCGACACGCTTGCCGCGATTCTCGATCGCGAACCCGACTGGAGCGCACTACCGACAATGATCGCGCCCGGTGTTTGCGTCCTGCTGCGGCGCTGCCTGCAAAAGGACGCCAGCCGGCGTCTCCACGACATCGCCGACGCGCGCATCGAGATTGAGGACGCGATCAGCACCCCATCTGAGAAGGCCGTCGATCTGCGTCCATCCTCGTTCCGCCGGTATCGTCACGAGCATCTGGCCTGGACGATCGCGGTGCTGGCGGTGGCGGTTCTCGGTATGGCGGGGTTCGCGGTATCAACCGTTGTTTCCTTCCGCAGCCTCGCACCTGCCCCGACGACCACGCGGTTCGAGATACCGACTCCGCCCACCGTCGACCCGGCGTCCTTCGCGCTCTCATCCGACGGCCGGCAGCTCGCCTTCGTGGCTACGACGGACGGCATCCGTCGGCTCTTCGTGCGCTCCCTCGACGAACTGACGGCTCAGCCACTGCCCGGCACCGAAGGCGCACTGTTCCCCTTCTGGTCGCCCGATGGGCGCGCGATTGGGTTCTTTGCGGATCTCAAGCTGAAGCGAATCAACCTGCCCGAAGGCCCGGCGCAGGTACTGGCCGATGCGAACGGATGGGGCGCGGCGTGGAACGCTGATGACGTCATCGTGTTCGCGCCGAACGCGGGAGGTCCGCTCGCTCGCGTGGCAGCGGTTGGCGGTGATCCTGTCGTCGTGACGCCGTTCCGGCGCGGAGACATCAACGACTGCTGGCCTCAGTTTCTGCCTGACGGCCGTCGCTTCCTCTTCTTCCACGTGACGAGTTCTCCCGAGACCACCGGCGTGTACATCGGATCGCTGGACGGTGGCGAGCCGACGCGAGTCCTCAGCGCACAGACGATGGCGTTGTTTGCGCCGCCGGACATGCTGTTGCAGGTCCAGCAGCAGACGCTTGTCGCGGTCCCGTTCGATGCCGAGCGCGGCGTGGTGAGTGGAGAGCCGGTCCCGGTTGCCCAGGGGCTCGGAGAAGAAGGATTCCCGCCGTTTCGGGGTGCGTTCGCCGTCGCCAGCACCGGTGTACTCGCATACCGGACCGCCGGCGGCGAACGTCAGCGGCAGCTCACGTGGCTCGATCGCACGGGTCTCGTGCGCGGCACGATCGGGCCGCCGGTTCCCGGCTTCTTCATCAATGCCGAGCTTTCACCGGACGGCCAGCGCGTCGCCGTGGAATGGATCGTGTCCGGTAACGACGATGTATGGCTGTTCGATGCGCGGACGGGTGCGCGGAGGCGCTTCACGTTTCATCCGAAGTCCGATTGGGTGCCCGTCTGGTCGGCCGACGGCCACCGGATCTTCTTTTCCTCCGATCGCAACGGCGCCGACGATCTCTTCGAAAAGGCGGCCAGCGGAACGACCGACGAAGCGCCCCTGCTGGTGACCTCTGAGCCGAAGGAAGCGATAGCCGTGTCGAAGGACGGACGCTTTCTCCTGTACGCGGTTCATCCGCGCGATAGGCTGGATACCGACCTCTGGGCATTGCCGCTGATCGGCGACCGGAAGCCCTTCCCGATTGCGCAGACTTCGTTTCAGGAAAGCACAGGCGATGTTTCTCCGGACGGGAAATCGGTCGCATACACATCGAACGAGTCCGGCCGCGTCGAGGTGTACACGCAGTCGTTCCCTGAGCCGGGCGGCAAGCGCCAGATCTCTTTCGGGGGCGGACGTGGACCGCGGTGGAGCCCCGACGGCCGCGAACTGTTCTACGTCGCGCCCGACGACCGCCTCATGGCGGTGCCGATTACGAGCGGCGTGGACGGTCAGCTCGAAACGGGCGCGGCAGTACTGCTCTTTCGAACGCGTCTCAGTCCCTACTACAACCAGAAGGCGCAGTATTCCGTAGCCGCCGACGGGCGATTTCTGATGAGTGTCGTCGTCGAGGCGCCGCAGGTGCCACCGATTACCGTCGTCCTGAACTGGGATGCCGCGCTGAAGCCGTAGCCGGGACGGCGCGGTCCGGCTGAAGCCGGACACTACGTACGCGTCAGCGGCTGCGGTCGGCGTTGGCGAACAGCCGCTCCAGCATGTCGGCGCACTGCGGCGCCGCTTTCTGCACCGCAGCCCTCAGGAACTCGCGATCCGCACCTGAACCGACGATCGCTTCGACGTCCGCCAGATCCTGCGTGCGGCCCGCGAGGAGCTTCATGATCACGATGGTGTCGACCGGGGCAATCGGCACGCCTTCGCTGACCGAGGCGCGGTCCAGGCCATCTTCTACCACGCGCAGGGTGTCAGTCAGCGGAATCTGATCCACGTCGATTCCGTCGAGCGTCACAATAGGCACGCGCATCGTGACGAGTCCACCCGCATGCTGCTCGAAGGCCTCGTCGCCGACCAGGAAATCGACATCCACCGTTGTCCGGGGCCGACTCCGGTACGCGTTCGCCCCGAGCGCCCCGACGAGCGCGTGGCGAATGCCGGCATCCCGGAGCATCCTCGAGGCCTCACGCACGGCCCGCTCGAAGGCAGGAACCGGCAGCAGCACCCACTTGAGGTCCGGGTGCGAGCCGGGATTCATGAAACGGCTTCGCTGAACACCGACCTGCGCGCGCACGTCTCTATTGTTCTACGGCGCGAGCCCTTCGGTCAGCTCGATGTAGGTGCCCCACGGATCCGTGAGGAAGGCAATGGACGTCGTGCCGTTGCCGGCCTTGCGAATCGGCGCCTCGATCTTGACGCCTGCCGCCTCGAGCCGCGCGACGAACTGCGCGAGGTTCCGGATCTCGAAGCCGATGTGATCGAGCGCGCGGCCGCGTGTGCCCGCGTTCGTCGTGTCGACCTTGCCGAACGTCAGGTTCACGCCCGGTAGATCCGCCGCATCGAACTGGCCGCGCTTGCCTGGGACCGCGCCGAAGTGCTTCGCGTACCACGCTTGCATTTCCGTCACCGGCGCCACGTTCCAGTGGATGTGATGCATGCGGATCGGCTCGGCAATCGAGCGGTCCTCGAGGATCTCGATGCGCGCGCCGTCGGCTGTATTCAGCCACGCCTGATCCGCGCGGCCGTTGTTGCCCGGCTCCACCTTCAGGCCGGCGGCCTGCCACCTCGCCACCGACGCCTTGATGTCCTTCACGTGAAAGCCGAAGTGGTTGACGACCGACCCGACCGTGCCGCCCGTGGGCTCGGCCTGGCGTACGAGCAGGAAGACGCCGGGGAACTGAATCATCTGCAGCGAGCCGTTGGCGACCGGCGTGCCGCCGAGCGCAGTCAGCATCTTGCGCGTGCCTTCGAGGTCGCGCGCCACCAGATGGATGTGGCCCATCGTGACGCCGCCCTCTCCGGGCGCCACGAGCTGAGCGCGAGCCGGATTGGTCCAGACGAGCAGGACGCACGAAACGAGCAGCAGGCGAATCGTCACGATCCCTCCTTCGGCGCCGGACGCCGCGCGCATTGTAGCGTGATTGGTCTTCCGATACGCTGAGACAGTGAACGGCCGGCCCGCATGGCTCCTCGTCACGCTGGCCGCCGCGGCGTGCGGCGCCCGGCCTCCGGTCGTCGTGCCGCCGGCGGTCGATCCGCTCGCGGAGATCGAGGCGCACGTCCGTCGAGGCTGCTACCACTGCCTCGAGCAGGCGTTCGACGCGGCGGCGGCAGCAGGCGCGAACGACGCCGCGTTCGAAGCGGCGCTGCTGCTGGCGCTCCGATCGAAGGAGCTGGGGCTCCCGCACGAGGCATGGGTGGCGCAGGCGCGCGACCGATCGCCGGAAGGGCCCGAGTGGCGCGAGTACGTCGACATCGTCCTGAGCGTCCCTCCCGATCCGCTGAGCGCCGATCGCGACGAACTGCTGAAGGATGCGACGGCCCACCGCAAGCCCCGCGAGACGCTCGAGCGATGGCGGCAGCGGCTGACCGCGGGGCCGGCGTCGGCGCTCTTTCGTGCGTATCTGGATGTGTCCCTCGCCTGCGGACCGCTGCTCTACCGGCAGCGCGACGCCGCCATGGATGCGGCGCTCGCGGCATTCGGCACGCTGCCGCTCATGCAGTACCGCGTCGGCATCTGCGGCCGCATGGAGCTCCTCGCCCAGACGCTCGCCTTCGAGCCGGCGCTCGTCGAGGCGCACTTCGAGCTGGGACGCGCGGAGCTGCAGCGCGAGCAGGCCGATTACGACGAAGCGCTCCGCCGGTTCCGCCTCGTGCACGAGGCCTTTCCGCGGTCGGCGACCGTGGCGGCGGCCATCGGCATGGTGCATCAGCAGCGCGAAGAATGGCCCGAGGCGATCGAGGCATACCAGGCGGCGACGGCGCTCGTGCCGACGCACCGCGACGCGCTGCTCGGACTCGCCATCAGCTTCTCGCAGCTGTCGCGGCATCGCGAGGCGATCGCCGCCGCCACGCGGCTCATCGATCTGGGATTCTGGTACGCGGCCGACGCGCACTACTGGCGCGCCTGGAACCACTACCGCCTGGACGAGGCGGCCGCGGCGCGCGGCGATATCGATCGCGCGAAAGGGCTCGACGCCAGTCCACAGACGCTGCTCCTCTCGGGCCTGATTGGCTGGCGCGAGAAGCGGATTGAGGCCGCGGAAGCAGAGCTCCAGGCGGCGCTGGACCGGGATTTCGGCCTGTGCGAGGCCGCGACGTACCTGGGCGGCGTGCGCGCGGAGCGGCAGCGATGGCTCGAAAGCCTCGCCGCGTTTCAGCACGCCGAGCAATGCTCGGCGCTCTCGATTGCCGCGCGGCGGAAGGCGGTTGCGGAGCTGGCGGCCACCGAGACGAGCGCGCGGACCCATGCGCGGCGAATCGCGTCGCACGAGCGCGACATCGCCGAGGCCGAGCGGCGCCGCGCCGAAGCCACACGCAACATCGCCGTCATCCAGCGCCGGATCGGCGTCACCGTTCCCGTGGCGGGGCCGCCTGGAGCCGCTTCCCCGTCGCCGCAACCGTGACGGCGTACGCGTAGCCAACGGGCATCCCGTCGCGGGACGGGATGCCTTCGACGACGATCGTGTCGCCGGGCTTCAACGCACTCCTCGACCAGCCCAGAGGCGCCAGACTCGCCGGGCTTCCCATGTCGAGCAGCCAGTTCGTGACGGCGTCGGTCCGACCGTCGCGGACGTCGAAACGAACCGCGACGTGCGGATTCGTCCACGCGAATGCCGTCACGACGCCTGTCATCGTGAACGGACGCGTTGCGTCGAAGCTCGCCGACAGCCAGTGATGTGCGGCAAGCGGCGCGCCGCCCAGCAGCATCGACACGACGACCGCGGTCCGGATTCGCATGGCGTCGATCAATGCTACACTCCCGCCGCCGGAAGGAGGGTTCGATGCGCAAGATTGTCCTGCTGCTCGCGGCGTGCCTCGTCGCCTTCACGTCGACGGCGTCGCTACAGCAACGATTCGTCGAGGAGCGCGGCGGCTTCGACGTGAGCGGCCCGTACCAGGTGGCGCCCAACTGGCCGAAGAAGACGTGGCCGGCCCCTGGCTATATCTGGGGATCGCAGTCGGGGGTCTATCCCGAGTCGCCCGATCGCGTGTTCCTGGCGAGCCGCGGCGAGATCGAGCTGCCGAAGGAGGTCCGCATCGGCCCGAACTTCCCTGGCAACTGGGGCGCGCTCAATCGCGGCGGCGCCACCGGCGAGGTCCCGGTCTTCCGCAACACGATCCTCGTCGTCAACCGCGCCGGCGATCTGATCGAGTCGTGGACGCAGTGGGATCACCTGTTCGAAGGCGGCCGCGGACCGCACCAGATCTACGTGCAGCCGTACGACCCCGAGCGGCACGTCTGGGTGGTGGACGACATGAACCACGTCATCCACAAGTTCACCAACGACGGCAAGACGAAGGTCTTCACGCTCGGCGAGATGGGCGTGTTCGGATCGAACGACGACATGGAGCGCTTCAACCGGCCGACGATGATCGACTGGCTGCCGGACGGGACGTTCTTCGTGAGCGACGGCTATGCGAACAGCCGCGTGGTGAAGTTCAGCAAGGAAGGGAAGCCGCTCCTCTGGTGGGGCTCGATGGCGCCGGGGAAAGCGGACGGCGAGTTCACGGTGCCGCACGGGATCGCGGTCGGCGACGACCGGCGCGTCTACGTGTCGGACCGGTTCAACCGCCGCATCCAGGTGTTCGACGAGCACGGCGTCTTCCTCGACAAGTGGCCGAGCGGCTACTGCCATTCGCTCTCCATGAGCCGCGACCAGCATCTCTGGTGCTATGACGGCGACCACGAGCAGTTCATCAAGTACGACCTGCGCGGCCACATCGAGACGGTCTTCGGGCGCTACGGCACGTATCCCGGGGCGACCTGGGGCGTCCATCAGATCTCGGCCGACGCCGAGGGCAACATGTACGGCGCCGAAGTGTTCGGCGGCCGCACGCAGAAGTTCGTGCCGAAGCCGAACGCCAACCCGAAGGATCTCTTCTTCGGCCGCGAGCTGGCGCCGCGCACGCCGCCGACGAAGCTGACGACGGTCAAGCCGTTCGCGCCGGTGGCGGCGGCCAAGCCGAACCCGAACACGCCGATTCCGAGCTTTGCCGGCACGTGGACCTTCAACAAGGGGCTCAGCCAGATGGCCGCGAGCGGCGGGATGGGATCGGGCGTCGCCGAGCCGCCGATCGCGATGACCGTGAAGCAGACCGGCGGCGAAATCACCGTGACGATGAAGTACGAGTCGGGCGCGACCGATCGGCCTCTTACGGCGACGTTCCTGCTCGACGGCAAGATGACGCAGACGCCGGACGCAGCGGACCCGAGGCCCGCGTACAACTACAAGCGGATTGCGAGCTGGGATGGCGCGCGGCTCGTGCTTCGCACGATCCACGGCCTCAACAACATCCGCGAGGTGTGGGTGCTCGACGGGAACACGCTGCGCGTGCAGCGCGCCGCGCAGACGCCGGGTGGCGCCGATTCGGCGACGCGCAATCTCGTCTACAACAAGGGGACGTAATCTAGGGCTGATACGGGGCGGGGCCGGCACCGCGGCCCCGTCCCCCGCCTGCGCGCGCGGGCGGCGGCATCTGCTTCAGGCCGTAGTACTGATTCGAGTAGATCGTCTGGTACCGAATCCCGCGGCCGTCCTTGTCGACGAATCCCATCGACTGTTGAAAGAGGCCCGGCTCGGGTGCGCCCGCCGGTACCGTCCCCTCCAGGATGTACAGCTTCATCTCGTGCATGCCGACGAACGCAAACGTGCGCGAGCCGTCGCGATTCGTCAGCTGCAGATGGTGCCCTTCGACGAGATCCTGGTGCCCCCAGTTGTAGCGCGTGACCCTGGCGTCGCGCTCGAGGAACTTCGACACGGCAAAGACGATGGCGCCGCGCGTGTCGTGCTTCCAGTGCCCCTCGCCGCCGAGATCGCTCCCGACGCACACCTCGGCGCCGGCCGGACATTTGCTGCGGCGGTCGACGCCCTGCGCTTCGATCGGCGCGTAGTCGACCACCGTCACTGAATACCGTTCGGCCCCGCGGGTCGCGCTGTACACGCGCGCCGGCAGCTTGTACCCGTACTCCGACATCCACGTCGTCTCGGTGATGCGAGGCTGGCCGGGGAAGTTGATCCTGAAGCCGTCCTGAACGTTCTGGTACTCGGTCCAGTCCTGCGCGGCGGCAGGCGTGGACATCGCCAGCATGAGGATGAGGAAGATTCGCATCATGCTGGCGATGTTACAACCGAAAGGGTCAGAACGTCAGCCTGAACCCCACCTGCGCGGCGCGGTACTGCGCGTTGACCGGCCGCAGGAACTGCGCCACCGTACTTTCCTGCGTGCCGATGTCGTAATTCGGCCGATGGAAGATGTTGAACGCTTCGGCGATCAGGTCGACCGCCACGCGGCCCCGCAGCGGGACCCGCTGCTGAAGCCGCACGTCCGTCCGGTTCTGCGCGGGCGCAATCAGGTCGTTCAGCGGCACGATCGTGCCGTTCGGCCGCAGCCGGCCGCTGAACGTCGCGCCGGTGTTGCGCAGGTCGCCGCCATAGTTGTGCGGCTCACGGATGCCGGCGCCGAGATAGTGCATCCCGCTCACCTGGAAGCCGCGCCCGACCTGCCAGATGCCGCTGAAGACGAACCGGTGCCGCTGGTCGTCCTGCGACAGCCCCCACTCGCCGCCGAGGTCGGGCACCGTCGGGAACGGCACGAGGAACAGACCGCTGAACGGCGGCGACTCGGCGGCATAGAGCGCGCCGAGCGTGTACGTCGCCGACGCCTGCCAGTTGTTCGCGAACCGCCGCGTGAACCCGGTGATGAGCGCGTGGTAGTCCGACTTGGCGGTGTGCGTGTTCATCGAGATGACGCCCCAGTTCGGGTACGGCCGGTTCGCGCGGTTCCGGAAATCGAGGTTCGCGCCGGTCGCCCGATCGAACAGGAGGTTGATGTTGTCGACGACGTCCTTCTCGAAGCGGCCCTGGCTGAAGACGTAGTCCATCTCGACCGCCATCGTCTCGCCGAACTGCCGCTGGAAGCCGATGGAGGTCTGGAACGTGCGCGGCAGCTCGATGTACTCCGGCAGCGCCGTGAACTCCCGGACGTCGCGGATGAGGCAGCGCGGCGCGTTGTTGTTGTTGTCGCAGTAGAGCGGCTGCGCTTCCTCGAACGTCGGCAGCGGCCGGCCGCCGGTCGGATTGGCCGCGAAGTCCGGCCGGCCGTCGTTCTCGTACCGGATCAGCGTGATGAAGGTGTTGCCGATCGCCGAGCCGGCGTCGGCGAACGCGTCGCCGAAGTACAGCCCCGTGCCGCCGCGGATGACCGTCCGGTCGTTCAGGCGGTACGCGAATCCGAGCCGCGGCTGCACGTTGTTCCAGTCGTCGGGGCGGCCGGCCTCCTGGAACGGCGGAAAGCTGATGTCGTTGGCGAAGATGCCGATGCCGACGTCATAGCGCACGCCGAGGTTCAGCGTCAGGCGGTTCGAGATCTGCCAGTCGTCCTGCGCCCACGCGGCGAACCGCTGGGAATCCTGCGGATAACCGAACGTGCCGGTGCCGATGGTGTAGCTCCGGACGAGCGGCGAGATCGCCGCGAGGTTCCAGGTGTCGACGTTGAACGGATCGGGAAACCACGCCTGGAGCTGCTCGGGCGAGGGCCGCGGTCCGCCCCGTGCGTCGACGAGTCCCATGCACTGCCGGCACTGATTCGCCCACACGTCGCGGTAGAGGTACTCGCCACCCGTCCGCAGGTCGTGGCGCCCTTTCGCCGTGAACGAATACGCGAAGTCGTCGCGCACGCTGTAGACGTCCTGATCGAGCGACCGCGGATGGTTCTGGTTGCCGGTGATGAGGAATCCCGTGAACGTGATCCGGGGAGACCCGATCGTGATCCCCTTGTCCTTCTGCCAGTGGTTCGACCAGCGCGTCAGCGGCTTGTTCTCGAGGCCGAACTCGGTGACGCCGACCTTGACCTCGTTCAGCGCGCGGTTGCTCAGCACCTGCGTGAAATGGCCGAGGTACTCGTTGTTGTATTCGGCGGTGGTGAACGTGGACGCCGGGTGGTTGGTGGCGCTCGGCAGGTCGAAGGGCTGCCACAGCCGCCCGCCCGAGAACTTCCCCATCACGCGCATCTGCGGCGAGAGCTGATAGTCGAAGCGCGCGCCGCCGATCTTGCGGCTGTTCTTCCCCTCGAGCGCAACGTTGAAGAACGGATACTCTGTCCGCCAGATGGCGGTCCGCGGCTCACGCTCGTACTCGTAGTTGACGAAGTAATGGAACCGGTCGCGCAGGATCGGGCCGCCCAGCGCCGTGCTGTACTGCTGGTTGTTGATCGGCTCGACCTGTCCGATCACCCGGTTCGGCGCGTTGAAGACGCTGTCGCGGAAGTTGGCCCGGAGGAGGCCCGAGACCTGATTGGTGCCCGACCGCGTGATCACGTTCACCTGGACGGCGGTCGAGCGCCCCTGTGTGGCGTCGAAGCGGTTCGACAGGAACTGGAACTCGGCGATCGAGTCCTGGCTGTAGCGGGGCTGGCCGCCCGTGCCGAACTCGGAGGTGACCTGCTGGCCGTCGACGTGGAGGTGGAACTCGCGCGTTTCGTTGTTGTTGCGATCGAGCAGCGGCTTCTCCGAGTTCTCGCGCGTGCTGGCTACCGGCACCGTGCGGCTGCCCGGGGCCAGCATCGCCAGCGTCATCCAGTTGCGCCCGTTCACCGGCAGCTCCTGCATCTGGCGCGGATCGACGTTGCCGCCGAGGACCGAGGTGGTCGTCTCGATGAGCGGCGCGGCGCCGGTAACCGTCACCGTCTCGGTGACGCTGCCGAGCGACAGCTGCAGGTTGACGACGGCCGTCTGCCCGAGGAGCAGATCGACGCCGCGCGTCGACGGCCTGAAGCCCGACAGCTCCGCCGTGATCTGGATGGCGCCGACGCGGACCGGCAGCCGATAGCTGCCGCGGTCGTCGGTGACGGTTTCAAACGCATTGCCGGTGGCTTCGTGCACGGCGCGGACCGTCGCGCCGGGCAGCACGGCGCCCGAACCATCGGTGATCGTCCCGGTGACCGACGCGCCGACGGTGGCGTCCTGCGCCGACGCTGCGAGTGGAAGGAACAGAATTGCAAACACGACCAGGAGTCGAACCGCCGCACGGGATCTCATCTCGGCCCTCCTCTCTCCTGCCGTCCGTCTCCGCCCTGACCCTCGTCTCGTGACCTCCTCCGCCTGTTTCCTGATTCCTCCTCCCCCGGCCCCTGACGCCTTCCCCTCTGGCCCTGACCCCTAGCCTAGAAGGCCAACCGGAACCCCACCTGGGCCGATCGATACTGCGCGTTGATGGGCCGCAGGTACTGGGCCCGCTGGTTCTCCTGCGTGCCGATGTCGTAGTTGGGGCGGTCGAAGATGTTGAAGACCTCGGCGATGGCATCGATCGCCGCGCGGCCCGGCAGGTCGATGCGCTGCTGCACTCGCAGGTCGGTGCGGTTCTGCGCGGGTGCGATGATCGAATTGAGCGGCACGATCGTGCCGTCCGGCCGCAACCGCCCGCTGAAGTTCGCGCCCGTGTTCCGCAGGTCGCCGCCGTAGTTGCTGAATTCGCGGAGGCCGGCGCCGAGGTAGTGCAGGCCGCTCACCTGGAACCCGCGGCCCACCTGCCAGATGCCGTTCACGACGACGCGGTGCCGCTGGTCGTCCTGCGAGAACCCCCACTCGCCGCCCAGATCGGGCGCCGTCGGAAACGGCACGACGTGCAGGCCGCTGAACGGCGGCGCCTCGGCCGCCCAGAGGCCGGCCAGCGTGTAAGTGGCCGACGCCTGCCACCGGTTGCTGAAGCGCTTGGTGAAGCCGGTGATGAGCGCGTGATACGCCGAGCGCGCCATGTGCGTGTTCATCGAGATCACGCCCCAGTTCGGGTACGGCCGGTTGGCGCGGACGCGGAAGTCGAGATTCGCGCCCGTCGCCGGATCGAAGAGCAGGTTGATGTTGTCGACGACGTCCTTCTCGAAGTCGCCTTTGCTGTAGACGTAGTCCGCTTCGACGGCCATCGTCTGGCCGAACTGACGCTGGAAGCCGATCGAGGTCTGCCACGTGCGCGGCAGCTCGATGTACTCCGGCAGCGCCACGAACTCGCGGACGTCGCGAATCAGACACCCGCGCGCATTGTTGTTGTTGTCGCAGTAGAGCGGCTGCGCCTCCTCGAAGGTCGGCAGCGGCCGTCCGTTGGTCGGATTGGCGGCGAAATCGGGCCGGCCGTCGTTCTCGTAGCGCAGGAGCGCGATCTTCGTGTTGCCGATCGACGAGCTCTGGTCGCCGCTGAGCGCGTCGCCGTAGTAGAGGCCCGACCCGCCGCGGACGACCGTCCGATCGGTGAGGCGGTACGCGAAGCCGACGCGCGGCTGCACGTTGTTCAGGTCGTCGGGCCGGCCCGCGTCCTGGAACGGCGGGAAGCTGATGTCGTTCGCGAACACGCCGAGCTGCACGTCGTAGCGCACGCCCAGGTTCAGCGTGAGGCGGTCGGTGATCTGCCAGTCGTCCTGCGCCCACGCGGCCATCTTCGTGGCGTCGGTCGGGATGTGGTAGGTGCCGGTGCTGATGTTGTAGCTCCGCACGAGCGGAGAGATGGCCGCCAGGTTCCACGTGTCGACGTTGAAGGGATCGGGGAACCACGCCTGGAGCTGTTCCGGCGTCGGTGTCGGGCCGTTGCGCGCGTCGATCAACCCTCCGCACTGGCGGCACGTGATGGACAGCGAGCTCCGATAGAGGTACTCCCCGCCCGCCCGCACGTCGTGCCGCCCTCGGGCGCTGAACGAGAACGTGAAATCGTCGCGCGCGGACCACTGATCCAGGTCGTTGTGGCGCGGATAGTTCTGGTTGGGCGAAATCTGAAACGAGCTGAACGTGATGCGCGGGGAGCCCCAGACGATGCCCCGGCTCCTGTGCCAGTGGTTCGACCAGGTGGTCAGATTGCGGTTGTCGTAGCCGAACGCGGTCTTGCCGATACGAATCTCGTTCAGGGCGCGGTTGCTCAGCACCTGCGTGAACTGGCCCAGGTACTCGTCGTTGTATTCTTTCGTCGTGCCGGTGGCCGCCGGGTGGTTCGTGGCCGACGGCGGCCCGAACGGTTCCCAGAGACGCCCGCCCGACACCTTGCCCATCAGCCGCATCGACGGCGACAGCTGGTAGTCGACGCGCCCGCCGGCTTTCTTCTGATTGTTCGTCCCCTCGAGCGAGACGTTGAAGAACGGATACGGCGTCCGCCAGATGGCGGTGCGCGGCTCCCGTTCGTATTCGTAGTTGGCGAAGAAATGGAGCCGGTCACGCAGGATCGGGCCGCCGAGCGCCGTGCTGATCTGCTGGTTGTTGATCGGCTCCACGAGGTTCAGCACGCGGTTCTTCGAGTTGAAGCGGCTGTTCCGGAAATTGCCGCGGACGAGGCCCGCCAGCTGGTTGCTCCCGGATCGCGTGATGACGTTCACCTGCACGCCGGACGACCGGCCCTGCGTCGCATCGAACCGGTTCGTGATCAGCTGGAACTCCGCGATCGAATCCTGGCTGTAGCGCGGCTGCCCGCCGGTGCTCAGATCCGACGTCACCTGCTGCCCGTCGACGTTGATCTGGAACTCGCGCGTCTCGTTGTTGTTGCGGTCCGGAATCGGCTCCTCCGACTCCTCGCGCGACGCGGCCACGGGCACCGTCCGGCTTCCGGGCGCCAGCAGCGCCAGCGCGATGTAGTTGCGCCCGTTCACCGGCAGCTCCTGCACCTGCCGCGGGTCGACGTTGCCGCCGATCGTCGACGTCGTCATCTCGATGAGCGGCGCCGCGCCGGTGACCGTCACCGTCTCCTGCAGGCCGCTGAGCGACAGCTGCACGTTCACCACGGCCGTCTGGCCGACCAGCAGCTCCACCGTGCGTGTTTGCGCGCTGAAGCCGGACAGCTCCATCGCGATCCGTACCGTGCCGACACGCACCGGCAGACGATAGGCGCCGCGCTCGTCGGTGACCGTCTCGAAGACGTTGCCGGTCGCCTCGTGCACGGCGCGGACGCTGACGCCCGGCAGCACCGCCCCGGAGCCGTCGGTGACCGTGCCGCTGATGGCGGCTTCCTGCGCGCGTGCCTGCAGTGGGACGAGCAGAAGGGAAACAACGACGAGAAACCGGACGACCCGACGCGATCTCATGGCGACCTCCCAGCAACCCCGAGTGGTCTCCGATGCGCGACGCCGACGGCCGATGCAGTGGCTAGCCGGAGGCACTCAGCCCTCCAGCCGATGAGTGGCGGCATCATACACCCTTCCCCTCCTGTCTCGACCGGACACGCGCGGGCGCCGACGCCCAGGAGTCGCGTCCCGGATACAGCCTTCAGGGGAGAGTGCCGGTCAACTGTCGGTAGAGACGCCGAACGGCCGTCTCGCGCTGGGCGTCGTAGCCCTGGAGCTTTTCGTACTGCGGCCAGCGGAGGCTGGCCACGGCCTGCTCCTCGGTGGCCCCGCGCGCAATCTCCTTCTGCACGCCGTCGCGCACGTCGGTCAGCATTTGCCGGAAGCGGCGGAGGTCCTGGCGGGTCTGCCTCGGGTCGGACGGAATCGGGCCGTGCCCCGCGATGAAGATGTCGGCGTCGAGCGCCTCCACCGCGTCGAGCGCCTTCAGCCAGTCGACGCCGTAGCCGTCGTTGATGAACAGAAACTGATTCACGAACAGCAGTTCGCTCAGATAGACGATGCGATCCTGGGGAACGAAGATGATGCTGTCGCCGCGCGTGTGCGCGCGGCCGACGTGAAGAATCTGGATCTCCTTGCCGCCCAGGTGCAGCGTCAGGCGGTCGCGGAACGTCATCGTGGGCTGCCGCGCCTGCTGTTCCTCGGCGGAGATCTTCTCGCGCTGCATGAGCGCCAGCAGATCCATCCGGTAGTTCTCGTGTCCGATGCGCAGCACGTCCGCGTACGCCGTGTTCCCCTTCGAGTACTGGTTGTGGTGCGTCGACGACACCAGCACGCGGACCGGCTGGCCCGTAGTCCTGGTAATCGTCTCGCGCGCGGCCCGCGCCACCGCGTCGGACGCCAGCGCGTCGAGCACGACGACGCCCTCGGTCGTGGCGATGACGCCGCTGTTGAAGGTGGTGGTGCTGTACACGTAATGACCGGGGATGATCGGGCGCAGCACGCCCTGGGCGGGCTGCTGAGCCCACGAGGACCCGCCGAGCAGCACGAGGCCGGCGAATAGCGCTTGACGCATGGGCGGATTATGGCTCAAAGTCGCCCGCGTAGAGGCGGCAGGTCCGCTGAAGGAGCTCGATATGACGCGACGGTATCTGGTCAGCGCGGGGCTCACGATTCTCCTTGGCGCCGCGGTCGTGACGGCACAGCGTCCCGGTCCTGCAAGAAACGGCGGCGAAGGCGGCGCCGAGAGCCGCGACATGCGGCTCGTCGGCCACAGCGATCTCCAAGGGCGAAGCGCCTATCAGCCCGAGATCAGGCGGCAGGGCGACCGCTGGATTGCGTACGTCGGCCACCACGGCGGCAGCGGGATGAATCCGCTCACCGGGCGCGAGGAGCCGAACGGCACGTCGATCGTCGACGTGACCGATCCGCGCAACCCGAAGTACCTCGCCCACATCCCCGGGCAGCCGCTCGAACCGGGCGGCACGGCCGAATCGGGCGGCGCGCAGATGGTGCGGATCTGCAGCGGCGCGACGCTGCCGCGCGCGGACAAGACGAAGACCTATCTGCTCCGGGCGTACGGCAACACGGCCAATTCCGCCCACGAGATGTGGGACGTGACCGATCCGTCGAAGCCGACGCGCATCAACGTCATCGTCAGCGGGCTGCGGGGGACGCACAAGAGCTGGTGGGAGTGCGACACCGGCATCGCGTACCTCGTCTCGGGCCAGCCGGGCTGGCGCGTGCCGCGCATGGCGAAGATCTACGATCTGAGCGATCCCGCCAAGCCGGTGTTCATCCGCGATTTCGGCCTGCCCGGGCAGCAGCCGGGATCGACCGGCACGCCGCCCGGCGACAACGGCCTGCACGGGCCGGTCTCGCTGCCGCAGCAGAACCGCGTCTACTTCGCCTACGGCTTCGTGCGCGACGGCGTCGTGCAGATCGTCGACCGCGAGAAGCTGCTCAACGGCCCGAAGGAGCCGACCGAGGCGAACCTGCTCTATCCGCAGATCAGCCGGATGGACATGCCGCCGAGCGTCGGCGCGCACAACGTCTTCCCGCTGCTGCGGATGCCGATCGCCGCGTTCGCGAAGGAGGCGGAGAGCGTGCGCGACATGCTCGTCATCGTCGACGAGGCGATCGGCGGCGGCTGCAAGGCGACGGCGCGGGCGATGATGTGGATCGCCGACATCACGACCGAGACGAAGCCGTTCGGGGCGTCGAACTGGACGGTGCCCGAAGCGAGCGGCAATTTCTGCGAACGGGGCGGCCGGTTCGGCACGCACGCCTCGCACGAGAACTTCACGCCGATCTACTACAACCGGATCATGTTCGTCGCGCACTTCAACGCCGGCATCCGCGCGGTGGACGTGCGCGATCCGTTCCAGCCGAAGGAGATCGCGTACTACATCCCGGCGCTGGGGCCCACGACGTTCTGCACGCCCGGCGGCAACAACCTGCCGTGCGTCAAGGTGATTCAGACGAACAACGTGGAGGTCGACGACCGCGGCTACATCTACGGCGCCGACCGCGCGGGCAGCGGGATGCATATCGTGGAGTTGACCGGCGCGGCACGCGCCGTGGCGAATTTCAGGTAGGTCCGGCTTCGGCCCGGCGAACGCCGGACCCGATCAGGGCCGCACGCCTGGCACGGTCAGGCGGATGCGGTACACACTGCTGCGGGCGGTCACATAGAGTGTCCGCCCGTCGGCATCCCCGAACGCGAGGTTCGCCGGCTGCTCGGGAAAGACGAGCGTGCCGAGGTGCTGTCCCGCGGGCGACATCACCCAGATGCCGCCGGGCCCCGTTGAGTACAGGTTCCCGCGCTCGTCGACCTTCATGCCGTCGGGAACGCCCGGCTCCTTCTCCATGCTCATATCGACGAACGGCCGGCCGTTGGCGACCGTGTCGTCCGGCCTGACCTCGAATCGGAAGATCTTCCGATCGGCGCTGCTGTTCACGTAGAGAATCTTCTCGTCGGGCGACAGCGCGATGCCGTTCGGATTGACGAGATCCTTCGCCAGCAGGTGAAGCCTGCCGTTCTTGAGCAGGTACACGCCGTTGAACGGCAGCTCCTTCTTCGGGTCGTCGTTGCGCCGCCGCAGACCCGAGGGCGGATCGGTGAAGTAGAGCGATCCGTTGCGCTTGTAGACGAGATCGTTGGTGCTGTTGAGGCGCTTCCCCTCGAAGTGGCTTGCGAGGACCGTGCGGCGGCCGTCGGCCTCCACGCGCACGACCTGCCGATCCCCCATCGCGTTGAACGCCACCCGTCCCTGCGGATCGACGGTGACGCCGTTGGACCCGACCAGGTAGATCCGCTCCCCTTGGGCGTTGGTCTGCTCGCCGCCGACATCCGAGGCGTCCGTCCCGGTGAAGCCGGTCTTGTCCAAGAACACCGACACTCCGTGGTCGGCCGGGTTCCAGCGGTGGATGACGTTGGCTGGAATGTCGCTGAAGATCAGGAATCCGCCGTTGCGGACCCAGACCGGCCCTTCGGTGAACCCGAATCCCGTCGCCACGCGCTCGACCTTCGCGTCGGCGGACACGATCGCGTCGAGCGCAGGATCCAGGCGCCTGACCGCGTGGTGCTCCTGCGCAAGAACGAGCCCTGATGCGAGCCCCAGCAGGAGGACGGGCAGAGAACTTAACAGGGTCATCATGGTCCGCAGTATACTCGCGCCGGCCGTCACACCGTGCTGGGGGAGGAGCCTGTATGAAGAGCAGATTTGCGATTCTTGCCGCCATCGTTCTCATGGCGTGGATGTATGCGCCCGGTACCGCGCAGGAACCGGACGCGCGAACCGTGCTGCAGGCCGCCCTCAAGGCGATGGGCGGCGAGAACCTGCGCAGCATCCAGTACTCCGGCAACCAGGGGTACGTCGCCGCGGTCGGCCAGAACTACAACCCGTCGTCGGACTGGCCGGCGCCGCTCATCACCAGCTATACCCGGACGATCGACTACGACGCGCGGTCGTCGCGGGAAGAGTACGGGCTGACCACCGAGCGGCCCGCCCAGTACGGACCGATCGGCGGCGGCAACTCGCCCGTCATCACCACGCCGATCATCGGCGAGCAGCGCCGGAACTGGAACGTCCGCGAGAACTTCGCCTGGAACGTCGACGGCACCAACGTCGTCCCGCAGCCCGCCGTCGCCGAAGAGCGCCAGCTCGAGATCTGGGTGACGCCACACGGCTGCCTCAAGGCGGCGCTCGCGCCCGGGGCGAACCCGATTGCCGTCGAGCGCAACGAGCAGAACAAGGGGCGCATCGTCGCCGTCTCCTTCACGGCGCTCGGCAAGTACCGCGTGCAGTGCGCCATCGACAGCAAGAACCTCGTGGAGCGGGTGCAGTGGTGGGTCGCGAATCCGGTGGTCGGCGACCTGTATCGTGAGGTCGTCTACGGCGACTACAAGGACTTCGGCGGCGTGATGTTTCCAACCGACCACCATGCGCACCACGATCTCGACGACGACCTCGAAGGTCAGGGCGTCAACGTCAGCGGCGGTCATAACTCGTTCGGCCTGACCGTCTCGAACCTCCGCGTCAACCCGCCCGACGCCGCGCCGGCCATCCCGGATGCCGTGCGGACGGCCAAGGTGCAGCCGCCGCAGGTGAACGCGCAGAAGATTGGCGACGGCGTCTACTACATGGGCGGCGGGACGCACGCCAGCATCGCCGTCGAGTTCCGCGATCAAATCACCGTGTTCGACGCGCCGCTCAACGAGGCGCGCTCGCTGGCGGTGATCCGCGAGATCAAACGGCTGATTCCCAACAAGCCGATCCGCTACGTCGTCAGCTCACATCATCACTGGGATCACCTCGGCGGCCTCCGCGCCTACGTCGCGAAGGAAAACGTCACGGTCATCGTCCAGCAGAACAACGTGCCGTACTACGCCGAGGTGCTCTGGATCAAACCGTGGACGCTGCAGCCCGATCTGCTCGCGCTCTTCCCGCCCGAAGAAGTGTCCGAGGGGTATACCTTCGAGAGCGTCGGACAGAAGCACGTGCTGAGCGATGGTACGCGGACGATGGAGATTTACAACGTGCAGGGGCTCCAGCACGCGCAGGGCATGGTGATCGCGTATCTGCCGCAGGAGAAGATGGTCCTCGAGGCGGATCTCTTCACACCGCCCGCGCAGGGCGCGCCGATGCCGGCGATGGTGACCGCGTCGCACCGGTCGTTCTACAACAACGTGCAGCGGCTGCGGCTCGACGTGCAGACAATCGTTCCGGTGCACGGCGGCCGCACGTTCCCGTGGGCGGACTTCGCGAAGTTCGTCACCGCGGGCAAGCCCGCCACGAATTGAACCTGTTCCGCGGTAGCCGGAGGGCTTCAGCCCTCCGGCTACTTCGCCCGATCCTTGGGCCCCTGCGCCAGCATGGCCACCTTCCACACCGCGCCGTCGCCCACGACGTAGAGCGTCTTCTTGTCCGGTCCGGCGAAGGCCAGGTTCTGCGGGCCGTCGGGGTTGCCGATCGGTATCGTCCCCAGGTGCCGCCCCTGCGGGCTGAACACCTGCACGCCGATCGTCGAGGTGACGTACAGACGCCCGGCCTCGTCCACCGCGAGGCCGTCGGCGCCGCTGCGCACGCCCTGATTGGTCATGCGAATGCCGCCGAGGCGGGCGAAGTTCCGCTGGTTGCGCACGCGTCCGTCCGGCTGCACGTCGAACGCCACGACGAACGCGCCGAGCGTATTGGCGACGTAGAGCGTCTTCTCGTCGGGGCTCAGGATGATGCCATTCGGGCGCGGGATGTCGTCGGCAATCCGGATCACGGCACCGTCGGGCCTGACGTAGTAGACGGCCGGTATCTCCGTCAGGAACTGGCCCGGCGGCGGGTACGCGCCGGGGTCGGTGAAGTAGACACCGCCTCGGCGATCGGCGACGAGATCGTTCGGACCGATGAACGGCCTCCCTTGAAACGCGCTCGCCAGCACCGTTCGCGTCGGCATCAGCGTCGCGATTTGTCTCGTCGCCGGCAGCACGCCAATCAGGCGGCCCTTCCGGTCGAACGTAAGACCCTGACAGCCGTTCGTGTTCTCCAGGAACGTCGAGCGGTTTCCCTGGGCATCGATCTTCGTGATGATGCTGGCAGCCTGCTCCGTGAGCAGCAGCGCTCCATCGGGCGCCGCGATCGGCCCCTCGGTGCCACGAAGTCCCTGCGCCACCACCTGCACCCGCGTTCCTCCTGCGACCACGCCCGGAATATCGGGCGCCACCGTCTCGGTGGGCGTGAACGTATCTCCGCCCTGACCGAATGCGGCCGATGGAAGGAGCGAGACGAGCGCGACGAGCGGCAGGTGGAATCGCACGACGACTCTTCCCTGGATCAGCGTCCGAAGACCTCCTTGAAGTAGCGGTCGATCGAGCGGCGGTACTCGCGGTCGGCGCGCTGCTCCTGGGGGTTCTGGGGGTTGTCGAAGCCGTGCGAGGAGCCGCTGTAGAGCTGCAGCTCGAACGGGATCTTCGCGTGGCGGAGATCGGCGAGCAGCTTGTTCACTTCCTCGAGCGGCGCCACTTCGTCTTCCGCCCCGTGGAGGATGAGGACCGAGCCCTTGATGTGCCGCGCGTCCTCCGGCGTGAAGTTGCGGAACGAGCCGTGCACCGCGACGGTACCGACGAGCGGGACGCCGGTCTCGGCCAGCTCGATCGCGACGGTCCCGCCGAAGCAGTAGCCGATGAGTGCGAGCTTGGAGGGGTCGACCAGCGGGTGCTTCGCGAGCACGTCAAAGCCCGCCCGCGCGCGCGTCCGCATCAGCTGCCGATCTTTGTTGTAGGTGTCGGTCAGCTTCGTCATCTCCGGGACGGTCTTCGGCACGACGTCTTTGCCGAAGATGTCCGCGGCGAACACGACGTAGCCCATGCGCGCGACCATCTGCGCGTTCTCGAGCGTCGATCCCTGCAGGCCGCCGCGGTAGTGCAGCAGCAGCACACCCGGCCGCCGCCCGCTCACCGCGTCGTCATAGGCGAGATAGCCCTTGAGCGGCGTGCTGCCGTGCATGTATTCGATGTACTCGGTCTTGATGGCCGCCTGTGCGGTGGCTGCATACAGCGACAGAATCAGAACGGTACCCAGGGCGGCGAACGTTCGAGGCGCTCTCGTCATATGTCCTCCGGTGGCGCGCACAGCTTACCGCAGGCGGGGGCCCCAACGCGCGGACGGTGCGCGTTGGAGTGCAAGTTGAGCCCTCCGGGGACCTGCTGCATAATCGGCGGCGTGATGCGGACCATCTTCGTCGTCGTCGCCCTTGCGATCTCGGTGTCTGCGCCCGCGGCGGCCGCGCAAACGCAGAAGTACACGGTCGTCAGAGACATCGATTACGTGCCGCAGGCCGACTATGCCGGCGGCAAGGATCGGCTGGACGTCTATGTCCCGGATGGCGCGAAGAACGCCCCGGTGATCTTCTCGATCCACGGCGGTCTGCTGATGGCGGGCGACCGCCGCGAGGACGCCTTCGTGGGCCAGCGGTTTGCGGCGGCGGGCTACGTGACGGCCGTCATCAGCTATCGGCTGTCGCCGCACGTCTCCCATCCCGGTCACATCGAGGACACCGCAGCCGCGTTCGCGTGGGTGAAACGCAATATTGCGAGGCACGGCGGCGATCCGGATCGCATTCTCGTGACCGGCCACTCCGCCGGGGCGTATCTCGCGATGCTGCTCGTCGCCGATCCGCGCTGGCTCGCGGCGCACACGCTGTCGCCGCGCGACATCAAAGGCGTCGCGCCGGTCAGCGGCTTCTACTGGGTGGACAAGCCGGGCGTCGCGCCCGACCGCCCGAAGTCGGTGTGGGGCACGGATCCAAAGGTCTGGGCCGACGCGTCGCCATCGCGGTATCTCCGCGGCGACCTGCCGCCGATCCTGATTGTCGACACCGACGGCGACGAGAGGTGGCGCCAGCAGCAGGCGGCCGACCTGGCGGCCGCGCTCCGCAAAGCCGGCCACAAGGACGTGGCCACGCACAAGGTGCTCGGCCGGACGCATATGAGCGTCTGGACGGAGATGAACGACAGCCCGACCGAGGAGACCTCTACTCACATTCTGCGATTTGCGGCACGCGTCCTCAACGCGAGGTAAGGCCATGAACGATCGATTCGAGAACCGCCGGCAGTTGCTGAAGTGGCTCGCCGCCAGCCCGCTGCTCGCGTTGCCGGGCGTTGCGGGCCTCGCCGCGCAGGCGCCCGGTGTCCGGCCGCAGACGCGTCTGGACGATCCCGTGATGTGGGCGCCGCGCAGCGTCCAGGACCTCATCACGAAGCCCGAGGACGCCATCAACGTCTTCGACTTCGAGGCGGTCGCGCGCAGGAACGTCCCGCCCGCGCACTTCGGCTACATGGCGTCCGGCATCGACGACGAAGTCACCTTGCGCGCCAATCGCGAGGGCTTCCTGAAGTTTCAGCTCCGGCCGCGCCGCCTCGTCGACGTCAGCAGGGTCGACATGAGCACCGACATTCTCGGCACCCGTTACGCGACGCCGATCGTGATCGCGCCCGTCGGCGGGCACAAGGCATATCACGCGGGCGGCGAGCTGGCGGTGGCGCGAGCGGCGAAGGCGGGCGGGCACCTGATGATTCTCTCGACGCAGTCGACCACCTCGCCGGAGGACGTGATCGCGGCAAGGGGCGGGCCGATCTGGTACCAGCTCTACGCGACCAACAAGTGGGAGATCACCCGGACGTTCGTGACGCGCGCGGAGCGGGCCGGGTGCTCGGTCGTCGCCGTCACCGTCGACCGCAACGGCGGCCGCAATCAGGAGACGCTCTTCCGCCTGCAGCGCACCGACACGCGCGACTGCTCGATGTGCCATGACCGGAGCAGCCTGGCGGCCAACTATCGCACGCGCCCCATGTGGGAGGGGGTCGACGTCTCGGGCCTGACGAACATTCAGTCGTCGGCGCTCACGTGGGACACGATCAAGCGGATTCGCGACACGACGAAGATGAAGGTGGTGATCAAGGGTCTGCTGGCCCATGAGGATGCCGAGCTGGCGGTGAAAGCCGGCGTCGACGGCATCATCGTGTCGAATCACGGGGCGCGCAGTGAAGACAGCGGACGCGCGACGATCGACGCGCTGCCGGAGATGATCGAGGTCGTCCGCGGACGCATCCCCGTGCTCGTCGACAGCGGCTTCCGCCGCGGGACGGACATCGCGAAGGCGCTCTGCATGGGAGCGACGGCGGTCGCCGTCGGCCGGCCATACATCTGGGGCCTTGGTGCGTTCGGTCAGCCTGGTGTCGAGAAGGTGCTGGAGATCCTGCGCACGGAGCTCCACGCCATCATGCAGCAGGTCGGCGCGCCCACGATCAAGCACCTCGTGCCGTCGATGGTGCGCCGCGCGTAGCTACTTCAGGAGCCAGCTGTCGGGCGGCTTGTTGCCCTCGTAGCACGCCGACTCCCACGGCTCCTCGTGTTCCCTGCGCTTGTGGACGACGCGCATTGTCCACGGGCGCGTAAACACCGTCGCGTCCTCGACCCTCACCTCGTAGTGCATCGTCTCGGCGTCGACGAAGGTGATCCGCTCGGTCAGGCGCGCGTTGTCGCTGAAAAAGTCGCCGATGAAGCTGAGACGATTCCCCTTGAGGTTCGTCGTCTCGATCACCAGCGTCAGCCCTTCCCAGCGGCCGCGTCCGTCGCCCATATAGAACTTCACGTCCGGCGCAGGGCGCGGACGATTGTCGAGCGGGATGTACCGGTAAGCGTGGTACTCGTCCCAGAAGAAGACGATCGCTCCACGCGGCTGGATGATCCGGTGCGGCGGCACCGTCGTATAGAGCCGCGGGACGCCCGACACCATGCAGCGATGCTGTGGGTCGATGTGCTCTGGCTTCGTCGGATTGTCGTAGACGGCTTCCAGTTGCTTCTGCAGCGCGGCGGCCCACGGCTGATACGGCACGAGCCCGTCGGGCGGATCGACGATCCGACTCGGCAGGCGGATCTCCTTCCCCGTAATCCGCCGCTGCAGATCGGCGCCCCCGCTGATCGGATTGCTGAGCGAGACGGACCCGCCGGGCGTCGCCGCCCACATGCCCTGCACGTCCGGCTGCCCGTCGGGCAGCCGCTGCGGGGGCCACGCGCGGGTCTCCTGTCCGATTGCAGGCGCGACCGCCGCCAGGAGGAAAACGCCGATCCGAAGGGTCGCGATCAGGCGGGTGGATATCATAGCGGGAGTATAGTTGAATCGCCTCGGAGGATCGATCATGCGCCGCTCGACTCTATGGATGGCCTCCGCCCTTCTGGTCGCACTCGCGTCGCCTGCCTCGGCGCAGGAATGGGACGAGGTCGTCTTCGTCGACGACCGCTTCAAGGTGAACTTCCCCGGCAAGCCGCGCGTCGAGGAGACGACCTGGGAGTCACAGTACCGGTACACCCTGCCGGCGCGTATCTACACGGCCTCGCGCGGCGCCGAGCGCTATTCGGCGACGGTCGTCGACTATCGGCCGATCGAGAAGCTCGGCATCGAGCGCTCGAAGGCGTGCCCCGCCGGCGCCGAAACGTGCATCGGCAATCAGGACGGACGGCAGGGCGGCGTGCTCGGTCTCGGCTACTGGAAGATGGACGTCAGGGGCGCGATGGCGTATGCGATGTTCAAACTGCTGCAGCGCAACGTGAAGCTGACCGATCTCACCGTGCAGTTCCAGGATCTCGTCGAAGGCTATTCACTGCAATTGACCAACGCCGACGAGTCGCGCACCTTCGCCTACATCACGATGCACGAACACCGGCTGTACATCTTCGAGGGGACGACGCCGAAAGGGTATCCGGATCCGGCGCTCTTCCAGGGCTCGGTCGGATTCGTGAACGAGAAGGGACAGGGCATTCGGTACGTCGACTGGTACTCGAACGCCGTGCACGGCCTGCGGCAGCACGAGCCGCCAGCGCACCGCGCCGGCGGCGTGCTCGTTGGCGGTGCGCAGCCGAAATAGATGCGTCGACATCACCCTGAATCTGAAGGAGGAGAAGCGCCGCGCGCTGGGGTTCCCGGACACGATGAAGCACACCTATACGGGCCCGGATGATCCGGCCATCCCGGCTGCGCTCGACCGGGCGCGGGCGCGATCTGGGGCGTCAATGTCGGCCCGGAAAGCGGCCTGCCGTCTCAGGGTTCCGCCGTCTGCCGGGTGAGCCGTAGGTCCCGCCGCCGTGTCCGGACACGCGAGCTACCTGTGGTGGAACGGCGCGATCGTGCCGTGGGACACGGCGAGGGTTCACGTCACGATCCTCGGATGGTCGACCGTGGGCGGCGTGTTCGAAGGCATCAAGGCCTATTGGAACGACGAGCGGCAGGAGCTGTACGCCCTCCAGCTGCCCGAACACTACGATCGCTTCCTTCACTCGATGCGGCTGCAGCGCATGGAGCTGCGCTGGAGCACCCGGGAGCTCGTCGACGCGTCGGTCGAGCTCCTGCGGGCGAACGAGATCAGACGCGACGCGTACGTGCGCCCGATCGCCTATTTCGGTGACGCGACGTGGTTCTCGACGTGCGCCGAGTCGTCGACCGACGTCTTCATCTGGACTATCCCCTTCGAGGCCGTGCTCGGCTCCGGCCGCACGTTCACGGCGTGCGTCTCGTCGTGGACCCGCCTGAGCGACAACATGATGTCGCCGCGCATCAAGTGCCTCTCGAATTACCAGAACAGCCGGATGGCGCTCGTCGAGGCGAACCGCCATGGCTACGACTACCCGATTCTGCTGAACGATCAGCAGAAGGTGACCGAGGGTCCTGCCGCCTGCCTCTTCATCGTCCGCGACGGCGTCGCGACGACGCCCGCGATTACGAGCGGCATCCTGGAGAGCGTGACCCGGAGGACACTGCTCCAGATGTGCCGCGACGATCTGGCCGTTCCAACGGAGGAGCGCGAGATCGATCGCACCGAGTTGTACGTGGCCGAGGAGATCTTCTTCTGCGGCACCGGCGCGGAGATTCAGCCGGTCGTCGAGGTCGACGGCTATCGGGTCGGCTCGGGTGGGATCGGCCCGGTCACCCGTCGGATCGAGGCCGCGTATCACGACATGGTGCGCGGCCGTTCCGGCCACGGCCAGTGGCGAACGCCCGTGTACGGCAACCTGCCCGCGCGCATCTGAGGCGCGGCTAGGAGCCGCGCATCCCAGCAAAGAGCCGCATGTGCGCGTTGACGACACGCCGGCGCTCCACCTCGTTGACGTCGAGCGTCCAGACGTCGCGTTCCGAAGTGCCACCAAGGACGATACCGTCCTGCCGCGGCGCCATGTGGAGGAACAACCCGGCCTCGGCTGCGGGCACCTGCCACCCGCCATTGGTGCTGTAATCCACCTCCGCCTGCGGCATGAGGACGACGAGCTGACCTTTCAGCGGCACGACCTGGTCGTCGCGACAGAGCGCTCGTGCTCCGAGGCCCGTGCAGTTGACGATGACTGACTCTCCCAGCGACATGACATCGGCCATGGTCTCGAATCGGCGGATCCGGATCCGACCGCCGAACGCGATCACATCCTGCATCAGCGCTTCGAGATAGATCGACGGCTGGATCCGCAGCTGCGGCTGTTGGATCGCGTACCTCGTGGGAAACGGGTGCTCGTCCGCGTGGAGCCGTACGCTCCCTGTGCGCACGTCTTCGGGCAGCAAGGGGTTGGCCACACCGTCCGCTGTGTCGTCGTCTGTCAGTGAGTAGTGGTAAGTCCAGCTCACGCCGTATTTCGGGCCGACGAGGAGCTGCAGCTGCCGGTAGGCGGTCCGCACGGCCTGACGGAATTGCGCGTCCCAGTCGGCCGTGCGCTGGTCGACCTGGACGAGACCGGAGATCGGCGTGAACGCCGCGACGGACATGTTCGACGTCGTGTCCGGCGGGACGCTGGCCGCGTAAATCGTCACATCGAAGCCGCGCCGCTGGAGCTGACGCGCGGAGGTCAGCCCCACCACACCGCAGCCCAGCACGGCCGCGCGGCGATCGGTGTGGGCGAGCGCGAGTTCGGCCGCCAGGTCGCCGGTGCCCCACGACAGCGACATGCCGGCGCCGCCGTGGCCGTAGTTGTGGATGATGGTCTTGCCGTCGATCTTCTCGGCGCGCAGCATGAAGCCCGACGGTCGATGCGGGCGCAGGCCAACGGTCGTCCGGATGATCCTGTGCCACGCGACGTGGACCGGAGGCAGTCGGACGAGCCGAACGCGCGCGCGCGGCTGCGGGCGACGGGCGCTGCACGCCGGCCCCGCGAGGCCCGCGAGCGCAGCGCCGCCCAAGGCGAGAAACGTGCGTCGGTTCACCGAACGCACGGCGCTGGCGCTGACCGACGCGCTACCGGCGGCCGCCGCCGTACAGCAGCATTTCTTTCCCGCCGGCCATCACGACTTTTTCGAGCCGCAGAATCGGCTGGCCGTCCGCGAACTGGAACCCGATCGCGGTGATCTGGTCGCCCGGCTTCAGGGTGTTACGGTCCCAGCCGTTGTTCGCCATCCGCGACGTGCTGGGCCCGCCGACCTGCCACTTCTGGACCGTGCCGTTGGGCGACCTCACCTCGAGGCCGATCATCACGTGCGGGTTCGCCCAGTCGTAGCTCGTGACGGTGCCGCTCACGGTGACCTCTTTCGACCGCTCGACGGGCCATGCGTGATGGGCAAACAGCGGACTTGCAGCCACGAGGGTCACGACCGCCCCGAGCACTAGGATCTGGAGCCTGGTCATCACGCCACACCTCCAATGCCGTGTAGTTTAGCGAACTTCATTGTGTAGCCATTTCGCCTGAACGCGCAGCGATACGCTGTTCGACGTGCCGCCGTCCGGCGGGCGGTTGAAGACGGTGATCTTGACGGTCCGATCGCCGTAAACGCCGTTCAGCTGGAACGGTCCGGGTTCGTTGAACCGGTTCGGCAGCGCCCGCGCGACCATACTGGCTGGAATACGAGCCTTCAGCGTCCGGATGTTTACAAACGTCGTCGGGACCGATACGCCGTCGACCCGCACCACCGACTCGCTGATGAAGCCGACGCCCTCGACCGTCATCTCGAACTCCGGGCTGCCCTCCGCGACCGCATTGGGCGTGATCCCGCTGATTTCGGGCTCGGGCGTCGACGGAATCGCACGAATCGGCGCGAGCGGCCGCGTGTAATCGGCGCTGTAGCCAAGGCGGATGAAGCGGCCGCCCTTCATCACGCGCTCGATCCGGCGCGTGTTGTCGATGTCGTCGAGCGGGTTGGCGCCGAGCACCACGACGTCGGCGAACGCGCCAGGCCCGATGAACCCGATCGGAGGGGTCGTCGGCGTCTTCCGCCGAGCGGTCATCACCTCGGCGCCCCAGATGGTCATCGCCCTGAGCGCCTGCATCGGCGTCAGGCCGACCTCCACGAGCATTGCCATTTCCATGTGCTGGTTGAAGCCGGTCGCCCCTGGAAACGGATCGTCGGTGCCGCCCATGATCTTGCCACCCAGCTCCACCCACCGCTTGATGAAGGCGCCCGACAGCCGATACGCCTCGTTGAACGCCGCGATCTCCTCCTTCGACAGCTTCGAGAGCGGAACGAGATTCTCGTGCCGCACCGAGAAGTTCCGAATCGCCCTGAACTTGAGGAGCGATCCCTGAGCGAGGTTCTCCGGGTAGTACGCCATCAGCGCGCCGTCCCTGAACAGGTCGTACATCAGGTTCTCATGCTTGCGCGCCAGCGAACTCTGCGACCCGAGCTCGTACCCCATCGTCGGATTCAGGTACACGCCGCGCTTCACCGCGTCGCGAATCATCTGGTCGATGCGCGCGTTGTCCTTGAGGAACAGCCCCCAGTGCAGGTACTCGCCGCGCTGGTAGTTCTGGAGCTCCGCCGGTGTCATCAGAGCCTGTGCAAACCCCCAGACGTGCTCGACGCCATCGTGCCCGGCCGCAATCGATTCGGGCGCGTGATCGGTGTGTCCGAACGCGAACAGACCGGCCTCGTGGATCGCCTCGACCACCCACGCCCACATCTGTTTGTTGTCGGCGCCGAACTGCGGCGTGTTCGCCATGTCGGGCTCGCCCCTGAGCCACCGCTCGACGCCCGCGCGAACCTGTTCGCGTGACATCGAGGGATTGATCAGCGCGTTGAGATTCTCGCGTCCGGTCCCGTACAGCCTCGGCGCACGGAAGTCGGGCGAGTGCGAGTTCTTCCAGTAGGCCTCGCCGAGGACGGCCCGTCCACCGGACCCGAGCGTCATCGCGCTCGTCACGCCGAAGTTGAGATAGAGCTCGCCGAGAAATGGCTGATAGTGGACGTGCGAGTCGAAGATCCCGGGAATGACGTACTTTCCAGACAGATCGACGACGGTTGCGCCGGCGGGAATCGGCGTATTCCTGCCGCCGAACGCCGCGATCTTGTCTCCCTCGATGACGATGACCGCATCGGGTACAGGCGCGCCCGCGACGACGTCGATGACGGTCGCACCGCGAAGCGCCATGCGGTTGACGGCGGGGCCCTGCTGCGAGTGGACGCCGGTGCCGGCGAGCACGGCGGCGAGCACGGTCGACGCGATCAGATGTCTGCGACTGTTCATGCGCTACTCCGCTGAGAATGCGAGGAGCACGTTGCCAGGCAGAATGCCCCCGTGATGCGAGTAGCCGGAGTTGACGTAGAGGACGCCGTCGACGATCGCTGCGCCTCCGTTGCTCATCGACCCGCCGTTGGCCTTCACGCCATTGACCGTCGTGAACTCGCGGGCGGTATCGGTTTCCCACAGGACCTTGCCGTCGCGCGTCGAGTAGGCGCGGAGGCGGCCGTCCATCGTGCCGGAGAAGACGACGCCAGGTATGAGCGTGACGCCGGCAGGCTGCGACGGCTTGCACGGCTTCTTGTTCTCACATCCCGCGCCGGGCGCGCTCCACACGAGTCGGCCGGTGCGGAGCTCGACGGCGTACATGCCGCCGCTCGCGGCGGGCCTGTCGGCGAAGAAGTCGGCGCTGGCCGCGTAGATGTTCGCGCCGTCGGTGGCCGATCCCCAGAAGACGCCGCCGGACGACGACCCCTGCGCGACGCGCTGCTCCCAGACGATCCTGCCCTCCGCATCGGGATCGAAGGCGAAGATGATGCCGGTCTTGTTGCCGACGACGATCAGCTGGCGGCTGTTGCCGACATCGACGAGAAGCGCTGACCCGGTGAAGTCGAAGTCGGGCGCATCCTTGTCGGGGCACGCCGCCTCCTCGCGATTGGGCGCCCGGCAGCTGCCATTCCAGATGTCGTTCTCGGTGATCTGGCGCGCCCAGCGGACGCGCCCGGTCGCGAGCTCGATGGCGAGCAGCGAATCCGACATCCGCGTCGCCGGCGGCGCGAAGTTGTTCCCCGTGCCGACGTACAGTACGCCGCGCTTCACATCGATCGTGGGCGTGTTCCAGATGGCACCGCCCGCGGGGCCGTACAACTGTGTCCCGGTACTGTTCTTCGTAGTGGGGGCCGGCGTTTCGGTGACGGTGTAGGTCTTCCAGAGACGCCGTCCGGTTTTCCCGTCGAGTGCCACGACGCTGCCGCGGAACGAGCAGCACGGGTAGCGCGGGTCCGCCACCTGCGATTCCTCGCGCGACGAGACCGACACGAAGAGACGGCCGTCGTAGAGCTGCGGCGCGGCGGTGATCGCCGCATGCGGATGCTCGTCCACATCCACCTTCCAGAGGATCGTTCCAGCTCTGGCGTCGACGGCGTACACGTTCGCGGCCTGATCGGCGAAATAGGCCACGAGCTCGCCGCCGGTTCGCTGCTCCAGCGTGATCGCCGTGCGGATGCTCGATTCGACCTCGAGCGTCCAATGGAGGCAGCCGGTCTTCGCGTCGATGACGTACAGCTCGCCCTCGGCGGTCGCGCTATACACGCGGCCGCCGAAGACGACAGGCTGCGTGCCGGCTGACGTGGCGCCGGGAAATCCGAATGCCCATTTCAACGTCAGGCGAGGCACGTCCTCTGCGCGCAACCGTGCTGCCGCGGCCGGTTGAAAACACATGTTGCCGATGCTGTTACCCCAGCCGTTCCAGGACTGTCCTGCCAGCGACGGCGCCGACGAATCGCTGCAGAACGCGGCCTTCGCCATCGGGTGGCTGGTGTCGGCGAGCGGCTTGCCCGACACGTAGGTAGCGAGCACCCGGCGCTGGGCACGGCTCCGCTCGGCCGCGCGTGCGCGCATCACGCCGCGCTCGAGCGCATCGAGCACCTGCTCGGCGGTGAGACGCCGCATCGCGTCCAGACTCGGCGCCTGTGCGTCGGCCCGTGGGCCCTCATGGCACAGCGCGCAGTAGGTCGTGTAGAGCGCCTCGGGATTGGCGCCGTGGCCGATGTCGGCGGAACGTGGCGCGACCCGCCTCACCACGAGATCCGCGCTCGCGGTGACCCCGGGCCGCACATCGACCGCCCCGAGGCTCAGCTGCTCGTACTCGGCCGAGCGGACCGTGAGCACGTACTCGCCCTCGTAGAGGGTCGCCTCCGGGAAGTTGAACCGGCCCGTGCTGTCGGTGACCGCAGTTCCGGCCAGGACGGAATCTTCTGACGCGGCGACCTCGACGCCGGCGACGGGGCCCTCCTCGGACACCACCCGTCCGGTGAGCGTGATGCCCGCCTGCGCCTGCAGCCGCGACGCGATCGATCCCGTACATAGGACGAGCGCCACTCCGGCCATCGCAGTCACCCACCCGTGCGTTCGCATGGAAACCCTCCCGGCGCGAGCGGGATTATGGGCGCTTTCACCGATGGGCACAAGCGACAGTCGGGTCGATACATGCCGACGCCCAACACGCCATTCGCCCAACTCCCCAGACCTGGGAGTTGCGGAATTGGGAGTTGGGCGTTCGCGATATGCTGGAACGGCACGGAGGGTGTGAATGACACGGATGATGACGATGCTCGCGGCGGCCGCCACGATCGTGGCGGGCGGCGCGGCCGACGCGATAACGGGTCCTGAGCCCGAGTTCCGCAAGCTCGCCGAAGACGTCTACGTCTACATCGGCAAGCTGAACGACTCGAACGCGATGGCCATCGTCACCACCGAAGGCGTAGTGCTCGTCGACACCGGCAACAACACGACGGATACGCGCGCGCTGCTCAAGCAGGTGCAGTCGGTGACGAAGCAGCCGGTGCGCTACGTCATCATCACGCAGAATCACAACGACCATTCGGGCGGCGCGGCGCTCTTCTCGCCGCCGGCCATCACGATCGTGCACGAGCGCGTCGCAAAGCAGTGGGGGAGCCTTCGACCCAATCAGATCACGGCGTGGCGGCGGCGGTTTCCGGAGCGCGCCGCGGCGCTCGCCCAGCTGACGCCCACGCAGACGATTCAGACCGTCGGCGATCGGTTCACGCTGCGCCTCGGCGGCAAGGAGATCCAGACGATCTACGTGCCCGACGAATACAACCCCGGCGACATCGCGGTCTGGCTGCCGAAGGAGCGCATCCTCCACGGGTCGATGGCCGCGTACAAGGATCGCCATCCCGACATCCGTCCCGACTACAGCCACGGCACGACCGAGGGACTCCTGAAGCAGCTCAAGGCATACATCACGCTGCGGCCGGAGATCGTCGTGCCGGCGCACGGCCCCGTCAGCGGCGTATGGCTGCTCGAGACGATGGTCGAGTACCTGCTGCTGGCGCGCGACAGCGTGCAGGAGATGATGAAGAAGGGGATGCCGCTCGCCGCGATTGAAAAAGAGTTCCAGATGAAATCGTTCAGCGAGTGGGACCGTACCGAGCACCTGCCCTGGATGGCGGCGACGATCCATCGCGAGCTGCAGGGGCTCCCCCCGCAGGTGATCAAGACCACCGAGCGGAGGCTCAGCGGCGTGGTGGCCAGTGCCGTTCAGGACGGCCGGCGGGTCACGGTCACGACCGGCGAGGGGATGCAGGTGGTGCTGCGCGTGACTGGCGATACCGTGTTCGAGGGGATTGGCGATCGCACCGAGGTGCGTACCGGAATGAAGGTTGCGGCGGTGTACGAGGTGCCCGAGGGCATCACGCCGACGCTCGGCTACGACACCCTCGAGCTCACGGTTTCGCGCTGACCTAGGTCCAGCTCAGGTCATGCTTCCGCAGCGGCAGGCTGCGGATGCGCTTCCCCGTGACCCGGAACACAGCGTTGACGATGGCGGGCGGGATCTGCGACATCGCTTCTTCACCCACGCCTTCCAGCCAGTGATTGGTCCGGAAGAAGCGGATGTTCACCTCGCGCGGGTACTCGCGCATGCGCGACACCGGGAAGTTCTGGAAGTTGTTCTGCTCCATTCGTCCATCCTTGACGGTGAACTCCTGGTGCATGGCGTCGTTCCAGCCCCACGCGACCTGTCCCTCGATCTGCTTTCGCACCGATAACGGGTTCACGAAGCCGAAGCCTTCGTCGAACGCCACGTCGATCCGCTCCAGACGCACGGCGCCCGCCTTGCTCACCGAGACGGTGCACACGACCGCGCAGATCGTGCAGACGTCGGCCTCTTCCCGGTTGTTTCGTCGATCGTCGATCGCAATGCCGCGCGCCCATCCTTCAGGCAGCGGCTTCCCCCATCCCGACATCTCTGCGGCCAGATCGAGCGCCTTCAGCCAGTCCTCCTTGAAGACGATGGTCGATCGCGAGATGAGCTCGCGGCGGTACTCGTACGGGTCCCTGCCCGCGGCGTGGGCCAGCTCTTCGATGAAGCTCTCGACGAAGAAGACGTTCGACGGACTGCCGGTCGCGCGGCGCGTACTGCACGGCACGTGGAACGTGCCGAAGTGATTCGACACGCGGAGGTGGGGAACGAAGTAGGCCGGCGGTGTCAGTCCGCGTTCCGGCGCCGCCGCGTTGCTGTCGGCCGCCGCGCGCACGTCCATCGCGACCGGATAGCCGTCAGGGCCCAGCGCGGCACGCAGATGCGCGGCGCCCATCGCACGGTACGTCGTCCCGACCGACCAGTCCTCCTCGCGGGTCCACTGCAGCTTGACCGGCCGGCCCTTGAGCGCCTTCGCGACCATGACCGCATGCTCGGCCTGCGGCCCGTTGCCGTTGCGGCCGAAGCCCCCGCCAAGGTGCGTGCTGTGGACGTACACGTTCTCCTGGGGCACGCCCGCGATTTGTGACGCGCTGAAGCGCGTCTCCTGCGGGCTCTGATCGCCAATCCAGATGTCGACGCGATCGTCGGTCACGAGCGCCGTGGCGTTGCCGGGCTCCATCCGCGCGCGCGCCAGGTACGGCACGTGGTAGGTGGCGTCGACCACTCGCGTCGCCCGAGCCATCGCGTCCTCGACACTGCCCCGCTGGTAAATCACGTGCCCGGGTTCCTTCATCGCCTCGATCAGGGCCGCCCGCATGTTGTCCGTATTCAGGTGTGTATAGGGCGGGTACTCCCATTCGATCGGCAGGGCATCGAGCGCGGTCTTGGCGTGCCACCACGAATCGGCTACCACCGCCACGCCGCCGCTGAACTGCCGGTTGCGAATCAACCCCGCGTCCGGCCTCGGAAAGCGAACGACGGTCTGAACGCCCGGCATCCTCTTGATCGCGTCGAAGTTGTAGCTCTTGACGTCGCCGCCCCAGACGGGACACGCCTTCGCGCAGGCGTGCAGCGTCCCCGGCACCTTCACGTCGATGGCGTACACGGCCTGCCCGGTGACCTTCGACGGCACGTCGAGGTTTGCGCGCTCGGTGCCCATGAGGGTGAACTCGTGCGCGCTCTTGATGCGGATCGTCTCTGGATTCGGATGCGGAAGCGCGGCGGCGCGCGCGGCGACGTCGCCGTATCGCACCGTTCGTCCGGTCGCGGCGTGCGTGATGATGCTGTCCTTCGCCGCGAGTTCCGACGTGGGGACGCCCCACCGCTCCGCCGCGGCCAGCAGCAGGCGCTCGCGCGCCTCGGCGCCGGCGAGCTGGTAGTAGTACAGGTTCATCTTGACCGAGCCGCTCCGGTGCGTCGACATGCGGCGATAGACGCCCGTCCAGCTGACTCGCTCGTTGGTCGCCGGCAGGTCGCCGGATCCGCCGCCGCCGCGCGGATCCAGCGGGGCGGGCTTTGGTCCCGCCGGATTCCTGAGCGTCCAGGCCGGAGCCTTTTCCCTGGCATCGCGGTTCGCGGACGCGTACTCGCCGCGCACCTTGCTCCAGTCGCACTGCAGCTCTTCGGCGATCATCATCGCGCAGGCGGTCCACACGCCCTGACCGAGCTCGGTCTGCCCGATGCGAATCGTGACCGTATCGTCGGGAGCGATCACGATCCAGGCGTTGATTTCGGGAACCGACGACTCCCGATACCAGGGGCCTGCGGGCGTCGTCACTTCCACCGCCTCGGCGCGGCGCGGCCATCCGAAGCCGACCACCATCGCGCCGCCGACGGCAGCGGTCGTGATGAAGAATTCGCGACGATCCATCTTCGGCGTCATCGCCTGTCCCCCATCAGCGCAGCGGCGCGATGAATGGCCTGGCGCACCCGATGATAGGTGCCGCATCGGCAGGCGTTGGTCACACCGTTGTCGATGTCGTCGTCAGTAGGCGCCGGCGTGCGCTGCAGCAGCGCCACTGCGGCCATGATCATCCCCGACTGGCAGTAGCCGCACTGCGGCACGTCGAACTCTTTCCATGCCAGCTGCACCGGGTGCGTGCCGTCGGCCGACAACCCTTCGATCGTGGTGATCGGGGCGCCGACGGCAGCGTTGACGGGGATGGAGCACGAACGCACGGCGCGTCCGTTCACGTGGACGGTGCAGGCGCCGCACTGGCCGATGCCGCAGCCGTACTTCGTGCCCGTCAGATCGAGAGCATCGCGAAGCGCCCAGAGGAGCGGTGTCTCGGGCTCGACGTCGACGATGTACCGAACGCCATTGACGGTGAGGGCGACAGCCATGAGCGACCCTCCGTCTGGTCGCGCAGGCTACAGCCTGCGCGCTAGAGGTACCCGTAGAGCGCACGCTTCAGCGTGCGCGATCACCGTGCGGGCGGCGGTAGCGCGTACGGGCCGCTTGCCGGGAAGCCCGCGCCGCCGCCGCCGTCCCAGTCCTTTTCGACGCCGTGGCCGCGCGCCATGTCGCCGTGCATCGGCGTCACGAATCCGAGCAGGCATCCGGTCGATCCGTCCTTGAGCAGGTGGCAGCGCACCCTCACTCGATCGCCCGGCCGGAGGTCGGTCCGCTTGATGCCGACTTTCTCGAGCCCGCCGTAGCCGGTTCCTTCGAGCGCCCACGTGGCGGTCTGGCCCTTTGCATCCGTGACGTCGATGTACAGCCACGAATGCGGCACCAGCCAGTGCACCTCGGTGACCGTCCCCTCCATCGTCGTCCACGTGGCCACGTCGTAGTTGTTGTGCGAGTGATGCGCCGAGGCGGGCAGCGCGGCGGCGGCCCCGCACGCCAGGGCGACGCACAGAGTTCGCATCAGCATGGTTCTTTCCTCCGGCAAAGCATCACCGCGCGCGCGGCGGCGCCGGCGCGGGGAATTTCCATTCGTCCGAATACGTATGCGAGTAGTACGTGCGGTAGCGAATCGACCTGCCCTCGTCGTCGACGAACATCAGCGACTGCTGGAAGAGACCCGGGGCGGGCGCGCCGCGCGGCACCGTCGCCTCGAGGACGTAGAGCTTCGTGAGGTGCATCAGGATCGCCGCGAACGTCCGCGACTCGTCGGCGTTGACGAGCTGGAGCTGGTGGCCGGAGACGAGATCCTGCACCATGAAGCCGTAGAAGGTCACCTTCGCCGCGCGCTGCATCAGCTGCGACGTGGCCCACACGATCGCGCCGCCGACGTCGCTGCGCCACGAGTTCATGCAGGCGTCGCCCTCGCCGCCGCTCTTCTGGCACTGCGCCGCGCGCTCGTTGCTGAGCCTTTCGATGTCCTTGTAGTCGGCGACCGTCACCGAGTACTTGCCGCGCTTGTTGTCCACGGTATAGACGCGCGCGGGCAGCGGGATGCCGCCTTCCGAGGTCCACGTCGTCTCGCGCACGGTCGGCTCTCCGGGCAAGCTGACGCCGAAGCCGTCCTGCCGGCTGACGTACTGGACGAACGCCTGGGCGAAGGACGTTCCGGTTACCGCCAGAACGAACGCCGCGGTCATGAGTGCAATCCGGAGCATGAGGCCTCCTGAGCCTGGTCGCGGATGCAATACTGCCAGAAGCTCTCAGGATCAGTCCACAGGAACCGTCAACTCGACGCCATCGGCGGTCTGAACCGACGTTGTCACGACGGCGGCGCGTATCTCGAGGCGCTTGACCATATCCGGCGTGAGCTCGGGCGGCCATGGCACCTTGCCGGTCACGCGTGCGCCGAGGAGCGTGTGCGCGGTGCCGGCGATCCGGACGTCGATACCCGCCATCGCGGCTGCGTCGACGCGGAGTCTGGCGCCGCCGATCAGCACGAGGACGCGGTCCAGATTTCCGACCGTCGCAAGGAGCGGGCTCGCCGACTCAATCAGCAAGACGCGCGGATTGAGCACCGCAACCACGCGCGCTCGGAAAAGGTTCACACGGCGACCGCCGACCGCATCAATGAGCTCCGCCAGAGCCGCAGCGTGCAACGTGAGCGCGGCCACGTCTCGAGACGATACGTCCGGCGAGCGCCGGGCAAAGGGCCTCGGCGTCGGACGCGCGTCGCGCATCAGGGAACGGCCCGATGCGGTGCTGAGCGACGCCGCCAGCAGAATCGGCTGTCCACGAAAGGCCTCGCGCGTACGCTCGTCGATGTCCGTCCAGCTCCGAATCCTGTCGAGCTCTGTCCCGTCGAACGTGCGGACGACTCCTCGCACAATCACCATCGCACCAACCACAGGCGTCGCCTCCGCGTCCGGGGCAAGCACCAATCGCTCGCCGTCGGCTGCGTGGGGATCCTCGAGGATGAACGCCCCGGATCCGAGCACGCGACGGACTGTCGCGCCGATGATCAGCTGAACGGGCGCGGTGGCGACCGTCGACCGCTCGACCTGCGATGCGCCGCCGGTCTGCTCGCGCGCCGGTATCGCGGATCCGGCGACGAGGACTATCAGCGCCGAGATTGACGCCACGCGGTACATCGATGTGTCTCCCCTAACGACCGAGCTGCAGGACCAGTCCGCCCGCGACCCGCAGGTTGTGAACGTGTCCCGAATCGACCCGCGTGCTGGAGGGTGCGACCCGGCGAGAACCGACGTGCACGAGGAGAATGTCGATGGGTGAACGGTGAATATGGTCGGAGACCTCCAGGCGAAGACCGACGCTCGTCGGCCCGAGCGGCACGCGCACGTCGGTGCCGATGCCGAGGTTCAGCGCGAACTTCGTCTCGAGACTCAACTCGTCAATCGCGATCAGCAGCGGATCTGGCTCGTCTCCCGAGACGATGATGCCGCCGTCTGTCACCCGCGGCGGGCGGCGCTCGATAAATGTCAGCGGCGCACCCACCGTCCGCTCGAGGTCGTAGGTCACGCCGCCGAACCCAATGAGCACATACGGCCACACCCACGCGCCGCGACGGTAGTCGATGAGCCCGATGCTGCCTCCGATGTCGTACATCCATGCATTGACGTCCGCCGAGCTGGCGACCCCGTCACCACACGTCACGGCCGCGGTCAGGCACGACTCCGCGAAACCGACGTGCGTCCGAAATCCATAGCGGCCTTCCCAGTACGTCACGGCGGCGTCGAACACAGGGCCTGGACGAACGTGCAGGTCGCGCGCGAGCACCTGCTCCACTGTTCCGCTGACGGGCGAGACCGTACCGAGCAACACGAGGTTGCTCCAGTCGGTCGACAGGCGGAATCCGCCGGCAACGCTGACATCGACGCGCTTCGGACCGGGATATATGGCAGACAGATCGGCCTGTGCAGCGGCCGACGCGGGCAGGACGACAATCGCGAACGCGACCGACGCAGCGCGGCGAACATCCATCGGGATCCCCCGAGATAAGAGCGCGGAGTATAGCATTGCGTACACGCGCTCATGAACCCGCTGCTCTCGCGTCTGCAGCCCTATCCGTTCGAACGACTCCGCGCGTTGATGGCCGGCGTGACTCCGCCGGCGGCGTCGCCCATTCGTCTGTCGATTGGCGAGCCGCAGCAGCCGACGCCGGAGCTCGTGCGGGCGGCGCTGGTCGCGCACCTCGGCGGGCTTGCGACCTATCCGATGACGGCCGGACTCGACGAGCTTCGCGCCGCGATGGCCGCGTGGTTCAGACAGCGGTACTCGCTGCCGCGGCTCGATGCCGCGCGCGAGGTCCTGCCCGTCAACGGCACCCGGGAAGCACTCTTCGCGTTCGCCCAGGCCGTCGTCGACCGCTCGCGGCCGGCTCCGCTCGTCGTCTGTCCGAACCCCTTCTATCAGATCTATGAAGGCGCGGCGCTGCTCGCGGGCGCCGAACCGGTGTTCCTCAATCAGACCGCCGCCAACGGCTTCGCGCTGGATTTCGATTCGCTCACCGAAGACGAGTGGCGACGCACGCAGCTCGTCTACGTGTGCACGCCGGGCAACCCGACCGGCCACGTGCTGGATCTGGAAACGTGGCGGAAACTATTCGAGCGGGCCGACCGCTACGGATTCGTGATTGCGTCCGACGAGTGCTATTCGGAGATCTATCCCGACGAGGAGCGGCCGCCGCTCGGAGGATTGGCCGCCGCCCATCGGCTCGGACGCGACGGCTCTCGCAGCCTCGTCGTCTTCACGAGCCTGTCCAAACGGTCGAACGCGCCAGGTCTCAGGTCGGGCGGCGTGGCCGGCGATGCCGCGCTCCTCGAGCGCTTTCTCCTCTATCGCACATATCATGGATGCGCGATGAGCCCCGCCGTGCAGCACGCCAGCATCGCCGCCTGGACCGACGAGGCGCACGTGCGCGACAACCGTGCGCAGTACCGGGCGAAGTTCGCCGCCGTCCTGCGCCTGCTCGAGCCGGTGCTCGAGACGCGCCAGCCGGAGGCGGGCTTCTATCTGTGGGCGGGCGTGCCCGGCGGAGACGATCCTGCCTTCGCCCGCGACCTGTTCGCCGCGACGCACGTGTCGGTCCTGCCGGGCCGTTATCTCGCGCGCGACGCGCACGGCGTCAACCCGGGTGAGGGGTACGTCCGCATCGCGCTCGTGCCCGGCATCGATGACTGCATCGAGGCGGCACGACGCATCGTGGAGTTCTGCCGCTGATGGAGCTCCCGTCGCTCATCGACGAGGCGTTCGAGCGCCGCACGGAGATCACACCCGGCACGGTGGACCCGACGTTGACCAGGGCGCTCGACCGGGTCATCCAGGAGCTCAACGTGGGACGGCTGCGCGTCTCCGAGAAGATCGACGGTGCGTGGGTCACTCACCAGTGGATCAAGAAAGCCGTGCTGCTGTACTTCCGCACGCACGACAACCAGGTCGTGCGCGGCGCAGGCGGCCACACCTGGTTCGACAAGGTGCCGCTGCGCTTCGACGGCTACACCGAGGCGCAGTTTCGCGACGGCGGCTATCGCGTCGTCCCGCCGGCGACGGTCCGCACGGGCGCCTTCATCGGACGGAACGTGGTTCTCATGCCCTCCTACGTCAACATCGGTGCCTACGTGGACGAGGGAACGATGGTCGATACATGGGCGACCGTGGGATCGTGCGCGCAGATCGGCAAGAACGTGCACCTCTCCGGCGGCGTCGGCATCGGCGGCGTCCTGGAACCGCTCCAGGCCAACCCGACGATCGTCGAAGACCACTGCTTCATCGGCGCACGCTCCGAGATCGTCGAAGGCGTCATCGTCGAGTCACACTCCGTGATCGCCATGGGCGTCTACATCGGCCAGAGCACGAAGATCTACGACCGCGCCACCGGCGAGATCCATACGGGCCGCGTGCCGTCGGGATCGGTGGTCGTGCCCGGCAGCCTCCCGTCGGCCGACGGCACGTACGCACTGTCGTGTGCGGTCATCGTCAAGCGCGTCGACGCCGCCACGCGCGCCAAGACGTCCATCAACGAACTGCTGCGGACCTGACCGATGTCGAGCGAGACCCTGGAGCTCGCCAAGCAGCTCATCGCGCGCCGATCGATCACGCCAGCCGACGATGGCTGTCTCGATCTGATCGCGGCGCGGCTGGCGAAGGCCGGCTTCGCGTGCGAGCGTCTCGACCGCGGCGAGGTGCGGAATCTCTGGGCGCGGCACGGTACCGGAGCGCCGCTCCTCTGCCTCGCCGGCCACGTCGACGTCGTGCCGCCCGGTCCCGTCGAGCGATGGACGACCGAGCCGTTTGCGCCGGTCGAGCGCGACGGACGGCTCTTCGGCCGCGGCGCAGCCGACATGAAGACGTCGGTTGCCGCGCTCGTGACGGCGGCCGAGCGCTTCGTCGCGTCCGCGCCTCGCCATCGCGGGTCGCTCGCGCTGCTCTTCACCTCCGATGAAGAAGGCGCCGCGATCGACGGCACGGCGGCGGTCGTCCGGGAGCTGGAGGCCCGCCAGACGCGCATCGACGCCTGTCTCATCGGCGAGCCGACGTCGACGACCCGGCTCGGAGACACGATCAAGAACGGCCGGCGCGGATCGCTCGACGGGTTGCTGACCGTCAAGGGCGTCCAGTGCCACATCGCCTACCCGGAACGCGGCCGCAATCCGATTCACGAGGCGCTGCCGGCGCTGGCTGAACTGGCGGCCACGGAATGGGATCGCGGCAACGAGTATTTCTCTCCGACCAGCTTTCAGATCTCGCAGGTCCATGCCGGCGCGGGCGCGAACAACGTGATTCCGGGTCAGATGGAGGTGCGGTTCAACTTCCGCTTCTCCACCGAGTCGACCGCAGACCAGTTGCAGGCGCGTGTACGTGCCGTCCTCGATCGGCACCGCGTCGAGTACGACCTGACGTGGGCGCTGGCCGGCGCGCCGTTCCTCTCCCCGCGCGGCGGCCTGGTGGACGTGCTCAGCGCTGCGGTGACGGCGGTCACTGGCGTGACGCCCACGCTCTCGACGAGCGGCGGCACCTCCGACGGCCGGTTCCTGGCGGCCGTCTCGCGCGAGGTCGTCGAGTTCGGCCCGGTGGGCGGCTCGATGCATGGCACTGACGAACACGTACGGCTGGCCGATATCGCGCCGCTCTCGACGATCTACGAGCGGACGATCGCGGCACTCCTTGCGACGTAGCCGCTACGGCCAGATCCCGAGCGCGCGGCGGACGGCGACGAGCTGGCCGACGTGATAGGCGGCATGGTCCGCCACGAGCAGGATCGCCCGCAGATAGGTCTGCGTGCCTTTGCCGGTGGGGACCAGTGCGGCGAGATCCGCGGTCTGGCGGACCAGCGCCTTGATCCCGTCGCGGGATCGCCTGAAGGCGGCAATGCTTTCCGTCCAGGCCGCCTCGCCCGGCGAGGCCGGAATCGGCCAGTAGTCGTCGGGCCATTTGAGGTACTGCTCGTAGTGCGGGTTGATGCAGAAGTCGAGGATGTCTTCCTGCGCCAGGCGCATGTGTTCGAGGAGCTGCCACGGCGAGTGCTCGAAGCCGGCGGCGCGGGCACCACGTTTGTCGGGAGGAATGCCGTCGACCGCCTTGTCGAATCCGACGTGCGCCTCCTCCCAGTCGAGCAGCCGAACGAGGTGATCGCGAAGGGCATCGTCACGCATGCCGTGATTATGCTCCGGTCGGCGTCACCGAAAGGCAGTACAATTCGCGCGTTCGCCGCGGGACCGATGAGATACGTCGTCTCGGGAATCGTTGCGGTCGCCCTGCTCGCGGGCGCTCCATCCGCGGCGCGCGCGCAACGCGAGATCACGCTGCTCGCGCCGGGGCCGATCCGGGAACCGCTCGATGAGCTGGTGGCGCACTTCCAGGCGAAGACCGGCATCCGCGTGAGGGTGACGTACGGCACAGGGGTGAGCACACGGCAGACGGTGGCGAGCGGCCAGGCCCACGACGTCTCACTGCTCTTCGCGCCGTTTCCCGAAGCGCTCGAAACGGGCAACATCGTTCGCGAGAGCGCAACGGTGATCGCAAGGCTGCGTCTCGCCATCGCGGTAAGGAAGGGCGCGCCGAAGCCGGACATCGCCAGCGCAGCGGCGGTCCGTCGCACGCTGCTGAACGCCACATCGATCGCGTCCGTGGATCCCGAGCAAGGGAGCGTCGGCGGCGCAGCGCTGCTGGCGCTCGAAAAGATGGGCATCACCGCGCAGGTGCGGCCGAAGATCAGGTGGGTGGCGACCGGTGGCGTGGTGCAGGACGCCGTGGCCAAGGGCGAGATCGAGATCGCCCTCGGACCGTATCTGAGCGACATGCGCAACCCCGGCGTCGATGTCGTCGGGGCGCTGCCGCCCGACGCGGCGACGCCGGTCGACATCACGGGGTTTCTGTCGACCACCGTGAAGGACGCCAAGGCGGCGAGAGCGCTGCTCGAGTTTCTCGCCTCGCGGGAGGCCGCGCCGACCTACGAAGCGGCGAAGATGTTTCCGGTCCGCTGAGCGCGATGCCGGACGACGCCTGCGCACATATCGGCGCCATCGCGGACGTCAAGCAGCCCCATGCGCGCGAATGCGAAGAGTGCGTGAAGATCGGCTCGAGGTGGGTGCACCTGCGCACCTGCCAGACGTGCGGGGGCACGCGCTGCTGCGACAACTCGCCGAACCGCCATGCGACCGCGCACGCGCACGCGAGCGGCCATCCGGTGATTGCCTCCGCCGAGCCGGGTGAACGATGGCTGTACTGCTATCCGGACGACACGTTCGCCGACTACTGAGGTCGCGGTGAGCGACGGCGGATGGCCCGCGCTGCCGCTCGAGGCGTGGAAAGACACGTATGCCACGCTCCACCTCTGGATGCAGGTCGTCGGGAAGATTGCCGTCGCGCAGTCGCCGCCCGTGAACCACAGCTGGGGCGTCGCGTTCCACCTGACGCCGCGCGGGCTGTCGACCTTGGCGCTTCCGTACGGCACGCGATCGTTCGCCGTGGAATTCGACTTCACTGCGCATCAGCTCCTCGTCCGCGTGTCGGACGGCCAGACCGCTCAGCTCGCGCTCCGTCCGCGGACGGTGGCTGACTTCTACGCCGGCGTGATGGCGTTGCTTGGCGAGCTGTCGCTGTCGATACGCATCTGGCCGGTGGCTGTGGAGCTGCCGACGCCCATCCGACTCGACGAGGACGTCGAGCACCACGAGTACGATCCCGAGGCGGCGAATCGCTTCTGGCGTGTGCTGATGGCCGTCGCGCCGGTCTTTACCCGGGCGCGTTGCCGCTTCGTCGGCAAGTGCAGCCCGGCGCATTTCTTCTGGGGCAGTTTCGACCTGGCCGTCTCGCGCTTCTCGGGGCGGCCGGCTCCGCCGCGCGAAGGCCCGGCGTTCATGCGCGACGCGTACTCGCACGAGGTGATCAGCCACGGGTTCTGGCCGGGAAGCGGTCCTGTGCTCGAGCCGGCGTTCTACGCATATGCAGTGCCGGAGCCCGCAGGCTTCAAGGAGGCGGCGGTACAGCCGTCAGCAACCTACTATCATCGCGAGCTGGGAGAATTCATCCTGGCGTACGACGCCGTGCGGACAATGCCCGATCCGTCCGCCGCGCTGACGGCGTTCATCGACACGACGTACGAGCGCGCCGCGACGCTCGCGGGCTGGGACCGGGCCGCGCTCGAGCGGCCGTCGAGAAATCGTCGGGCGACGTCGGCGGGATTCTGACCCTCGGCGTCCGCCGCGTAATTCATCCGCCGCATGTCGGCCGCGGTAATCCGGCCGGCGAGCCCTTCGAGCGCGCGCCGCACCTGCGGATACTTGAGGAGCGTCGCCGCGTGCGCCACCGGCACCGCGTCGTACGGCGGAAAGTAGCGGCGGTTGTCTTCGAGCTGCACGAGGTCGAGCCCTTCGATGAGGCCCGCGGTCGCGTCGCCGGCAATCACGTCGACCTGGCGCGCCGCCAGCGCGCGGTAGCTCAGCGTCAGATCCATCACCTGCGGCGGCGCGCGGAACGACAGACCGTAGGCCGCCGCCAGACCGCGATAGCCGTCGGGCCGTTCCAGGAACTCGTACCCGAACCCCGCCCGCCATTCCGCCGCCACCCTGGCCAGATCGTCGATCGTCCGCAGCCCACGCGCGCGCGCGTCGGCGCCGCGCACGAGAATCGCGAACGTGTTGTCGTAGCCGAGGCTCGGCAGGAGCGTCCGCCCCGAGGCCGCATACAGGTCCCGCACCCGGCTCATCACCGCAGCGCGGTCGCTCGACGGCGGCTGCTGGAAGATTGCCGTGAGCGCCGTTCCCGTGTACTCGACGTAGACGTCGATGTCGCCGGCCGCGAGCGCGCGATCGCAGATGAGCGTGCCGCCGAGATTCAGGCGGCGCTGCACGGGCAGGCCGGTCGCGCGCTCGATTGTCTGCGCCACGATCTCGCCAAGGATGATCTGCTCGGTGAAGTTCTTCGACCCGACGACGATCACGTTGGTCGCCCCGGCGGTGAGAGCAGCGGCGCCGATGACGGCGGCAAGGGCAAGCGCGATGGCCAAGGCCGCGACGCGCCGGCGCGCCAGCGCCGGGCGGCGCGCCGAGGCACGACGCTCCACCCACAGCAAGCCACCGTCGACCGCGAGGGCGAGCAGCGCGGCGGGAACGGCCCCGGCCAGAATCACCGTCGAATCGACCATCGAGAGGCCGCGATAGATGTACTGCCCGAGGCCCCCGGCGCCGATCGCCGCGGCAATCGTCGCAGACCCGACGCCGATGACGGCCGCCACCCGCACGCCGCCCATGATCGACGGCAGGGCGAGCGGCAGCTCGATCTGGCGCAGCAGGTCGCGCGGCGTCATGCCCATGGCGACGCCGACGTCACGGATCGACCGGTCGATGCCCGTGATGCCGACGATCGTGGACCGCACGATGGGGAGCAGGCCGTAGAGAATCAGCACCGCCAGCGCGGCGCGCGCGCCGACGCCGCCGACGAGCGGCACCGGGAGCAGAAACCCGAACATCGCGAGGCTCGGCACCGTCTGCACGACGTTGGCGACGCCGACGAGCGGCGCGGCGAGCCGCGGCCGACGCGCCGCAAAGATCCCGAGCGGCACGCCGATCGCTGCCGCGACGAGCGTCGAACAGGCGACGAGGAACACGTGCTCGGCGAGCATGACCGCCAGTTCCTGACGGTGGTCGACCCAGAACCGCAGCAGCGTGCTCATGCGCGGTCCTGGACTGCTGACGGCCGCAGCGTCGCGGCGTCGACGAGCTCACGCACGCGCGGGTCGGTCGCAGCGCCGATGTCGTCCGGCGGCCCGCACCAGATCAACCGGCCGCGGTCGAGGACGCCGACGCGGTCGCCAAGCAGCATGGCTTCCCCCATGTCGTGCGTCACCAGGATCACGCACTTGCGAAGGCGCACCTGAATCCGGCGGAACTCGTCTCGGAGCTGCCGGCGCGTGACCGGATCGAGCGCGCCGAACGGTTCGTCCATGAGGAGGATCGGCGGGTCGATCCCGAGCGCACGCGCTACGCCGACACGCTGCCGTTCGCCGCCCGACAGTTCGTCGGGCCAGCGGTCGGCGTACTCGTCCGGCGGCAGTCCGACCAGCTCCAGGAGCTCGTGTACCCGCGCGGCGATCTGCGTCTCGGACCACCGTTCGAGGCGCGGCACCACGGCGACGTTGGCGTGCACCGGCAGATGTGGAAAGAGGCCGACTTCCTGAATGACGTATCCGATGCGGCGGCGCAGCCGGATCGGATCCCATTCGCGCGTGTCGGTGCCTTGCACGTACACCGTGCCCGCATCCGGCAGCAGCATTCGGTTGACCAGCTTCAGCGCGGTCGTCTTGCCGGCCCCGCTCGCGCCGACGAGCGCCAGCACCTCCCCGCCGCCGATCGTCACGGTGACGTCGTCGAGGGTCCGCCCCTGTCCAGCGTGCGCGAACGAGACGCGGCGGAACTCGACGCCGGCCATGGCATCACTATAAGGGGGACGAGGTTTGACAGCTCCGCGAAGCGGATGCTAATTTCCTTCGGTCTGTTTACACCGGCGTCATCCACCAAATCCCCAAGACAGCGGAGAATTCCAGCATGACCGTCATAGGAAGGGCGTGTGCTCGTCTTGCGCCCGCGGTACTCCTTCTCACGCTTTGCGTTCCCGCGACGGCCTGGGCCCAGATTGCCACGGCCGAACTGAATGGCCGCGTCACGGATTCGAGCGGCGCGGTGCTGCCGGGCGTCACCGTCACGGCGACGCAGACCGCAACCGGACTCGTACGCTCCACCGTCACGGATGAGAACGGCGCATACCTCCTGTCGAATCTCCCCACCGGTCCGTACCGGCTCGAAATTGCGCTGCAGGGCTTCCGGACCTACGTGCAGACCGGCATCGTGCTCCAGGTCGGCGCCACGCCGACGATCAACGCGGTGCTGGAGCTCGGATCGCTCGAAGAGACGGTCACCGTGGAAGCCGCCGCGCCGCTCGTCGACGTCCGCAGCGCCGGAATCAGCGCGGTCGTCGAGAACGAGCGCATCGTCGAGCTGCCGCTGCAGGGCCGACAGGTGACGGACCTCCTCGTGCTGTCGGGCGCGGCCGTCCAGATCGCGGAAGCGACCAACCGCACGGCGCCCGGCGGCGTACGCATCTCCGTTGCCGGGGGGCTGCAGACCGGCGTCGGTTACACGCTCGACGGCGCCACGCACAACAACCCGCAGGAGAACGTCAATCTCCCGCTGCCGTTCCCCGACGCGCTCCAGGAATTCCGCGTGGCGACGAGCGGCCTGTCCGCGCAGCACGGCTTCCACTCGGCCGCGTCGGTCAATGCCGTGACCAAGTCGGGCACGAACCGGTTCTCCGGCAACGCGTTCGAGTTCGTGCGCGACCATCGATTCAACGCGACGAGCCCGTTCGCGCGCCTCGGCGCCGACGGCACGCGCGAGGACGACGGCCTCAAGCGGAACCAGTTCGGCGGGACGCTGGGCGGCCCGATTGTCCGAGACAAGCTGTTCTTCTTCGGCGCCTATCAGGGTACGGTGCTGCGGCAGCGGCCGGCGTCGAACATCGCGTTCGTGCCGACCGCGCAGATGCTGGCCGGCGATTTCACGGCGATCGCATCGCCCGCGTGCAACGGCGGCCGACAGGTGACGCTGCGCGCGCCGTTCGTCAACAATCGGGTCGACCCGCGGCTCCTCAGTCCCGCGGCGCTGAACCTCGCGCGCCGCCTGCCGAAGACCGACGACCCGTGCGGCCAGATCACGTACGACGTGACGCAGGACCGCGACGAGCACCAGACGATTGCCAGGATCGACTACCAGCTCGGCAACCGGCATTCGCTGTTCGGCCGGTACTTCGTCCAGCGCTACACGCAGGCGCCGGGCTACGCCGGCGGCGACGACAACGTGCTGAAGACGACGCACCAAGGGACCGACGCCTGGTCGCACTCGACGACGCTCGGCGCGACGACGGTCTTCGGTCCCACGACGGTGAACGCGCTGCGCGTGGCGATCAATATCAGCGATCTCGACAACTACCAGAACACGTTCTTCTCGCCAAAGGACATCGGCGCCAACGTCTACAGCTACGACCCCGGGTACATGGTGATGAGCGTCACCGGCGGCTTCCAGCTCTATCCGGGGAACCAGGCGCGGGCGGCGTTCCTCAACGATACCTACCAGGTGGCCGACGACCTGACGATCGTCCGCGGCAACCACCAGCTCGGCTTCGGCGGGCACGTGCAGTACTGGCAGGGCGACTACGTCTCGACGTCGCGCGCCAACGGGAACTGGATCTTCGACGGGCGCGTCACGGGGATGGGCCTCGCGGACCTGCTGATCGGCCGCGTCACGAGCCTCGAGCACGGCGCGAAGAACCTGCTCAACATCGACAACTGGTACCTGGGCTTGTATGCGCAGGACGCGTGGCGTCTCTCGCCGCGCGTCACGCTGAACGTCGGGATGCGGTGGGAGCCGTACTTCGGACAGAACGTCCTGAACAACGCCGTCTCCATCTTCAAGCTGGAGAACTTCCAGCGCGGCATCAAGAGCCGGGTGTTCCTCAACGCGCCGGCAGGCCTCATCTATCCGGGCGACGAAGGCTTCCCACCCGGGCAGACCGGCCTGAACAAGCAGTGGTGGAACCTCTCGCCGCGCGCCGGCCTTGCGTGGGACATCCGCGGCGACGGCCGCCTCGCCCTGCGATCGTCGTACTCGATGGGCTACGACTTCATGTCGGGCGAGTACCACAACATCAACGCCGGCGCCCCCCCGTTCGGCAACCGGTCGATCCTGAACGACCCGCCCGGACTGATGGACGACCCCTACCGCACCTTCGGCGGCGACCCGCATCCGATCGTGACCGGACCGAACACGCCGTACGTGCAGTTCGGCTCGTTCGGCACGATGGATCCCGACATCAACTCGAACCGCGTTCAGCAGTGGAACGTGACGATCGACCAGCAGGTGGGCGCCGACTGGGGTGTAAGCGCGTCGTATCTGGGGAGCTATTCGGATCGGCTCTGGTTTCCGGTCGCGCTCAACCCGGGCATCTACATGGGGCTGGGGCCGTGCACGCTTCCGAACGGCGTGACCTACCCGGTGTGCAGCACCAACGCCAACCTGAACTTCCGGCGCGTGCTCTACCAGCAGAATCCGACGGAGGCCCAGTTCCTCGGTCCGATCGACCTCAACACCGACGTCGGCTGGCAGAAGTACCACGGCCTGAAGCTGGCCGTGCAGCGGCGCGCGGTCAACGGCGTGAGCCTCAACGGCAACTACACGCTGTCGCGGTGCTACGGGACGCCGCAGAACCCCCGCTTCAACCAGACGAGCGGCGGGTACGGGAAGCCCGACGACCCGTCGTACGACGAAGGCTGGTGCGACCAGGATCGGCGGCACCTGGCCACGCTCACCGTCGGCTGCGAGACGCCGGCGCTCGCGAGCGGCGTGCTCGGCGCGCTCGCCTCGCACTGGCGCTTCTCCGGCATCCTGAACGCGCGCTCGGGCAACCGGCTGAACATCGAGAGCGGCCTCGACACCGCGTTCACGGGCATCCGGTATCAGCGGCCGAACCAGGTGAGCGACGATTTCTACCGCAAATCGCTGACCAGCTGGTTCAACCGCGACGCGTTTGCGATTCCGGCGCCGGGCACGCTCGGCGACCTGCCCAGGAACGCGGCGGTCGGGCCCAACTACTGGGCGGTCGATCTGGCGGTCTCGCGGCTGATGACCGTGGGCGCGCGGCGGCTGGAGCTGCGGCTCGAGTCGTTCAACCTCTTCAACAACTTCAACTGGGGCGATCCGCTCCTCATTCTGAACGCCGGGACCTTCGGCCGCATTACCACCCAGGCCGGAGCGCCGCGTATCATGCAGTTCGGCATCAAGTACGATTTCTGACGGAGGATTTGTCGATGAAGGCAGCGCTCGGCAGTCTGTTGGCGTTCGTGGTCCTGCTCGTTCCGGCGGCCGCGCCGGCACATCACGCATTCGCGGTGGAGTTCGACGCCAAGAACTGCGCCGATGTGACGGGCGTGCTCACGAAGGTGAACTACGAGAATCCGCACGCCTACATCTTCGTCGACGTGAAGTCGCCCGACGGCCAGACCGAAGAGGCGACCTTCCAGCTCTCGTCGACGTCGAACCTGCGGCGCGGCGGCGCCACGCCCGCCGTCCTCAACGCCAGCGTCGGCAAGGAGGTCGTCGTCCGCGGGTGCGCGTCGCGAAACGGCGAGAAAAACCGCTACGCGGCGTCGTTCATCAAGTTGGCCGACGGCACGATCCAGCGGCTCGGGCAGGACGTCGAAGGGATCTTCGGCACCAAGATCTGGAGATAACGTGAAGCGGTTCATCTGTACCACGGTCGCCGCGGCGAGCCTGATTGCCGTCGCGGCCGCCGCGCAGGATCCGCCGAAGACGTTCATCGACGCGAGAGGCAGCGTCAAGCCGGTGCCGCTGCCGCCCGGCGGCCCGACGCCGCGGATGGCGGACGGCAAGCCGGACTTCTCCGGCGTCTGGTTTCCCGGACCTACCGGGCGGGCCAACGCCTGGAGCGTCGTGCCGGACGAGCCGATCAAGGAGGACCCGATTCCGTTCCAGCCGTGGGCGCTCGAGAAGTACCAGGCGATGACGCGCACGGAGAAGGAGCTGTTCGCCAACGCGAACGTCCAGTGCCTGCCGCCGGGGACGCCCGGGATGTTCACCGAGAACCCGTACGCGATCCAGATCATCACGAAGCCCGGGCTCTTCGTGCACCTGATCGAGAACAACAACCGGTGGCGCGTCGTGCACACCGACGGCCGGCCGCACAAGCCGAAGGAGGAGCTCGAGCCGCTCTTCAACGGCGACATGGTGGGCCGCTGGGAGGGCGACACGCTCGTCATCGACTCGATCTCCATCGACACGCGCACCTGGATCCGCGACGGCTGGTTCCACAGCGAGGACCTGCGCGTCGTCGAGCGGCTTCGCCGGCCGTCCAGGAACTACCTCGAGCACCAGTTCACCATCGAGGATCCGAAGGTCCTCACCAAGCCGTGGACCTCGGCGTGGCGGAAGTACTCGCTCTCGGTCAACGACGAGGAGCTCACCGAGAACTTCTGTACGAACAACCAGCAGGTCGAACAGCTGCAGAAGCTGATCGAAGTCGAAAAATCGCGGGGTATGCAGCGATGATGACGATGGGAACGAGGGTTCGTACGTGGCGTCCGGCTGTAGCCGGACCAGTGTTCGCCACTCTCACGCTGACCGCCGCGCCCGTCTTCGCGCAGATCGAAGACAGCGGCGAGCGAAACAAGACGTTCGTCGAGGCGCGCGGCAGCGTGAAGCCGGTGCCGCTCCCGCCCGGCGGTCCGCCGCCGCGGATGTCAGACGGCCATGTCGATCTGTCGGGTGTCTGGTTCGCCGGTCCGACCGGCAAGGCGAATGCGTGGAGCGTGGTGCCCGACGAACCGCTCAAGGAGGATCCGATCCCCTTCCAGCCATGGGCGGCGGAGAAGATCAACGCCATGAGCCGAACCGAGCGACAGCTCGGCAACGCCCAGGTCACCTGCCAGCCGCTCGGGGTGCCGGGCATGTGGACCATCAATCCCTACCCGCACCAGATCGTGATGACGCCGCGGCTGTTCGTGCACCTCATCGAGAGCAACAACAACTGGCGCGTCGTCCGCATCCCCCGGCAGCACAAGCCGAGGGAGGAGCAGGAGCCGCTCTTCATGGGCGACACCGCGTCGCGGTGGGAGGGCGACACGCTCGTCCTCGAGACGATTTCGCTCGATCCGCGGACATGGATTCAGGGTAATGGCTGGTTCCACAGCGACGAGGTGAAGATCACCGAGCGGCTGCGGCGGCCGTCGAGGAACTATCTCGAATACCAGTACACCGTCGAGGATCCGAAGGTGCTCACCAAGCCGTGGACGTCGGCGTGGCGCACCTACTCGCTCGGCAATGAGGATCTGACCGAGAACTTCTGCACCAACAACGAGAACGTCGAGCAGCTGATCAAGCTGTATCAGCAGGAGCGGGGCAACCGGTAGGGCTGACCTGCGTCACGGCGACCGCTGGAGGCACTCGGCCACGGCGGCGACGAGCTCGTGCGGACGAATCGGCTTGTGCAGGACGCACGCGAACGCGGCCGCATCGAGCGCGCGTGTATCGGTTGCCGTCACCGCCAGGATCGGAATGCTGCGCGTTTCGGCATGGGCGGCGAGCTCCTGCTGGACATCTCGTCCTGACAACCGCGGCAGAATCAGGTCGAGCACGATGATGTCCGGCCTGACCGTTTCCAGCCGGCGCAGCGCGTCGATGCCGTCCTCGACGGCATTGACCGCGTAGCCCGCGGCGGTCAGGACGCTGCGGTACAGCTCGCGCAGACTCGCGTCGTCTTCGACGACCAGCACGGTCGTGCGGCGGACTGGGGGAGCCACACCGTCCCGAAAGAAATATTCGTTCCATCTTTAAAGCCGCGTGCCGGCCCGTTGCGCGTTCCGGAACGAAGCCAGGATGAGCTGTGGATGGAGCTCGGGATGGGGCGTGGCGCCGCGTACGCCTCAGCGGCCGTAGAGGCGCATCTCTCTGCCGTCGGCCAGCACCACCCTCTCCAGCCTGATGATCTTCTGACCGTCGGCGAACTGATAGCCGATGCCCGTCAACAGGTCACCAGGCTTGACCGTCGTCTTGGTCCAGCCGTTCGCTTCCATCCGGTTGATGGCAGGCCCGCCGATCTGCCACTGCTCGGTGCGGCCGTCGTCGGTCCGGACGCTCAGCGTCATCATCGGGTGCGGATTCGCCCACGTGAATTCCACCACGGTGCCCTTGATCGTCACGAGCTTCTCGTAGCTCACCGGCCAGGCGTGATGCGCCGACAGCGGGACTGCAACGGAAACGACGGCAGGAATGACCAATGCGTGGGCGAGTAATGCCTTCATCGCGGCGCTCCTCCGGGCGGATTCTAGCACTCGACGCGAATGCGACCAGCGAATGCGCGGCTTCGAGCGTTGCGCAGGCCGGAGCGGACTATATATATAGGGTGCTTCCTTTGCCGTTTTCGGATTGATCGGAGCAGCTGATGAGTGTGGTGAGGGGATGGGGCCTGTGGCTGGCCGGACTGCTGACAGTCTGCGTGGCGGGAGCGACGCTGGCTCGCGGCCAGGCAGCCCCCGCGGCGTCCGCCGGGCAGAAGCCAATCCTGGCGGAGCAGGCATTCAAGGACGTCCAGGTGCTGCGCGGAATTCCCGTCAAGGAATTCATGGAGACCATGGGGTTCTTCTCAGCCTCGTTGTCGCTGAACTGCACGGATTGTCACGGTGAAGCCAGCGGCAGCGATTGGGCCCGGTACGCCGACAACACGCCGCGCAAGCAGATGACGCGCCGGATGATCCTGATGGTGAACGCGCTCAATCGCGGCAGCTTCGGCGGGACGCCCGCCGTGACCTGCTACACCTGTCATCGCGGCAGCGCAAAGCCGAAGGTGATCCCGAGTCTGGCAGCGCAGTACTCGGCGCCGCCAGACGAGGATCCCGACGAGATCGAGCCGCATCCGGCCGCGCGCGTGACGATGACCGCCGAGCAGATTCTCGATCGGCACATCCAGGCGGTCGGCGGGGCGGCGGCGGCCAGGCTCACCAGCTATACGGCCAAGGGGACGTCCGAGGGATTCGATTCCGATTTCGAGCAGGTGCCGATGGAGATATACGCCAAGGCGCCGGACATGCGTACCCTCGTCGTTCATCTCCGCCCGGGCCAGAACATCACCACCTTTGACGGCCGCGAAGCCTGGGCTGCGGGTCCGTCCGACTTGACGCCCGTGGCGGTGATTCCGCTCGTCGGGGCGAGCCTGGACGGCGCGCGCGTAGACGCGCAACTGGCATTCCCCGGCCAGATCAAGCAGGTGCTGACCGGCTGGCGAACCGGCTTTCCGCCAGTCCGCATCGATAACCGCCCGTTGGACGTGATTGACGGAAAGGCGCCAGGAGGGTCGCGCGTCAAACTCTACTTCGAGAGAGAGACGGGTTTCCTGGTGCGACAGGTCCGTTATTCCACGACCGCCGTGGGCACCGTCCCGATTAGTGTCGTCTATTCGAATTATCGCGACGTCCCCGGCCTGGGCGTGAAGATTCCCTATACGTGGCAGGTGTCGTGGACCAACGGACGGTCCACCTACAACATCACTTCGCTGCAGCCGAACGTCGCGATTGATCCCGCCCGGTTCGGCAGACCCCCCTACTGACGCCTGCCCGTATCGGCTCGCCCGCCGTCGTCGGCGCCGGTCTGCGTATCGCGCATGACCGTGCCGTCGGCGAACTCGACTTTGTTGAAGCGTCCAACCGTGGCGCCCGTCTTGGCGCGCCAGACGTACAGCGTGACGACGTCGCCCGGAGCGAGGGTCGTTCTGCTCCAGCCGATGAGCTGAGCCGACACCGTACTGCCCATTTCCATCGTCCAATGCTGCACGTTGCCCTGTTCGTCCTTGTAGTCCGCCTTGATGAGCGGGTGGGGATTGATCCAGACGAATTCCGTCACCACGGCGTTCTTCAACACGACGGGCGCGCTCATGTCGAACGCCGCGGCGCCGTGATGCGCGAACGACGGGCTGTCAATCGCGGCGAGCCCGGCGAACAAGACAACGAGTATGACGACTTTCGCTTTCACTGATGAACCTCCAGAAATGCGTTCTGCTGGCGACCGCGAATCGGCCTACCGTGCCGCACTGGGATTGCCAGCCGGATCCGCCATCTCCTTCAAGTACCGCTGCACCGAGGACGGTGTGCAGGTAAATTCAAAAAATGTCTGGCTCGGAATCCATCGGAAATACACTTCCCCGAGACGGAGCGGTCTGGTGTAGAGCTTCGGGTCGTCCATGGTCATCGTCAGCGTCAGATCGTTCTTGCTTTTCCGGTGAAAGCGTTCCGTCACGACGGCATCGATGCTGTGGGGATAGCCGCTCTCGGTGGCCCAGGTCCCCGGGTCGAGGCCGGTTGTCTGCACGACGAAGGTGTCGTCGTCTTCCCAGCGACCCACGGAATAGCCGTTGTACGTCGGATCGTGGGCCGTCGGACCCCTGCCCCCCACATTCGTTGGAAGGGCTCGCCCGTCCGTCCAGATCTCGCGCCAGACATTCATGAACTTGAGCAGGATAAACGTCCGGTCGGGCAGGGTCGCGATCGTCATCGAGCGAATCTGGTCGTTCATGTTGCGAGGGAAACCCAATGGATCGCAGTAGCGGACGTGCGGATCGTTCGTCTCGGCCACGACGACCCCACTGCCTTCCGCTTTGTTCCGGTCGAACAACTGCTTGCCCAGCGGGGTCAGCGGCGGCGGACTCTCGGGGCGGACGAGCCGCGGAACGCCAGCGCCGGACGACTCCCCTGCCCATGTCCCGGTCAGATCGCGCTTCGGCGCGGGCCCGCCGGGTCCAACGTTGGCTCTCGCGTCCTCCGGATAGTATTTCCACGGCGAACGTGGCGCATCGCTCTGAGCGACAGCCAGCGCCGACAGGAACACCACGCCGGCCACGCCTGCGATTATGCCGGTGGACGTCTTTCGCATCATCTGCTCCCCGTTTCCGCGCCGAGTGTACATCGCGCGCCGTTTCGCGTCCAAATCAGCCGCGTTGCTTTTGCACTCGCAGCCACCAGTGGTATAACGGCCTCCCCACGATTGGAGGCGGGCATTTTGGAGGTTGGAAGTTGACGTCAGAGCGACTCGAGGAGTTCACATTTATGGAGGGGTGTCTGACCCGCTGCTCGCGCAGCGCATTGATCCTTTTGATGGTTCTCCTGGCCGCGTCCACGACCGCCTGGGCGCAGGCGACAGCGCAGTTGAGCGGCACGGTTCGCGATGAAAGCGGCGCCGTGCTGCCCGGCGTGACCGTCACCGCGACGCAGACCGACACGGGCCTCGTTCGCACGACCGTGACCGACGAGACCGGCGGCTACGTATTGCCGAATCTTCCCCTCGGGCCGTATCGGCTCGAGGTGGCGCTCCAGGGATTCAGGACGTACGTGCAAACGGGCATCGTGCTGCAGGTGGGCGCGGCGCCGACCATCAATGCGGTGCTCGCGGTCGGCGCGCTGGAGGAGTCGGTCACCGTGGACGCCGCGGCGCCGCTCGTCGACGTCCGCAGCGCGGGGATCAGCACCGTTGTGAACAGCCAGGACATCCTGGAGTTGCCGCTGCAGGGACGTCAGGTCACCGATCTGATCGTGCTCGCCGGCGCCGCCGTGCAGGACAGCACTTGGGTGCCGAGCCGTGGCATGCCTGGCGGCGTGCGTATCTCGGTTGCCGGCGGCCTGCCGTTCGGCGTCGCCTACACCCTCGACGGCGCGGAGCACAACAACCCGCAGAGCAACGCCAATCTGCCGCTGCCGTTCCCCGATGCGCTCCAGGAATTCCAGGTGGCGACGAGCGGTCTCTCTGCCGAGAACGGCGTCAAGTCAGGCGCGTCGGTGAACGCGGTGACCAAGTCGGGCACGAACCGCTTCTCCGGCAACGGCTTCGAGTTCCTGCGCGATCGTCGTTTCAACGCACCGCAGCATTTTGCCCCGTTTGGCCCCGACGGCAAGCAGGTCGACGATGGCCTCCGGCGCCACCAGTTCGGCGGCACGCTCGGCGGCCCCCTCATCCGTGACAAGCTCTTCTTCTTCGGCGCCTACCAGGGCACGATTCTGCGCCAGGTGCCGAAGGGCAACATTTCGTACGTGCCGACGCCCCAGATGCTCGCGGGCGACTTTACGACGATCACGTCGCCGGCGTGCGCCGGGAGGCAGATCACTCTTCGTCCTCCCTTCGTCAACAACCGCATCGATCCGGCGCTCTTCAGCCGGGCGGCGTTGAACATTGCGGCGCGGCTGCCCCAGACGACGCATCCCTGTGGCGAAGTCCAGTGGGAGATCGGTGCAAACCAGGACCAGCACGTGCCGGTCGCCAGGATCGACTACCAGGCGACCAACAACCACTTGATCTTTGGCCGGTATATGGGAACCAGGCAAACGGTACCTGCGCCGTGGGAGGGTCCTGGCGACAACATCCTCAAGACCTCGGAAGCCGGTACCAACGACCGGCTCCATGCGGTGGTTCTGGGTCACACGCAGGTCGTCAGCTCATCAATCGTCAACGCAGCCCGGTTCACGTACAACTCCACGAATTCCCGGCGCGGACAAGACGCCGACTTCTTCAGCCCGGGCGACATGGGCGTGAGGATGTACAGCTATCCGCCCGGCAACCAGTTCCCGCTGACCGTCTCCAACAATTTCGACATCAACAGCGGAGGCGCGACGTTGCGGAGGTCGACCCACCGTACCTACGCCCTTGCTGACGACTTCACGCTGGTGAGGGGGAGCCATCAGCTCGGCTTCGGCGCCAACGTGCGTTACTGGAAATTCGACACCCTTTCCACCTCTCGCACCGGCGGCACCTGGACGATCGACGGCAGCTTGACCGGGCACGCCCTTGCGGATTTCTTGACGGGACGCGTCGCCAGGCTCGAGATCGGCGGCCCGAACGTCCTGGATATCTCCAACTGGTACCTCGGAGCGTACGCGCAGGATGCGTGGCGCGTCTCGAGCCGCGTGACGATCAACGCGGGCGTGCGGTGGGAGCCATACTTCGGCCAGCGAGTCGAGAACAACGCCATCGTGATCTTCCGGAAGGAGAACTTCGACCGCGGGATCAGGAGCAAGGTGTTCGTCAACGCGCCGCCGGGACTCGTCTATCCGGGGGACGAGGGCTTCCCGGACGGGCAGACCGGGTTGAACACGCAGTGGTGGAACCTGGCCCCGCGCGCCGGCCTGGCGTGGGACGTTCAGGGGGATGGCCGCCTCGCTCTGCGGGCCTCGTACTCGATGGGGTATGACTTCATGGCCGGCGAGTACCACAACATCAATGCCGGGGCGCCGCCGTTCGGCAACCGCTCGCTGATCATCGATCCTCCGGGCGGGATGGACGACCCCTGGCGGCATCTCGGTGGCGACCCCCACCCCATCATCACCAACCCCGACGTGGCGTACATCCCGTATGGCGCCTTCGGCACGATGGATCCCGACATCAATTCACCACGGGCGCAGCAGTGGAACGTGACGCTCGAGCGGCAGCTGGGGACGAGCTGGGGGGTGTCCGCGAGCTATCTGGGCAGCTACGCGGACCGGCTCTGGGCGCAGACGGCGCTCAACAACGGTGTGTTCCTGGGCCTCGGCCCCTGCACGCTCAATACGGCCGATGGGCCGAGGTTCTACCCGGTGTGCACGACCAATGCGAACCTGAACCAGCGCCGCAAGCTGTCGCTGGAGGATCCGATCAAGTCGGCCAGTATCGGCGCGCTCGACCTCAACTCCGATGTCGGCTGGCAGAAGTATCACGGCCTGAAGCTGGCCGTGCGGCACCGGACCGCGACCGGCGTGAGCCTCAACGGCAGCTACACGCTGTCGCGCTGCAAGGGTACGCCGACCACCAATGACTTCAATCAGACCAGCGCCGGCTACTCGGATCCGGAGAACCCGAATCTCGACGCCGGCTACTGCGATCAGGACCGCAGGCATCTGACGACGTTCAACGTGGGGTACCAGACGCCGGAGGTTGGCAGCGGTGTCGTGGGCGCGCTTGCGTCGAACTGGCGGCTGTCGGGCATTCTCAACGCGCGCTCGGGGAGGCGGCTCAACATCATCAGCGGCCGCGACAACGCGTTCACTGGCTCTCATTCCTCGGTTCAGCGGCCCGACCAGGTCAGTGCTGACATCTATGGCCCAGGCAAGAAGGCCTCCGGCTTGAAGCCCGGGGAACAGATCGTCAACTACTTCAATCGTGACGCCTTCGCGCACCCGGCACCGGGTACTCTGGGCAATGCGCCCCGCAACCTCGCGGTGGGCCCGAAGTTCTGGCAGGTCGACCTCGCGATCTCGAAGCTCGTTCCTGTGGGGACCCAGCGACTGGAGCTGCGGCTCGAAACGTTCAACCTGTTCAACACCTTCAACTGGGGGAATCCGAACCTCAACTTCAACTCCGGCAACTTCGGGCGCATCACCACATACGCCAACGATCCGCCGGTTGACTACCCCGTATCCCGCGTCCTGCAATTCGGCGTCAAGTACGACTTCTGATATGGAAGGAAATACAGCAGACTCATGAGCCGATCCTCTACGCCAGCCGGGCTTCGCAGCACCTCAGAAGAATTTGGTTGTAGCGCGACCGCCTCCGTGCTGACAAAGGGGTGCGCCTCGCCGGCGAGTCTGTTCCCCGCCTCGGCGCCGGCTGAGTGATCGGGATTGGCCATTCTCATCGGTGATGACCAGGTCATTCCGGGGCTTGAACTGGGCCGGTGAATTATCCTTGGCCACGAGATCCCAGTCGGCGGCAGACATGGCCACACAAGCCTCGGGGTACGCATCCTGGTGGAGATTGTCGAAGATCTCGACCGGCCCCACGTGAACCACTCCTTGCGCGGCCGTGGTCCGTCGCTGAGACGTGCGAATCGACGACCCGGTTCGACATCCCGTGCCTGTTCACAAGTGAACAGCGTGATCTTTACGGGAGACGTACATTGGAAGGGCACTGCGTTCCTGAGTCCTGATCCTCCCGTGTGTTCCATCCAGCGGTCAGTCCGCATCGAAGGCTCCACTGAAATGATCGCACCGAACGTGACGGTTTCCCGCACGTGGTTCGGCCAGGCGTGGGAAGTGGCATCTGACCTCGTTGTTGCCACGGCGCTGATATGGACGTTCCCGTTGCCACCTCTTCCCCGAGCTGACGGCAGACGTAGCCCGAGCGCCATCTTAGGACCCTTGAAAGACCCAACACTGCGCTGATCCGGCGCTGTGCCAGTTAGAGTCCCAGCACGTGGTGGAAATTCAGTAAGGCCGCCCGAGTAGACAGCGGAGTCGGCCATCGCGCATCTTCCGTGAGTTCTCTCTAGCCGGAGAAGGACGTCACGG
>Ga0209172_10001041_pt1 | contig 65475 bp, 62 predicted proteins | sample LarsenN4metaG_FD_184113 | JGI IMG/M metagenome (GOLD analysis project Ga0209172, IMG submission 184113) | Hot spring sediment bacterial and archeal communities from British Columbia, Canada, to study Microbial Dark Matter (Phase II) - Larsen... ...
CCTCTTAATCAGCTTCAAAAACAGATTCTTTCCGCCATGAAAATGCCTTTCTCTCTTTATTTGCTAGAACCATTACTCTGCAAGACTTAATTCCTTTTTCTGAGGTGAAAATCAGCGAACGGACAGTGATCAATCAACTGATTATGAGGCAAATCAAAGCGAATGGTGTTGGCTGACCAATTTTTTAAATCTGGTGCTAACCAAATTAGTTTATGGAGAATTTCATCGTTAAGCCACAACACAACAGGAAAGTGAAAAGTTTTGCGAAACTCATCCCGCATTATATTGGTACTTGTGATGAGTTGATTAATAGCTACTACAGATTCTAAGCCCCTAATCATCACAACTTCTGGGTGAACAGTGCCGATATTATTCTTAATAGTTTTGTATAGTGTAACTTCGGTTGGTTTGAGAATAATATCTTTGATCTTAAGTGTCGAGGATGCAGTAAGCACATTCAGAATTTGCTGTTGCGTTTGAGGCGAATTACAACAAGCTAGTATCAGCGCAAAATCACCAGCAGCAAGCATGATTGACCTTTCTAGTCTCTTAGTGGCTGCTGTTATTTCTGGCAGATGATCTGGTGAGTTACTAAAGGGTGTCATTAATAAGCCTGTGATTTGAAGTTAAAAGCTGTAAACTTAACCGTGAAATTACTGCTTACAAACTACTTGTTGTTTAATTAATACTGCCTGACTAGATAGAAATTTTTCATTAATACTTAGATTAACCCTAAACATATACTAATGGTCAAGCATTAGGTGTATTATTCACATTGTCTAAACAAATATGAAAGCAATGTAATAATACTAACAGGCAAACAACATGAAATCCTGAAGTAAAAATGTAAAAAAAACATGAAGATTTATTCCTGGTAAAAATATCTAAAAGGTCTGAGATTTGCTGACAAATCTTCTCTAGAGCAACTTTTGGCTTTTGAGCGCGTCGTGTTAATTGTTTTATTTTCCGCTCATGTAACAATTTATGAAAATACTTAGAAAGTGGGATGTGGGGTTTTCATTACAGCATTTTAATAAAAAAAGTAAGCCTGTATTTTTAGCGGTGATGTTGCTTTTGAGTGCAGTGGCTACTGTGATTTTATCGTTACCTTTAAATGCACAAATCACTCCTAACTCACCACTAGCATCGGAATTGAGAGGAGTTTGGTTGACTAATATTGATAGTGATGTGCTATTTGAGCGCGATCGCCTACAAAAAGCTTTACAAAAATTAGATGAACTTAACTTTAATACGGTATATCCAGCAGTGTGGAATTGGGGATACACACTTTATCCCAGTCAAGTAGCAGCGAAAGTGATTGGGCGATCGCTCGATCCTACGCCTGGATTACAAGGGCGAGATATCCTCAAAGAAATGGTTACGGAGGGACATAAACAGGGGTTAACCATAATTCCTTGGTTTGAATTTGGCTTCATGGCCCCAGCCGATTCTCTGCTAGCCAAAAATCGTCCCCAATGGCTCACCAATCGCAGCAACGGTACTCGCATTGTTAAAGAAGGCACACATGACCGTGTGTGGTTAAGTCCCTTTCGTCCTGATGTGCAGCAATTTATTCAAGATTTAATTGTCGAAATAGTCAAGAAATACGATATTGATGGTATTCAATTTGATGATCATTTCGGTTTACCCTCGGAATTGGGCTATGATGCCTATACCGTAGCTTTATATAAAAAAGAGCATCGTGGTCAAGCACCCTCCAAGAATCCCAAAGATCCAGAATGGGTGCGTTGGCGAGCTAGCAAAATCACTGATTTCATGAAGCGAGTATTTACAGCGATTAAAGCAGCGAAAAAAGATTGCTTGGTTTCAGTTGCTCCCAACCCACAGCGTTTTTCTTACGAATACTTTCTAGCAGACTGGCAAAAGTGGGAACGTATGGGACTAATTGAAGAGTTGGTATTGCAGATTTACCGCGATGATATTAATGTCTTCGTCAAAGAACTAGAGTATCCAGAAGTCAAAGCCGCGCAAAAACATATACCCGTAAGCATTGGGATTTTAACAGGGTTGAAAAATAAACCTATTACCATGCAGCAAATTCAAACCCAAGTCCAAAAAACACGCGATCGCAATTTTGCGGGAGTTTCCTTCTTTTTCTATGAAACTCTCTGGAATCTGACTAAAGAGAAACCCTTAGAACGTCAGGCTTCCTTGCAAAAAATCTTTTCTACTCCAGCGAAATATCCTAATTTGTTGACGGGGTGGAAACCGTAAGAAGGCGATAGGTTACAGGTAAATTTTCACTGTAACCTGTAACCTGTAATCTGTTGCCTTTTAGGGACTTCCAGAAAATAAATTATTCAATGGGTCAGAGCAAAGATGATCATTGTATTCTTCCTCCCCTGCTCCCCCGCCTCCTCTGCTTACCAAAGTGATTGTATATTTTCTTGGTGGGAAGTCCCGTATTTACCCAATTCCCAACTTTCCAGCCAGAGCGGGGGTGAGGGGTAAAAGGGCAGTAATCATTAAGAACAATACCAGTAAACCAATCGCAGCCCTGGCATCGTCGGGTTCGCTGACTTCATTCAAGCTGGGGCGTTCTAAGTCCCGTTGTAGGAAGACGATGACGATTAACCAGTACAGTGCGAGAGGATTACTCAAGCCTACCAGAGCTAAGACAATTAAAGTGGCGATCGTGGCTCTGTTGGCGGTTTTGCGTCCATAAATGGCCTGTACAATGCGTCCACCATCTAATTGTCCAGCTGGCATCAAGTTTAAAGCGGTGATGACCAATCCTAACCACCCAATCACCACTAAGGGATGAATATTCACTAAGGGAGATTGCAACGCTGAACCTAGAACCACCCGTGCTAGGCTACCTACTAAAATTGAACCTTGGAAAAACTGATTGGGTAATTGAAATAAACTACCTGGATGAGACAGCAACAAACCTGCAATCAGCATCAGTAACGATACAACACCACCAGCGATTGGCCCCGCTACGGCAATATCGAATAACGCTGTCCGATTGGGTAACAAAGATTCAAAGCGAGTAATTGCCCCAAAAGATCCAATCTGCACAGCGGGTAAAAAGAACGGCCAACTGAGGCGGACTTGATAACGACGCGCCAGTAACCAATGACCAATTTCATGGGCGATTAAAATCGCAAATATCCCCAAAGCAATGGGTAAAGTCTCTTGTAACCGTTCTGGATGAGCTAGGAAATCAAAATTGAGTAATAATCCTCCTGTCTCTAGACTAGTGCCGATAGTGGCGATACCGAGAATTGCCGCAAAGACTTTTTGCGCTAAGGTCGTCGGGCGTGGGTCGTTGCTGCTGGGGAGAACGATAACCACGGGTTTACCGTCTGTGTTTTCTACTAAAAACAAACGATATTGATCACCAAGCTTTTCTTTTAAACTGGCACTCAGACGAGTGTGAACTTCTTGAGGTTCGCCGCGCAGATTACCCTTGAAGATAGCTCCTTGTTGGTAGGCGATCGTTTCCGTCGCAAAAAATGTATCAATTCCAAAAATACTTTTAATCACATTCAAGTCTTCTTCTGGAATTGGCAGTATTTCCACTACGACGGCGGTTGGTTGCGGAATATTTTCTGTTGGAGATGAGGATTGTTCTGTTAGCCTTTCCGTAGCCCGTTGCTTGAGGATGGCATCTTGACCAGCAGCACGCAACTGTCTGCCTAAATAAATGTACAATCCAGCAGAACCGACTACTAAGAATAAGATTCCCACTATGTTGATGTAAATTCCGGCTGCAAACAAACCGAAGAACAACAGCCAGGGAGTCATTAACACCACCGACTGCAACCAGGCCAAGATTCCCAGTTTTCCAAAAGGTCTGGCGCGATAAAAGCCCCAACCTAAAATGGCAAAAGCCACTAACAAAATTGTCCCAATAATAGGAGTCTCTGACGAAGTAAACATTTCCAAACCCTTCGCTGTGAAAGACCAAGCCCGAATTAGTCAGGTGATACAGATACATTACTAATCTATAACGGACGCTGTAGTCTGCCCAAGGAGATTAGGGAATAGGAAATGGGGAATAGGGCATTGGGCATTTGACTTTTCACGTTATGAGGAAAAGCTGCCGTACCTAGCGATTGATACAAAAGCTTAATGTCTTTGTCTCTACTAGAGACACGTAGACTAGACTTATAACGACAGGGTAATAATTTAAAGGAATGCTATGATGAGCGATCGCGATTACACACTAATCATCGACAAAAGTGGGAGTATGTCTACTCCCGACCAAGTCGGCGGTAGAAGCCGATGGGAAATTGCCCAAGAATCAACCATAGCTTTAGCGAGAAAGTGCGAACAGTTTGACCCAGATGGCATTACTGTTTACGTTTTTTCTGGCAGATTTAAACGCTATGAAAGCGTAACCACAGCTAAAGTCGCCCAGATATTTTTAGAAAATGACCCAGCCGGGACTACAAATCTAGCAGGTGTACTCTTGGATGCTACCAATCATTACTTTCAACGCAAAGCATCTGGAAAAACTAAACCCAATGGCGAAACAATTTTAGTAATCACTGATGGCGAACCAGACGATCGCAAAGCCGTTTTTGAAGTCATTATTAATGCTACACGCCAAATGGAACGTGATGAAGAATTAGCAATTTCCATTATTCAAGTAGGTTCAGACCCTCAAGCTACCAAGTTCCTCAAAGCTTTAGATGACCAATTACAAGGTGTAGGGGCTAAATTCGATATTTGCGATACCATCACCCTAGATGACTTAGAAGATATGAGTCTTGCAGATGTGTTAATGAATGCAATTACAGATTAGTCAATATTTATTAGTTGGTAAAGACGCAATTGTACTCTTACAAGAAGCCGCTCTTAGGAGTGTCTACGCGTCTCTACAATAGTCATTAGTTATTAGTTGAAATAAACATCATGCTAGAAAATCGTGATTACACTCTCATTATTGACAAAAGTGGCAGCATGGCTACGCCAGATCAAAAGGGTGGTAGAAATAGATGGGTAACTGCTCAAGAATCTACTTTAGCTTTGGCCAGTAAGTGTGAACAGTTTGATCCAGATGGTATCACCGTGTATGTCTTCTCTGGTAGATTTAAGCGATATGAAAACGTCACTTCTGCAAAGGTATCGCAAATTTTCCTCGAAAATGACCCTTCTGGAACTACTGATTTAGCTGCTGTGTTGAAACACGCCACAGATGATTATTTTCAACGCAAAGCATCTGGTAAAACCAAACCTAATGGTGAAACAATCTTAGTTGTAACAGATGGTGAACCAGACGATCGCAAAGCGGTAATGAAAGTAATTATCGAAGCTTCTCGGCGGTTGGATAAAGATGAAGAACTTGCGATTTCTTTCATTCAAGTCGGTAAAGATGCCCAAGCTACTCGCTTTCTTAAAGTTTTGGATGATGAATTGCAAAGTGCTGGAGCGAAATTTGATATCTGCGATACCATTACAATGGAAGATATGGAAGATTTGAGTCTGTCAGAAGTGCTACTTAATGCGATTACTGATTAGGAAGAGTAGGGTGTAAGGGTATAGGGGAGGCAGTTAAGTGGGCGGGTTTCCCGACTTGAGCAAACTGCCGTGTGTAAGGGGGTAGGGGAAAAATTATAAATGTTGACTGTTAACTATTGACTATTGACTTTTAATTATGGATTCTCTAGATGAATTGTTAGCGCAAATCAAAGCAGAATACGATCGCGAACCGCCACAACAGCCACAGATAAAACCCAATGTAGGTACATCATCAAGTCTACCTGCAAATAAATCGAGTTCTTTGATCGATAATCTCCTAGAAGAAGTTAAGGCTGATATTGCAGCCCAAGAACAAGCTGAGGAATTGAGAAAGCAGCAAGAAGTAGAAGAAGAAAGGATTAGACAAGAACAAATCAAAGCCAAGCAGCGAAAAGCTTTGCAAAAGCAAGCGCAAGATTGGCTAACCAAATTAGATCCACTCTCTCCTGAAGGACTTTGGTTTGAACGATTCGCTGAAAGCTATCCTTCTAAGCTAGAAGCAGCAATTGAATATTTACAATCTAACTAAATAATTTAACCTTTAATTAACCCCAATTTAAATATTAGGATTAACACCTGACTTTTACAGAACTCATTACACTTTACAGATTCTTTTTCCTATTCCCTATCCCCCTGTCCCCTGTTACCTGTCACCCATTTCTTTGTTTTGATAAAAATTCTGCACAGCCCATTGGTGCATTGCATAGAGAATAGGTTGTAAACTAACACCTAAAGGTGTTAAAGAATATTCTACCTTTGGGGGGATTTGTGCATATACTTCTCGATGTATAATTCCATCTTCTTCTAATTCTCTTAATTGTTGCGTTAACATCTTTTGTGTAATTCCGGGTAGAGAACGCTGCAATTCACCAAATCTTTTAATCCCTGATAATAGTTCTCTGATGATCAAAACCTTCCAGCGTCCGCCAATTACCTTTAAAGTGGTTTCTACTTCACAAGTGAGCCTTTCATAGTTTTCTGCTTCAGCTTTCATAGTTACTTTTTAGTAAGTACCTTACTTTTAAGTGCGTACTTTTCATATTAACTTTATATAGTTTAAAGTCTATTCGGCAAGTGTTTTTTACTTGACCATAAGTTTTGCTGTATGCCTAATATTTGAGGAATTTATTTATGGCCAATATCCTCCACATTGATACTAGTCCTCGTGGTGAGCGTTCAATTTCACGCGCACTGTCTTATGAATTTATTACTTCTTGGAAAGATACTCATCCTGGGGATATCGTAACTTACCGCGATTTAGGCCGTAATCCTGTTCCTCATGTAGACGAATCTTGGATTGCTGCTGCTTTTACACCCCCAAATGCGCGTACTCCAGAATTAAATCAAGCAATTCAGCTATCAGATAGCCTCATTGATGAATTTCTCGCCGCCGATCGCTATGTTTTTGGCGTGCCGATGTATAACTTGAATATACCTTCTACCCTCAAAGCCTATATCGACCAAATTATTCGTGTTGGTCGCACCTTTGCAATGGATGAGAATGGCTACAAAGGTTTAGTAGACAGCAGTAAAAAAGTATTAATTATTACTTCTCGTGGTGGTGATTTCTCGCCAGGAACACCGTTTGCTCCCTATGATTATCAAGAACCATATCTCCGTGCTGTTTTGGGTTTCATCGGTTTGATTGATGTTACCTTTATCAACGCTGAGAACCTAAACACAGGCGATGATGCACGTCACAAATCTCTAGCTGGGGCGAAGGATGCGATCGCTCAAGCTGTCGCCAACTGGTAATATTAATTACTCAAGAATCCATATCAATACAAATCACCGTGGCGTAGGGATTAATTACTGATTCAGGTACATCAATTTTTAATTCTCCTAAAGGATTGGGATTGAGCAGAGAATCAATAATTGCACAGTGACTAGTAAAGGTGAGTGGTGTACCATCAGCAAGCACAGACACCGATTTTACTTGTTTGATTGGTATACCCCTAACTGATATTTGCTCGTAAGGTTTCATTAATAAGTGCAGATAAATATGATCACCTTTACGAGTTGAAGGCCCATAAAACTGCCAAGGTTCTAATCCTGGCCTTGTGTCAAGTATACTGTCAGCGTGGCTAGACATCCAATCAGCGATATCTTGGAGACGCTCCAACTGCTGAGGCGGGATTTGTCCATTACCCATCGGACTGACATTAAGCAACAGATTACCCCCTTTACCTGCTACCTCGCACAGTGTATGAATTAGCTGGCGGGAGGACTTAAAGCACTGGTCGTTGGCGTTATAACCCCAACTTTCATTGATGGTGAGACAGGTTTCCCAAAGATGAGCAGGTGGGTGAGAAGGAATAAACTGTTCAGGTGTGGCAAAGTCTCCGCAATTGGGGAGGCGATCGTTGATGAGAATATTGGGTTGTAATTTCCGAATCATCTTTGCTAATTCTTGAACCTGCCATTGTTCTGGAGTCCGTTCCCAACTCCCATCAAACCAAATAATGTCAATTTGGCCGTAGTTAGTCAATAATTCTTGGATCTGATTGAACAGAAATTGCAGATATCTCTCCCACTGTTGCGGCGTGGGTTGAGGTAGTTGGTCAAAACGATAAGGTTTATCTGCTTCTGTAAAAGCAGGATAGTCGGGATGATGCCAATCACTGAGTGAAAAATAAAGACCTACACGCAAACCCACAGAGCGCATAGCATCAACAAATTCACGTACAATGTCTTGTTTGTAAGGTGTAGATACAATGGAAAAGTCTGATTCTTGGGTATGAAATAGAGCAAAACCATCATGATGCTTGGCTGTTAAAATAGCATATTTCATTCCCAAGCTTTTTGCTAAATATGCCCATTCTTGGGGATTATATTGTTTTGGGTTGAAGGTATTAGCTGTACTGTGATATTCATCAACAGGAACATCTTGGCAAAAAGGCAAGCTAAATACTCCCCCAACTAATGGCCAAGATAACTCACATCCTTTTTGAGAACTATGTCCCCAATGAATAAACATCCCTAACCGAGCTGTATTAAACCAGTTATTCATAATGGTGAGATTACAAACCCTGAAAGTATTTATTGCGGAATTTATGATTGATTTTTTGTATAAATAACTTGAATAAACGTCCTCTGGTTAGACTAGGAATATTGCTAGAATACTGCTTTTTGTGGTCAAAAAACTCATTTATCTCCGCAATAATTATTTGTAGACGCTTAATAATATTTTCCTTGCGATACTCAGCAAAGAACTCTTCAGACAAAGTTGGTGATATAGCCGAATTTATTACCTGTAAAATCCTTTGAACGTCGTATTCTTGTGAATATCCAGCAATTTTATAGCAATTAAATCCAGGATCTAAATAATCTGAAAGTCCACCGTTGACGCTAGAAAAAACCTTACAACCACAAGCCATAGCTTCCATTGGTTGCAGTCCGAAACCTTCACTCACATTCTGTTGCGCCCAATATTCAGCCGAATCATAAAGATAAACTTTTGCTCGATTAAATAATCCTGGTAAGTCTTCTACATAGGAATCAACTACATGGATTCTACATTTTTGTTGTAAAGCTGGAATTAGTTGTTTGAGTAAATATTCCGAAGATTTTCTTGATTGAACTAAAACATCAATATCTCGCTTCAAGTGGAGATTTTTAAATTCATAACTAATTTCATTAGGCAAGTAGTAAATTAGAGAGTTGGGGGCTTTTTGTCCCCAATATCCCAACGTATTACGGCTCACAGTAATAATGGGAATAGTGGCAGGTAAACTAAATTTATAACCTGCACTATGAGCATGATACACAACATTATATGGTTGGAGTTTTTTAGCTAATTTAGCTATATCAAATCCCCAACTAATCACGAAAATTACATCATCTAAATTTGGCTCTTGTAGCAAGTCATCCAAAAAGGGCTTATCTGTTTCTCGTTGTCGATAAGTCACCACATCAGCAGAACAAACTTGTTGAGCAAGTTTAAACGCTTTCAACTCTGCCCATAAACCACCACAAGCAAATTTTCCACTAGTTCCTGGAACTAAAAAGTACAATTTTCGCATTACACGCTTCTCTCAAATGCGTAGACAATTGCAAGGTCAAAAATTTTCGCCTTTTGCCTTTTACCTTTTTTCTTACTCTCGCCAGTTTACTTTGACAAAATGACCTTGGCGACCCCACACATCACGGGAGATTGTAATATTTTCTACTGCCAAGTTGAAGGGAATAGCAGTGGTAATATATCGTTGTGCGATCGCACCCACGTCAGGAGCTAGTTCCGAAGCTGTAGTAGCCGCCAAGCCTAAACCAATCAATTGCTCTATAGGCCGGAACGGTAACATTAAATTCACGCCTACGGCTAGGCTAGCTGTTAAGAACATCGCCACTGATAAATTTGTACCGCAACGAGGATGTACAGCCAAATCCCATTCGCCATGAGTGAGGCGGTGGAGAGCCAGCGTAACTGCGCGGCGCAAATCACTGATATTCACTTCACCATAGAGATAAAATCCCTGGTCTGTAGATAAACCACCTAATAATTCATCATCAATTTGAATTTTGCTTGGTCTTCCTGTAGGAGAATGAGCATTTTGTACTTCACTCAACACCCAAACAGTAGCGTGTTCCAAAGCGTGAACTTGGCGCAGCATTAAAATTTCTTTTAACCCAGGAATAAAAGACAACTGCTTGAGTAAATCCGCGTCTTGTTTGGGTTGAGGGGTGGTAAAGTCAAAACTCAAAAAATCAAAGGGAGACGAATTACCAATAAAAGAAGCAGAGGTATTCATAGAAACACCGCTCCCCAAGTTGATGGAGCAATATAGATTTCTTACCAATGTAGCGTCTGAGGCAAAGGATTGTTGCTAATTTTTGTTGATGATTGTCTCAATATCTTTTGACAATGAACAGGGGTTTGTGAGTATGGGAAATTGGGATGTAAGGGTTCAAATTTCTTACGTCCTGGCAACCTGCCTCAATTTTGACATACCGAAATGGCCCGTTGGTTCAGTTTTGTAAGCAACTGAACCAACGGGGGAAAATAGCCACCCACAATAACTAAACAGCTAAGTTTTACCTTCTGCTGGATTTTGACTTGTGTGAGACCTGCGCTAGAGATTCACAAAATTATGCGTGAGGAGAAAACAATGAGCCGTCAAAATCAGCTTTGCTGTATACCAGACGAAATTAATTATCGTGTCAGATGCACTTGAGAGCGTCTGCAAGTTGCTTATTCGTCTTGGCTAGGTAAAGGACAACAATTGACATCATTCAAGCAGACTTTACCCCACTGTAAAGCCCAGCGAACAAGAGCCACTCGGTTTTCAGTTCGGGTTTTGTCGAGAATGTTGCTGATATGGTTGTCAACTGTGCGCTTGCTAATTTCCAGTTTTGCTGCAATTTCTTGGTTAGTTAAGCCAGCGGCCACTAAGTCGATAATTTGCAGTTCTCTGTCTGACAGACTAACAGGGGTCTGAGACTCGCCACCAGCCATGAGCTTTTCTATCCTCCCTTGGTATATGTACTTAATCACTCTTTTTAATTCTAGAAGATTCTTTTGGCTGTAGGCATTTGAAGTGTTAGCTGCAATACCATTGACAATACTTTTTTCCTTTTTAAATTAGGTGACAATCGCGCTAATATTACATCACTTATATTAAATATCACTGTTTTTTTAATGAAATATACTGTATTACTGGAAGATATAAATACTGAACCTAGATAATAATGGGCTATGTCTTATACCTGCTGGGCATTGGACGGGCAGTGCGTTGGGGAGACACTGTGTTAGGTGGCTTTGTCGTCCACTGCAATGGCTCACTTTTTTATTTCGTCCCCCTGTTCTCTAATCAAAGATTCATAATCCCAGGGTGAAAATTTAGAATGAGATGAGCAGTCCTCTTGAAAGGCTAAGATGAGATGAGTAGTCCCCGTGTTTTGTGCCTTGGTGAAATTTTATTTGATTGTTTAGCTGATCAGTTAGGGCTAAAGCTGGAAGAAGTGCAGTCATGGACTCCTTACCCTGGAGGTGCGCCAGCAAATGTCGCCTGTGGGTTAGTGAAGCTGGGAACTCCCACCGGATTTATTGGTTGTGTGGGGGAAGATGAGCCAGGAAATGCCCTAGTACAGCTATTACAAGAAGTAGGTGTAGATACAACGGGTGTACAACGTCATGCTAGTGCGCCAACACGACAAGTTTACGTGGTGAGAAGTTTGTCAGGCGATCGCACTTTCGCAGGTTTTGGTAAATATGACACTGCTGAGTTTGCTGATACTCGTTTACAAGCCAAGCAAGTTCCAGAATCATTATTTCAAGATGCAGAGTTTCTCGTTTTGGGTACATTGGAATTGGCTTACCCTGAAAGCGAACAGGCAATTAATCACGTTCTAGAACTGGCAGAACGTTATGATTTGAAGATTGTGCTAGATGTCAATTGGCGACCAGTCTTTTGGCAAGATGAAAATATCGCCCGTCAAAAAATTAACGCTATATTTAAACGCGTCGATTTCCTCAAACTCTCCAAAGAAGAGGCGGAATGGCTATTTGATACTGCTGACCCTGGTGCAATTACTTACCGTTTAGGCTCGATTGAAGGCGTACTGGTCACAGATGGTGAAAACGGTTGTGCCTATTGTCTCAGTGAAAATGAAGGCAAGTTACCAGCTTTTGCCGTTTCTGTGACTGATACAACTGGTGCAGGGGATAGCTTTTTAGCAGGATTTATCCATCAACTTAGTCAAAAAGGTATCAATAGCCTCAGTGATGCCGATACCGCTAAAAATATGATTACTTACGCCAGTGCTGTAGGTGCGTTAACTACAACTAAACCGGGTGCGATCGCTTCTCAACCCACTCCGGCTGAAGTGGAATCTTTTTTGGCTTCCCATTGATAAACAAGGCAGTCCCAATGAAACAAGTTTCACCGTCAAGGAGGAAAGGTGTCTTTCCCCTACACACCTATACCCTTACACCCCTACACCCTTACACCCTTACACCCTTACACCCTTACACCCCTACACCCCTACACCCCTTTCAAGGCAAAAGGTTAGAGAATTTGACTTATTCCTTTGATTCATCGTCGGTGATGTGCTGCTTGTTGTCTGCTTTTTAAGTCATTGATTCTGCGACGGAAAAATAAATACTGTAAGCCGATTGGCTTACAGTATTTATTTTTTTGCCAAGTATTGCTTTGCTCAATTGCCTGTGCGATGCTCTGAGAGCAAATCAAATTTACGGTAAGTTTATCGAATTACCGTAATATATAAATGCAATCTTGCATCTACTCAGAAAGAGATATCATGCAGCTACTTTGGTTTATTCCAACCCACGGTGAAGGACGTTATCTGGGTACTGCCATTGGTGGACGGGCAGTTAACTTTGATTACTGGCGGCAGGTTGCCCAAGCAGTGGATCATTTAGGTTTTGCAGGCGCATTATTACCTACCGGACGTTCTTGTGAAGATGCTTGGATTTTGGCATCAACATTGGTGACACACACTAAACGCATGAAGTTTTTAGTGGCGATTCGTCCGGGGTTGATGTCACCGGGAGTAGCAGCAAGGATGGCGGCAACTTTTGACAGAATTTCTGGTGGAAGGTTGTTAATTAATGTTGTTACTGGCGGTGATCCGGTGGAGTTGGCGGGAGATGGCTTACATCTTTCCCATGACGATCGCTACAGATTAACTGATGAATTTTTAACAGTATGGCGACGGATAGCGGGTGGTGAAACTGCTAACTTCCAGGGAGATTATCTCAATATTGATGAAGGCAAACTGCTATTTCCCACAGTCCAGAAACCACATCCACCTCTTTGGTTTGGTGGTTCTTCTCCCATCGCACAAGAAATTGCTGCCAAGCACGTAGATGTGTATTTAACGTGGGGTGAAACACCCGCACAAGTTGCGGAAAAAATTGCCTCTACACGCCGCCTAGCAGCAGCACAAGGTAGAACATTGCGCTTTGGGATTCGTCTTCATGTCATTGTGCGGGAGACCGAAAGCCAAGCATGGGATGCGGCTAATGATTTAATTCGCTACGTGGATGAAGAAGCGATCGCCAAAACCCAACAAGCCTATGCACGTATGGATTCCGAAGGCCAACGCCGGATGCAAGAATTACACAACGGTAGTCGGGAAGCCTTAGAAATCAGTCCGAATTTATGGGCGGGAGTTGGTTTAGTGCGTGGTGGTGCAGGAACAGCTTTAGTGGGCGATCCCGATACAGTCGTTCAAAGAATGTTGGAATATCAAAAATTAGGTATTGATACCTTCATCTTTTCTGGCTATCCCCACCTAGAAGAAGCCTATCGAGTAGCCGAATTACTCTTCCCCCGCTTACCCCTAGAAACTCAACCAACTACTGAACCTCAGTTATTGAGTCCCTTCGGAGAAATAGTCGCTAACCGTGAATTCCCCAAACAACAAGCCCAACAAAAAACAATCGCCACCGTAGATTAAAACTCTGCGCGTAACTTTGCATTTAAATTTCACAAGGACTGATTTAACATGACTCATATTGTAGCGATCGCGGGTAGTCCCTCTCACCCTTCCAGAACTTACGGCATTTTAGAATACGCCACCAAAATCTTACAGCAACAAGGTATATATATAGATATCATCTCCGTCCGTGACTTACCTGCTGAAGATTTAGTATTTGGCCGTTATGACAGCCCAGCCTTAGAACAACCAAAAGCCTTACTAGCTAAAGCAGACGGCGTAATTATTGCCACTCCCATCTACAAAGCTGCTTACACAGGAGTGCTGAAAACATTTCTCGATTTACTACCACAAAAATCATTAACTGGAAAAGTGGTACTTCCAATTGCCACAGGTGGCACAATAGCGCATTTACTAGCAGTTGAATATGCTTTGAAACCTATTTTATCTGAATTAGGCGCGCGTCATGTGCTGGCTACAGTTTATGCAATAGATAAACAAATTCAAAGGCAAGCTGATGACAGCGTACAATTAGATGAAGAAATTGCACAAAGGCTTCAAGATGTCCTTAAAGAATTTGTCAAAGCTGTAAAATACTCTGCAATTGAATCTCCACAACTAGCTCAAGTTAATTAAATTAACAACTCAATACTTCCGACATTTGTAACATCTCCTAACTTCTAGCAGTAGTAGATGGATATATCAATCCATCTACTAATTTATTTAAAAATGTCAGCAATAATTCTCTAATTTATTTACTTTCTTATCCTTATAAGAGCGCATGTTTATGAAGAAAAAATCTGATTCATCATCTGAATTAGATGAATTTCTATATCATCGTAGTCCGTATTACGGTCAAATTAAACCAGAATATTTAAGTTTTAATACCCAATTGCAAATTTTTTCTCAAAAAATCAACTATATTTGTAGCTTACAAACGGGAGGTAAAATATCATCAGAAGATGCTTACCAGCAAATTAAATCTCTTTGGAAAAAACTGAAAATTGCCAGAAATTTATTAAACATCGAATAGATTCATCTATTACTAACTTATCCTTATTCTCTATTCCTATGTTCAGTTATAAATCTTCCCAATCAAAACCAGTTGATAGCCGGATTCGTATACCCCAACATTATCGGCAACAACCAATAATTTCGCGTTTAATATCACGCTATGATGTCACGGTGAATATTAAAGCAGCGATGCTGACAGGAGATGAAAATTATGGCTGGTTTGACTTAGAACTCCAGGGTAATTCAGAACGTATCTGCAATAGTCTGCTGTATTTACAGAATTTGGGAGTTGATTTAATAGAACTGGGTATTGCAGGTAATGTACAGCATAGATTGAGTTATCAGGAATTTCCTGACTGTCAGCCACAAATTAATCAGCAAAAGTTTTCTAGTGCTAAAATACCTGCACAAACTCCAGTCTATCAACATCATCAAGATTATATTGGACAATCTCATCGCCTACGGTTACAACTGTGTATTTTGAAAGATTATTATCAAACACCAGTTATTTTTGAGTTAGTTTCTCGCTTTGGCATTACTGTAAATATTGTTGCTGCATCACTTTCAGCTAATCAGCAGGATGATGGCTGGTTTGATTTAGATATTTGGGGTAAACCACAGCAACTCTTTGCTTGTTTCAATTACTTGCAAGAACTAAATTTACCCCTGTGGCTAGACGCATCTTCTCTGCATGGAGATATTATTTGGATTTAAAAATTACCAGATTTCCTACAAGAAGTCGAGGAGTTAAATACACCACAAATATGTTGCTAAATTATACCAAGACTTTCATCTAGACTTGGCACATCTATCCAAGCGGAATTTTGATGAGATTGATACGATAAATCCATCAATAACTGAGAGTAAACACCTTCTTTTAAGGAAGGTACTGTTTGCTGTTTAGTATCGATTGCTTGTATCCATTGATTAACTACTCGTAAAAATGCACAAATACGTCCGTCAGCGTAGTGTTGGGGAAATAAAAATCTTTGGGGAATGTCGATTTCTTGGAGAGGTTGGCCTGGCTGAGAACCCCACACTTTAAACCCATGTATATAGTCTTTTTGGTTGTCGCTGCCTATAACTAGAGTACCGCGATCGCCATAGACTTCTACCCAATGTGTACGGGAAGCATGAACCACAGCACTGATAGCAACTTGGCAAGGTGTACCATTTGCTAATTCTAAAGATAATAGACAAGTATCATCTGTTTCTACAGGCTTTAATTCACCACTAGAGGGTTCAATCCGTGCAGGAATAGCCGTAGTCAAATGGGCGTTTAATCTCTTAACTGGGCCAAATAGCCAATAAATATAATCAAACGCATGAGAACCTAAAGAACCCAAAGCACCGCCGCCCTTCTCCTGAGATGAATACCAATTCCAAGGGCGGGAAGTGTCAACACGGGAAGAACCCAACCAATCGATTTTAATTAAGCGTGGCTTACCTACATAACCTGATGTTAATAATTCTGCAAAAAATTGCCACGCTGGAACAAAGCGAAATTCAAAGTCTACAGTAGCAATTACACCTTGTTTTTGGGCTAATTGATACAGTTCTTTGGCTTCATTGACATTTAAGGTAACGGGTTTTTCTAATAATAAATGTTTCTCGGACTGTAATACTTGTTTTGCCATTTCATAATGTAGAAAAGGCGGTGTTGAGATGCTGAGGGCTTGTACTGTTTCTAAAGTGAGAATATCAGCAATTGTGTCACAAGCATGGGGAATATTATTCGCTTCAGCAATGGCTTTAGCTTTATTAATATCACGGTGATAAATAGCAATTATTTCTGTACGGTGATGGGCTTGGAATGCGGGAATGTGGACTTTTTGACCGAATCCAGTACCAACAATTGCTACACCAATCTTATTTTGCAATTCCCAAGACATAAATCTTAATAATTAAAATTTTCCTGTACTCATAAGTAATAGTACAGAAATCGGTATGTTATGTAAATAAAAGCTGCCTCCTATTACCTTAAAACTCTCATAGTGAAAGGATAGCGGTAATGTTCGCCATTATATGCTTTAGTGGCGGCAAAAGTTACTAAAAATAACTGTATTGCAAATAGTGCAATAACAACAGACATCCAAATAAATAATAAGCTGTCTAAAACTGTAGTTACTTGATTAATTTCACCATTAGTAGCTACTGCAATGCCACAACTAGCTAGCACTAGCAACAAAGAAATCATAATCACAACTACAATATAAAAAGTTAAGGTAATTTGGAAATTTAATGATTCTTTACCCTGAAAATCAACCCAAGGATATTTAATTTTTCTGAGTCGCCAAATAATTAAGGGCGCGGCAATGTTGAGGGGTAAGAATAAAGGTATACCGAATAAAATTAAACCAAATAATAGTATCCAAGCTAACAATGCTGAGAGATGACACAACATAGCCCAGACTCGCATTTGTTGGTTGTGTTTTTCTCCCATAGCTCGTAATCTCATGTGGATAGAGAAAGAATGCTTATCCACATTATCAATAAAAAAAGCCCCCCAACAGCTTAGAATTTCAAAATTTCTCGGTCATAATTTTCCGGTAAGGGTTCTACTTCCCAAACTATGCCTTCGCCAGCTTCTAGGGCAACTTCGACGAAAAGTTGCTCGACAGCGGTTGTGGCTATATCTTCATTGTTGGGGAATGGCTGTAAGTCTTCGGTGAGGAGTCTGAGTTTAAAGCCGCCAGGAATGACTGCACCGACTGTTGCATTGCGCAACTCAAACCGCCAAGATGTTGTTTCTGGTTCACCTTGAGGTGAAATTGATAGTTCGTAGGTTTGTCCAGCGATCGCTAATCTCCGAGATAATGTGACACCTGGCTGTACTCCTTCCACACTCCGCGCCCCAGCAGCACTTAATTGTAAATTCAATCTTCCCCAACCCATCGTCTCGGCTGTCTGGGAAACACCCTCTTGCAACCATTGCAGCACTGAACGCTGTTCTGGTAATCCGATGCGGCGTTCATAGAGGTTTTTACGCCAACCGCCATGTTCCATCAGTCCTCCCCACAGTTCAAAAGGGACGGCTAACCGGGGAGTCATGATTTCGGGATTTCCCAAGCGGGTAATTAAGTTTTGGGCTTGGGTAACGGGAAGGGTGGGTAAACTTGCAATTTGAGTGCGTGTGGCTGTCTGCGAACAAAATTGCAATTCCACAGATAACACACTCAAGTCCGTCGTTATCTCACTCGCATCTAAAGTATAAGTGCGATCGCCTGGATCATATTTCCCCTGAGTTTTCAATTGGGCATGGGTACAGTAACCCCAAACTCTGACATAGCCTGCATCCACATCTACTTGCACTGCTAAATAATAATCCCCTACCCAACTTGGTAAATCTACCCATTCTTGGGATACACGTAATTCACTTAAATCAATATTCTCACTGGGAACTAAGATAAATCTGGATACGTCCACAGTAACGGCAGTTCCATTTACCAGTTCCCAAATGCTGGCTAGAGAATTGGTATAAGGCCAAACCTTTGCTTGGCGTGTAAAATCTTCTTGCAACCACGGCAAGACTGCACTCAAGCAATTTTCATTTAAATAGGCTTGATACCAAGCACTAGGATGTGAAAACGACTGACTGGCTATATTTACTTGATTTTGAAGATGATTAGGGATTTCTAAAATCAAGTCTGTTGCGTCAGCAAAAGTAAATATAGTAGGGTTAGCAGTCATGGCGCACACTCCGGGGAAATCTGGGGCTAGGTTGGGGGTTAATTTGAATTGGCTATTGCTTAAAACAGGCGTAAAAATCTACAAATCTTAATAATGAGTTTGCGACTGTTCTAGCATAGTTTAGGGTTGCGAGACATTGTAGTAATTCTGTAACCAGTCTTCTATTAATGTACTCATACCCTTGAGTATGTCTGGTGTCAGTGAAATATGCAGTGTATCTTGACTCCAGCTTGCCAACGATCGCAATAAAGTCTCCTTGGCTTTACTCAGTCGCCGCGAAACAGTGTACTGTTTTATGTCTAATTGTTGCGCGATCGCATCCTGATTCAATTTTTGAGCGTAGTATAAAAGTAAAATCTCTTGTAGTTGGGAATCTAGTTGAGAAACTGCCGTAACTAATACTTGATTAACTTCTGCTTTTTGTGAGTTTCTGGCTTGTTCTTCTTCTTGGACAATAATTTCCTGAATTAAAGATGGCTGTTCTGTACCAGGGAGATTATCTAAAATCTCCGAAGAATCATCACCACTTCTTGTCACATTTAGCGAATCAGGGGTGGGATAGAGATATTTGCGTGTCGCTTTAGCCGCATTCAATAGCCACTCTTCTATAGTTTTAGGGCTGACTGACTGTGTATTTTGGGCATTGTAGGCTTTAGCGATCGCCTCCCAAGTGGTATCATCTGGGCGAGATAATTGGCGTGAATTAGCCGCTTTCGTAGGAACATACAGAGTCTTGAAGCAATTCCAAGCCTGAATGTAACCTCGGATTTTACTTGGGGATAAACCAGCATTTTGCAAAGATTCCTCCAACCGCTTTTGGCTGATTTTCCGTAACAGACCCCAATCGGTGCAGATATCAACTTCCTGACGTTGACGGAGTGTTTCCCGAATCGCACTCCCAAAGATAATGCTGGCGTAGTTTTTGAGAGTGCTGGTTTGGCTGGGATTAAACCCCTTCAGCACTCGATCAACTTGGGCGATCGCCACTTGAAAACAGTCAGAAAGCTTGTACTGCGTGCTGGTAAAACTCGCGGCTGTTTTTTGGGATGTCCAATAACAAGGTTCTTGCAGATAAGCTGTCAGATGTTGCTTGGCTAAGGGTTGAGTTTCAGGAACTTGCCAAAACTTATACCAATACAACGCCCAAAAATATTCCGAAGTTTCCTTGGGAGTTTGGTGGAGACAACTTTGGATACTGCGACGCAAGCGTGATTCCGTCGCCCACCGACTGAAGCGATCGGCATCAAACTGCACAAAAGTTGAAAAAATTTCAATGATGCTTTGGCGAGGTTGCATAAAAAACTAGAAGCCGACCTATTAAGACAACAGAAGGTGTTGAATAACACCTGCACAAACTTTACTACAAGGAACAAGAATCATGTTTCATCTAGGACTTAAATCTTTAACACTAGGTAGCATGGTAGCCTTAACTACGGCAACCACGGCTCTAGCCCAAGTACCAATAGTACAAGATTTACAATTAGCTCAAGCAAGAAGTTTTAGCTGTGGGCCTCATGTACGTACCTACGTCGTTAGACCCCTAGATAATCGTCAAGGCATTGGTATCCGTTGCGTCAAATTTAGCGAAGGTAAACCAGGAACAGCTATTCCTCGATTAGCTTGGTATGGCGAGGGAAAATGGGGTGGCTCAACCTACCGCCACGTTGGACAAGCCATCTACAGAGGACGCAATCTTGTCGGGTTTGCTTCAGATATTCACGGTAACGGCGAAGATATTAACAACAACTTTCCAGGCAATTTACAAGTGCAAGTTTTGGGTGGTGGATCAACAATTCGCGTCACTGGCGCATGGAACGAAGAATGGCGATTAGTTAACAGCACTAATTACAGACCTTTACCTAGACCAAGAACCTGTGGTGGATATTTTGATCAATATCAAGTTTCTGACCTTTCAGACAGCCGGAGTGGTGATGGTTTGCGCTGTGTTTTGCGTGTAGGCCCAAAAAACACCACTTGGTTTGGTAACGGCAATTGGGAAGGTTCTACCTATTCTCATTTAGGAACACGTTCTTTTAATGGTCATGGTGCTGGTGATCTTTGTGGTACTAACTTCGGCACAATTTGTAATAACTTTGGTTGGGGTTCATTGAAGTTAACACCTGTTACTGGTGGCATTGATGTCACAGGTGATTGGAGTGAAAAATGGCGATAAAAAATTTAAAAAGCGAAAGGCAGAATAAATAAAAATTTTGATGCGCTGAATTTATCTAAAAAACTTGCTAATTTCAGGATTCATCTATCAAAAATTACCACAAAATAATTAATGGAGAATGAGTAAAATGTTGAAACGTGCTTTAAGTCTTGCTGCAGCAAGTGTAGCTTTAACTGCTGCCTTTGCCAGTCCCACTTTAGCTGCACCTAGCGATTTTGTTGGTACTTGGGTAAATAAAGATGCTAATACTCGCGGTATTACTCGTTTGGTGATTACATCTGCTGGTGGCAACAAATTAAATATTCGTGTATTTGGTCAATGTCATCCTCAAGATTGTGATTGGGGTACTACAACATTAGCTACATATGGTGTTAATGTCCAAGACACTAATCACGGTTATGGTTCAGCTACTTATAATAAAGGCTTTGCTAATACATTTTTAGGTTTAGGTTACGCTGGCAACCAAATCATGGTACAAAGCTACACACAATTTTTAGATAATAGTGGTCGGCAAAACTACTATTCTCGTGAATACTTTCAAAAAATCCCGGTAGTTAAAGTGCCAATTAAGCGTTTACCTATTAGTCCCAATCAATAATGAAAGCTTGGGCTAATAGCAGGATAATAAATGATCACAACTGCTTTCTCTCAATGAATTTGATTTCTGATCACAAATACAGCACAGAATAAAACCCCCAGATTAAATCTGAGGGTTTTCAACTTTTAATTTGGCATTCCCCAAGTAAGTAGACGCATAAATAATTAATCTTTTGCAAGACTAAAGTATTGACTGCAAACTTTTAATTCTAGATGAAACCTGTTCCTTTGCCTCTAACATCACCTTTTTCTGTTAATTCGCCTTCTTTATCTTCATTCACTTCTGCTAATTCTTGCATTCTTGTAGCGGTATCCTGTTCGGCTGCAGTCGCAGCATCCCCAGGAACTTCGTAGTACATTTCTGGTTCTATGGCGTAGTTATTTAATAAACCTTCTTTGTCTACTGTATAGCCGTCTGTAGTGCGAATACTTTGAGCATCTGTTTGATCATCTGTAGGGGCATCTGCTTCTCTTTCTTCTGTAGGAAGTGTTTTATATAAATCTCCTTCTCTTTCTTTACGGGCCGCAGTTTCCGCAGGGACGATACCTCTATCATATGTATCTACTTCTACCCGTTCATGTGAATCTATCGCGTTATGTTTTTCATTAGCCATAAATCTGTCCTCGTTAAAAAAAATGTTAAAACTTCGATAACTAGATTAGGCTTCTGATAAGTATAAATCTACTATCTTTAGTAGTGATCACAAAAGAGATATGTATCATCTACTTCTATCTGGAGATATATTCAAACAGAATTGATGAAAGTAACCCATATTTCTAAGTGAGTAAGAATGATATGGAACTCTTATTGAATTGGTGGAAAATTTTAGTACTAATTTAAATGATTATTTAGTTTCCATCGTTCTGATCGTGTTTGCTTTGTGCTTGTTTAGGAGTCTGTAGTGCTTCACTACACACTATAAAATACTACAAATTTTTGAGAAGTGAGAGGGTAGGGTTATGTAATGCCTGTATTACCCTCTCTCAAATAAGATGGAAATCAATTACTCAGCTTCGCTTAGGCGTTGAGCATTCCAAAACTGTTCTGCAAATGCAACAGCTGGGTGAATTGGTGCTTTGGGTTTATTTTTCAGTACCATTCCAGCTTCATGTGGTAAGCGATCGCTTTTTGTGGAGTTACATCTTTCGCAGGCTGTGACAACGTTGTCCCAGGTATGCTGTCCACCTTTTGAACGGGGGATTACATGGTCAAGTGTCAGACGCTTGTTACTACCACAGTATTGGCAGGCGTGGTTGTCTCGCCTCAAAACCTCACGACGGTTTACAGGCGGAACTTTCCAATGGCGTGCGGGATTGCCAACGGTCAAACGAATGTGTTCTGGTACTTGTAGTACAAAACTGGGAGAACGCACTTCCCATTGTTTTGTAGTACCGAAACTTAAAGATTCTGCTTGACCTGTAACTAACAACACGATGGCGCGCTTGATGTTGATGCGTGCTAGTGGTAGGTAGTTCTTGGAGAACACTACGACTGAATTTTGTAGTATGTGTGGCTGCTGACTTGGTGGTTGAGCTTCCATGTAATTCACTCCTAAAAAAATAACCCCCGCCTCTGGTGAAATAAAGCGGGGGTTAGGTAGTTAATACTTTTTGCCTTATATCGGTGCTATAAAACATTTGCACCCCCGCTTTGGATGAATTGATCTCGATTGATCATCAAGGCGTTTGCAATACTTGCCAAAGAAATCGCCCAAAAAGTGGCTTCCTTGTTGGATTGACCACTAAACAATTGATGTGTTTTCTCAAATACAAACAGCACAATCCCTCTGCCTGAACCCCGTGCGGGGTAGCAAAGCACTGCACCATTTAAATTTGAGAAGAATTTGCGGTTCATTGAATTTTTGTAGTATTTGTAATCAAGACCTAATTATATATTACATTCGTATTACAAATATGTCTACCAGCAGTTTGAGCAAAAGTTGGTGGTAAATTCCATTGTCTTTTGTATGGAAGACTTAAGTAGCTCTCTACCCATGCCCCAATTTATTTATAAACGCGTTTGATGATGGAGAAAAACCAACTATCGGGCAGTAATTTACGCAGCAGGAGCAGAATAGGCGCAGGTTGTCCGACAGAATAACGCATTTTGTAACTGCGATCGCAGGCGGCTTTAAATATTGTCTGAGCAACTAATTCTGGAGACTCACCTTTTCTTCCCGCTTCTTGGGATACTCTTTGTGCGACATCTACTAATGGTTGATACATGGGCAAATCATCGCGCATGATTACCCGATGATTTTCGTAAAATTCGGTTTTAATCACACCTGGTTCAATAATTTTAATTTTGATATTGAATGGTTGTAATTCGTACTGCAAGGATTCACTAAATCCTTCCACTGCCCATTTTGAACTGTGATAAATGCTATACAGGGGGAAAGTAATTCGACCTCCCATACTGGCAACTTGGATAATTGTGCCACCGCCTTGTTGACGCAGATGGGGGATAATTGCTTGTGTGACTCGCATCAATCCAAAAACGTTGGTATTGAATTGTTTGGCGATGATTTCCTCGGTTATCGCTTCAAACACGCCATCCACACCATAACCAGCATTGTTTACTAAGACATCAATTTGACCAAAGTCTTGGATAGCAGAAGTGATCGCAGTCTGAACGCTGGTACTATCTGTAACGTCTAAAAAATAGACTTTGATGTTGGAAAATTCGCGGAAATTCTGGTCTTGAGAGGGGTTTCGCACGGTGGCTGCAACGTTCCAGCCTTGTTGTGCAAAATATATGGCTGTGAATTTCCCAATTCCACTGGATGTTCCGGTAATGAAGACTGTTTTGGACATGGGTTATAAGGGTTGAGTGGGATGTAGAGAAGCGAAGTTGTGCATCTCTACATGAGTTTTTAAACGCGAAGGTAAAGGTACGCGGAGGATTTACACGCTATTTTGTTTGATGATGTTGCGGTAGAGATTAGCGGCTGGTGTGGGTTGGCGTTTGAGTTCTGGGTCTGTATCTAGGTCAATGTGGTATAGTCCAAAGTCACTATCTGGGCCGAATTTTAGACCCCACTCACGGTTGGAGGTGATGCACCAACAGACATAACCTATCACCTTTACTCCGTCCTGACGGGCGCGTTGCACTTGTTGGAGGTGCTGACGGATGTAGTCTTCGCGCTTGACGACTTTATCAGCTACTTCTACACAGCCATTCTCAATAATCATGATTTCTTTGTCGGGGAATAGCTGGGCATGGAATTTGAGCATATCGTAGAGAACACCAGACCAAACCGGCGCATTACCGAAACGTCCAAAGGCTGCATCCATCAATTGTTGAATGCGGTTGAGACGGAGATTACTGATTCCCCAGTAATAGTCAAAACCAACAAAGTCTTGCTGACCTACACATTCTTGAGGACAGAGGAATGTAGGTAATTTCCCAGCCATGCCTAAGTGCCACCAGTTACTTGTGAGTGATGTGGAAAGTACACTAAAAATCTTGAAAATAGGGTCAAAAATACTGGTGAGCGATCGCAAAACTGGCAACCGTTCTTTAGTAGAAACGGCAACAAATTTCACTTTACTAGGATCACCGAAGATTTGCTTGGCGACTAACCGCGCTAAATCAATCTCTATGCCGTTAAATTCTCCTGTTTTGGGGTCGCGGTAGCCAAACCCTGGTACGTTTTCTTTGACGGCGACAATTAAATAACCACGGTCTTGAATACGTCTTAGTGGTGTACCGGGTTGAGCCTGGCCGATGGTGGGAGTAGAAGATCCGCCAGTAGTGATGTCAGCTAGGGTTGAACGTCTGCCGATTTTTGGTACAGGTGGGACTGGTTGATTGGGAAAGTAAAGACTATAGCTAGCTTCCCACGCACCGGATTCTTTAAACTGTCGTACTGCCATATCTACAATATTTAACAGGACGCGATCGCCTTTCACTACAGCTGCGCCATAGTTCTCTTCTGTCAGTCCTGCACCATTTTTACCCACTAACCGATATTGCCCTTGGTGTTGTGTCATCATACCCAAGAGAATTGTGTCATCTGCAAGAATGGCACTCACTTGCTCATAATCCAAGGCTTGCAAAGCATCAGCATAATCATCTACTACTTTGACCTCTGCTGTGGGTAACAGATAATCTATGGTGGATTCCGCAGTGGAACTTTTCACAACTGCTACTGTTTTCTGAGCCAGATTTTCCGGTTGCTGAATGGGACTACTGGCTTTGACTAACAGAAATTGCCCCGCTTGATAGTAAGTTTCAGAAAATGCTACTTGCTGTTGTCGCTCGGCTGTAATAGTCAAATTAGCAATGACAACGTCAACTTTTCCCTTTTCTAGCAAACTGCGTTCAGTAAAACGTTTACCCTGGGAAATCATATCTTCGGGACGACGCAGATTAGTGACATTGAGATCCACCAATTTTTGCAACCATACAGGTAGACCCAGTAACATGGGATTTGCTCCCACTTGCGCATCTGAGTTGTACTCTTTGAGGATATTTCTAGCGCGTGTATGGGATACAAACAAATTCCGCATCAGTTTCTGCACCGCGGTCATTTGATCCGCAAAACTCGCACCACGATCCAAACCTGGGGGCATAAAATAGGCTCTTTCCCACCAAGGTTTAATGTAGCCGTAGATTAATTGACTAGGTTCGTTAAAGCTAATCCAATAACGTGCTAAATGACCCAAACGCTTGGCAACTTCTGTGGCATAGTTAGCAAAAATAGCGGGAAATTCCGGCGAAATTAAACCACCTCGTGCTTCTACATGGATGGGATGGGTGAAGTGATGCAGAGTTACCATCGGTTCTAAACCATGCGCTCTGATAGTTTCAATCACCTGGCGATAATGATCAAAAGCTTCCTCGCTGAATTGACCGGGTTCAGGTTCTACTCGTGACCAAGCGATGGAAAAGCGAAAAAACTTGCAACCAAGGGATTGAGCTAAGGCGATATCTTCAGCATAGCGATGCCAAAAATCAGTGGCTCGACCCCTGACCGTCAGACCGCGACGACGTTCCCACACATCCCGAATATCTTCAAATCGGGAATCGTAAGCTTCACACTGATGGTCAGCAGTCGCAACCCCAAACATGAATGATGGGGGTAAAGGTGTAAAGCGATCGCTCATGTTGATGTCTCCTGATAAAGTTTTTAAGCAGTCGGAAGTCGAAACTGGCTGCGCCCACTACGCTAACGGAAGTTAATTACTCACTCCCCTAAACCCCTATACCCCTATACCCTTACACCCCTTTCATTTGATACGTTTCCCAAATATTGCCCCAAAAAAAACGACCAAACTCTGCCAAGAGTGTAGCTTTCTCTGCTAGTGACTTGGCATTAGTGATTCGCCAACCGGAAATACACTTAGCGACATCACCCACATCCAGAGTTAAAGTTCCTGCGCCGATGATAGGACTGTTGCTATCTGTACCTTGATGTAAGTAAACATAGATGCTTGTCATGTCTTTCCAAAGATCAAAGCCTGGATCATCATGTAGTTCTTTCTTGCCTACTAAGTAGTAATCTTGATTACCATGTTCAAAGGCAAGTTCATAAGTAATGTATTTATATTCAGGATTATGATCATGAGCAAATAGGTTAAATACACCTCTTTTGAGTGGAATGTGTTCACCAAAATCTGCAAAACTGATGTTACCAAAAATACTAGCCGTAAAATTGGTATCGCTCAGAAATCGTTTTAAGTCACGAATGTTAATTGTCAATTGCAATGAGAGTTGGGAATTATGCGTTTTACCCTGGGTTGCAACCTTAATTGGATCAGTCTCATTTAAAACAAACCCACCCGCCATCCTTTCACGAAGAGTCAGCCCTGGCAAATTGTCGTACATTCGGGTAATGTCTGGTTGCAAGGGCAATCCAGCGGGGGACATGGTTTGCAAGTATTGTTTAGCATCGGCGTAACCCATATCCACCAAGGTTGCACCATCAATATTACCCAAGTAGTAATCGGTATCAAGAGGTAAAGGATAGGCAGGTTTAATCAAGTGCAGTTTGATGGGTTGGGTATGTCCGTAGACTTTCTCTCCTTGCAAAATTCTTTGGTTGATTTCATTAATGCGATCGCACTCTTCAAAAAATGCGCCGTTCGCACTCAATTCCATCATGTGAACATATTGATTAAAAATCCCCGTCTGATACTCGCTGCTATTGCCAATGCACCACAACACCCAAAGTTCATCTGCACCCCGACGCACTGCTTCCATAAGGTTGACATCTTTAATCCACACGGAATCCATGTAGAGATAATCACCTTTGGGTACAGGTGGCATAAAAATAGGCAGAGAAATCCCTGCAACCAATAAATCTAAATCTAGGCGATCGTGGGGAATGACTTCATTTGTTTTGTGGGTAAAGTTGCAAACATTAAATGTCCCTTCCATTCCCTCCGCCGCATTGATTTTGCTGATATCTATACCTAAGTGGGGAAAAACGCGCTCAATAATGCCGTCTGCATCTCCCATCGATAACAAATCCCACGCTTTGAGGTATTTTTCTGGGGGAATAAAAGAGACAAAATCTTTGACATTTAATGTCCGCCAGCGATCGCACATTTCAATCGGTGACAATCCAGATAGCAACATAGCTAAATTCATCGTCCCACCGGAAGTCCCATCGGCATGATTAAAACACAGTCCCGATTCAAGTAAGGCGCGGATAGCTCCGGCTTGGTAAGCTACGCGCATTCCTCCACCAGCTAAAATCAGGGAGCGTTTATTGCCTGAGTATGTTGATTCAGGAGTGCCATAAGGTTTATGCGGCAGGTTGCTCATAGGTGTATCCTGGTTTGAAAGTACACAAGCGAAACAAGTACCAGAAAATCAATACGCCCGACGGGCGGTCTCACAGGTGTAAGGGTTTAGGGGTGTAAGGGTTTAGGGGTGTAAGGGTTTAGGGGTGTAAGGGTTTAGGGGTATAGGGGCGTAGGGGTGTAGGGGTGGATGAAAATATGATTCTGTCGTTGGTTTGATAGCCATCACTCACTGCTCTATTAAAAACCTACACCTGTCAGCGACAGGAGGTAGGAGCTAAGAGTTAAGAGACAATAAGCCAATAATTATTCTCCTCTGCTTCCCCTACACCCTTACACCCCCACACCCCTACACCCCTACACCCATCTCTGTTTGCTCCTCTTTAGTCAAAGCTTTTGGCGGTGGTAGCCATTCTTGACCTAAGCCTAAATTAAAGACACTTTCTAAACCCTCTGGTTGTTGTGTGGGGGGTGTATCATAACCAAGAAACCAACTCTCGAAATGGTCATCTAGCATACCTGTGATTTCTGGGAAGAAGCCTGTAAATATCGGGTCGGGACTAATCTCCAAGTGCTTAAGTGGTTGGATGCGAGGATGATCACCTATAGTCAGTTTGGCTGAACCTGGTTTAAACAGGGAAAATCCCAATTTCCCTTGAAAATAGATCAAAGATTTCATCAACATCCCACGAAATGCACAGTAGTTCGCTGCGCCCATCTTTAAGGGAAACCACGCTTTGGCAGGTTTGGCAACTTCAATTTTCATGACGAGTTGCCCATCTAAATCGTATTGACTGCTGACGGTGCGATCGCCAATGATAAAATCCAAGTTAGCTTGGTGTTTGGGCATTCCCCAAATCCCTTTTCCACCTTTGACAGAAATTTCGGTGCTGACAGGTAAATCCAATACATACTGTCCTGTGCCGTATTGTTGCATTAATAAAGCAGGTAGTAATGGCGGGGCTGGTTTTGCACCATGAGTGCAGGCGATCGCAATACTAAATTCGATATATTTACCAATGTCAGTAATCCGATAATCAATCACAGTGATCACTAACAAGGCTTGATTCTTCCAAACACGCAGAGGGTGTACTTCCTTTCCAGGCATCAATTCTTTGGCGCGATCGGCGTTAATTGTATAGACCGCCATTAATGCTGGTGTCTGTTCAGAATTGACGGGTAACTGAAAGGGTATGCCATCAACTAAGGCATAAAGACCTGTTTGTTGTTTTAAACGTTGAGGTATCATAATTTTGCAATTGTTAAATGTTTTTTTCTAGTTCTGCAAGCATTAAAGGAAACACATCTTTGGCTGCCTTCTGACCCATAAATATGTCCAGATGACTGTATTCATGCAGAATGTGTAAAGCATGGTAATTGGGACGCAGAGAGTCAAAATATTTAAAAGTTTCTACCTGACTTTGTGGGAGAAAACAACGGTTTAATTTACCTGCAAAAAAAGCAATCCGGGCATCGGTTTTTGGCGGTTGGGCAATAAAATTTTTCGGTAATTCGGGGAAATTATCAACAGAAATTAGATGTCCACGGTTGATGCACTGAGACATCTGTTGGAAAAAACTCAGTGGCACAAAGGCAAATTCCTGTTTGAGCCATTCATGGGTAGTTTCGTTGAGGTTGGCGTGTTCCCACAATGCCGGAAAGCCCGTCCCATAAGTAAAGCTGACTTGTTTGCAGACGGAATTATTACATTCGTGATGCGTGGAAGCCACGAAAAGAGAGATTAATTTTGCCGCTAGACTTGGTGAGTCTAATTGCCACTGTGGGTTTAAATGATCGGTGAGTAAATTGACTGCGGGGACTGCAAAATTGATTTTGAAAGCTGACCATGACGGTACAATCGGATGCAGTGAAACAGCATTGCTGACAATGGTTTTGACCTGCGGGACTAAGCCAGCCACCACAGACATCATGAAACTAGTAGATCCTTGACAATGGATGATGGCTTTGATTTCTTGATAACCCGTCTCTTCAACAATTGTTTGCACCGCTTGCGGATGGTCATTAACTGCGGCGCGGTCAAGTGTCCAATGATTGGGATTTAAGTCAATACTGGCACGCCAGTTTTCTAGCCATACGTCATAGCCATGAGCAACTAAGTAATCAACTATATTAATTTCCACAGGAGCGCGAAAAATATTGGCTCTGACTCCTGCACCATGCACTAGTAATACAGGTGGCTTAGAAGGAGGCTTTTCACCCCTGACATTGATTAAGTTGCATTGAAAGCCGTCTTTGCTAGTAAAAGGTACTATCCTTTCTCGTAAAGTTTGGTTATAAATTTTAGTGTTCATCTTTACATAATTCTTTTAAAAGAAGCGGAAGAACAATTAATTCCCAGTCAATCCTCAAGCCACACAAATCCCATACTTGGGTAATAGGTCGTGAATGATATAAAAGTGATGGGACTCTAAAGCGTCGTGAAATAGTTTCCAATTACTGTTTAAAAAACTGGGACGATAGAGAAATTTTTCGTCGGCTTTATCTTTGTCTCTGTCTGTACCTAGAGCTAAGTATTTCCAAGAGCCTCTACCTTTTTCGATGTAGCTCACATCAGCTGCACCAAAGCTAAATTTCCCATCTGCGATCGCTCGCAACCATTTTTGATGGCGATCGCCTCCTTTGATATCGGTGATACTCTGGAGCATGGAGGCAATCAAGCTTTTATCTGCGGCTGGTAATCCTGATACAGTTGCATCGGCCTTGCCTACTAAATATCGCTGCATGGCTCGGCACATATGATCTGCGGCTGTTAAAAAATCTTGGGGATTGTTTCTGGTAATTTTTTCACCCCGGCCGTTGGTGTAACCCCAGCTTAAAAAGGGTTTATCGGGATTACTCAGCACAGAACCATGTCCCAAAGGTAAGGCTTCACTGATAAAGTAATTTTGCAGACGCTCTATGAGGTTGCGATCGGGTTTACCGTCACCATCAACTAGCTGTTTCGCTTCGTTTACCTGATGATTCACACCAGCAAAACCTTGATGCGCCCAGGTATCAACATAGACGTGCATGGTAATTCCCAAGCGATGTAAGGCATAAGGCCTGTGACGCTGTTCTATACATTCCCGCACCATTTCTTGAGCTACGTAGCTGTTAGGGCGACAAATCAGCTTGTCAATAAAGTTCCCTTGGGGGTCTTGTCCTGCGGGTAGTCCGCCGTTGCCGGGGAGAAAATGAAACGGAATCCAAACGCGGTAATTTGCCAGTTCCTCAAAGTTGCGATAATCAAGCATTTTATGAGCAGAACTCATACGTTGAAATAATGCTCCATTATCAAACCGGATTAAGCCGTCGTTGGTGGCATCATCTACATATTGTGCGCTGTAAGCGATGATACTAGCTGCTTCATGCTCAAAACCCGCCAGCCTAGCGACAACGTAAGTAACACCGTGATGAAAATCGATCTGCATATGTTTTTAAATGGGGCATCGGAAATAGGGCATAAAATTTTCCCCTACACCCCTATACCCCTATACCCCTTCAACTAAATGTATACTTCCGCTAAAGTGCCAGCAAAGAAGCGGCTGAATTTATCTATCGCTTGCAAGCGTTCTCCAATATCGCTAGCGTTGGTGACTTTCATAGTGGTCATTTGTTTGATGAAGTCCATCGGCTGAATTTTGAGAATGCCTTGACCGACTATGGGATCATTCTCGCTGTCACCCTCATAAACGGTGATGAATAGTGTAGTCGTGTCAGACCAAACATCAAATCCTGGATCATCGTGAATTTGCTTGAAGCCTTTCAAGTAATAACGTTGTCCCGATTGCGTCATCATGTGTAAGCGATAACGCATTTGTCTGGTGTTTTCTTGACCTTGTTGCACAACAAACAAATTAAAGTCGCTATTGGTTACAGTTAAGGCTTCCGGTGATAGATTGGGAGCTTTGACTATACCGACTATCTTTCCTGGGTGTTCGGGGTCGTTGAGTAGTTTGTCTAAGTCATCAGCAATTACTGTGACGGTGAACTCTAGGGGAGAGTTGTCTTGTTTACCTTGCTGGAATGCGCGCTGATAGTCGTTGTCCTTGATGGCTGTGGAAAAGTAGCCACGCATGGTTTCGGTGAACTGAATGCCGACTGTGGTAGGACGGGTAGTGTCACCTATAACTGTGGGTTGGGCGGTGAAATCATAATTAATTGTCCAACTTCGGTCTTGAGCAATGAGGGTGCAGCAACGTTCAGCTAAGGCGGAGATTGTCAGTAGGGGATTTACACCTAATGTCCGGGGAACGATTGAACCATCAGCCACATATAAGTTTTCATAGACGGTTGTTCCTTGGTTACTAGCAAATACTTGCCCTTTATGATTGACAACACCGTGTTCTGCATCCTCAGCTAAGATACAACCTCCTAATGGATGGACTGTAACTAAGTCATGACCAAAGACATCAGACCAAATAGGGTTAGGTATTTGTGTCCCACCTAGCGGTTCAGTTGCTTCTGTGAGGCGATTGTTGACTCGTTGAAAAATGGGTTGACTTCCCACACCTTGCCATTTAATGCGGAGACGGTCATTTTCTAAGTACATTTGTCCGGCTGCATCATCATGGGTCATTACTAAGTAGGTCTGAGTATTGCGGACTGCACCTGTGTAAGCACCACGGGTTAAACTCTCGACTTCGCGCATTTTTTCTTCGATGCGATCGCCTAAACCAGTGTCAGTATCTTTACCTAAAATTTTGGCAGCCGCCGCAAAGGTTTGGGGCAATATAGCCGCCATGCCGCCAGGAATTGACCCTTCTTCAATCACTAAGCCGTTGTCTAGTTGGGGCTGTCCCCGCATATCGATGATACCAGTGATACATGGCCCTACTGGTTCTACAGTATTGGCTGGGCGATCGCCAAAACCAATGCCGTTAACTACTTGTTCGGTGTTATAGCCGAAGGCTAGGACATCACCATTTCCCGTAAAGTTATGCCCCAGTTTTTGAGATACAGCTAAACCAGCAGCTTGCGATCGCAGTAAAATTTCTGTAGATCCCAATGTCCCCGCTGCCAAAATCACAATATCCGCACTGACGAACATGGTCGGGGCGTTAAAGTTTTCTTGTCCAGCGTTTAATAATTGGTAGTGGACTAGCCAGCGATTTCCCTGACGTTCAACTCGCCGTACAGAAACTTGTGTATAGATTTCCGCGCCGTGGTTTTTGGCATCCGGTAGGTAATTCATCAACACGGTGTTTTTGGCTTTGTTATTACAACCAGAAACGCAATCACCGCAGAGATTACATTCTTTTTGTTCCACACCGACATGATTCACCCCATCTTGGAAGGTGACATTGATGGGGGGACGATAAAATTTTTCGTTCAAGTATTTAGAAGACTTCTCTAAAGCTTGCAATTTGGCCAGAGGCGGAAAACTTTCAGGATAGGGAGTAGGTTTGAGCATTTCCTCTGCACGACGATAACCTTCTGCTAATAAAGTTCCGACATCCTCACGTAATTCCTTCGGCCAGCGTAGATCTTCAAACACACGCGGTTCGGCTTGTAATGAAACATTGGCATTAACTAAAGATGTTCCGCCCAGTCCACAACCAACAAATACATTAATGTCTTTATTTACATGAAAGTCGTACAAACCTGTACACGAACCTAGATGATGTTGCGGCAAATCCACCTGCATTTCTGCCAGTGCTTTGGTTTGAGTGTTGGGATATTCACCAGGTTGAAATTCTTTCCCTCGCTCTAAAATACACACTTGCTGTCCGGCTCGTGCTAAACGCGATGCGGCAATACTACCACCATAACCAGAACCAATAACTACAACTTTATAGTGATTTTTTAAGTTTTCAATCGGGCTGGATAAACGAGTCATTATATTCACCCTTAGCAATTATGGATATGAAAATATACGCTGTATCTGGATTGCAGATGCAGGTAAAAACTAATTTGATGAGAATTTTTGACGATGTAGCAGGATTTTTAACTGCTAGTATTGCAATTCAAAAGCGACCGTAGCCGTTCCAGAAAATTTAACAAAGATGGTGTTGTTAATAATTGGTTTTCGTGTGCAACTTGCAATCAAACCTAACCACTAAAACTTTACATTTTAGGGAAAGGTAGTAATAATCAAATTTCCTATTCCTTTGGGGGAGAGGTTGAGAAAGAGGTTATTTGAATCAGTTGTGTGTGACTTTAATTGAAACTAAAGCCTAATTAATTTGGATTAGACAACCAACTTCAGTTATACGATTCAGTTATCGGAGCTAATTCGGTATTGTATGCAGATTGACAAAAAAGTTTACATTATTTTACTTAATTAACTGAGTCAATGATTAAGTTAACTCTGAAATTTATACATATTTGTTGATATGTACAATTTCAGTCACAGCGTAGCATTACAGACAATTTTTGGCTAGGATAGTTAACCTTTTATTACTTAGTAAAATTCTTCTTTGTAGAAAATCAATTACGAGTTACAAATTACTAAGTTATACCGTTTCTTAATGAAGCACTGTAGAGACATTGCATGCAACGTCTCTACATCATTTATTTGGTGCAACTTCATAGAGAATGCTTCAATGCTTTATCACTTCGATATCAAAAATGGGAGAAGATTTAGAGGTTTTGGGACTGACTATCGCTCCTTTTTCTTTGCAGGATGCAGCAATAGCCGTCGAGATTATCGTTGGGAGATCGTGCTTGTCTAAGTTTGGGAATGCGTCGGGATGTTGTGATTTTAAATGGCGATCGCACATAGATATCCGTCAATCTAGGGCTGAACATCTAGGTTGTTCGTGAATAACATACCTCATCTGTTGCACATCGTCTTGTCTTGACTGTGAAAGATTAACAGCCCACAAAACTATAAAATGCAAAATAGCGATCGCCCGGTTTCATCAAGACTGCTTCCTGACAACCAACGTAGTAGGATGGTGAACGGGAAAACCTCAAAACCAGAGGGGCAACCTAACATTAGATTAAAAGACGAACCTGAAAACAAGCACACTCCATGCGTATATCTCTGAATTGGCTGCGGGAACTGGTAGAGATAAAATTAAGCCACGAAGAACTGGCAGAAACCTTGACAATGGCAGGGTTTGAAGTCGAAGACATTGAAGACCGGCGCACATGGGCAGACGGCGTTGTAGTGGGAAGAGTGCTTGAGCGTCAACCCCACCCCAACGCTGATAAGTTGAGTGTTTGCCAAGTCGATGTCGGAGCGGCGGAAACTTTAAATATTGTCTGTGGTGCGTCTAATGTCCGGGCTGATATCTATGTTCCAGTGGCGACGACAGGAACTTATTTACCCAATATCGATTTAAAAATCAAACCTGCCAAACTGCGCGGTGTCCCATCTCAGGGAATGATTTGTTCTTTAAAAGAACTTGGTTTACCCACCGATGTAGACGGAATTCATATTTTCACTGCAGAAAACCTAGCCTTGGGTAGTGATGTGCGGCCGTTGTTGGGTTTGGATGACGTAATTTTAGATGTCACCGCTACTGCTAATCGTGCAGATGCCTTAAGTATGGTGGGGATAGCGCGGGAAGTAGCCGCTTTGACTAATGCAGCATTGAGTATTCCCACACCTGGGGAAATATCCCTATCCCAAAATGCAGGAGCATTAAGTTTAAAAATCGCCGATACCCAAGCTTGTCCGGCTTATATGGGAACAGTAATTGACAATGTAAAAATTGCTCCTTCCCCAGAATGGCTACAACAACGCTTACGGTCGGCGGGAGTACGTCCTATTAATAATGTGGTAGATATTACCAACTATGTATTGTTGGAATGGGGACAACCATTACACGCTTTTGATCAAGACCGTTTAAAGTCCGTCGCTGGTAGTGAAAATCTCAGCATCGGTGTGCGCTTTGCTAACGCTGGAGAAACTCTTAAAACTCTAGATGGACAAACTCGCAATTTAACCACCCAAAATTTATTAATCACTGCGAATAATACACCCGTGGCTTTAGCAGGGGTGATGGGTGGTGAAGAAACAGAAGTCCATGACGGTACACAAAGCCTAGTTTTAGAAGCAGCATTATTTGATTCCGTCGCCATTCGTCGTTCTTCCCGCAGCGTGGGTTTAAGAAGTGAAGCTTCGGGGAGATATGAACGCGGTGTCAACCGTGCAGAGTTGGAAGTAGCTTGTCGTCGCGCTTTGTCCCTAATTGCAGAATTGACTTCTGGTGTCATCCTTCACCAAGAAATTGCTGATACCCGTCCTGATCCCTCTACCTGGAGTCGTTCAATTTCATTGCGTTTAGACCGAGTAAATGAAGTGCTAGGGCCAGTGATTGTAGGTGAGGACACAGGGGAACTAGAAGCAGACGATGTAGAAAGCATCCTCACGGCTTTGGGTTGTCAGTTAACTGCGACAGAAGAAAAAGTTTGGAATGTGACTGTTCCACCCTATCGTTACCGTGACTTAGAACGGGAAATTGATTTAATTGAAGAAATTGCCCGTCTCTACGGTTACGATAATTTCTGTGACACCTTACCAGATAAAGCGGAAGCTGGTTATTTACCTTTAGACCAAGAATTAGTCCGTAAATTACGCGCAGCGTTGCGGGCAGAAGGTTTAACTGAGTTAATACAGTATTCCTTAGTCAAGCCTGGGAACAGTAGACAAATCGTTTTAACTAACCCCTTATTTACTGAATATTCAGCCTTGCGTACTGATTTACTCTCAGGGTTAATCGACGCATTTCAATACAACCTGGAACAAGGTAACGGTTCTCTCAATGGTTTTGAAATTGGGCGGATTTTCTGGCAAGAAGAAGGGGGTTTATTGGAAAAAGATGCGATCGCTGGCATCATGGGAGGAGATAGAACCCTAGGTAAATGGTCAAAAGGCGGACGGGAACAACCCATGACCTGGTTTGAAGCTAAAGGCATTTTAGAGAGCGTTTTCCAGCAACTAGGTCTACAAGTAGAATATCAGCCCGATTGCCGTGATGAACGCCTCCACCCAGGCCGCACTGCCTCGTTATGGATTAGAGGTAATAGTTTGGGTCTTTTTGGACAAGTCCATCCCCAAATCCGCCGTGATCAAGGTTTACCAGAGTCGGTTTACCTATTCCAGTTAGATTTAAATGTGCTATTAGATGCTGTAGACCAGGATGAAATTCTTGTTCCACCATTCCAAGCATATTCTACCTACCCAGCCAGCGATCGCGATATCGCTTTCTTTGCCCCAGTCAAAGTCTCCGTCGCCGAACTAGAAAAAGCAATTAATAAAGCTGGTAAAGGCTTACTAGAATCTGTAGAACTGTTTGACGAATATCGCGGCGAAAACGTCCCCCAAGGACAGCGTAGTTTAGCCTTTCGTTTAGTATATCGGGCGAGCGATCGTACCCTCACCGATAATGAAGTCGAACCAGTCCACAACAAAGTGCGTGAAGCGTTAGTTGAGAAATTCGGCGTTAACCTCAGAAGTTAAAAGTACAACCCCTCTCCAAACCTCTCACGCCAATTGCTACAAGTCGGCAAAGCCGCCCAACGCACTGGCTCCTCTGCAAGGAGAGAGACTTTGATTCTTGCTCCCCTTCCCTTGTAGGGAAGGGGTTGGGGGTTAGGTTCGAGAGACAGTTAAACACAGCGTTACTTCTTACCCTTTTTTTCCTCATCCTCCAAACCTTAGCTCACTAATTTGTCTCGTTAGATCACTAAGTCCCGTCATGACGACACAATAAGTTGTCATCACATCACCAAGTTCTGTCATTACGACAGCTTAAGTAAAACTTATCAACTTCTTGTTAATTAGTAAAACAGATATTTCAGCACGCTCCCCAAAATCCAAAACTTAAAAATGCTAAGATTTCAACTAAATACGGCATTTGCACAGCTATGTCAACCACGCTGCACAAATCAATTTCATTAGCAGAGTTCCTTAAACTACCAGAAACCAAACCTGCTAGTGAATTTATCGACGGTCATATCTACCAAAAACCAATGCCACAAGGCAAACACTCCCGCCTACAACTAAAACTTTGTAACGCAGTTAACAACATTGCTGAAGAACAAGAAATTGCCTTAGCTTTCCCAGAATTACGCTGCACTTTTGGTGGACGTTCGATAGTTCCAGACGTTAGCGTATTTTCTTGGGAACGGATTCCCTTTGATGTGAATGGGGAAATTGAAAATACCTTTGGAATTTATCCTGATTGGACAATTGAAATTCTTTCCCCAGAACAGAATACAACCAAGGTAATTACAAATATTCTCCACTGTTTAAAACATGGTACTCACCTAGGCTGGTTAATTGATCCAGATGAACGCTTGGTTTTAGTCTTTTTACCGGGACAGCAACCTATAGAGATGGCTGGCGATGAAGTATTACCTGTACCAAAATTTTTAAAGCTAAATTTAACTGTTACGCAGGTTTTTGCATGGCTAAGACCAACGAAAATTAATACGTAGAAAGATAGCTTGTCTGTCCAAATGCCATTTTCTCCTAAGATGACAACAGGTAGTTAATCAATTTCAAAGTCATCATGCCTAAATATGTGATGTGGGGTTCTTACTGCGAAGACGTTCTGGAAAAACGCGCACCTTACCGTCAAGCACATTTAGACGGTTTAGCTAAACAAAAAGAATCTGGCGTGCTAGTTACAATTGGCCCTACTCAAGATGTCACAAAAGTTTTTGGTATTTACGAAGCTGAAGATGAAGTCACTGTGCGCCAGTTAATTGAAAATGACCCCTACTGGCAAAATGGGATTTGGACTGAATATTCTGTGAAAGAGTGGATTCAAGCTTTTTAAAACCACTATTAATTGTGAGAACGGCACATAAAAAATGCTCTTATGTGCCAGTTTTATGATTGTCCACTCAGTGAAATTATTTCACTTTAAATCTTGACTTTTAATAAAGGGTATAAGAATTAAGGATTACTCAAACCCTACAACACCTTAATCTGTATTAATATCCGCTTAAAATGGTTAAAGAATATTCTTTAAACAAATATTAAAAAATCCGGCTTCTAGTAGATGAACTTGCTATTTTGTTAATGCCATGATGGTATATAGTGACTACATTAAAATAGTCACAGTTGTCTAAATTCACAATAGCAACATCTACTACATCTGCAATCGCAAAAATCGTTATTTTGCTTTAACTGTAGATGTATTCACAAGGTGAAACTTATGAAAAAAATCCTCAAACGCGCATTTCTTCCCAGCTTCATGGCTGCAAGTTTAGCCAGTATCACTTTGCTACCAGCGCAACCTGCTGCTGCTGATAGAAGAGTTGTAGAAGATAGTCTAGTCGGTGCTGGTGCTGGTGCAGTTACCGGACTTCTCACCGGATGTAATGTATTAAGAAATGCCGCTAAGGGTGCAGTAGCTGGTGCGGCAGTTAATGGTGCTAATGGTTTAAGAAGAAATCCCAGAAATCGTAATGTAGCTCAAGATGCCTTAGTAGGTGCTGGTGCTAGTACATTGACTGGAGTAGTGATTGGTGGTAGAGGTAGATGTAACAGACCACTAAATAATGCCGTTAATGGTGCAGCTTCAGGTACAGCTGTTCATATTTGGCGCAACAACAGAAGAAGATAATTTTGCCATGAATCAACACAAAGTTGAGTGTTGATTCTGCCTAAACTGATAGAATATACACAAAATTAAGACTGCCAAGTTTACTACTTGGCAGTCTTAATTTTTATATTTTTTAGATAACATTACCCAGAAAACTAAAAATTTAAAACTCCATTTTCTTGAAGAAAATGGAGTTTGGCAATATGAAAAATTGTCACGCGTATAATCTAACCCTTCAGAGCTTTTCTGAAGTTACTACGATAGGATTTATTGGCAATAAATAACACAGGCCATAGCAAAGCTAAACTAATACGATTGGGCAAGGATTGATTAAAATTAGTTCTTGTGAAACCATTCCAAAACTTCCAGACCCCACCCACATAAACCACAATTAAACCCAAAATAATTAACTTACTCATTGCCATCCACTCCGTTAGTTAGGGAATAAACTCAAGATAAAGCTGTCTACATTATGTAAATATTCTATATCTAATGCAGAAGGCAGTTCTATTGGAACAAGTTTCACTGCGAAAATAGCATGGGGCATTGCGTCCAAATAAAGTTAAAAGTCAAAAGATGATGTTTTCTGGACTTTGACCTTTTTACTTTCTGTCCATCCTCACAAAAATGAGACAAATTCAGGTATAAAAGATATACAGAGTATTCTGAAAATTCAATATTACTTTTTCCTTCTTCCTGGTTGCTTCACAAGCAGCTGGTAGCTAACATAATTAAACCTAAGCAGTAGGAACATTTCTTCGTAGCAAGTGTTGCATGAGGGTGGTTTTCTTGCGTAGGCATAGCCCGCCACAGGCATCGCCAACCTCATGCAATCAGCACTTATACTTATTCCCTGCTAGATGTCTCTGGCGGAAGTTCCTCAACAATTAGTGTTTGTAGGAAACTGAGAACAACACAATATACTCTCACAGGTTTGAAAGCAGCTAATAGCTGTAAAAAGTTAAGGAGGATTTATGCGTGCAGTGCTGATGGCAGGCGGTTCAGGAACGCGACTTCGCCCGTTAACTTGCGATTTACCAAAACCGATGGTGCCGATTCTCAATCGACCAATTGCTGAACATATTATCAATTTACTCAAAAGACATCAAATCACGGAAGTAATCGCAACATTGCATTATTTACCTGATGTTTTGCGAGATTATTTTCAGGATGGCAGCGATTTTGGCGTACAAATGACCTACGCCGTAGAAGAAGACCAACCTTTGGGGACAGCAGGTTGTGTAAAAAACATTGCGGAACTGTTGGATGAAACTTTCTTAGTAATTAGTGGTGATAGTATTACAGATTTTGATTTAACAGCAGCGATCGCCTTTCATAAACAAAAACAATCAAAAGCCACTTTAATTTTAACAAGAGTTCCTAACCCGATTGAATTTGGGGTAGTAATTACTGATGGTGAAGGTAAAATTAAACGCTTTTTAGAAAAACCCTCGACCAGTGAAATTTTCTCAGATACTGTTAACACTGGGACTTATATTCTTGAACCCGAAGTTTTAGAATATCTGCCAGACCACACGGAATGCGACTTTTCTAAAGATTTATTCCCCTTACTCCTAGCCAAAGATGAACCAATGTACGGTTACATCGCCCAAGGCTACTGGTGTGATGTCGGCCACTTAGATGCCTATCGGGAAGCGCAATATGACGCTTTAGAACAGAAAGTAAAACTTGATTTTGCCTACAGAGAAGAAACCTCTGGTTTGTGGGTAGGACAAAACACCTACATTGACCCCTCAGCCCATATCGAAACCCCAGCGATGATTGGGAGTAACTGCCGTATTGGTGCTAGAGTCCAAATTGAAGCCGGAACTATCATTGGGGATAATGTAACTGTTGGATCTGATGCCAATCTCAAGCGTCCAATTATTTGGAATGGGGCAATTATCGGGGACGAAGCGCAATTAAGTGCCTGTGTAATTTCCCGTGGAACGCGTGTAGACCGCCGCGCCCATGTCTTAGAGGCAGCTGTGGTTGGTTCTTTGTCTACCATTGGTGAAGAAGCCCAAATTAGTCCCGGTGTCAGGGTTTGGCCAAGTAAAAAAATTGAATCAGGCGCGATTTTGAATATTAACCTGATTTGGGGTAACACTGCCCAACGAAATTTATTTGGGCAACGTGGTGTACAAGGACTAGCAAATATCGACATCACCCCAGAATTTGCCGTCAAGTTGGGGGCGGCTTACGGTTCTACCTTAAAACCAAAATCTAAAGTAGCTGTCTCCCGTGATCAACGCAACGTTTCCCGCATGGTTACTAGGTCATTAATTGCGGGATTGATGTCGGTGGGTGTAGATGTGCAGAACCTTGATTCTACAGCCATTCCCATTGCACGGACAGTCATCCCCACGATGAAAATTGCTGGTGGGATTCATGTCCGGGTACACCCTGATCGCCCAGATTACATCCTGATAGAATTCATGGATGCTAAGGGGATTAATATCTCCAAAGCCCAAGAAAAGAAAATTGAGGGGGCTTTCTTTAAAGAAGATATGCGCCGCGCCCTTAGCCATGAAATTGGGGATGTTGCTTACCCCAGCCAAGTCATAGACCTTTACTGCACAGCTTTTGAGAAACTATTACACGTTTCCACCCTCCGCAACAGTCGGGCTAAAGTGGTGATTGATTACGTGTATGCGGTGTCTGGGGCCGTTTTACCCCAAATGTTAGATAAATTTGGGGCTGATGCTGTTGTTCTCAACGCCAGTTTGAATAAAAACGCCGTATCTACTACTGACCGTGAAGCACTATTAACTCAGTTGGGTCATGTAGTGGAAGCCTTGAAAGCTAATTTTGGTGTGCAGGTATCAGCCAACGGTGAACAACTCATCTTAGTTGATGAGTCCGGTTTCCCCATTCGCGGTGAATTGTTAACCGCACTGATGGTAGACATGATTCTCACCTCTAACCCCAGAGGGACGGTAGTTGTGCCTGTGCATTCATCGAGTGCAGTGGAACAAGTGGCGCGTCGTCATGATGGCCGGGTAATTCGTACCAAAGCTAATGCTACAGCTTTGATGGAAGCCTGCCAGAAAAACTCTAACGTCGTGTTGGGAGGTAGCGGCGATACTGGTTTCATCTTCCCGCAGTTGCATCCAGGCTTTGATTCCATGTTCTGCATTGCCAAGATTATTGAAATGCTGACGATTCAGGAGCGATCGCTGGCTACTGTACGAGCAGAATTACCCCGTGTCATCCATAAAGCCCACACTATTCGCTGTCCTTGGTCAGCTAAGGGTGCATTGATGCGTTACTTAGTGGAAACTCACCCTGCCCAAAACCTCGAACTCATCGATGGTGTGAAAATTCGTCAACCTTTTGATGATAGTTGGTTACTAGTATTACCAGATGCTAGTGAACCGTTAGTACACTTGTATGCTAACAGTAACGAACGCGACTGGGTAGATGAGACAGTCAGAGATTATCGTTTCCGTGTGCAAACCTTTGTGGAAAGACAGCAAGAATATCACCCAGCGGAAGTTTGAATAGTTAACACACAGGATTTATTAACAGACTTTAGACTTGGGAATGGGGCATAAGGCATAGGTTAATTACCCCCAGTTTATATCCCATTCCCAATGCTGAGGCTTTGATTTTCCGTTCTCATGATTCATTGGTAATCAAGAAGTTCCTCAACCACCTAATTGCCTCACTGGTTGTTTGTTCACTGGCGATGTGCAAGCATTGCTGCACAATTCCTATAATGTTGGGAAAATACTTACTTTCTCCCAGTATATAAGCTCCATCCTGTAACCGATAAACCCACAACTGTTTGTTTCTGAGTAGCCAAACTTCTGGTACTTTATAGGGGAGATAATCATTAATATCAGTATAGCTAGTGACATCGACTTCAATGGCCAAATCTGATGGAGGGTCATTGCGCCAGTCGATACGGCTTTTTCCCTAAACTCCCTGCCAGTTTTCAATGTAAAAGCAATAATCAGGTTCAATACCACTGATCTCCGGTAAACTCATTGTGATAGGTGTAAATGAGTCATAGATCCGGTTGAAATGATCAAGAAAAGTTATTGCAACCAATCCTATCAAGCTGGCATCTCTTCCATGTTCTGGTAGCGGGGCCATCAACAAAATCTCCCCAGGTCGGTATTTAATGCGGGGGATGGCGCGATCGCCCAGCACCAGAAGCATACTTTGGTAATCTTGCCAGTTGCCCAAAAGTTTTATGACTGCGCCAGGAGGTAGATCGATTCTGTCTGGTGTAATGACAGTATTCATAAAATCACAAGCCCAGGCTTACTGAATTTTTAAGAATTTATCCAAAGCTGCGGCCATGCTAGGAGGCCAGCGACGAATATTTTTCACCCAGTTCATATCTTTATAACGGCTATCCAATCCATAGGCTGCTACCCAATTACTTTCGGCTTCACCTTGTTTACCATTCACCCAATAAGCCGCAGTCAAAGCCGCACGCACATCAGCAAAATTGGGGTATTTGCGGGTAATATTCCGCATTTCACGGATAGCTTGGTCTTTCTGCCCAGTTTCATAGAGAGCTAAGGCATAGTTAGCACGGGCAAAAGCAAAGTTGGGTGCAATTTCAAAGGATTTTTGATAATCGGCGATCGCATCTTCCCATTTTCCTAAACCTGCTTTGGCATTACCGCGATTGTTATACGCCATTGCATCTTGAGGGTCGAGTTTTAGGACATGATTATAATCGGCGATCGCATCTTCCCATTTTCCCAAACCTTCTAAAGCTGTACCACGATTTAGATAAGGATCTGTAACATTCGGAGCTAATTCTACTGCTTTGTTGTAATCAGCTAGTGCGGCTTCTAGCTTATTCTGACTCACTCGTGAATTTCCCCGATTACTCCATGCACCTGCATTCGTCGGGAAGTTCTCAATAATCTTTGTCCAATACCTTTCCGCCGTAGCAAAATCACCTTTATTCGTAGCAGCAAAAGCTTGATTTGCCCACTCATCGCCCTGTGCTAATTGTTCTTGAGTGACTGTAGCCGCTTGGGTTTGTGCCATAACTGGTGTACCCCAGCCCAACACCAGGAATAGACTGAGAACTATACTAATTAACTTAATCATCATCTCGCTTTAGTTGTATTAATCAACGTGGGGACTAGAAAGTCAAAAGGAAAAAGGCACAAAATTCTTTTCTTTTGCCTTATAACAATGACATTTGCTCATTGGGCGGCGTAAATCCCATGTGCTTGTATGCAGCTTTTGTGGCTGTTCGTCCACGGGGAGTCCGGCTTAAGTAACCAATCTGCATGAGATAGGGTTCATACACTTCTTCAATGGTTTGGGTATCTTCCCCGGTAGCAGCTGCAATGGTTTCTAAACCTACTGGCCCCCCATTAAACTGTTCAATAATCACACTCAGCATCCGGCGGTCTGTCCAATCTAAACCGCATGGGTCTACCTGAAATAGCTGTAGAGCTTCGGCTGCGACGCTTTGGTTGATTTCTGTACAAGATTTGACTTCCGCATAATCTCGGACACGTTTGAGTAAGCGATTTGCTATCCGTGGTGTTCCTCGTGAACGACGGGCAATTTCGCTCGCTCCATCATCGGTAACATTAGTTTGCAGTAAATTTGAACTCCGCATCACAATTTTGCTGAGTTCGTCAACTTCATAAAAGCGCAGTTTTTGAATTAAACCGAAGCGATCGCGCAGTGGTGAAGTCAAAGCCCCGACACGGGTTGTAGCTCCCACTAAGGTAAATTTGGACAAAGGTAAACTCCGAATTCTGGCACTAGAACCTTTACCGACGGTAATATCGAGCCGATAATCTTCCATTGCCGGATATAAAATTTCTTCCGTCATCCGCGAGAGACGATGAATTTCATCAATAAATAAGATATCTCCTGGTTTCAGGTTGACTAATAACCCCACAATATCCCTAGGTCTTTCTAAAGCTGGCGCACTGGTGATTTTATAGTTGACTCCCATCTCCGATGCTAATATCATTGCCATTGTTGTTTTACCTAATCCGGGAGGGCCATACAGTAGCAAGTGATCCAAAACTTCACCCCGCGACTTGGCTGCTTTGATGGCAATCTCTAGAACATCCTTGAGGTCTTTTTGTCCAATGTAGTCGGCAAATTTTTGCGGTCTGATACTCTCTTCTTGTTTACCTTGTTCATCAATGGCAGCTTCAGGTTGCAAAATATTCTCTTTGGGGGCTGTTTTTGCGGACTCCCGACGCTGTTGTGGTTGTCCATTGGGTTCTGGAGGCTGTTTTTTCGAGGAGATGATCGCCATAATTCAGCTTGCAACCTTACTTTTACTTTTGTTTGAGCTGCGATTTCCGCCGTAATACTGCTTATAGATAAGCTTGCGAAGATTTTCGGCGGGAAATACCCACGTCAATTTACAATTTAAATTCCGGACAATTACCCAGGAGTTAAAAATAATTATGTTATCTAAGAGAATCTTACCCTGTTTAGATGTCAAGGCGGGGCGGGTTGTTAAAGGAGTTAACTTTGTTGACCTCAAGGATGCAGGCGATCCGGTAGAACTGGCAAAGGTTTACAACGATGCTGGGGCGGATGAGTTAGTATTTCTAGATATTACAGCTACTCATGAAGACCGAGATACTATCATCGATGTGGTTTACCGAACGGCTGAACAGGTCTTTATTCCCTTGACTGTGGGTGGTGGTATCCAATCCTTAGAAAATGTTAAAGCTTTGTTACGAGCTGGGGCAGACAAGGTTAGTATTAACTCTGCGGCAGTACGTGATCCTGACTTGATCAATCGGGCAAGCGATCGCTTCGGTAATCAGTGCATAGTTGTTGCTATTGATGCTAGGCGCAGAGTTGACCCGCAAAATCCTGGCTGGGATGTGTATGTGCGTGGAGGCAGGAAAAATACTGGTTTAGATGCCCTACTTTGGGCTAAAGAAGTCGAACAACGTGGTGCAGGAGAACTGTTAGTTACAAGTATGGATGCTGATGGTACTCAAGCCGGTTATGACATTGAGTTAACGCAAGCAATTGCTGAGGCTGTAGAAATCCCAGTAATTGCTTCTGGTGGTGCAGGTAACTGTGAACATATCTACACCGCACTCACCGAAGGCAGAGCCGAAGCAGCTTTATTGGCTTCCCTGCTGCATTACGGACAGTTAAGCGTAGCTGAGATCAAGAATTATTTAAGCGATCGCCATGTACCAGTACGTTTGTATGCTTAATTCTAAAGCCATTATATAGATTGAGTCACATTGCCTTTCCTCTCAAGACAGTTCTCCAAAAGGGTGTTAGGATTAATTTACAAATATTAAATAATATTAAGAAATATGTTGATTCCTATTTTGCTTTTTGATGTGGCTCTGGTAGCCTGGTCACTACACCTGATGGAGAAGGCGGTAGAGAATAAAGAATTTTCCCTAATGCTAGCAGGAACACTAGTTGCTCTCGCTGCTGCCGCTATGTTGGTGGTCTATTTTTTGATGGGGCATTGCATGAGTTACTTGTTACAGGTGAACTACTAATTATATTAAAGCTGCATCAACAAAGGTTAATACTTGACAATACACTTACTATTAAGACATAATATATAACGCAAAGTAAGGGGTTATAGCTCAGTTGGTAGAGCACTTCAATGGCATTGAAGGGGTCAGCGGTTCGAATCCGCTTAGCTCCATTTGAAAAAGAAGTAATTTTTGTCCTTTTTTGTGATTTGAAGTTTATCCTTTCAGTTGCACACAAACTTTCTTAAAAAAAGAGAGTTATGAGTGGCGTATAAGGGAATTAGCTTTTCATATTTGTTTGGGAGATCTTCTCATCAATAGCTAGCTTGTGTCAGGCTTGGTCAAGATTTAATTCCGCAAAACAAATCTATAAATTCAACAGCAAAATCTCCTACTGTTGATACTAATAAAATCGTGGTATTGATAGTGTACGTTTGTAGCGTCTATTCATCCTGCATGTGAAATTAACAAAGTAAAAGTGAAACCCAGCCCAGCCATCGTTCCTCTACATCTAAACTATGCGATCGCTAACTCATTTCTACTTTCCCACGAGTGTTTTTGCTTAGTAATAATATGTGAGATAGCCGTATTATGAATTAGTGTTTGTCAGTTTAGTTAACAAAATAACTTGCTTACAGGCACAGATTTGGCATCAAAATAAGGAATTTATAATTGTTCAACTGGCTGAAAAATTCTATGAATTCTCAGGAAAATAATCCGAAAGAAACTACTGCATCATCAAAAGCATGGCGTGGTTGGCAGGAAAATTTTACTCTAATTGCGATCGCTCTAGTTCTAGCACTATTGATTCGGACTTTTATTGCCGAACCTCGTTACATACCTTCCGAGTCAATGTTTCCTACTTTATATGAAGGCGATCGCCTAGTGGTGGAAAAAGTCTCTTATCGGTTTCATCCACCGACATCCGGGGATATCGTTGTTTTTCAGCCACCAGCAGAATTGCAAAAACGGGGATACCCAAAAGACCAAGCTTTCATTAAGCGGGTAATTGGTATTCCTGGGGAAATAATTAGCGTTGCCAATGGTAAAGTCTACCTCAATGGACAACCATTAGCAGAAGACTATATCGCTGAACCCCCCAATCAGCCATTCCCCCCGGTGAAAGTTCCTAAAGACCAATTTTTCGTCATGGGAGACAACCGCAACAATAGTAATGATTCTCGCTACTGGGGCTTTTTACCGCAAGAAAATATCATTGGTAGAGCTGTATTTCGTTTTTGGCCACCTGAACGAGTGGGAATGATTTAGAAGGTTAGAGGCTAGATAGAATCATCCTATTCGCCAATCTCTAGCCTCTCCTAAAACCTCAAAAAATACATCAATTGCGCGATCGCTTCCCCAGATAATTCTAATCTGCGCTGAAAATCGGCTAAATTGCGGTAAGCTCCAGATGAGAGGCGATTTTTTACAATAGCTTCAGCCAGTGACATATCCATGAATGGGAGTTGGGCTAACTCTTCTACTGATGCAGTGTTGGGGCTAACCATAGCAGTAGGATTAAGTAGAGAGCCGTGATCATAATAGCTAAAATTTAATAAAGAATTTAATGGTTCTAGCCGTGTTACTGGCATTCCTAAAGCCGCAGCAATATCTTCAATGCAGTAAAATTTAACACCAGAACGAGAAAGTTCTACCAGCGATCGTGCCTGATGAATCGATAAACCCGGTAAGCGTAGCCAATCATCAACAGTAGCTTGATTAGCATCAATGCGGATACCTAATTGAGCAGCTATCTGGATTTCCTCCCCAGACTGTAGCCGATAATATGGGTCATTGAGCAGTTTAGCCTTCAGCCTTTGTAACTTAGAATTCCACGGTAGCCATTGATTCATTGTCGTTAATAGTCATTAGTTATTGGTCAATAGTTACTCTCTACCTTGTCTCTCCCTATGCCCAATGACGGCAGCTGCTACAAGTCGGGTATTGCCCGACGACACTTGCTACAAGTCGGCAATGCCGCCCAACGCAGTGTCTCCCCAACGCAGTGTCTCCCCAATTCCCTAATCAAGATATTTGGTCAAGTAGCTGGCGGCGTTTTTGCTCAAACTCATACTCAGAAATCAACCCATCTTGACGTAAAGTATCTAACTCGCGTAAAGCATCAGCGATCGCTCCTACTTGATTACCCAAAGTATGTGAAGTTTTCACGGCTGACTTACCAAAATTAAAGTTGCGATCAAAAGCTTCCTCATCTTGAGCTAAATACCAAACTCCCTCAATGGCACTAGCAACTTTGGGAATAGGTGTCCACGATAGTAAAAGATACAACAAACCCCAAAGTGGTTGTCCCAAGTAAAACTTATGTAATCCAGAAATACTGACCGTTCCAGCAAAAGCTAGAATAGCCGCCACACTTCTACTTTTACGCTTAATTAACATATCCTTGATTAATTGACGACTACCGCAATTGTGACCATCAGACAGTCATATTAACAAAGCACTCAGATCAATACAGCATGACAAAAATTTATATCCACAAGCAAATATAAATCTATTGTATTGATTCTCATATCCCTAGTACACACTACCCAATCCCCAATGCTATCTTAAAATTCTCATCTGCCAAGCTACAACGATGCCACAGACTGCTCTACCTCCAGAATTGCTTCAGCAACTAACAGATCCCTACGCTGTGTTAGGAATTGCTGTGACAGCAGATGAACGTAGTATTCTTCGGCGTTATCATGTCTTAGTAAAGCTGTTACATCCTGATAACTACACCAACAGCAGCAACGTAGATAAGACATTAGCCACAGCCATATTTACGCGCTTAATTAACCCAGCTTATGCTGAATTGAAAAATATAAAAAAGCGTGCTGAGATTATTGCCACTTTGCGTTTACAAGCAATTACTTGGGGAAAAAATGCTACATCTGAGCAGAATCCTTTAGTTAGACAACTCATGGGTATGTCTATCCCAGAAGCCCAGTCATTTTATGAAAACGCGATCGCCTCTTACACCACAGTTCAATATCAATCATTAACTCAATCCTATTGGATGATCCAAAAGTTAAATGAATTGAATTTAGCCTACTTGTACTTACAATCAAACCACTCATTTACCACCACACCTGAACCATATCATGCTGTAGTAACTGAAGTTAAACAACCAGTTGTAGCCACATTCGACAAAACACAAAATATCAAATCATCCGTCATCAATTATGCTCAACGTCACTATCAGCGAGCGTTGGAATATAGTAAACAATCCCACTGGTCATTAGCAGTACGGGAACTGCGTGATGCTATCAAGCTAGAACCAGATAACAGTGATTACTATGCCTTGTTGGGAGTAGTGCATCTACGGCAAAAGTTTCTTGGTATGGCCAAAGTCTATATTCGCCACGCATTAAAGTTAAACCCGCAACACCCACTGGCATTAAAATATGCTAATCATCTTAAAATTCCCATGCAATTACAAACTGATCCCGCATCATTAGCCAAAGCGATCGGAATTGCAGGTTGGTTAAGTAAGTTTCTTGCCAAAGCTGAAGCTAGCTTAAGTCAAGTGTTGAAATTTCGGTAAAAAGCCGTACTTAAGCCGAAGCTAGTTTTGGAATAAAGTCCCCTAGACTAAAATAAAAATAGATAACAGCAAAACTATAAGCTACTGAGTTTTATCACTCAGGTGAATAGAGGCACATGGGATTCTTCGACTCTGAGATAGTTCAGCAAGAAGCAAAGCAGTTGTTTGAAGATTATCAAGCACTGATTAAACTAGGTAACAGCTACGGTAAATTTGACCGCGAAGGCAAAAAGCTGTTCATTGAACAAATGGAAGCCATGATGGATCGCTATCGCGTTTTCATGAAGCGATTCGAGCTATCTGAAGACTTCATGGCACAGATGACTGTAGAGCAACTTAAAACACAGCTCAATCAGTTTGGCATCACCCCGCAACAAATGTTTGATCAAATGCACATGACTCTAGAACGGATGAAATCTGAGCTAGAAAAACAGGCATAGGGGAGATCAGGGAGACAAGGGAAACAAGGGAGATTTTACCCCAATGCCCCATGCCCAATGCCCAAATACGCAATACCCAAATTTAATTTGTCTTAGGACGAGGAAACTGAGAAGGTGGCTTAAAGTTCTCAACAGGGGTATTTTTAAGTGCTTTCGTCATAAATTCCTTCCAGATGGGAGCAACCATCCCACCACCAGTTGCACCACTAGCCAGTTGCCTATTGTCGTCTCTGCCCACCCAGACAGCAGTGGTTAACTGTGGTACAGTTCCCACGAACCAGATATCTTTTTCTGATGAAGTTGTACCAGTTTTCCCTGCTGCTGGACGACCTATCGCTGCACCCTTACCAGTACCATCAGTCATAACTGAGCGCATCACATCTACAATCGCTGCCGAAGCCCAAGGATCTAACACCTGTTGGGGTTTAGGCGTATTATCCAATAAAACATTGCCACTGCTGTCAGTAATCCGAGTTATCACCGTTGTGGGTGATTGCCAGCCATAATTAGCAAAGGTAGCGTAGGCACTAGCCATTTCTAGGGGAGTGACACCAATAGCACCTAAAGGTAGAGAAGTAACAGGTTCCATCGGACTGTTGATACCCAAAATGCGGCAAGTTTCTATCACTCTATTCATGCCTATAGTCTTACCGATTTTAATCACAGGAATATTGCGTGATTGTGCTAAGGCAGTACGAATTGACATTGCTCCTGCAAAGCCACCATCATAGTTACGCGGATAGTACCAGCCATTACCATCTCGATAACTAACTGGGGCATCTATAACTGTGCTGTCTGGTGCATACTTACCAGTAGCAAAAGCAGCATAATATACAAAAGGTTTAAAGGAAGATCCTGGTTGACGCTGGGCTTGGGTGGCGCGGTTGAATTCGCTAGCTTTGGGATCTACACCACCTACCAACGCTTTGACAAAATGAGTACGTGGATCAATAGCTACCAGAGCAATTTGATTTCGGCTTAAGCCTTGTCCCAAAAGTGTTTTGTGCCATTTTCTGACAGTATCTTCTGCCATAATTTGGAAGTCGGCATCAACCGTGGTTTGAACTCGCATTCCACCTTTGAGCAACGCTTCACGACCAAACTTTTTCGCTAGTTCCTGTGCCACGGTGTTGGTAATATATGGCAAAGCACTGCCTTGGAATGATCTGATTCTGCCTAGTTTAATTTCTTGCTTGATAGCCGTATCATATTCTTGCTGGGTAATCCAGTTTAATTCCAGCATTCGCCCTAAAACTTCTCTTTGTTTTTGCTTCGCCAGCTTCATACTGACAAAGGGGCTAAATTCTTCTGGTGCTTGAATTAACCCTGCCATCATGGCTGATTCAGCGATCGTCAGATTTTCAGAGGATTTATTAAAATAGCTCCGGGCGGCTGTTTGTACACCGTAATTATTATGACCCCAATACACTTGATTGAGGTACATTTCTAAAATTTGGTCTTTTGTCAAAATTTGTTCTAAGCGAATAGCTAGGACTGCTTCCGCTAACTTCCGGGTAAAAGCCCGCTTGCGAGTCAAAAATAGGTTTTTTACCAACTGCATGGTGATGGTAGAACCACCTTCTTTCACACCACCAGCTACTAAGTTAGTGACAACAGCACGCCCTACACCAGTGGGGTTAATGCCGTGGTGATAATAGAAATGACTATCTTCACTAGCCAGTACAGCCCGTTTGAGATTGGGAGAAATTTTATCTAAAGGTACAACTTCCCGATTCGCTTCACCGTGGACACTGGCGAGGAGTTTACCTTTAATGTCATAGATATAAGTGGTTTCTGAGGGAAAGAAGTTACGTAATTGCCTGACATCGGGCAAATTGCGGAAACTGATGGCTAGACCAACCAGTCCTCCGGCTACAATTGAACTTGTTAACATCGTGATTGATAACAGAGTGCCGCCAGTTACCTGGCCAACTCCTTTTAAAAACTCAAATCCCGATGAAGTCCGACGTTGGGATTGCTTTTCTTCAAAAGTCCTAGACGACACGGCGATTTCACTTCCTCACTGGTAAATATTACTGTAATTGATTCTTTGCAGCAGGGCGGTTAATTTTTTGCAATTATATTAGTTTGGCAAATGAAATAGTGGGCAATTTGTCCATGCACATCACTAACCTCACTCATAAAGTTAAAAGCGTAGTTAATAGCGAATCTCCTAGTATGGCGGCAAATTTTTCTTGGCTCAATCGTGGGATAGTGGAAGTATTCCCACAATCAACTGATACTGATAACGAAAGTGAAAGTTTAGAGAAACGCTTGGTGACTACGAACCGGCCTTTAAGGGTCAAGTTGGGAATTGATCCTACTGGTGCAGATATTCATCTTGGTCATAGCATACCAGTCCGAAAACTGCGAGCATTTCAAGATGCTGGGCATACAGCAGTCCTGATTATTGGTGATTTTACGGCTCGCATCGGTGATCCAACGGGTAAATCTGAGGTGCGTCGCCAACTGACACAAGCAGAGGTAAAGCAAAATGCTCAAACTTACCTTGACCAAGTGCGTCCTATATTGGATTTTGACACACCTGGAAGGTTAGAGGTGCGTTATAACTCTGAATGGCTTTCCGGGCTTGATTTAGGAAAAATTACAGAGTTACTGGCCACGATGACGGTAGGGCAGATGTTAGCCAAGGAAGGATTTGCAGAACGTTATAAAAAAGAGAATCCAATTTTTCTGCATGAGTTCCTCTATCCATTGATGCAAGGTTATGATTCGGTGGCTATTGAGGCAGATGTGGAATTGGGAGGAACTGATCAAAAGTTTAACATTGCTGTTGGTAGAGATTTACAGCGTCATTTTGGTCAAAAGCCCCAGTTTGGTGTACTTTTGCCAATTTTAATCGGTACAGATGGGGTGCAGAAAATGTCCAAATCTCTAGGAAATTATGTTGGTTTGTCGGAACACCCGGGACAAAAATATCAGAAGTTGCAGGGTGTACCGGATAATTTGCTGACTCAGTATTTTGAGTTGTTAACCGATTTACCTTTAGACAAGTTACCGGAAAATCCCCGCGATCGCCAAATGTTACTCGCTTGGGAAGTTGTCAAACAATACCACGGTGAACAAGCTGCTAATGAAGCTAAGGAAGCTGCGAAAAGTGGCGGGAAAGAGGGTGCTGTTCCCGAATTTTCTTTGGGTGAAGTTGCTCAATTTCCTGTAAAGTTAGCTTATTTGCTCAATTTGAGTGGCTTGTGTAAAAGTACCGGGGAAGGGAAACGCAAAATTCAAGAAGGTGGTGTACGCTTAGATGGCGATCGCATCACCGATGTGGATACCACTGTTGAGCAAGCAAGTGATTTACACGGTAAAGTTTTGCAGGTTGGTAAAAATAAGTTTGTCCGCTTAGTACCTTAAAAGGGGTTTGGGGAATGGGGAATGGGAAAGAACAGCGAATTATTGTGGCTTTAGATGTGGCGGATGAACAAAGTGCGATCGCGCTCATCGACAAGCTAGAAGCCGTAAGTTTCTGGAAGGTTGGCTTGGAATTATTCACCAGTGTGGGGCCGAAAATTCTAGAATTGCTCAAATCTAGGGACAAACAGATATTTCTTGATTTAAAATTTCACGACATCCCCAATACTGTAGCGGGTGCTTGTCGGGCTGCTGCTGGTTATGGGGTAGATTTGCTCACAATTCATGCTACTGGGGGCAGAAACGCTCTCAAAGCCGCTACGGAAGCAGTACAAGAGGGTGCTGCACTAGCTGGCGTTAAACCGCCAAAATTGATTGCTGTCACCCTGCTAACGAGTATTTCGGCTCGACAGTTGGCTTTTGATTTGAAAATTCCCCTAGAGTTGCCAGAATATGTCTTAGACATGGCTTTAATGGCTAAAGAATCAGGTTTAGATGGGGCTGTTTGTTCTCCCCAAGAAGTGGCACAATTACGACAAACGTGTGGCGATGACTTTGTATTTGTGTGTCCAGGGGTGCGTCCTGCATGGGCAGAAGCCGCGGATCAAAAGCGATCGCTCACCCCCACCCAAGCGATAGAAGCCGGTGCTGATTATTTAGTTATCGGTCGTCCCATTACGGCGGCGGCTGACCCCGAATTAGCTTGGCAAAGAATTATGGAAGAGTTAGCTTGAAATAGTCATTAGTCAGTAGGGGCGGGTTCTGTGACATGTTCATTGGGAAAACAGATATGTTAGTTAAACCCGCCCGTACAAAAGTCATTAGTTCTTCCCCCACTACCAGTCCCCAGTCCCCAGTCCTCAGAACCATGAACCAATTCAAAGGCTGGCAACTGATTTTATTCTTCTTGCTTTTGCCTTTTAACTTTTTACTTTTGCCTTATTCATTGGCTCAGACACTTTCCCCCAAAACGTATTCACAAAACCAGGGTGGTGATAGTTTTGTTTGTGCTGTACAGGATTTGCCCTCATTAACCAATCAGCTATTGCGTGACTTACCTAGCTATGCCAATCGTGCTAGTCAACGTGGTCGCCGCCTGCAAAGAAGTAGTAATTTTTATAGCTATATGCTACTAGCTGGTAGACCCGAATTTCAGCCGTTGCCATTGCATCCCGTAGGTCAACAAAAAAGTACTAATCAAAATATAGAGCAAGTATTTTTTACCACTTTATCCAGGCAGTACATAGATAATAAAGTAGTGGAATTACAAGAATTTCACTGGTTATTATTAACTAAAACCCCAGATAGTTGGCAGTTTTTGATGATGTTTACTCAAACTGGTGCTTATCCCCAAAAGCAGCCGCCATCACCCCCACGAGATAGCAGTAATGGTTCAGTAGCTCAAGGCATCAAAGCTTGGTTGCGCGATTGTCAAGCAGGAAGTTTGCGTAATTCTAAATTTTAACTGCTCTCCTCTTCTTTCTCTTCGCCACTATTTTCAATATCACATTCTGCTATAAAATTATTCATACTGTCAGGAAATTCTCCATTGATTACTTTTTTCGTAAAAACTTGATAGCAATCATTATCAAAATAAAAAAGACAGGCGGGAAGCCTGTCTAAAAATTATTGGTTTAGCAGAGAATTTAGAAATTAAGTTCAGCAGCTTGGACTTTTTCAACTTGCTTCTTCTTGAGAATTAGCATTACTTGAGCCAGCATTACCAGTGCGATGAAAGCAATCAGCCAGCCAACTCTGTTGGCATCTTGCAACACGATTTCTACATCTTTTTGACCGAAGCCACCAACGTTTGGATTATTGGTTAAAGCTTCGCCTGCTGTCACTGCTTGTCCTTCAGAAACAATCAGTTCTGGGCCTGCGGGAATGGTATCGCTGACAACTTCACCAGACTCGGTTTTGATGTCTACAACATATTTAACGCTACCGTTTTCATCTTCTTCTTTAGCAATCTTGCTAATTGTGCCTGTAGCCGCAGCACTGTAGACGTTGTTGTTGCTCTTTTCGCCTGTAGGATAGACTTGTCCGCGTCCTCTGTTACCGCCTACATGAACTGAATATTTACCGAAGTGAATATTTTTATCGTTTGCAGGGTTAGGAGAAAGAACTGGGAAGACTAATTCCTGATATTGTTCGCCAGGTAAGGGGCCGACGATGACGACGTTTTCTTTATCTTCGCTGTAGGGTTGGAAGTAAACATCGCCTACTTCTTCTTTCAATTCTTCAGGAATTCGGTCTGCGGGGGCAATTTTGAAACCTTCGGGTAGCATCAATACTGCACCAACGTTTAAGCCGACTTTAGAGCCGTCAGCACCAACTTGTTGCACGCTGGTGTCGTAGGGAATTTTGACGACGGCTTTAAATACCTGATCAGGTAATACCGACTGGGGAACTTCTACTTCTGTTGGCTTGGCTGCTAGGTGACAGTTAGCGCAAACAATTCTCCCTGTCGGTTCGCGGGGGGTTTCTGGATAGGTTTGCTGCGCCCAGAAAGGATATGCAGCAGCAGATTGAGGAAAGGTAATGTCGCTGGTAAAGAAAATTGTCACGGCAGCGATCGCGACGAGCAATGCTTTGACCATTGCTCTAGCACTGCGAGTTAACCTCGCTGTTGTACAAGCATTTCTCATCTCATTTAAGGACAACGATTGAATTAGTCATTGGTCATTAGTCGTTGGTCATTAGTCGTTAGTCATTAGTCAGTAGTGAAGATTTCTGCTACGGACTTGGGACTATTGACTAAAATTAAGCCCACCAAGGCTCTTCATTTGTACGGAAGTCGGTTTCAGTCCAAGGAGTGAGAACGATTTTATCGTCTTCCACTTTGGCGTGACTTAAAGCCAAAGAACGTGGTGCTGGGCCGCGAACTACCTTACCTGTAGAGTCGTATTGTGAACCGTGACAAGGACATTTAAACTTGTTCTCTGCCGCATTCCAAGGAACAACACAACCCAAGTGGGTACAAACAGCGTTGATACCGTAATCGGTAATTGCTTCTTTGCTCTCTACCACAATGTAAGTTGGGTCTCCCTTAAGTCCTTGAACTAAGGTGCGATCGCCTACATTATGGCTGTCCAGAAATTTGCTGACGCTAACATCGTTGCCCAGCTCGTCTTTTGCTGTTGTACCGCCACCTGCACCACCAGCAGCTGGTGGAATAAAGTAATTGACAACGGGATACAATGCACCCAGAGCAACACCTGTGACAGTTCCAAAAGTTAGCAGGTTCATGAATTGACGTCGCCCCATATCGGGAACGTCCATAGATTCAGAAAATTGAGCCATAATCTACGCGCTCTTTCGTGTATTTTGTTAAGCGTTTTGACAAGAGTAACTTGAGGATCTCCTGTCTGAGTCGAAATGCTAACGCCGACCGTGATGCCTTAATTCTTTGTTTCAAGATATGTTTAGCATCTATTTTGTTAGCATTACATTTCTTTATATCCTTATCATACTTGAGTTACGGAACTTAACATCATAACTAAATGTAAAATCTGGATGAGAAAAACTATGACAGGACAGGAGTTACACCAACTATTGCTGGATAAATGGGGACATTCTTACGATGTCCAGTTCCGCCGTACTCAGGGGAAGATATTTTTGCAAGTGATGTGGAAATATTTAGAGCAAGCTTCTTTCCCCATGACTGAGACAGAATATCAAGAACATTTGGAGGGTGTAGCGAATTATCTTCATGCTTTGGGTGGTGCGGCGCAGGTACGAACATTTATTACTCAAACACGCGATCGCCCTCGTCTTGGCAAAGCTGTTAGTATTCCCTTAGATTTGGGTGAACGCGCTTCTGAATGGATTATTTGAGATGCGCTGGCTCTAGTACTGCCGTGTACTCAAAATTGACAATTACAGCTGCTGCTGAGTTAGAGCCTTTTTTTAGTCCTGTACAATTCTAAAACCAGCGTGTTGATAAAAATTGGGACGAAACCAATTGCGGTAATATTTTAGGGCTTCTGTACCGTTAGTTATCCAACATCCCCCCAACATCATATGATGTTTAGTATCGAAAAAAATTGCAGAATTGTCTTCATAAAGAAAATGAGGTTGATATCCTGCAAGGGGGTTTAAGTTATCACTCAACCATTCCCAAACATTGCCTCGCAAATCGTACAACCCAGAGTAACTTTTTGCAGTTTCTAGCATCCCCACAGGAGTAGGTGAGCCAAATTTTAAATTCAGATTATAATTCTCTACATCTTCTATTAAACCATGACCATAAGTTGCCAAATGGTATTCTGATTCACTCATTAAACGAGTATTTCCACCTCGCCAACGACAGTAAGCCATTGCTTCATAATGATTGACTTCTACAGGCCAATCAAGAGGTAAATCTATTTCATCAAACATGGCACGATATTGATAATTGCCATTTTTATTTAGCCAAAATTTAGGGTATTTGATGTTATTTTCAGTTTTCCAGCACCAAGATTCTCTATCCCAATAATCTGGATTTTCGTAGCCACCAGACTTCACAAAATATAAAAATTCAGCGTTGGTAATAAGATATTTACTAGCATAAAAAGGTGCAACTTCAACAGTGCGATCGCCATAATCAATATCCCATCCATAAGTATTATCATCAAAGGCTTTACCAAATTCCACTACCCCTCCAGCGATTTCCACCATCTCATTTTGAGATGTATAACCATTAGTAGGAGCGTATTGCCAATTTTGAGGACGTTTTAGTCTCACGGTTGGTAGTTGGCGAATCAACATTGAAGAGGTTTCAATATGAATACGCTGATGTTCAATCCCCATTATTAAAGCCCACAGGGGATGCAGGGGATGAATTGGTAAACTAATTGACATTTTTTGAATGAATTCTGAAATTACCGCATACGCTTGTTCTCGATAGTGCCAAATATCTGCAACTTCCGGCCATTCTAGGTGAGCGATCGCTTGATTTAATTCCTCTGGTCTTTCTGGGTCAACACCAATTTCAAATAGTATTTCATAGTCTGGATTAAGGTGTTTTTCTAATAAGCCGACCCGAATTAATTTATTGATATAAAAAACAGCGGAGTGTCCCAAATAAAAAATTAGTGGATTTCTCAGAGGATCAGGATTGAGATAAAATGTTTCTTCCCCAACTAAAGTTTGCAGTAGCAGATTTTCTAGTTGCCAAGCATTATCAAAGTAATCAAGAATAACTTGGCGATCGCAACAATCTAGTTGTGGTGGATGAATAGATTTAAAAATGCTCATAATCTGAATTACATTAATAATTACAAACTAAAATACAAATTAATCATTAATAATGAATGGCTAAGACTTGCTATTCCCAAACTCTTAAAGTTAAAAATCTGGGGATAGCTAATGAAGTCTGGTTTTTCCGTAAATTAATTTGTAGCGATTAGTCCATTGTATTGTCGATTACACTTTAATTTTCGGAATTAACTCTGTGAATATTCCAGAAAAAAAGTTTTAAGCCTGACAAAGAATTAACCCAAACCATTCCTGAGGATCTGTCCAAATCTTGACTGTCTTCAGTCCTTGTATCTCCAGTTCTTTTTGCATAATTGCTAAATCAAATTTGCGAGAAATTTCAGTTAGAATTTTCTCTCCAGATTCCAAGAAAACTTTTAAATCTAAAGCTTCTAGAGATACCCAATGGCTCTTGTGGCTATGCAGATACATTTCAATCTGAGCATCTGCTTGATTATAAATTGCCTGATGATTAAATGAATTAAGATCAAAATTACCTTGAAAACGCCAATTTAAATGGGAGAGAATATTCAAATTAAAAGCAGCCGTTACTCCCTGATTATCGTTATAGGCTGCTTCTAAAATATCTTTGGGTTTTTGTAAATCCAGACCCAATAAAAAGTAATCACCTGGGTTTAAAGCATCTGCAATTTGATGTAAAAATACGTCTGCATCTCGTTGATTGAAATTACCTATAGAACTTCCCAAAAAGAAGATCATTCGGCATGGCGAAGCAGTTGAAGCTAGTTGAGCTAATGCTTGTTCGTAAGTTCCTACTAAGGCATCAATTGATAAATTAGAATATTTTTTTTGTAGCTTCAGTACACTAGCTTTGAGAATTCCAGCACTGACATCAATCGGTATATATCTAAACAAAGTGTAAATTTTTTGGTAAGCATCTAAAAGGAAAATTGTTTTGGTAGAACTACCACTTCCTAACTCTATCAGTTCACACTCACCTGTAATCTGAGCAATTTCATTGGCATATTGGCGCAAAATCCATGCTTCTGTTCGTGTTGGGTAATATTCTGGTAACTCACAAATTTGTTCAAATAATTCAGAGCCGCGATCGTCGTAAAAATATTTTGGCGGTAAACTCTTTGGGGTTTGAGTTAAACCCTGAATTACATCAGCACCATCATTTTTTATCAGTTGATGATTATTGGCAAGAATTTGAAAGTTTTTCGTTAGCATTGTGGAATTTTTTTGATAATTTTAGCTTCAATAATAGCATCAGCTTTTCAAGGAGCAGTTTTAAAATTAATCCTCCATTTAAATTTTTAGGTAAACACGAGTAGCTTATAAGCAAATACAATTTAACGCTAATAAATCACCTCATCTTTAGCTATTTTGGCAATTACCTTACACTAGTAATAGTATCTATAACGCTGCAAAACTAAAATCTGAATATTTCATAGACAGAACAGAACGCATAGATTAGACTCTAATCTATGTATTCCATAATACATAATTTATGTGTTAGCCACTACAGACAGCAATTATACAGCCATTTCCTCAAAGCGTGTATAGGAAAGTCTAAACACAGCTTATGAGAATAACCTGAGTTCGAGATAAGTAAAGGGGTAGGTAGTAAGCTGAAGTATACGATTATCGGTTTTATCAATTCAACGAACTTGAAGGTTTATCATAATCGTCGGATATCACGCCATCAGGAATTTAAAGGTTTAGCCTGATTAAAACCTTCACACCGATTTTCGTGTTGAGACTGTCAGGCGTAATGCTGTTGATAGCTATTTAAAATAATTTATAAAATACGTTTACCTAAAGGTACATCTCTATCTGGTTGGATTAAGGCAACTTCCCCATCATCTAAAACTACTCCCAACACTAACACTTCAGACATAAAATCAGCTATTTGACGCGGTGGAAAGTTGGTAACGGCTAGTATAAATTGATTAACAATATCATGGGGATTATATAATTTGGTGATTTGCGCGCTAGATTTTTTAATACCCAAATCACCAAAATCTATCCATAGTTTATAAGCTGGCTTTCGTGCTTTACTAAACTCCTCTACTTTAATAACTTTACCAACACGAATCTCAACTTTTTCAAAGTCTTCATAGCTAATTTGCATTCTTGATTTGTCACTATTTACCAGAGAGTTTTACTAAACCAATGCCACCGAAGTAGAGACCTAATACAGCACCAGCCAAAAGACTTTGAGTGAGAGGATCTGTAGAAGGTGTGAGAATAGCACCTAAAATCACTCCTCCCATAATCACGTACCGCCAACCTGCTAGCATGGTTGCAGAAGAAACAATTCCCAGATTAGCAAGTAACAATTGGATAATTGGCACTTGAAAAGCTAAACCAGTACTGAACATTAGTAACAGTACAAATTCAAAGTACTTATCAATTGACCAAATTTGTTCGACTACATCTTCACCGTAGTTGATAAAGAAATTCAACGCAGCCGGAATTAGGAGTAAATAAGCAAAGACTAAACCAGCACCGAACAATACACTCGAACCTAAAACTATCGGCCCTAGCAATCGACGTTCGCGGCGAGTTAGTCCAGGTAGGACAAACTGAATCACTTGATAAAGGATGAAGGGACTAGAGAGTACCAAGCCACTATAGGCTGCAACCTTGATAGAAACAAAAAAGTATTCTCCAGGTGCAAGTTGCAGGAATTTCACTCCCTTGGCTGGAACTTCTAGTAACTGAACAATAGGTTTCACAACTAGAAAACAGCCGACAACACCCACAGCTACAGCAATCAGTGAATAGAAAATCCGTTGTCGTAATTCTTCTAGGTGGTCGAAAAGAGACATTTCGACTTCATCAGGCAACTCATCTAGAGGATTAAGTTCCGAGTTGCCATATCCCTCAGTGTCGATGTCAGGAGTTTTGAGTGTATCTACTTCTTGTGAAGGTGTCATGGGTCAGGTGGTAGGCAACATTTGCTAACTATTCTATCTGCCCAAGGAATTAATTAGAAGGTAGAGGGCAGGAGGAACACAGAAGGCATCTCAAAACCCCATGCCCAATTCCCAATGCACAATCCCCAATCCCCAATCTTAATGAATAATTTTGCTGCGTAAGTATAGACGATTCAATCTGAGATAGGATAACGATGGCGACAAAATTGCAAATAAATGTAAAGAATATATATATACAAAACCCGATTTAGTCAATCAGTTTATTCTACGTAGGTAGCTTAATGTCAATGACCACGATCGCCCCTGAGCAGGTTAACAGCATCGTTTGGAATCAGCATCAAGATCCTTTTGAAATCCTTGGTTCTCATCTGATAGAACAAAACGGCAAAAACATTTGGGCGGTGCGAGCCTACCTCCCCAATGCCAGCGCAGCCTGGGTAGTATTGCCGGAGCAACGCCAAGAATACCCAATGCAAGCAGTGCATCACCCCCATTTCTTTGAATGTACTATTGAAACTTCCGAATTATCAAACTATCAATTAAAAATCAAAGAAGGAGAACACGAGCGCGTTACTTATGACCCTTACGCCTTTCGCTCTCCCCGCTTAACAGACTTTGACTTACACTTGTTTGCTGAAGGTAATCATCATCGCATTTACGAAAAACTAGGAGCGCACCCCACCGAAGTAGATGGTGTGAAAGGGGTGTATTTTGCTGTCTGGGCCCCCAATGCTCGTAATGTCTCGGTGTTGGGCGACTTCAACCAATGGGACGGACGCAAGCATCAGATGCGTAAAGGTATCACAGGAGTTTGGGAATTATTTATTCCCGAAATACAAATCGGGGCGCATTACAAATACGAAGTCAAGAACTGGGAAGGACACATTTACGAAAAGTCTGACCCATACGGTTTTCAACAAGAACCCCGCCCAAAAACCGCCTCCATTGTCACAGATTTAAATTCTTACCAATGGCAAGATGACCATTGGTTAGAAAAACGCCGTCATACAGACCCCTTAACACAGCCAATTTCAGTCTACGAAGTTCATTTGGGTTCTTGGTTACACGCTGCTAGTGCAGAACCAGCTAGATTACCTAATGGTGAAGCCGAGCCTGTAGTCATTGCGGCGGAACTAAATCCAGGTGCGCGTTTTCTGACCTATCGAGAATTAGCAGACAGACTCATTCCCTACGTCAAAGATTTGGGATACACCCACATAGAACTATTACCCATTGCCGAGCATCCCTTCGATGGTTCTTGGGGTTATCAAGTCACTGGTTACTATGCTCCCACTTCTCGTTTCGGTAGCCCAGAAGACTTCATGTATTTTGTTGACCAATGTCACCAAAACGACATCGGTGTAATAGTAGATTGGGTTCCTGGTCACTTCCCCAAAGATGGACATGGTTTAGCGTTCTTTGATGGTACTCACCTATATGAACATGCTGATCCCCGCAAAGGCGAACATAAAGAGTGGGGAACGCTAGTATTCAACTACAACCGTAACGAAGTCCGCAATTTCTTAGTAGCCAATGCCTTGTTCTGGTTTGACAGATACCACATTGACGGCATTCGGGTGGATGCGGTTGCTTCTATGCTCTACCTTGACTATTGCCGTAAAGATGGTGAATGGCTAACCAACCAATACGGCGGAAGAGAGAATTTAGAAGCTGCTGATTTCTTACGTCAAGTAAATCATCTAATTTTTAGTTATTTTCCTGGCGTAGTTTCTATTGCGGAAGAATCTACAGCTTGGCCGATGGTATCTTGGCCTACCTACACGGGTGGTTTAGGCTTCAATCTGAAGTGGAATATGGGCTGGATGCACGATATGCTCGACTACTTCAGCATGGATCCTTGGTTTCGCCAATTCCATCAAAACAATGTCACCTTTAGTATGTGGTATAACCACAGCGAGAACTTTATGCTGGCTTTGTCTCATGATGAAGTCGTGCATGGCAAGAGCAACATGATTGGCAAAATGCCGGGTGATAGATGGCAGAAGTTAGCTAATGTGCGTTGTTTGTTCACTTATATGTTTGCTCACCCAGGCAAGAAAACCATGTTTATGAGCATGGAGTTTGGCCAGTGGAGTGAATGGAATGTCTGGGCAGACTTGGAGTGGCAATTGTTACAACACGAACCACACCAACAATTGAAAAAGTTTTTCCAAGATTTAAATCATCTGTATCGCTCTGAACCTGCTTTATACACCCAGGATTTTGTCCGTGAGGGGTTTGAGTGGATTGATTGTAGTGATAATCGCCATAGCGTGGTTTCCTTCATACGTCGTGATAAGGATACAGGAGATTTTGTAGCCGTGATTTGTAACTTCACACCACAACCCCATTCTCACTATCGTGTCGGTGTACCGGAGAAAGGATTCTACACTGAGTTGTTTAATAGTGATGCTCGTCAGTATGGCGGTAGCAACATGGGTAACTTAGGCGGTAAATGGACTGATGATTGGTCGATGCACAATCGTCCTTATTCTCTGGATTTGTGTTTACCACCGTTGGGTGTATTGATGCTGAAGTTGGATAAGGAGCAAACGGCTAAAGCTCTAGGTTCTTAAGCTGAGGGGTGGGTGAATTCCCACCCTTTTTTTTGACTGGAAGTTCCCCTTTGCCTGAAAAGTGTAGTTGATGTTTAGATACTAAAGCTAACAATTTCATTTTTTATTTACGCCAAAAATTATTCCAAATTCGTAAGATTATTTTTACAAGTCTCTGGAAACTTAATGAAGTTTAATTTATATTCCAATACGGTTCAGTTAAGGCTAGAAAGCTGATTAGTGATATGAAATTTCGGAGCTTCTACTCGTTGTCCAGTCCCTCTGTGTTGCGGTTTTTTAGAACGAAATTTTGATACAGGTTTTTTCACGACT